>QWCL01000055.1_pt1 | contig 49521 bp, 37 predicted proteins | sample 1972551 | NCBI WGS metagenome assembly QWCL01 (sample SAMN09866709, study PRJNA288562) | Human oral metagenome isolate term2_saliva, whole genome shotgun sequencing... | isolation source: mouth | host: Homo sapiens | place: USA: California
CTTTTCCATATCAGCCTTAACCTCATCAATGGTGACCAGCTGATCAGGGGTTTCAGTGTAGGCAAAAGACTGCTCTAGCTCCGCCTGCCAAGGGGTGTCAGGGCTAAAAGCGTGGCCCTTAGCAGCCTGGCGGGCCGCATACAGGCGCACCAGCTCCCCGGCGATTTCACGCACCGCCTTGCGGGCTTTAGCCTTAGTTTTTTGCCAGTCGGCGCCACCCATTTTGCTCAGCGCCGGGGCGTCACCACCCACATATTTACTAACCGCATCAAGCGAGTCAGTGGGCACCATGAGCCGGTCAGCAGGCTGACCACGCTTAGAAGGCGCATACTCAATCACCAAATATTCGCGGCTAGAGTTACGGTTCCCGGGCACAGGCCGGCGCGTGAGCTCCACAAAACGCCCCACCCCATGGTGCGAGTGCACCACCAAATCACCCGGATGCAGCGACAGGGGGTCAACGCTACGCTTCGAACGCCGCGCCGGCACCGCCTTAGGTGCGCGCGGAGAGGCACTAGCTCGCCCCGTGATCTGCGACTGGCCAATGAAAGCAAATTTTTGGGAAGGAATCAGGAAAGACTGATAGGCCGAAGCAGGCAAAATCCGCACCACGCCGTCGGCGCTACCGTCACTAGCACCCAGATCCGCAGCCTCATCCAAATCAGCCACAATGCGGGCAGGAATATCTCCCTCACCCAAAACCTCAGCCAAACGACGCGCCGGGCCCGGACCATCAGCGCTAATAACTACCCGCCAACCAGCCTTAGCCTGCTGACCCACCTGGCGGGCAGCCGCCTCAAAACCGCCGCCATAGCCAGGCACCTCAGTAATAGGCAAACTAGGCATATCCGGGGCGGAAGCAAAGGCGTTAAACGACCACCAGCCCAGGCCCTTAGCCAAACTCAACTGGCGCACATCCGCCAGATGCGCAAAAGCCGCCGCCGACAAATCCACCGGCACCTGCCCACCCGAAGCTGCGCTAGTCCAGGCCGCCGCTAAAAACTCCTGGGTGGTGGCAGCCAAATCCTCAGCGCGACGACGCACCCGCTCAGGCTCGCTAATCACAGTCAGGCGCTGGCCAGTCAACTCCAGCAGCGGCACCATCTTGTCCACCAGCACCGGCGCCAGAGACTCCATGCCCTCAACATAAATACCCTCAGCTAGTTTTTCCAGCAAATCTGCCGCACCCGGGATCTTAGTGACCAGGGCGGCGGCGCGCTCGCGGACGACGTCGTTAAGCAGCAGCTCACGGCAGGCGGTAACCACCACGGGGGCTTTTAAAACCTCAATTGAGCGCTGGTCTGAAACCGCGAAGGAGGAGATTTCATCAATCTCATCCCCGAAATAGTCCACACGCACCGGGCGCGGGCAGGTGGGCGGGAAAACATCCAAAATACCGCCGCGCACGGCAAACTCGCCGCGATTTTCCACCATATCCACGCGGGTGTAAGCCATTTTCACTAGGCGCTCGGTGGCCGCCTCCAAGGGTAGCTCCGCGCCAGCGCTCAAGGTGAGCGGCTCAATTTCACCCAGCCCCGCGATTACCGGCGCCAGTAGTGCCCGCACCGGCACCACCAGCACACCGATAGCGCCCTCTTCACTGTGGGCTAGGCGGCGTAGCACGGCCAGGCGCGCGGCCACAGTGTCAGCCCTGGGCGACAGACGCTCATGGGGCAGGGTTTCCCAAGCTGGCAGCATCTCTACTGCCTCATCGGGCAGGTAGCAGCGTAGCGCCGCCACCATTTCTTCAGCTTCACGGGTGGTTGCGCACACCACCAGCAGCGGGTGGTTTACTTGCGGCCTGACGGCGTCTAAACCCGCCTTCCCCAGGGCCATTGCAGCCAGTAGGGCCGGGCGTACCCCGGGCACAACCGCCGCCGTGTAGTCGGTACGTACACGTGAACTGGCCAGGTCAATGACCTGTGAAACCGCAGAATTTTGAGCTAAAACATCGAGCAGGGCCTTCAGACGCACGCTCAGGATTCTAGTCGACCCGGGTAGTTTTGCCAGCCGCCGTCAATTTCGTGAATAAAGTTCCAGCGCGGGTCACGCCACAGCTCACTGGCGGTGGGCACGCTCCCCTGGTGGAAGGCGGGGGCCACAATATTTTCTAGCTGCGTGCCCAGCACCTGAGCAATAAAGGCACCCCAGTAGGAGAAAGTAGAGTTAGCCAGGATCAACCGCTTAGCGCAGGCCAGCACCGCCAGGTCATCAAACATGTCGCGGCGGTTCTCATTAACCACAAACTCTAGCTGCGGGGCTAGGTGGGTGAGGTTGTCAACACACCAGGGCACATTGTCACTAACTAGCACCACGCGCCCCACCGGCCCTAAAGCTAATTGTTTAGCTAGCGCCTGGCGCACATATTCCACAATGTTAATGCCAAATTCTGGTTCAAAACGGCTATTGTAATAGTCGCCGCGACGCACGTTAATAACTAGATCATCATCACGCACAAAAGCCTGGGCGCGCTCTAAGCTCTGCTTAAAACCGTCAGATGTTAGCAGCACATCTTTAATAAAGCGGGCGCGCTCTTGTGGAGTGTAGTCCACCCCCTGAGCTGCCCCGATATAGGTGGCGCGGCGGTCAGTAAAGCGCATCTGGTCTGAGGTGATTGACAGCTTATGCAGCCCCGGGAACATCTCCAGCCAGGCGTCCTGGTTAGGGAAATAAAGCACCTTAGAAAAGCACCTTAGAAATTAGGCCCTTATCTAAAGTGCGCGAATATGCCAGCTGCCACTTAAACAGGTTATTACCACCGTTAAAACCAATGGCAGTTAATATGACTTCACGCTTGCCGCGTCACACCAAAGACAAAGCCTTAGCTTTAAATGTCATAATTTTTCGCTCCTAAACCGCGCTTTATTAATGCAGCTCACAGCGACACACTGCACACCATATATTTCACTTACCTGTCAACCATCATATATATCCCACAGGCTTACAAGCTAGACTGGGGTAACCAACGAGTAAAAGGACCCAGCCATGCCCGCTTGCGCGCTCAGTGTGGTAATCCCCTTCTACGGGGACCCAGCTGCCATCCTTCCCTTGCTAAAGCAGCTAAAAGCACAAGTAGACGCCCCTGATTTCGAGGTAATCGTTAGTGACGATTGCTCTCCTGAGCCTTTCCCGGATGCGCCCGGGGTTAAAGTAATTCGTCGTCAGACAAATGGTGGTTTTGGTAGCGCCGTAAGCACCGGCATTGCCGCCGCCACCGGCACTTATGTTCTAATCCTTAACTCCGACGTCGAGCTAGAACCTAACTTCTTAGGCAGCTATTACCGTGCCGCCCTGCCCTGGATGCCCGCCATTGTGACCCCTGCCGTAATTAATGAGGTAGGCGCCACACACTGGAATGGCCGACACTTCCCTAACGCCCTGCACCAGGGTATTGAATGGCTCACTCCCCTGGCCCGACTGCGTCACCTGCCGGTGCTCCATGAGCTGGTAGGACACGACACTCTGGCCGACAATACCCACACTGAAGTGGCCGATTGGGTGGTTGGCGCAGCCATGCTTCTGCCGCGTCAGGCCTTTGCAGTAGTAGGCGGTTTTGACTCACGCTTCCACATGAATAGTGAAGAAGTTGACCTGCAGTTGCGCCTGCGTCAGCTAGGGTTACCTTCGGTAGTGCTCAGCCAGCCCACCTTGGTGCATGCTGGCGGCGGTTCCTCAGCTTCCGATAAGCGCCGGCAGTGGCTGGTTGACTCGCGTTTCATTTACGCCGACAAGTGGCATGGCCCCAGCGGTGTAGATGTGGCTGCCCGCGAGCGCCTAGCTACCGAATTGGCGTTTTTGCCAGCCTAAAATTGCCCCCGATTCCCTTACAAGCTAGTAACTTAGCTAGTACCCAAATCAATTACCCAACGCATGCCGATCGGTCCCAAGCATGAGTAAAAAACTTTTATTGGTTAGCCCTGTGTTCCACGGCTACTGGCAGGGCATAGCCCAGGCTTTTAAGCAGCGCGGTTACACCGTGTTGCCCTACTGCTATGACCGTTTAGACAACGCGGCTCACCGCGTGGAGCATAAGCTCAAAATTGAATTGGCTGACCGGCGCGATCCGCATGGTTTGCCCGGTTCGCGTTTGCACGCCCAGCAGGTTACTGCCCGCTGTGCACAGTTGGTGCGTTCGTCTCGCCCTGACGTGGTGGTCACCATTAAGGGCGACATTTTGCAGGCTGATTACTGGCAGTCTATTGAGGAAGTTGGGGCCAAGCGCATTACTTGGTTCTACGATGAGCTGCGCCGCATGAATGTGGATGAGGAGGGCTTGCGGATGCGTGGTCCGATCGCCACGTATTCTGCGATCGACGCCGCCGCTATGGCTGAGCGCGGTTTGGATGCGTTCTATTTGCCACTGGCTTTTGATTCCAGCTTGTCTTTTACCCCGGTAGCTAGCGACGCCGTCGTTTTTGTGGGGGCCCGTTACGGCCAGCGTGAGCCGATGCTGCGGGCTTTATACCAGGCGGGCGTGGATGTTAAGGCTTATGGGCGCGCTTGGTCTAAGCACTGGTGGGATCGGGCCCGCACCTGGTCTTGGCACCGTCCGGCGATCCCTAGCGGGCGCGACTTGGACCGTTCGCATGCCTATGGGGTGATGGCTGGGGCGCGTGCCTCGCTGAACCTGCATGGGGATCAGGATGGTTTCACTATGCGCACGTTTGAGGCTTGCGGCGTGGGTGGTTTGCAGATTGTTGATCGCGCCGACGTCGATAGCCTCTACGATCCGGGCAGTGAGCTGCTGGTTTTCAACTCCACCCAGGAGCTGGTGGAGCTGGCTGAACGCGCCGGGGCTGAGCCGCAGTGGGCGCAGGCCATTGCCCAGGCGGGCCGTAAACGTACTTTGGCTGAGCATACTTTTGCTCACCGCGTGCAGGCTTTGGAGGCGCGCTGGCAATGATTATTCCTGAAGATGGCCTAGTTTTCGCCACTGATTTGGAGGCTTGGCAGGCTTGGTTGGCTAGCCGCAACCGGGTGCGGCAGCTAAAAACTGCTGTGCGCCAGCGGGTTTCGACGCCGGCGCCGGCAGATATTGTGGTGGCTTTGCGCGGTCAGCCGCGTGCCCTGGCGGTATTGGAGGCGGCTTCGCCTTCTCACCTAGATGCCTATGAGCGCCCAGCGCTGATGCTAGACGAGGTGGCGATTGCTTTTCCGCGCGCCTTGTCTGAGCGCTATGAGGGCGGCCAGTGGCAGCTGGTGGATTGGGCGCAGGCCGCTGATTCACAGCTGCTAGCTAAGGTGGAGCGAGTGTTGGCCCCCGGGCACTATTTGGGGGTTAGCACCGAGGTTTACGCTTGGGCCCGCGCGCGCGACATTGAGTTTTTAGTTGAGCAGCATGGCCTGCTTACCCCGTTTATGGCGCCGCTAGCTGCGGGGGCGCGGGCTTTGGTGTGGTCCCAGGCCGACGGCGAATTTTGGGCTAGTTCGCGCACTGACATCACCTGGCAGGTGGTGGGCAGCCAGCTGCTGTTTAACGCCGCTTTGCAGCCGCGTATTAAGGTCTGCGCTACGGCGCGGCCACTGTTTTTAGGTCAGCTGCATGGGGCCGAGATTGGCCGCAGCTATATGGCTCAGGTAAGTGAGCGTTTTTGCCGTGACACTGGCGCGATTTACCGGCCGCACCCTTCTGAAAAAGATAAAGCTTCACGTTTAATTCACGCCTATTGGCGTAGGCGCGGAATTGAATTTGATCCGGGCACCAGCCCACTATTTGAAACTAACCGTCCGGTAGTTTCGGTGTTCTCCACTGGAACCTTGGAGGCGGCCGCACGCGGCATTCCTGCCTGGGTGTATGCGCCTAACGCCCCCAGCTGGGTACACTCTTTCCATACCCGCTACGGCCTGTCGCGTTGGTCTGACATCCCTACGGTTTCCCCCCAGACGCCAGCCCTTGAACCGGCCACGGCAATCGCCCAGATTCTGGCTGCTTAAGCCAGTTACGTGAATCCCCGCACGCCCAGTGACTGGCTGGCGTGCTCCAAGCTACAATTATTAGCAAATGTCATGCTTTTTGCGTGGCTACGTTCCCGTTATTACACATTGAATAGGACTATTCAGTCATATGAGCACCCTGTGTGTTATTCCCGTGCGCGGCGGCTCTAAAGGAATCCCGCGTAAGAACCTGCGTGATGTAGGTGGCAAACCCCTGGTGGTGTGGACCATCGAGCAGGCCCTGGAAGCCAAAGACGTCCGCGTAGTGGTTTCCACTGAAGATGAAGAAATCGCGAGCGTAGCGCGCGCAGCCGGCGCTGAGGTGATTGACCGCCCCGCCGAGTTAGCCCAGGACACCACCGCCACCGAGCCGGTGATTGTGCACGCCATGGACTATCTGCGTGACAAAGAAGGCTATGAGCCTGAGTTCGTGATGCTACTGCAGGCCACCAGCCCGGTGCGTCGCCCTGGCACCATTGACCGTGCTATCGCCCAGGCCCGTGAAACCGGTGTTGACTCACTGGTTGGCACCGTACCTCAGACCCCCTTCCTGTGGTGGACTGCCCGCGACGGTCACGGCCCCACCGCCGACTTTGAGGTGGATCACCGCCCGCGTCGTCAGGAGCTAACCCCCGACCAGTTCCGCTACCGCGAGACTGGCTCTCTTTATGTAACCAAGCCGTGGGTTTACCGCGAACGCAACAACCGTATCGGCGGCAAAATTGGTCTATTTGTCATGGATGAGGTTGAAGGCGTCGATATTGACGGCCCCCTTGACCTAGCCCTAGCGGGCAAAACCCTTATCGAAATGCGTCAGCAGGAAGGTCTAGCATGAGCATCGAGCGTTCCATTACCCCTTACGTAGCTTTCGCTGACGACTCTTTGCTCAGCACCCTAGCTAAAATCAACGCCAACAAGGCCCGCACTATCTTCCTGGTAGACGAGCATGGCGTACTACAGGGTTCACTTACCGACGGCGACGTGCGTCGCTGGCTTACCGCCGGCAACTCCAACATGGAGACCAGCGCCATTAAGGTAGCTAACCGTTCCCCACGTACCGTCACCGAGGGCACCTTGGTTGACGAGCTGGACTGGAAGTTCCGCGACGGCGTCAGCCTAGTGCCGGTACTAGATAGCCGTGGCCGCATGGTGGCCATCGCCTCCCCCACCAACGACTCCTTCACCGTTGGTAGCCACCGCGTTGGTAAAGACCAGCCCACCTTCGTAATCGCTGAAATTGGTAACAATCACCAGGGCAGTGTTGACCTAGCCAAGCAGCTGGTAGACCTAGCTGTGGAAGCTAAGGCTGACTGCGTTAAGTTCCAGCTGCGTGACATGGACGCCCTCTACCGTGGTGCTTCCGGCAAGATCACTGCCGGTGAAGACCTGGGCGCCCAGTACACCCTGGACCTGCTCACCCGCTTCTCCCTGTCGGCCCCCAAGATGATCGAGGTCTTCGATCACTGCCGCGACAAGGGCATTGACATTATGTGCACCCCCTGGGACCTACCCTCCCTAGAGGTACTGCTAGAGTACGGCGTCGACGGCCTAAAGATTGCCTCCGCCGACCTAACCAACCACGCGCTGCTAACCGCCGCCGCTAAAGAAAACCTGCCCATGATCGTCTCCACCGGTATGAGCACCGAGGATGAGATCAAGGAGTCGGTGGCCCTGCTGCGTCGCTACGGCACCCCCTACGCCCTACTCCAGGTGCAGTCCACCTACCCGGCTCCCTTCAAGGACCTAAACCTGCGCTACATGCAGCGTCTAGCTGAGATCGGTGACTGCCCGGTGGGCTACTCCGGTCACGAGCGCGGCTACCACATCCCCATGGCCGCTGTGGCCCTGGGCGCTTCGGTAATTGAAAAACACTTCACCATTGACCGCAACCTTGAAGGTAACGACCACAAGGTTTCGCTGCTGCCTGACGAGTTTGCCGCCATGGTGCGTCAGATCCGCGACGTGGAGGCCTCCCTGGGCACCGCCGAGGCCCGCGTAGTGGCCCCCGGTGAGTTCATGAACCGCGCCAACCTGGCTAAGTCTTTGGTGGCCGCCCGCGACATCAAGTCCGGTGAGCGCATCACCGCCGACGCCGTCGACGTTAAGAGCCCCGGCCGTGGCCTGCAGCCCAACTCGCTAGACAAGCTGGTGGGCCGTATTGCTCGCCGCAATGTAGCTGCCGGCGACTTCTTCTACGAGGGCGACATCTCCGACAACCCCGCCCGCCCGCGCGACTACCACTTCCGTCGTCCGTGGGGTGTGCCGGTGCGCTACCACGACTTCCAGGCCATTTTGGATGCTGGAGCCAAGCCGGACTTCCTGGAGTTCCACTACTCCTACAAGGACCTGGACATGGACGTGGACGAGGTGTTCGCGGCCTACAAGGACAACCCGCTACCCATGGGTTACACCTGCCACCTGCCCGACCTGTTCAGCGGTGACTTCATTTTGGACCTGGCCTCCCCCGACGACGCCGTGTGGGAGCGCTCTATCCGCGAGCTACAGCGCACTATCGACATCACCAAGTCGCTGCGCCCTTACTTCACTCAGGAAGAAGACCCGGTCTTTATTGCCACCCTGGGTGGTTTCACCAAGGAAGGCCCGGTTGACCCTGAGCAAATCCCGGCCATGTATGACCGCATCATTGAGGGTCTAAAGCACGTGGACTACTCCGGTGTGCGCCTAGCCCCCCAGACCCTGCCGCCTTACCCGTGGCTACTGGGTGGTCAGCAGTACCACAACCTGTTTATGAGCCCCGAGGCGCTGCGTGACTTTGCCGAGCGTAGCGGCCTACAGATCACCTACGACATCTCCCACTCGATGCTGTCAGCTAACCACGAGCACCGCCCGCTGCGTGAATACACCGAGATTCTCGCCCCGCTAGCCGCCCACCTGCACATTGTTGACGGTAAGGGCGTTGACGGTGAGGGCGTACAGATCGACGAGGGTGACGTTAACTGGCCTGAGCTGGCTGAGCAGCTTGACCGCCTGGCCCCCGGCGTGTCCTTCATTCCGGAAATCTGGATGGGTCACGTTAACAATGGTGAGGGCTTCTGGACCGCCCTAGACCGCCTGGAGAAGTACCTGTGACAGTGGCTTATAAAGGCGTAGCGGGTAACGCACCAATCGCGCTATGGGTAGTTCCGGTTGCTGAGATCGGTGGGGTGGCACGTCATGTTCTCGACGTCGCCCGCACCGGCCTGCCCCGTACCCGCATGGTGGTACTGTGCCCACCGGGAGCGCTAGCTGAGGAATTAACCCAGCTAGGTGTGCCAGTGCTGGCTGAAAGCTTTGGCCCCAATTATGGGCTGACCGCTTCAGTGCGGGTACTGCGCCACGCGGTAGCCAAGCTACGCCCGGCCATTGTGCACACGCACCTAGCCTATGCAGACATTGTGGGCGCCTTGGCAGTGCCGTTAACCGGCCTCACCAAGCTGGTGTCAACTGAGCATGGCATCGCCTACGATGACAGTGTCTACCACGGCAGTAGCTTCAAATCGGCTTTGATGAGCCGCGCCCACCAGGTGCGCTGTGAGCGTTTCGATGCGCTTATGGCCTGCTCAGTGGCCACCGCTGACGCCATGGAAGCCAAGTGGCACCCGCGCCGGGTGATCGACGTGCTGCACAACGGCGTCGACGCCCCCACCGCGCCCAGCCAGCGCAAGGAGGGCCTGCGGATTTTGTCCCTGGCCCGCCTGGCGCCAGAAAAGCGCATTTTGGAGCTGCTTAAGGGATTCTCTCTGCTTAAGCGCGATTACCCCCAGGCCACGCTGACTATTGCCGGCACCGGCGAGGAGGAGGCAGCCCTACGCGGCGCGGTTGAGTCGCTGGGGCTAACTGACTGCGTTGACTTCCCCGGCTTCGTTGACGCCCGCCAGGCGCTCTCTAGCCACGATGTGCTTGCCCAGCTGTCGGTGTGGGAGAACTGCTCTTACTCGCTGCTAGATGCAGTGGTTAGCGGCATGGGTGTGGTGGCCACGCCGGTTGGCGGCAACCCTGAGATTCTGCCTAGCCAGTGTCTAGTGGACGCCTATGATGTCACCGCTATCGCTCAGGCATTAGCCAGCCAGGGCCTAGAGTTGGCCCAGCGCCCGCAGCTTAACCCCTACTGGCCTAGCGTGTCCGACATGTGCCGCTCCATCGTCAAGGTCTATCAGGGGTGTTTCAAGTGACTCGCTTTACCCTAGCGGCTAATAACGGCGAAATTGGTGGCGGCGAGGTCATGCTGCTACGCACCGCTAAGGTGCTGCGTCAGCTTGGCCATGAGGTCACTGTGGTGGCTCCGGCCATTGCCGACGGCGTAGGGGCGGCTGCCGCCAAAGCTGGTTTTGCTACCGTGGCCATCAAGGGCCAGGGGCGCAAAGCCTATATGCGTAACCTGCGTGCCTGGGATGCCAGCCAGCGTCAAGGGGTGCTGTGGTGCCACGGGCATGTACCCGCCCTGGCTACCATGGGTCACCCCCAGCGCATTGTGCACCTACACCAGGCCCCCAGCTTTAAGCATGTGGTTTCTGGCAGGCTGGCCTCGCGCGGCGCCTTAGCTTTAGCAGTGCCCAGTGCCTCCATGGCTAAGCACTTCCCCACCTCCCAGATTGTTTACAACTGGTGTGAGGAGGTTAAAACTCAGCCTAAAGGTGACCTCAAGGCCCCTATCACGGTGGGTTTCTTGGGCCGCCCCAGCCCCGATAAGGGCATTGAGGTTTTAGCTGAGGCTATGGCGCAGCTAAACGCTACCCGCGGAAACGCTTTTGAGCTGGTGGTTGCCGGTGAACCGCGTTTTGTCGACGCCGCCGAGCGCGAGCGGGTAAGCGCCGCCCTGGCCCCTATCGCCAGCTTCACCAAGCAGCTGGGGTGGACCAAGCGTGAAGACTTCTTCAACCTGGTTGATTTGGCAGTTTTCCCCTCGATCTGGCCTGAGCCCTTTGGGCTTATGGCCGCTGAGGCGATGAGCGCCAAGGTCCCCTTCGTTACCTCCATCGCCGGCGCTCTACCTGAGGTTGCTGGCCGGGACTACTCCTACCAGGTAGCCCCCGGTAAGGCCCAGGAGCTAGCCGACGCCGTCGCCGCCCTAGTGGACACCACCCCCACCAAACGGGCCAAGCAGGCTGAGAAAGAATGGCAGCGCTGGCAGCGCAAATTCTCCCCTGAGGCGGCCACTAAGCGCATCGCCGCTTTCCTTACTGACGTGCTACCCCAGGAGGTTAAATGAGCCGCGCGGTTAAGCCCGGCGCTATCGACTGGGATGTGTTTTTCCGCAAGGATGATTCTTCACTGCAGGCGCTGCTGCGTAAATCCCCGTCCTTGCTGGAAATGATCCTGTTCATCCCGCTGTGTTTGCGTCTGGAGGGCTTCGCTCCTGGCGTGCCTGTAGCCGATATCAGCGCCATACTGCTGTCCATCATGGCCTTTGGGCGTAAACCCAAGGTGGGCTGGCAACCGGCTTTCGGCTACCGCCTGCTACTGTTTGCCATCCCTGCCTGGATGGCAATTGCGGGTGTCTATAATGACCAGCTGCCCTTTACTCGTATGGGACACATCGCGGCTTGGGCGCTGGTAATTGCCGCCTCCACCTCGGGGCGTCTAAACATGCGGGCCCTGGTAGGTTCTATTGGGGTTTCACAGGTTATCGCCACCGCTTACGGCATTATCACCCTGCCTCAATCAACCTACCCCGGCCGTATGATCGGTATGTTTGGTGACCCCAACACCGCCGGTTTGCACCTATTGGTGCTGGGTTTGATTTATGCCGGTGTTGCCCAGCGTAACCGCAAGTATTTTATTGTGCTGGCTATTTCTGTGCTGGGTATTTTCCTAACCTTCTCGCGTACCACTTGGCTGGGTCTGGGCCTGGCTTTGGCTTGGGTGTTCATCCCTAAAAACTTTAATGTTTGGCTTAAAGCCACGCTGCTGTTTGGCGTATACAAAGCGGCGATTGGTTACGCCAACGACGTCAAGAACGAAGGTTCATTCTCTGACCGTGTAGGTTCCGACCACCTGCGTTCACTGATCGGACCGCTGGAAGAAAAGCTGGTGGCCGAAAACCCCTTAGTTGGTCACGGCCCCGGTACGCTTACCGTCAGACTTGAAGCAAACGAGTTCTTCTTCCACTCCAGTTACCTACTGCTGCGCGCTGAAGGCGGCTGGATCATGTTCTACCTGATGCTGACGCTAGTAGTGCTCACCATCATTAAGGTCAGCCACCCGCTATCCACCCTACCTAACCGTTACCTGGAAGCCGCCCCAATCGCAATTTTGGTGTGTGCGGCCAACCTGGGCAACGTGTTCTTGTCTTACCCCGCCTGTTTGGCCCTGGCTGCCTGTACCTGGTGGGCCCACGCCCCCGGCGCTGATGAAGAGCAGCTAGCCAAACTTGAGGCTCCGGCTGAAGAGGATCTGCGCGCCAGCCAAAACAAGCTGGTTAACTACCTGGCTGGGCACGAAAATGTCATGGCCAAATACGACAAATTGGAAGAAGAGGCCAGCAAGGCATGAACCAACCGCGCACTTCCATCATCATCCCCTCCTATCAGGGAGAGGCCAAGCTACCTACGCTGCTTAACGCCTTAAGCCAGCAAAGCGACACCGACTTTGAGGCGGTAGTGGTAATCGACGGGCTGCTTGATAACAGCCTAGAAATTATCGACTCCTTCGCCAGCAAGGTGCCCGTACGGGCCGTGGTGCTGGAGCAAAATCAAGGCCGCGTAGCCGCTCTGAACGCTGGTTTTAGCGCCGCTAAAGGCCAGGTTTTGGTGCGCTGCGACGACGATCTTGAACCTGGTGCAGACTTTGTCTCTGGGCACTGGGCGCGCCACCAAGGCCAGCCCTGCGGCGTCGTCGGGCTAACCATAGACATCCTGCCGCCCTCAAAGTACACCCGCGTATACGGCGCCACCCGCACCCGCGCGGCCCTAGCCGCCTCCTACCGTGGCGCTATCCCGGCTTGGCGTCACTGGGCCGCTAACTGCTCTGTTACCCGTGAAACCTGGGAAAAAATCGGTCCCTACGACACCGCCTACCAGCACTACGGCTGGGAAGATGTGGACTACGGCTACCGCCTACATGAGGCCGGTATCCCGGTAATTTTGGCCCCAGAGCTGGAAACTTTGCACCACGGCGCGGCCACAGACACCGTCAAGCGAGCCATGCGCGCCTACCATTCAGGCGCGGCACGGCGCACTTTTGACCAGCTACACCCCGGCGCTATCGCCCCGGTAGCAAGCGGCGGCGGCTGGTGGGGCAAACTAGTTGGGGCGGTAGCTAGCCGCACCAACGAGGAGAGCACCGAGCAACTAGCCAATTTCACAGATAGCGCTATTGGCGTATTGCCCGGACCATTTGCTACTAAATTAGTAGCGTTGAATGTCGAAGCCGCCTCCCTTAGCGGCTACTGCCACAGTGAGCAGGTCAACGCCCGCTTCTAAGGTACAAAATTTCATAAACACCACTTCCTCGCCTTACTTCCCTTACATTCTTGCCATAGGCAGAAGAGAGACTTTGATGAGTGAGCACTTTAGCGTTGCCATCGCCCACGATTACCTAACCCAGCGTGGCGGTGCGGAACGAGTGGCCTTAGCCATGCACCAGGCTTTTCCCCAGGCCCCGATTTTCACCACCCTGTACGACCCAGAAGGCACCTTCCCTGAGTTCAAGGACGCCGATATTCGCGTCACCGCCCTAAACCGGGTAGGGGCCTTCCGCCACGATCACCGCATCGCCTTGCCGCTACTAGCCCCGGCGACGTCGAAAATTAAGATCAACGCGGACGTGACCCTGGTGTCTTCCACCGGTTTTGCGCACGGGGTTAAAACTACTGGCGCCAAGCTGGTTTACTGCCACTCCCCGGCCCGTTTCCTGTACCTGCGCGAGCAGTACCTGGGCCAGTCCTCACCCCTATCACCCAAGGTACTGGGGCTAAACGCGGTGTATGCGCCGCTGCTGCGTTGGGATAAGCGCGCCGCTCACAGCGCCACCCGCTACCTGGCTAACTCCTCTATTGTTAAAGAGCGCATTGAGCGCGTCTACGGCATTGAGGCTGACCTACTCTTCCCCCCTGGCGGGATTGACGCCAGTGCCAGCCAGGAAACTGTGGACGAGATTTCCAGCTGGGCTGGGCAGTTCTATCTGGTGGTCTCGCGCCTGATGCCCTACAAGAATGTTGATCGCGCCATAGCGGCTTTTGCTGACATGCCCCAGCGCAAGCTGGCAATTGTGGGTAAGGGGCCTGAGGCTGAGCGCCTAGCGGCTATGTGCCCAGACAATGTGCGCATGTTCCAGGGCCTAAGTGACGGCCAAATGCGCTGGCTATACGCTAACTGTCGGGCCCTGATTGCACCTTCCTTTGAAGATTTTGGGCTCACCCCGCTGGAGGCTTACAGCTTTGGTAAACCGGTACTGGCCCTGCATGGAGGTGGCTACCTCGACACTGTTGTAGAAGGCCAAACTGGTCTATTCTTTTCTAAGCCCACCAGCGCTGATATTGCAGCCATCGTGGACAAGAACGAGCAAATCACCTGGGATCACCCTGCAATCCGCGCCCACGGCGAAAAGTTCTCCCTGGACCGTTTCATCCAAGCCCTGCACCAGCAGGTCGAAGCACTGTCTTAAATTCCCAACTGCCCAAGTAGGTTTCGTCTTGAAGATGAGTAAACGTACCTTCAATCACCTAGTGCGCCTAGGCGCCATCGTGATTGATTTCCTCGCTATCTGGGTGTCGTTCACCATTGCGTGGCATTTACGCGAGCAGTCAGGTCTGTTCTCTAATGACGTCTCGGCCCTAACTCGGGCACTTATGCACTGGAAGCCGCTGGCTTCAGCTGCCTGGTTGGTGGTAATTGCTTGTTTTGGGGGCTATGCGGTACGCGAGTTCGGCTCGGGCACCATCAGTATCCGCCGCGCCCTTAACGCCGGCTTGTTTAACATCGGCTTTTTCTCGCTGGTGTTATACATGACCACTACTGAGTTCTCGCGCTCTTACTTCCTGCTGCTGTTCATCATTGCGATGCCGCTAATCACCTTGGGGCGTCTGTTTGGTCGCCGCATCCTGCACTGGCTGCACCGACGTGGCTACGGCATTTCGCGCGTGATTATTGTGGGCCGCCCCCAGCAGGCTGAGCAGTTCTCCCGGATGCTTAAGCGTTCAGCTTGGCTGGGTCTGGAACCCTACCTGGTTTTTGATCCTGATGAGGCGCTCGAAACCTATAAGGGTGACCACCGTTCTATCAGCGACAACCTGCTTAAGCTGGCTGAATCCAACCAGGCTGAGCTGGTGCTTTTCGCCCCCGGTTCGGTGCCTGACTCGGTTGATTTCCGCCGCTATGTGTGGCGTTTTGAGGGTCACCGCACTCAGCTGGCTGTGGTGCCTTCTTTGGTTGACGTCGCCGCTGACCGTATCCGTACCCGCCCAGTAGGTGGTATGCCGCTGGTCTACATAGAAGATCCCAACTCTGCCGGCGCACTATCGCACTCTAAGCGGATTTTCGATATTGTCATGGCTTCCCTAGCGCTGATTATGGTCAGCCCGGTCATGATTATTACCGCCCTGGCGGTGTACTTTACCGACCGTGGCCCTGTGTTCTTCCTCCAAGAGCGCGTAGGGCGCGATGGTAAGACCTTTAAGATGATCAAGTTCCGCTCTATGGTAGTTGACGCCGAGGCGCGCCTGGCTCAGCTTCAGGGCGGCAACAAGACCAATGAGGTCATGTTTAAGCTCAAGAAAGACCCGCGTATCACCCCGGTGGGTGGCTTTATTCGTCGCTTCTCTATCGATGAGCTACCCCAGCTGTTTAACGTGATCCAGGGTGACATGAGCTTGATTGGCCCACGTCCGCCCCTGCCGCGTGAGGTAGCTAAATACACCCCCGATGAGATGCGCCGTCTACGAGTGCGCCCGGGTATTACCGGCCTATGGCAGATTTCAGGGCGTTCAGACCTGTCCTGGGATGAAACCATTCGCCTGGACCTGTACTACATTGACAACTGGTCTCCGTTACAAGACCTATCGATCCTGACCAAAACGGTGCAGGCGGTGCTTTCTTCACGCGGGGCCTATTAAAAGAAGTAATTAACCATTTGAAACGTTTCCTCCCCGCTTCCCTCACACTACTCACCTTCCTGGCCACCTGGGCTTACCGCAACCTTTTTGAGGCCACCCAGCAGGGTGCCTACCTGGCTGGTTTGGGCCTGCATACGTTTGTGGGTCCCCTTCAGCCCTATGTGCAGGTATTTACCAAGCTGGGCACGGCCCCGGTGGCCGGGGCCAGCTTGGCTCTGGCCTTGGTGGTGGCCCTGGGCGCCAAGCGCTGGTTGTTACCGGTGCAGCTAGTGGCTTTTGCGGCCGGCCTGCTAGGCACTGTCCAAGTGCTTAAAACTCGCCTGCCTTACCTGCCTCAAGGCGGCATCAATGGCACCGGCTATTTCCCGCATTACAACACCATGCCCTCAGGGCACGCCGCCATGATTTTGGTGGCTACCGTGCCACTTATGGCCGCACTTAACGCCACTAAACTGCCGCGTATTTTCAAGCGAATCGCCTTTGTTGGGGCACTGAGCGCCTTTATTTTGGGCACCACTGCGGTGCTGGTCAGCTCCGCGCACTTGTGGACTGACGTGTTTGCTTCCACAGCTTTGGCACTGTTTTGGGCTTATTTATTACTACCTTTACAACAAGTGCAATACAAGAAATTATCACAGCCCTATGTCAGGCTAACCCTGATTACCTTTGCGATTGCTTGGGTTTTGCTACATCTAGACCAAGCTCTACAAACAAACAATAAATTTGGATTGGCATTTTGTGCCTTTAGTATATGCGCCGGCGCTTTTATTGCACTATTATCGCAAGTGAGCGCAGGAAACTCCCAGGAAACTGTTAACTAGCTTCCAGACAGTGACTAGTGCCTGGGTGCTCATGCCCCTAGTCCCCGATTCTCAGGTACGCCATGAAATCCCAACCGCAAGCCTCGGTTATCATCCCGACCCTAAACAGTGCCCCAACTTTGGCTATCCAGTTGGACTCGCTGCTGCGTCAAGACTATGAGGGCGCCTTTGAGATTCTGGTAATCGACAACGGCTCCACCGATGAGACGCGTGAACTACTTGAGGACTACTATTCTCGCTTTGCTTTCCGCCAGGTCAACCTGCGCTACTTCATCTCTGACCGGGAGCGTAACGTCTGCTATGCCCGCAACGTGGGTATCCGCTATGCAAACAGTGAAAAGCTACTGTTTTGTGACGCCGACGATATGCTTTCCAACAACTGGGTCAGCCAGGGCATTGAATCCCTAAAGGAACGTCAAGTAGTTTCCGGCTCCGCCATCTACTTCTTAGAAGACACCTTCAAAAACTTCTGGGCCCTAGGCAAAGCTTACGAGACTATTCACCCAGCCACAGAAACCGAAACCTACACTCCCGTTAACGCTGACCGGGCTATCCCAATCCTGATGGGCGGCTCCTTTGCCGCCCGCCGCTCAGCGCTGATCTCGCGTGGCTTTGACATCAACGCCCCCTGGGGTTCAGAAGACAATGAGTTAGCCCTATACCTGCGTGAGCACGGCGTTGAAACTGAGAAGTTCTCAGGTATGCGTATCGCTTACCGGGGGCGCAGCCCTAAGACTAAGGCCCGTCACAAAGCAGAGTTTAAGAGTGCTCGCGCTCATGTCTGGCTGGCCCGCAAATACCACCTAACCTCCCAGCTGCCGGCCACCCGCCGGGGCGCCTGGCTGCTTAACCCGCTACGTTTACCGCTGGTGGCCGCCAAGATGGCACTGGTACCCTCCAGCCGTGACTGGAGCGCGCTGCGTTCGCGTTTTAACACCGCTGCCGGGGCTTTTGTGGGCGTGCTTAGCTTCTACCACCCAGCCCCTAACCGTGAGGGTCTAATTGGTACGGGTAAAGAGATCAACTTGGATACAGGCAAGCCTTTGCGCCTGGAAACCACTGGTAACACCCACAGCCCTAGCCGCGACATGATTACGCCCGCCTCAGGTCTAAGCCCGGTGCTGGTGCGTGAGCCTGAACCGCCAACCACCGCCGGTTAGATCTTTTTCTCAACGCCGCCGCGCCGCTCTGGCCGCCGCCCTAGCTACGTCACGCTAGCCACGCCGGCCCAGTCACGGCGCTTTTGGGACCAGGGTCGGCTTATAGCTGTGGCTTGGCCAGCTCGTTAAAGCCTATAAAACACAAGTGGGGGGCCAGTTCGTAAGAACTGGCCCCCCACTTAGCTATGTGTCTTATTAGCTATGTGCCTTAGTGGTCGCCCGCGTCAAACAGGTCAGCCACTGAGCCGTCGTCGAAAACAGCCTTAATAGCGGCTGCCAGCAGCGGCGCGATAGAGAGGATAGTCAGCTGCTCAAAGCGCTTTTCCTCGCTGATGGGCAGGGTGTCAGTGACGATAACCTCCTTGGCGCCACAGGTGCTTAGACGCTCAGCGGCGGGGCCGGAGAGCACACCGTGGGTGGCGGCAATGATGACGTCCTCAGCGCCGGCGTCGAGCAGCACCTTAACCGCCTTAGCGATAGTGCCACCGGTGTCGATCATGTCGTCAACCAGCACGCAGGTGCGGCCCTTAACGTCACCAACCACGCGGTTAGCCACAGACTCGTTGGGGCGAGTCACGTCACGGGTCTTGTGAACGAATGCCAGCGGGGTGCCACCCAGCTTGTCCGCCCAGCGCTCGGCCACGCGAATACGGCCAGCGTCAGGAGAAACCACCGTGGTGTTAGCCGGGTCAATGTGCTTAGAGACGTAGTCAACCAGCACCGGCTGGGCCCACAGGTGGTCCCAGGGGCCGTCAAAGAAGCCCTGTTCCTGGGCAGAGTGCAGGTCCACGCTCATGAGGCGCTCAGCGCCAGCAGTGGCATACAGATCTGCAATCAAGCGGGCAGAGATAGGCTCGCGCCCCAGGTGTTTCTTGTCCTGGCGGGCGTAGGGGAAGAAGGGGGCCACCACAGAGATGCGCTTGGCAGAGGCGCGCTTAAGCGCATCCACCATAATTAGCTGCTCCATAACCCAGTCGTTAACGCGGTCGCCGTGAGACTGGATGCAGAACACGTCACAGCCACGCACCGACTCGTTGAAACGTACATAGGTCTCGCCATTAGCAAAGTCGTAAGCGCTAGAGGACAGCACCTCGGTGCCCAGCTCCTTGGCCACGGCATGCGCAAGTTCAGGGTGAGCCCGGCCTGATACGATCACCAGGCGCTTAGAGCCCTCACTGATAATGCCAGTCATGGATTATTTGCCTCCTTGTAGCCGTTTGGCCATGTGGGTGGGTAGGTAGGAGATCATGCTGGTTGCGTTAGGCTTCCAGCAGGCTTAGTGGGGCGACGACGGCGCCGTCGGGAACTTCCACATTGTCTAGGACGCTGTGGGCCCCAACATAGGCCTCATCACCAATCACGGTGGCACCGTGAACAATAACCCCGGGCTCTAGGTAGGCATCCTGGCCAATCTTGGCATCCACATCCACCCAGGTGGAGGAGGGGTCCACGATGGTTACGCCAGTGCGCATCCAGTGCTCGAGAATACGACGGTTAAGCTCAGCCCCTAGCTGGGCCAGCTGTACGCGGTCGTTGCAGCCCTCAACCAGCCAAGTGTCGGTGACCACCAGCGCGCTAGTGGACTTACCGGCCTGGTAGGCGGCGGCCACGACGTCGGTCAGGTAAACCTCGCCCTGATCGTTGTCAGTGCCCAGGCCACCTAGTGCCTCACGCAGGTGAGCGGCGTCGAAAACATACACGCCCGCGTTAATTTCCTTGATTAGCAGCTGTGACTCAGAAGCGTCACGGTGCTCCACAATGCCGGCTACCGTACCTTCCTCGGTACGTACCACACGGCCATAGCCACTGGGATCAGCCAGTTCGGTAGTAAGAATAGTGACCGCGTCTGCGCGGCTGACGTGCTGCTCTAGCAGCGCTTCTAGGGTGGCAGTGTCCAGTAGCGGCACATCACCACTGGTAACCACCACCGGGCCGGTTAGGTCGGCAGGTAGCGCCGCCAAACCGCAGGCCACAGCCCGGCCAGTACCGGGAATTTCGTCTTGGTCAGCAATCACCACATCCGGAGCCACCCGCTCCAAGTGAGCGACGACGTCGTCGCGCTGGTGACGCACTACCGCAACCAAATACTGCGGCTGAAGTCCACGGGCGGCAACCACAGCGTGATTTAACAAGCTGCGCCCCCCGATCTGGTGTAGAACTTTGGGGGTCGCCGAACGCATACGCGTTCCTTTACCGGCGGCCATGATGATGACGGCGGCAGGGCTTGTGGCCACGAGGAAAGCTCCTAAACGGGTCGAAGCATAAATACTGTCTACAGCATAGCGCACAAAAAGCTCCGCCCCCAGGATTCGAACCCGGACCACAAGGCACCAAAGGCCTGCGTGCTGCCATTACACTAGGGCGGAAGGGTACGTCAGGCGTACCGGGATCTATTCTTACACACTTTGTGCGGTGGCTATGACTTCAAAACGGATTCGCATGAGTGCGGGGGAACGACGTGAGCAGCTGATCGACGTCGCCCGCACGCTTTTTGCTGAGCGCGGTTATGACGCCACCTCAATCGAAGAAATAGCTGCTAGCGCCCAGGTTTCCAAGCCGGTGGTGTATGAGCATTTCGGGGGTAAAGAGGGGCTTTACGCGGTCATCATTGACCGGGAACTGACTTTGATCTACTCCACTATAGTTAACGCCCTAGAGTCAGATCCCTCACCCTCGGCGGTGGTGGAACACGCCGCCTTGGCGCTGCTGACATATATCGAAGATAACACTGATGGTTTCCGCATCATTTCCTCAGAAAATGACCGCTCCAGGGGAACCTACTCCACCTTGTTAGCGGATGTGGCGGTGCAAGTCTCCGGCATCTTGGCCAGACAATTTACAGAACATGGTATTGATGCGCGTTTTGCTCCCCTGTACGCTCAAATGTTAGTGGGTATTGTTGCTATGCCCGCCCAATGGTGGCTACTCGACCGCACCATGACCAAGGAGGAGGTTGCTGCGCACATGGTTAACCTGGCGTGGAACGGCCTTCGCGGCATGGAGCCTGACCCTGTATTGCGTAACCAAGGAGACACTGCATGACCCCACCTGCCGCCCTAGCTAGGCGCGGCACCGGGCGTATTGCCTGGATCGACGTCTCTCGCGGATGGTGCATGTTGGCCATTGTGGCCGGCCACTTCTATCTCCCCTGGAATCAGCACCCCGCGCTGTTCGACCTGCTTTACGCCTTCCACGTTCCCGCCTTCTTCTTCCTTTCTGGACTGGTTTTCAACCCTGGAAAACGGTCCTTTCCCCGCTTCCTTTACACCCGCGTACGCGCCATCATGCTCCCCTATGTGCTGTGGGCTTTTATCTCTGTATGTATTTTCGCAGTGCTGGGTTCAGTGGCAGCTGGTTCATTGGGTCGTAAAAATCCCGCAAGTTTTACCACCATGCTTAAAGACATCATGTGGGCCACCCCCTCGGCACACCACATGGACTGGAATAAGCCGCTGTGGTTTTTACCCGCAATTATGATCGCTTACCTGATAGCTTGGGCTACGGCCAAGCTAATTGAGGGTAACCGTATAGCTTTAGCTGTAATTACTGTTATTTCCCTACTTCCCAGTTGGTTTTTAGCCTCCCATCAAGAGGTCTGGTACCCCTGGAGTTTTGAGCGAGTGGGGGTGCTGATGCCGTTCTTCTTCCTAGGCATGTATATGCGCCCCATCGTTAACCATTTACCTATTAAATACCCTTTAATTGAGGGCCTGGACGGCATTGGTTTGCTGGCGATTGCGGCTGCCATCAGCCACTACAACACCACCACGGTGGACTATGTGGCCCGCACCTACGGCAACTACGCCAACTTTGTGGCGGCCGCGCTGGTTGGTATTGCCGGTATCTGCATGATTTCGCGCGCCTGGAATATAGATGATTTGACCCGCATTGGGAAAATGACCCTGGGTATTTTGTGTACTCACAAATTCATCGTGCTGGCTGTGCAGATTGTAATTAACTCTCTGGGTATGGAAGAACTCATTACAGCTATGGGTCCTATCCCCCAGTTTGTTTTAGATAACTCCCTGTCGGTGGGTTTTGCCTGGATTATTACGGCGGCCTGTTTCGCGGTTTGTATTGCGCTTAAATACTTGGCGCCCTGGTCAATTGGCTTGCCGGGTAAGGGTATCGACCTGCGCCACCTGGTTCCTAAGGAGAAGCTGCTGCAGTTGGCTGGGCAGGTGCGTATGCCCAGCTTGCCTAGCTTGCCCCGACGCCGCAAGCGTCCGCAGGGCCGCCGGGTGCAGCAAGGTCCGCCCTCGCGTCCCACCCGGCCGCGTCGTCGTAGTGGCGGCGGCAAGCACGCAGCCTAAACAGCCGCAGTTAAGCTTGGAGCGCCCGCACCCGGGGCGGCCCAGGCCGCGCAGCAGCGGGACTACTGCTCCAGCTCGCCGGCAGCTTCAAGCCATTCCAGCTCAATATCCGCCTGGCGTTCCTGCGCCTGGCTAAGCTGTTTACCCAGCTCAATTAGGTCATTGACACGTCCAGGATCAGCTGAAGCCGCTTCCATATCCGCGTGTAGCTTGGCGATCTGGGCACTGACCTTATCCAGTTGGCGCTCTAGCCGGGCCAGGTTCTTGGCAGCCGCGTGGCGCTGAGCCCCACTTAAGGCGCCCTGCTCCCCCTGGGACGGGGCGTTTTTAGCTTCCGCAGTTGCCGACGTCGCCCCTGCAGCCCCAGATGAGGCAGCCAGTTGCTGGCGACGCAGCTCCAGATACTGCTCCACTCCGCCGGGAAGATCACGCAGATGCCCGTCACCAAGCAAAGCCAGCTGGTGGTCGGTGACGCGTTCAAGCAGGTAGCGGTCGTGGGAGACCACCACTAGCGTGCCCGGGAAGGTGTCGAGAATATCCTCAATTGAAGCCAGGGTGTCAGTGTCTAGATCGTTGGTGGGCTCGTCCAGCAGCAGCACATTGGGCTGAGCCATCAGCAGTCGCAGCAGCTGCAGGCGACGGCGTTCACCACCGCTGATTTCCCCCACCCGGGTCCAGGCGCGTTGGCGGGTAAAGCCCAGGCGCTCAACCAACTGGCTGGCGCTTAGATCTTTGCCGCCCACGGTGACGTGCTCGGCCACTGCGGCCACTGCCTCAACCACTCGCAGCTCGCTGATCTGATCTAGCTCATGGGTGGTTTGCGACAGGGTTACTACGTCCACGGTTTGGCCGGTACGTACCCGCCCACTGGTGGGTTTTTGGGTGCCTTGCAACAGGCGCAGCAGGGTGGTTTTACCGGCGCCGTTTACCCCCACAATGCCTACTCGTTCGCCGGGGGCAAGGCGCCAGGTTACCTCGCGCAGCACCTGGTTTTCGCCGCCGCCGGGAGCCGGGTAGCTGACGCTGACGTTTTCCAGGTCAATAACGCGCTTGCCTAGGCGGGCAGTGGCCATGCGGGTGATTTCCACGCTGTCACGCGGCGGGGGTACGTCGGCAATTAGTGCCTCGGCGGCGTCGATACGGAAACGCGGCTTGGAAGTGCGCGCTGGGGCGCCGCGTCGCAGCCAGGCCAGTTCTTTACGCAGTAGGTTTTCGCGTTTGGCGGCAGCCACTTCAGCCTGGCGAGCCCGCTCGGCGCGCGCCAAAATGTAGGCCGCATAGCCGCCGTCGTAAAGCTCAATACGGCCGGGGATTTGGGGGCGGCCGTTGCCGGGGTCGACGCCGGGCACTACTTCCCACACTCGGTTGCAGATGGCGTCTAGGAACCAGCGGTCGTGGGTGACCACCACTAGGGCGCCGTCGCCGCGCGCTGAGTCGAAGCGTTTTTGCAGGTGGCGAGCCAGCCAGTCCACGCCTTCAACATCTAGGTGGTTGGTGGGCTCATCTAGCACCACCACCTGGGCGTCTTGGGTGAGCACGTGGGCTAGGGCGACGCGGCGGCGCTGACCACCTGAGAGGGTGTCGACGTCGGCTGCCAGGTCCACGTCTGCCAGCAGGCCGGCATGAATGTCGCGCACGGCAGGGTTAGAGGCCCACACGTGCTCAGCCGCGTCACCGTGCACCGCTTGACGTACGCTGATGCCCGGGGGGAAGTTGTCGCTTTGGTTGAGGATGGCCACGCGTGTATCGGCGGCGCGGGTGATACGTCCGCCGTCGATTTCACGCTGCCCTGATAGGGCCCGCAGAAAAGTGGATTTACCAGCGCCGTTGGGGCCCAGCACGCCTACTCGGGTGCCGTCTTCAATGCCTACCGTGACACCGTCTAGTAGCGTGCGACTGCCTACGACAATGCGCAGGTTCTCAACCCCTAATAGGTGAGCCATTAAGTCCTCATTCTGCAGATAAAACCAGCCCCCGCATTCTACCGCGTGAGCGCTGGGGGGCGGGCGTCTGGGCTTGCGGGCGCTTAACCGGTAACTACCTGGTCACAGAAGGGGGTGAGGCTCCAGCATAGAGCTACCCGCTCAGCCACCGCGCGGCTGGCACTAAGGGCGGCCACGGTAGGCCCGGAGCCAGAAACCATGGCTGCCAGAGCGCCAGCCTTCTTAGCCAGGTCAATTAGTTGACCTAGTTCTGGGCGTAGATCGATAGCCGTGGCCTGTAGATCGTTGCGGATATGGCGGCTAACCTCAGCCACGTCACCAGCCTCTAGGGCGGCCAGTAGCTGCTCTGGCGGCATGTCTGCCGCCGGTGGGGCCTGCACAGTGGCGTCAAAGTGTTTAAACACGGCCGCCGTCGATAAACCCTCATCCTGCAAGGCAAAAGTCCAGTAGTAGGGGCCGGGGGCGGCCTTAAGCGGCTCAATTAGATCCCCGCGTCCGGTGCCCAGAGCTACACCGCCGTAAAGCCCGAAGGGCACATCCGCACCCAACTGGGCGCCTAGGTGAGCCAACTCTTCTAGGCTCAGGCCCACCTGCCAGAACTCGTTGCAGGCTTTGAGGGTGGCAGCTGCGTCCGCGCTGCCACCAGCCATGCCTCCGGCTACCGGCACGGCTTTGTCTAGCAAAATGTGCACGTCCGGGGTGGCTAAGCCACGCTGGGCGGCTTGCTGGGCCACCGCCTGGGCGGCGCGGTAGGCCAGGTTGGTGTGATCTAGGGGCACATTGCTATCGGGGCGGGTCAGGGCCAGCTCAATGCGCGGGCCGCCGGTTTGGGCAGCTGCGGCTAAGCCAGGCTGGGCCGAGGCAGCCGTGGCTAATGGGGCCGGCTGAGCGGCCACCGGGGCCGAGTCTGACTGGGCCGCTGGGGCTGCTAGGGCCGGGGCCGACGAGGCAGAGGAGACAGGGGCAGTTGAGGCCGGCTGCGGCGCCGTCGTAGCCAGGGACTTCAGGGGACTGACCGTAACCGTCTCACTTAAGCCGATCTGGGCAAAGATCGTGTTAAGCGGGTGGTAGCCATCGGGGCGGGCGGCGCCCAGAGCTAGGAAAAGATTGACCTTGCCCGGGGCGCTAACGCTCACGGCCCGGTCGCTAGCATTCACAGCCGGGGCGCTAACGCTCATGGCCGGGGTATTCACAGCCGGAGAGCTGTCGCTCACAGCCGGGTCACTGGTGGCCGGGGCGGGCGCACTGGCGGCTGGAACGCACGCACCGGCGCTAGCAGCATTTAGCTGCTGAGCCACGGCGGCAAACTGGTCAATGTCTAGGGTTTCGCCGCGAGCCGTGGGGCTAACCCCGGCGCGCTCCAGCGCCTCCTGCGCAGCGCCGGCGCTACCAGCCAAACCAGCCAGCGCCTGACGCAAGGTCTTGCGGCGCTGGGCAAAGGCGGCGTCGATAACAGCAAAAACCTGCTCGCGCGTAGCCGCAGTATCCGGATGGGGGCGGCGCTCAATTTTCACCAGAGCTGAGTCCACATTAGGCACCGGATAAAACACGTTGCGGCCAATGGTTAGGGTGCGTCGCGCGCTGGCATACCAGGCCACCTTGGCGCTGGGCACCCCGTAAATCTTGTTGCCCGGAGTGGCTGCCAGGCGGTCTGCCACCTCCGCCTGCACCATCACCAGCACGGTCTGGATGCTGGGTAGCTTTTCGAGCACGGTCAACACAATCGGCACGGCCACGTTATACGGCAAATTAGCTACCAGGCGGGTGGGGGTGGCGCCGTCGATACTTTCGGGCCCGGTGATAGTCAGGGCGTCAGCAGTAAAAACTTGTAATTTAGCTTCCGGGAAGCGGGCCTGGGCGGTGGTCGGCAAAGCTTGGGCCAGGGGCGGATCAATCTCGACGGCGCTAACCTGTGCCCCAGCCTCCAGTAACGCCAGGGTTAGTGAGCCCAAGCCGGGACCGATTTCCAGCACCTGCTCACCTGCTTGCACGCCGGCGTTACGCACAATCTTGCGTACCGTACCTGGATCGTTGACGAAGTTTTGGCCCAGGGTTTTGGTAGGGCGAATGTTTAACTGGGTGCACAGCTCACGAATATCGTTGCTGGTCAGTAGCTTGCCTGCCGCCACGTCACTCATACACGTCACCTACAAGTTTCCGGGCGCATTAATAGCGCGGTTTGGTACTGCCTTCATTGCCTTCAAGCCTAGCTGAAAGCTGCCTATTTTTAGGCCGCCGACGACGCCGCAGCCCCAGCCAAGCCCCAAATACACGTCTCCCCCGCAATCGCACAGATTGCAGGGGAGACGGATAGCGTGCTCAAACGCCAGCTTATGTGAGTGCGGTTTAGTACCAGCCCACCGACTCAGAGTGTGCCCAAGCGCCACAGGGGTTGGAGTAACGCTCGGAGATGTAGCCCAGACCCCACTTGATCTGGGTGGCCGGGTTGGTGGCCCAGTCGCTACCGGCGCTAGCCATCTTGGAGCCAGGCAGGGCCTGGGGAATACCGGTGGCGCCGGAGGAAGCGTTGTAAGCCTGGTAGTTCCAGCCGGACTCGCGGTTCCACAGCTTAACCAAGCAGCTGAACTGGGTGTCGTCCCAGCCGTAGGAGCTCATCATGGACTTGGCAATGGCCTGGGCGCTGGCAGCGTCGGTGCCAGCGGCAGCCAGGGTGGCATTACCGCCGCTGGAGCTGGAGGAAGAGTTGTTGGGGGTAGCCGGGGTGGTGGCAGCAGCGGTGGCTTCCTTGGTGCCAACCAGTACCACAGCGTTGGTGGCCGGCTTGACGACGGCGGTGGATACTACGGTGCGGGAAACTTCCTTACCGCCACGGGTAACCACGTTGTAAACGGTGCGGGAAATACCGTCTACACCCTCGGTTTCTACCTTCTTCTCACCCTTAGCCAGAGTCGGGTCTGGCTTCTCGGTGGTGCCAGCCTTGATGGCGGTGTCTACGTTGGTCTGGGTGACGCTAGCGTGGACAACGGTAACGACGGCGCCGTCAACAGGGGCGGCGGTCAGGTCTACGGAGGCGGTGTCGTTGTCGTCAACCGAAACGCCGGCGTCGGACAGGGCCTGCCCCCAAGTCTCAGCCTGGGTGGAAGCGGAGATGGTCTTGCCGTCTACAACCAGCTTGTAGTTAACGGACTCGGCAGCAGAGGTGGGCTGAGCGGCCAGACCGAGTGCTGCGTGGGTCAGCGCGGCCTTGTTGGCGTCAGTGTTGACACCGTTGTTCATCTGTACAGCAGCGAATGCACCACCGGAGACGGCCAAGGACAGAGCCATGGCCACACCGCCCGCGCGGTACACCACATTACCGGTGCCTACCTGGGAAAAGAGAGCACTAACTGCTGAGGCCGGGGTGGCCTTCTGAGCGTGACGTCCCATGTCGAACCTCTTTCTTTATAAGCTAGTACCTGACTGTAATAGAAACGTAACCTTTTGGCCAGTAAGTATCAGCCCTCTCACAACTTAACTCTGAACACATTTGCCCTGGCCAGCAGCCATTAGTTTAATGATCTGGCGCACAATAGGTAAATCTGGAGCCAGCCAATTTAGGTCAAGAGCTTGTACTGGCGTAACCCATTTGACCTGCATATGACTAGTGCCTGGACGGATTTCGGGGCGGTCAGTGCTCACTAGCCACACCCGCATCTCTAGCCCCGGTTTTAGTGGCCATGTAGACAATGATTTATCGGGCGTCACTTCCACCCCGATTTTGACCACAATATCTAGTTCTTCACGTAATTCGCGCGCTAAAGCTGCCTGCGGCGCCTCCCCCGGCTCCACCTTGCCGCCCGGAAACTCCCACTGCCCCCGCAGCTGGGCTGGGTAGGCGCGCTGAGCGGCTAAAAACCGTGTGGGCTGACGTAAATCATCTACCACCACGGCCCCCACCACTAGTTGCGTCGCTTTTGGTTGCGTAACCTTCGGTTGCGTCGCTTTTGATTGTGCCCCCTTAGGTTGCGTCACCTGCGCCCCCTTGGCGACCTCTGAGTTTTCCACGATCTGACACACTTCCTGCTCACGTCACTAACCAGCTAAGGTTTACCTATGCCCAAGATTACTGGTAACACCCTAGCCGAACACCGCGAGCGCACTCGCCGCGCCCTTTTCGACTCACTGGGTCAACTCTTGGCCGCTAAACCTTTCGACAAAATCACGCTTTCCGACGTCGCCACTAACGCCCATGTGGGGCGCACCGCCGTTTATAACCACTTTGCAGACAAAGAAGACCTGCTCCTGGCCTATATCGAGAACGAAACCCGCAGCTATGTGGCGCGCCTGAGCCAGGCCCTTGAAGATGTGCAAGATCCGCTTGACCGCCTGCGGGTTTATATCCGCGAGCAGGCCCTACTAAAGCAGCACTATCACTTCCCGAGCGGCGCGCGCCTAACCGATACGCTTTCGCGCGACACCGTGGGGCGTCTACACTCGCACGCCGACATCATGGAGCATATGCTCAGCCAGATTCTGCATGAGGCTATCGACCAGGGCCAGCTTCCTAATCAGGATGTGGCCATGAGCGTGCAGCTGATCCACGCCTGCGTGCTGGGGGGTCGTCCCACGCCCGCTAACCCCATGCAGCGTGAGCGTTACATGCACAGTTTAGATAGTTTCGTGTTGCAGGCAGTGGGGGCGGCGCAGGCGGCTCATCCGGTGCCGGTTTCGCTTGATCACGACGACGACACCCCAACCCCATCACTCTCGCGTTGCCCCATGGCTGGCTGAGCTAGCAAGCTGGCGCTCTACTGGCCGGCCGGTTTTGCCGGCCGATAGTCCTCAGTAGGTTAGGGAGCCGGTGACGTTGAGGCTTTCCCCCGCGCTGTGAGCGGAGGCTGCGGCGTCGTCGTCGGTGCTGGCGCCAGGGGGAAGGAAACGCAACACCACGCCGTCGCCCAAATCAAGCTCATCGCCGTAACGCAGGGGAACCTGGGCGTCGGGAACCAGCTGTACATCCTCATAACCCAGCCGGCGTAGCACCGTGCCATTGTGGGAATCCATGTCAATGGCGCTTACCTGCCAGCCCACCACCTGCAGTAACACGTGCGAGCGGGAAACCAGGCGGCCCGGGGAGGGAACCGTGAGCAGCTCGGTGCCTTCGTTGTAGCTCAAATACTGTGGCGCTCGCCCCACTACCAGATCCCTACGCAGGGCCAGGCGCGCCCCCGTGGAGGCCTCCACCACCATCCGGGGCGGGTTATCTAGCAGGCGGGGAGCAGCCGCTAAAGCACCCGCACAAGTGGCGCAATCATAGGCATCAGGCGGATTTGGGTGGCCGTTGACGCATTCCACGCCAAGTAATTCCTCAGCCAATGTGGGCCTCCCTAACTGGTGTGACGGATCGAAAATGGTGCCAAGCACACACTGTTAAATTATGTCCCGTTTTTACTCTGAAGTAGTTAATTGTCGGACTTGACCACTAGAGTAGTTGTATTGAGGTTGGTAACAGCGCTTGGCTAACACGGCTCAAGTGCATGGTACCTGGAAGGATCACGATGACGCTCTCGCTGGAACAGTTAGCCGCCCGGGCCGCCAGTCCCGCGACTTCGCAGGCTGACCTATATCAGCTGGTCAGCAACTATCCGCAGTTGCGCCCAGTGGTAGCCGCCAACCCGAACGCCTACCCGCAGTTACTTGAATGGCTAGCTAACCTTAACGATCCGCAGATCAACGCCGGCTTGGCCCGCAGCCCGCTGCCGTTGGCGCGTCAGCTGCTAGCTAAGCACAACCCCCAGTTCCTGGCCCAGCTTGAGGCCCAAAATGAGCCGGCAGCTAGCGTCACTAGCACTGCCAGCGCCCAGGACGTGGCCCCCACGCAGGTGGCCGCCGGGCCCTTGGTTAACGACCATGCTCCTACCCGTCGCTCTGTGCTTAGCACCAACCAGGAAACTAGCGCCCCCAGCGTTGCTGACTCTGTGTTTGCCATGAATGACCCGGAGCAGCCGGCTACTGGCGGCGTGGAAGGGCCGGCCCAAAACATTGTGGCAGCCAACCCCTCGGTTATTCCGCTGGATCAACCGTTAGGCGCACAGGTGCCCGACCCGGCCACCACCGGCTCGGCCACCATGGTTATGTCCACCCCGGTGTATGCCCCGGACCCCACCTACGCTGAGCCCACCTACGACTACGCCACCGCTAACGAGGCCCCCGAGCAGGAGGCTGACAGCTCTGCTAAGAAGGGCGGCCTTCCACTCTTTGGCTGGATTTCGCTGGCGGTTTTGATTCTGGCTGTGGCTGTGGGTGCCTACATGCTTGGACGTGACACCTCCCCGCACTCGGTCAACGACGCCGGGCCGATCACCCCCACGGTGGTGCAGACTGAAACTGCCGCGCCGGTAGAGACTGAAACCCCCACGCCTAGCGCCACGCCTACCGCTACGGTTAAGGCCCCGGCTCCCGACGGCGCCCGGGAAATGACCAGCTTCACCTCACCTTCCGGCAACATCACCTGCACCTTTGCTGACGACCAGGTTTCTTGCACCATCAAGGAATACAGCTTCAACGCTACCGGCCCCAGCTGCTCTAACAACTCCACCCCGTTTACCGCCACGGTGGGCACGCAAAACGGCGCCGGCGGCTCTTGCCAGACTGCCTTTAAGACTTCGGGCCCCACCCTGGCCTACAACTCTTCAGCTAAGCACGGCGCCTTCGCCTGCACCTCCACCGAGGAGGGCGTCACCTGCTGGAACACCCTAAACGGTCAAGGTTTCACAATTAACCGTCACGCAGCCAACTCTGAGCAGCGCTGAGCTAACCCCGAGCAGCACTAGGCGCAGACCTCCAGCTTGAGCGCAAGCATAAAGCTGATCTCAGGCCTGGTTTGGATTCTCACAGTTACATAGTTCAGTTTGCCACCGCTCCCCGTGTAATGTAATCATGGAGCGGTGGCATCTAACTATGTAAACATCCTACGTAAACCCGGTGCTTTTAAATTTTCCGCCACCGGACTGCTGGCACGCATGCCCATGTCTATGGTGTCAATTTCTTCGCTGCTAGCTATTCAAAGCGAATACCACAGCTACACCCTGGCCGGGCAGGTCAGCGCGGTAACGCTGATCGCTTTTGCCTGCACTGCGCCTTGGCTGGCTCGACGTGTAGATATTTACGGCCAGCGCTTCATGATTCCTTTCATCATGGCTTCCTGTCTGGCCATGGTGGGCGAGATTGTGTCTATTACTTTCCATGCCCACCCGGTGGCGCTGCTGGTTTGCGCCGCCATTGCCGGTGGTGGTACCAGCGGTTCTATGGGCGCCCTGGTGCGTGCACGCTGGTCTAACCTGCTACAAACCCCTGATGAAATCCACACGGCTTTCGCCCTTGAGGCAGCCATGGATGAGGTGGCTTTCATTGTGGGCCCGATCCTGGCAACCATGCTGGTGACTAACCCACCCCTGCCGGTTACCAGCGGTTTGATTGTGGCCGTAAGTGCCCAGGCAGTGGGTTCACTGTGGTTCCTATCCCAGCGCGCCACTGAGCCGCCGGCGAAGGGGCGCGCTGCCGCGCAGGAGCAAACCGGCCAGTCTCATGTTTTACGTAACGGAGCGTTGGTGGTTACTGCGCTTACCTGCCTAGTGTTGGGTGGCCTGTTTGGCGCCAATGATGTGGCGATTGTGGCTTCAGCTACTGAGCATGGTCACAAGAATCTTTCCGGCGCTATCTTGGCTTGCTTCTCTACCGGCTCGCTGGTGGCGGCGCTGATTCACGGTTCACGCCAGTGGCATTGGCCGCTGCAACGCCAGTTCGTGGTGGGCGTGACCGTTTTGGCGTTGGGTGCCTCCACCTTGATTTTTGCCCCTAACCTGTGGTTTGTGGCGGTAGCTGCGGCCATCACCGGTATGGCTATTGCCCCTACTTTCACTACCGCCAACCAGATTGTGCAGCATTCGGTGGCCGACAACCAGATCACTGAGGGCCTAACTTGGCTTAGCACCACTATTACCGTGGGTGTTTCTGTGGGTACGTTCTTGGCTGGTTTGGCTATCGACAACTCCGGTGCGCATGGTGGTTTCTTGGCGGTTACGGTTATGGCGTGGCTAGCTGTGGTGATTGTGTGGAGTGGGGCGCGTACTTTGCGCCGCACCCTGGGGGTACGTCAGATACCCTAGGGATATTTGTATCTGCGCTTAGCTAGCCCCTAGCCAGGCCAAGTATCGAGGTAGGCATGAATCTTTCTTTTGCAGACTTACGCGCCAGCTTTTATGCCACTGTGCGCGCACCGATTACACAGATACTTGGATGGCTCTGCCTACTGGGAGCCACTTATCCGCAGCTGTATGACAAGGACTACAAGCTGCCTCAGCATTTTGACGTATACGTGTACTGGTATGCGTTAAATAACTGGTTTAGTGGTAATTCCCTGTACGACTGGTACGCCTTGCCTGACTACAAGATGTACCCCTTCACCTACCCGCCTTTTGGAGCCTGGGCGTTATCCCCACTGACCTGGTTTGATTATGAGACCGCCGCACGCCTAATGATTATGGCTATCGCCCTGCAAACTGCTGTGATTGTGGCTTTGGTGGGGCGCAGCCTGGGTTGGTCTTGGGGCTCAGCTTTTGCTATCGCCCCCTGGGCGGCGATCCTGGTTCAACAGTGCCTGGAGCCGTTTACCCAGTCGGTTGGTTTTGCCCAGGTCAATACCGCCATGATGGCGCTGGTGATGATTGATGTGGCCGCGCCGCCCAGCTGGAAGGGACGCGGCGTGGCCTCTGGTTTGGCGGCCGCTATCAAGCTGACCCCAGCTATTGCCGTGCTTATTTTCCTGCTGCGCCGTCAGTGGCGTTCAGCTATCACCATGGTGGCTACCTCGCTCACTGTCACTTTGCTCAGCTGGGTTATCAGCCCGGGCGAGTCTGCCCGTTTCTTCTTTGACGCCATGTGGGACCCCCAGCGCGCCGGGGATGCCTACTACACCAGCAACCAGAACCTGAAAGGTTTCGTGGCCCGCGCCCTGCCGGAAAACACCTGGAGTATTGCTTGGGCTATCACGGTGGCGCTGGCTTTAGTGGCCGCCGTTTGGCTATGCCTGCGTATTCAGGCCGCTGCTACCAGCGTGGTTACCCCGCATGTTATCTCCGACGACGCCGCGCCCGGCCCCCTTAATGCGGCCGCGCCCGCCACTGGAGCCGCTAGTTCCGCCGCGCCCGCCACTGGGGCCACTGCCTCTGCGGCTCTGGCCGCCCCTGCTGGCGACGCCGTCGAGCTAGCTGCCAGCGACGCCGTCGCTTCTGCCGACATCACCGCCCCGGACGCCGTCGCCACTACCCCAGCCGCCCCGGTGCTACCCGAAAACCTAGCCACCTTACTGACCGCCGCAGTAATCATGACCCTGGGACTACTGGTTTCCCCCATCACCTGGTCGCACCACTGGGTGTGGGGGCTAGCCAGCGTGGTGGCGCTAATCGCGGTGACGCTACGGCTAAAGTCCGCACCACTGGCCGCTGTGGCCCTAGTGCAGGGAGCATTATTCATCATGGCCCCGCACTGGTGGTTCTCCCACGGGCAGGTTAACGAGCTGCACTGGAACGTGGCAGAGCAGCTGGTGGGATCCTCCTACACCCTGGCCGCTATCGCCTCTGGCGTAGCCCTGGCCTGGGCGTTACCGGTGCAGGCAACAGCTCGACTAGGCTGGAACTCCTTAAGGAGAACCAATGCCCCTATCTGACTTGGCACGACGCGGTGAAGAACACTTTCATCGCCACGTGATTCCGCGACTACGCCGCGCTGGTTGGCGCCCGCGAGCAGTGGCCTATGACGGCTACGGCTCGGCCACCATGGTGCGCGTAATTGCGCGCGTAGTGATGCGCCCACCCGGCGCACCCGCCGAGGGCCCACTATTCCAGCACATCCCTGAGGATCTGCCTTCTATCACCCAGCTGCGTGAAGCCGCCATGGCTTCACTGCTAGACGCCCAGCGCGGCTGGCGTTCCTTCATTGATATTCCCGTGCCGTTCATCCCCTTCACTGTGAAGGTGGGTGGGCGCAAACTCGCCGCACAGGCAGACCGGGGCGGCTATATCGACGTCGTCATCCGTAACCACAACCTCAAACCCGGCTGGCATGAAGCTACCATCACCGGCCCCGCCATGGACACAATCAAAGCCCCCGTGCTGATCATCCCTGACGGGCCACAGCTGGGCGTGGTGTGCGACATCGACGACACCGTAATGGTCACTCACATGCCGCGTGCCCTGGTGGCCAGCTGGAACGCTTTCGTTAAGCAGTCTTTTGCGCGTCAAGCCGTGCCGGGCATGGCCGCACTGCTCAACCGGATACAAAAAACCAACCCGGGTGCGCCGGTAATCTACCTGTCTACAGGCGCCTGGAATGTGGTGCCCACTTTGCGTAACTTCTTTGAACGCAACCACTTCCCGCGCGGCCCCATGCTCATGACCGACTGGGGCCCCACCAACACCGGCTGGTTCCGCTCAGGACTGGAACACAAACGCACCCAGCTGCGTCGCCTAATGATTGACCTGCCTGAGGTAAAGTGGCTACTAATTGGTGACGACGGCCAGTTTGACCGGATCATTTACGGCGACCTCGCCCACGACCACGGCGACAAGGTAGAGGCTATTGCCATCCGTAAACTGACCTCATCAGAGCATGTTTTCGCGGGTGGTAACCACCTGGCCCTAGCTGAGCCGCAGGTGCGCAGCCTCAAACAGTCCGGCGCCCTGGTGGTTAGTGGCCGCGACGGCTTCACTTTGGCCCGTAAACTGCCAGCTTCGCTGGTAGGCCCTCAACCGTAAGGAGAACAAAATGGCTAGCAAGCTCCCATTTCTGATTGGCCTGACCGGCGGCTATGTGCTGGGCACCCGCGCCGGGCGCGCCCAGTACGAAAAGATTAAGGCCGCTGCCGGGCGTGTGGCGGAAACTCCCGCCGTGCGCAACCGCGTGGATTCGACTAAGGCTAAGGTTTCCGACGCCGTCAAACGCCAGGGCGAAAAGGTCACCGACAAGGTGGTTGAGTCCGTTAAAGAGCGCCTATTTGGTGGCTCTGGTCAGTCCAACTCCACTCCCGTGGCCGTGCCCGAAGCCCAGGTGCGCCCGCTCAACTGAGCGTCCGACAGGCGCCCTGACAGCGTCTAAGCTTTCTGAGCTGCCCAGGTCTAATACTCCCGTGCGCCGGGCCTGAATGAACAGGCTCGGCGCACGCTTGTTTTTGAATTAGTGCACTCCCGCTTGGTATTAGCTCCAGCTCTAGTTTGGAGTTAGGAACTACCTGGTTTAGTTACAGCTCCGATTAGAAGCCGTACACTTCACGGCTGTTGCGGTTAACCAGCTGACACATTTGCTCCAGGCTCAGCTGGCGCAGTTGCGCCAAGGCGGTTAACGTCACTGGCAACAGGTAAGAGCCATTAGGCATACCCCGGTAAGGGGTGGGCGGCAGGTAGGGGGCATCGGTTTCTATCAGCAGCAACTGCTGTGGCATCGCCGCAATTGCGGCGCGCAGCTCCCGGTTAGATTTGTAAGTCACCGGCCCCGACACTGAGGCATACCAGCCGTGCTCAGCGCACACCTGGGCCATAGCCTCATCCCCACTGAAGCAGTGGAAAACCGTGCGTTCAGGGGCGCCGTCGGCAATCAAAACCTCAATGCACTCACGGTGAGCCTGGCGGTCATGGATCTGCAACGGTAAACCCAGCTCTTTAGCCAGAGCGATATGGGCACGGAAAGACTCCCGCTGTGCCACGCCCCCACGCGGGCCGGTACGGAACAAATCCATGCCGGTCTCCCCCACCGCCACCACAGTTTCGGGGTTTTCGCGGCAGGTCTGCTCCACCTGGGCCAAGGCGGCGTCGAGATCATATGCACCATGGTGGGCCTCAAAACGCGGCTGCAAACCATCAGGGCCCACCTCGCTGACGCCCGCATGCAGCACCGCCTCATTCGGGTGAATCGCCAGCGCCACCTTCACCCCCGGCAGCTGTCGGGCCAGCTCCAGCGACGGCGCAAAAGCAGGCAGCTCGCAGGCGCTAGTGATCATGCGGTCCACCCCCACCGCCTGGGCTCGCTCTACCAGCTGCGGGGCGCTAAGCGGCCCTGAAGCAGCCGCCGCACCCGGACCCTCAGTGGGCGAAATCGGCAAGTGGGTGTGGTTATCCATAACCGCCTGTGGCAGGCGGGCAATATTTTCCAGCGCCGGCCAATCGCTCGGCTTACGTTTAGACACTTTGTTCTCCCTGGTAGATGAGGGTGGCCCCCGGTTTAATAGATGGGGGCAGAGCCCGGTTAAGGGCGCAAGTTACATGCACGTGCCCTCGGCGCTACCAGTTACGGCTAGCGACGAGGGCACAGTTAGTTTCTAAGCAGCTCAGGCGCCGGTGACGTCGTCGGGCACCTGCCCGGCGTAACGGGCCAGTTCCTGCTCAATGATGGCTTCATCCAGCTTCACAAACACCGGGGTGGGCTTGCCTACGGGCGTGCCCGGGGTGACTGCGTGACGCTCCCAGGTGGGGGCGGTGGTGTAGTCACCGGTGATGATCGGGTAGGACTTGCGCCCTGCGAAGTCTGCCGGCAGCACCTGCGGGTCCAGCTCGGTTACTTCCTCAATCACCGGCATGGGGGCGATCTGGCCGTCCCCACCCATTACGCGGTCGACGTCGTTAGCGGCGTGCGGCAGGAAGGGGCTGAGCATCAGGTTCAAGTCGGCCACAACCTGGGCCAACACGAACAAGATGGTGCGTAGGCGCTCTTGCTGGTCTTCGCTCTTGAGCTTGAAAGGCTCAGTCTCGGCAATGTAGCGGTTGGCTTCACCCACCAGGCGCATGGCTTCACTCAAGGCGGCCTTTTGGCGGTGGTGCATGATCAGGTCACCCACGGTCTTAAAACCGCGCTCCACCTCAGATAGCAGCGAGCGGTCTTCAAAAGTGAACTCGCCCGGCTCGGGGATCTGCCCAAAACGCTTGTGGATCATGGAGGCGGTGCGGTTGACCAGGTTACCCCAGGCAGCCACCAGCTCAGAGTTGGTGCGGCGCACGAACTCAGCCCAGGTGAAGTCAGCGTCAGCGGTTTCCGGGCCGGCAATAGAGATGAAATAACGCAGCGCGTCAGCCTGGTAGCGGCTGAGCACATCACGCACATAAATCACGATGCCATGCGAGGAGGAGAACTTCTTGCCCTCCATGGTTAGGAACTCGCTGGAAACCACCTCGGTGGGCAAGTTCAGCTGTCCGAAGGGGTTGTGGTCGCCGCCGCGTGAGCCCTTACCGTTTTGGGCCAGCATTTCAGCAGGCCAAATCTGGGAGTGGAAAACAATGTTGTCTTTACCCATGAAGTAGTAGGTCAGGGAGTCAGGGTTGTTCCACCACTGGCGCCAAGCCTCGGGGTCGCCGCTGCGGCGCGCCCACTCGATGGAGGCAGACAGGTAACCGATTACGGCGTCGAACCACACATACAGGCGCTTGCCGGGCTGGTCATCCCAGCCGGGGATCGGGATACCCCAGTCAATGTCGCGGCTCATGGCGCGCGGGCGGATTTCCTTGAGGATGTTCTGGGAGAACTTAATGACGTTGGGGCGCCATGTGCCCGAGGCTTCACGCTCATCTAGCCACTCGCCTAGGGCGTCGGCTAGCGCCGGCAGGTCCAGGAACCAGTGGTTGGATTCGATGAACTTGGGGGTTTCGCCGTTGATGCGGCTGCGGGGGTTAATCAGGTCAGTGGGGTCGAGTTGGTTACCGCAGTTGTCGCACTGGTCGCCACGGGCGCCGTCGGCTCCACAGATAGGACAGGTGCCTTCAATGTAACGGTCGGGCAGGGTACGGCCGGTGGAGGGTGAGATGGCTGAGCGGGTGGTGCGCTCAATCATGTAACCGTTGTCGCGCACGGCCTCGAACATTTCACGCACAACCCGGTAGTGGTTACCGGTGGTGGTGCGGGTAAATAGGTCATAGGACAGACCCAGGGCAACCAGGTCCTCAACAATGAGGCGATTGTTTTCGTCTGCTAGTTCGCGGGCGCTAACTCCAGCTTCGTCGGCGGCCACCAGGATGGGGGTGCCGTGCTCGTCAGTGCCGGAGACCATGAGCACGTCATAGCCAGCCATTCGCATGTAGCGGGAGAAAACGTCTGAGGGGACACCGAAACCGGCTACGTGGCCAATGTGGCGTGGCCCGTTCGCATAGGGCCAGGCAACAGCTGAAAGAATGTGCGTCATGGCCCCTAGTTTACTGGCTTTGGCCTGATTTGCCCGAACCGATATTTTGCTTGCGCCGCCTGGTAAGCGCTGGCCTTGCCGGCGACGGTGCCCGGTTTGGTGCCCTGGCGGCGACGGCGCCCGGCGGCTTTGCGTTTTGCTTGCGCCGCGTTCTTGTCTGCCCCGCTGTTTTGGCGACGGCGTCCGGCGGCTTTAAATGTGCACATGGGCTCAGGGTTTGGGTTAGACTCTGCCCAAGCACACAGTTTTAAGGATTCACTATGGCCAGTGACGAAAAAATTGATGCAAGCGCGAGCAACGCAGCTAGCAATGAGCCGAAAACACTTTGGCGACGCATCTCAGATTGTTTCTGGTACTGCGACAGCTCAGTATTCATGATTATTTTCGGGTTATTCCCACTCATGCTGGGCATAGTAATAGCTGAACCGTACTTTGGTAGAACAGACATTCCCGCGTCCACTACTTTCGAAGGGGGCATCACTAAGAGTATCTATCTTGAGGCCAACAAAACCTATACCCTATATACTGGGAGTAAATACGATCACCCACATTGCTCTATCGTAGACTCAAAAGGAAATAATTTACCCGCAGAAACCTGGGAACCTAACGAACATGATTCATTCATAGAATTCTATCATGACTTTGAACAAGTGCATCCCACAAAGTCTGGCACCTACAAGTTTTTCTGCACAGACCGAAGTGAATCAAAATATAAGTTATTTATTATAGCTGAAACTACCATATTTCCTCAGCTTCACAATATTTCGTCAGAAATATGCTATAATAGGATCATAGTTTTTTACGCTTCGAGTATTGCGCTACCCGGACTACTACTAATATCCGCAGGTACCATAAATCTTATTTTCAGGGGCCTTCGTAACGCATCCCGCTCACGCGCACACAAGCGGTCACCACAAAGCACTGTTTAAGTTAGTTGTCAAGGGCACTAACCCCCTACCAGACGGCTCTAGGCGCACAGACTATTCCACTAGGATTGTATCAGCAACCGATTTAAGGATTAGTCATGCCCGATAGCCATCCCCAAGCCACCAGCCTAGGTGCAGCCGACAGCGACCCATTCGCTCGCATCTACGCCAGCCCCAACGCTAAAAACATTCACGCCCCAGCCAGCTTCGGGCCAGCATATCCGCGACCCCAGAAAGAACTACAAACCCCAGAAAGAGCCACGCCACCGCCCCGCCCATTATGGGCTGAAATAATTATCATATTTTTAAATCTAATAATGATCGCAAATTTCGCTATCAACCTGACTTTATTTCTGCCAACTATAATCGCACCAAACCTAAACACTTTCTCTGCAGACAACCCCAAAAGCGTCTACCTAGATAACAACAAAGAATACTATTTCTACATTAAAACCAACATTCAGACTATAGCCGACAAGACCAGCTGTGTAATCTCAGGCCCTGGAGACTACCAGGCCTCTATCATGGCACAGCCAGTAGACAGCGAGCTTGACATTGATGGTTACTACAAACTTGGTAGAATCTCTGCAGGTAAAACCGGTACTTACAGTTTTTCTTGCGTTAACCCTGATTTAAACGGTTCCCACTCTTTTGCTGTAGCAGACACTACGGACAACTATTACGCTAAGACTCAAATATTTCTATTTCTTGGCTATTTAATGGTGACCATCAGCGCAGCCATAATTTTATTAGAGACAGCTTTCATAGTTGTGAGTGTTTGTAACATTTTCCGAGCCTCTAAAGAGCGTCGCCAGCTACAGGCCGAGTTTCCCGCGCCTCTGCCCGCATACATGCCCGCGTCAGCATCAGCAGGCCCCACAGCCACCACCTCACCCGAGTATCGGCCTACCCAACTTTGACGTGCCACGCCAGCTGCGGCGTCGTCGCCCCACCCCCAGCTAGCGCAACCAGCATGGGCGCCGTCGTCACCAGCCACGTAAAACGCCGAGCCCGGCACCTATTCAGCTAGGCTTAGAACAGCAACCGATTTAAGGATTTAACATGCCGGACAACCAGTTCAATCCAGGACCGTACGGCTCCGCTAGCACCAGTTACAGCTCCGCCAGCGGCCCGAACCCGCAAAGCGCCCCCAGCGCGGCCACAACCTGGGCCTCCCCGGGGCAAAACGCCGGGATTTTGCCGCCCACGGACCAGAAAAGCCTTATCAGCAAGCCGGGTCTGGGGCTTTCAGTATTCTGGCTGGTTCTCGGGCTAATCACTTTGGCGGTGGGCGCGGGCCTGGCCTCACTGAACCTTACCGACGCCACGCTGCCGTCTTTGTCATCTTTTTCTCCGGGCACATCCAAGAGCGCCCAGCTTGAGGCCAACCGGACTTACGCTTTCTATGCTGCCTCAACGAAGTTGGATTCCGCTCGCAAAACCTCCTGCGTGGTGTCTGGCCCTGATGGCTATAGCCCCACGGTAACCAACGCAAACTCCAGCGAAGAGCTTCAGCTGAACAGGAGCTACTACAAGGTGGCGACTTTCAGCCCCAATAAGTCGGGCAGCTACTCTTTTGCTTGCTCTAACCCCAACCTTGACCGTGCCGATGTTTTTGCTATCGCCGACATCACCGACACCACTACGGTCACCTCTAGTAATGACTTGATTTACGCCCGCATCTTTGTGGGCGCTGGTGCTTTCCTTGGCTTGGTGGGCCTGGGGCTGAGCATTTTTGGGGTCATTGCGCTTGTCCGCAAGCTTAAGGCCCGCCGCAACTTCACAGATGGCCTGCCCGCACAGGGTGAGGATAGCGCTTCGGCTAGCTCCGGGGCTTTTAGCGGTTATGTGCCGACGACGCCGGGCCAGGCACCTTTGGGCTACCAGGCTCCGGGGGTTGCGTCCCAGGGGCCGGACGCTGCTGCGGCGTCCCAGTGGGCTGCTGCGGGCGCTGGCGCCGCATCCCCGTGGGCTGCTGCGGGTGCTGGCGCCGCAGGTACTGCTGCCGCCGCCGCACCTCAGTGGGGTGCACCCCAGGGGCAGTGGGCGGCCCAAGCACAGTCCTCCCAGACGCAGTCCTCCCCAGCCGCTCAAAGCCAGGCTTCTGCGCAGAGTTCTAACTCCAGTGCGCAGGCCGCGAGCGCGCACTCCGCTCCGCAGGCGCCAAACCCTTACGTGACCGTGCAGCCTCAGCAAGCTCCGGCGTCGCAACCGGCCCAGGCTAAGGGGCACGCACAACCGGCACAACCAGCCCAGCCCGCACAACCGCAGGCTAACCCCTATATAACCGCGCAGGCACAGCCCGGCCAGAATGTGCAGCCGGGTCAGCCCATCGAGGTCTACGGCCAGCAGGCCACCCAGCCGCTAAACCCCTACCTCACCCAGCCACAACCGCAGGCACAGGCACAGGCACAGGCAAGCGTCGCACAAAGTGCCGCGCAGGCTGGCACCCCGGCTGGAACCCAGGTTGGTACTCCGGCCGGTGCTCAGGCTGGTGCTCCTGCTACCGCTCAGGGTAACGCCCAGGCTGGTTCCCCTGCTGGTGCGCAGGGCCAAAATGCTGCCGGCTACTGGCCGGTGCCTAACTTTGCTCCGTCCGACCAAGCCGCTCAGCCCGGTCAGTTTGGCCAGCCCGACCAATTTGGCCAGACTGCCCAGGCGCCGCAGGGCTATGGACAAGTACCCCAGGGTTATGGCCAGCCAGTACAACCGCAGGCTAACCCCTACGTAACCACACAGGCTCAGCAGGCTCCGGCGTCGCAAACAGCCCAGCCGCAGAGCTACGCCCAGTCAGCCCAGCCCGCACAGGCTCCTCAAGTACCGCAAGGCTACGGCCAGGCACAGCCTGGTCAGCCCATCGAGGTTTACGGCCAGCAGGCCACCCAGCCGCTAAACCCCTACCTCACCCAGCCGCAGCCGCAGCCGCAGCCGCAGACACAGCCAAGCGTTGTGCCAAGCGCCGCTCAAGCCCCGCAGGGTTACGGCCGGCCCGCACAGCCCGGGCAGGGATATGGTCAGGTACCCCAGGGATATGGCCAGGTACCCCAGGGATATGGTCAGGCACAGCCGGTACAGCCCGCACAGTCGGTGCAACAACCCGCTCAGGTACCTGGGGTTAGCCAGTTGGAGCACCCGAACCAGCCTGGCAGGCCTACTCAGCCTTTGCAGCCTACGAATGACACGCGGGTTATCGCCAGCCCGACTGACACCACCCAGGTGGTTTTCGAGCCGGCCAACCCGGTTTATAAGTCACCTGCTTCTCAGTCAGCTGCCTCTCAGCAGGCTGGTGCAAATGAGGAAGTTGAGGAGACTGACCAGCGTCCTGTGGATGCCATGTACACAGATCCAACCCGAGTAATCAGCACCACCGAGGCCGCCAACCGCTACAACTAACCCTCACTACAGATACAGATACATACAAAATCGTCCGTTCCCTATTAAAAATCCATGGGGTTTTATAGGGAACGGACGATTTTTCAGTATTTGTGAGCAGTGGCCTGGACTAGCAGTCCTACTCGGCCCTGTTCAGCCTCGCTTGGCCCGTAACTTGAGCTTTAACCTGAGCCTTACTCGACCTCAGCCAGCTCCACGCCAGCCTCAACCAGCTTGGCCTTGGCGGCCTCGCCCAGCTCGGGGCTGACCGGCTCGGTCAGGTTGGTCAGCACTCGCACCTGGTAGCCCTTGGAAGCGGCGTCCAGCGCAGTGTCGCGCACGCAGTGCGATAGCGCCAGGCCCACAATGTCTAGGCTGTCCACCCCGGCGTCCTTAAGCAGCTGGTCCAAGCCCACACCGGCGTCGTCGACCCCCTCAAAACCAGAGTAGGCCGCCGCGTACTGGCCCTTCTTAACCGAAGCATCCGGGGCCAGGTCCGCCAACGCCGGGTGCAGCTGCGCGTTAGCAGTGCCGGCCACGCCGTGCTTGGGCCAGGTGTCCACGAAGTCGGGCTGGTCGCTGAAGTGCGTGCCCGGGTCAATGTGCCAGTCCTGAGTGGTTGCCACCAGCGCGTATTCCTTGCGGTGTGCGGGCACGTAGGCGGCCACGCGCTCGGCGACGGCGTTGCCTCCCACGATGGGCAGCTCCCCGCCCTCGCAGAATGTGGGCTGCACATCTACCACGATTAGTGCTCGAGTCATTTTCTTCTCCCTATGGTTGCGGTTTTTCCCTTAGGTCTTTGGTAGCCGGTGGATGGCCGGCCGGGCTAGCCGGGTTGGCCGGGCTAGCCGGGCGACCAGCAGCTCAACCGGGCCGTGACGCTGGCCGGGCCGGCGAGCTACGTCCTCGCCAGAAGCGTGGCGCCGCCCTCCCCAGCCAAAGTATTTAGTTTTCGCGGGCAGCCAGAGCCGCCTGGTACAGCTCATTCTTGCGCAGGCCGTGGGTTTGGGCCACCTGCGCGGCCGCCTGTTTGAGACGTAGACCCTGGTCAGCTAGGGTCAGCACCTGGTCTACTACCTGTTCGACGACGACGCTAGCCCCCGCAGAGCCGGCAACTACCAGCACAATTTCTCCCCGCGCCCCCTCGGCGGTGGCCGCCACTAGCTCATCTAGGCTGGCGCGTAGTACTTCTTCATGGGTTTTGGTCAGTTCCCGACACAGCGCCGCACGGCGCTGCCCACCGAAAGCTTTGGCCAGGTCAGTTAGGGTTTCGTGGACACGTCGGGGGGATTCGAAGAAAATCAGGGTGTGGGCGTCGCTAGCCAGTGAGCTTAGTAGCCGGGCACGCTCGCCGCTTTTACGCGGCAGGAACCCTTCAAAACTGAAACGGTCGCTGGCCAGGCCTGATAGCGCCAGTGCGGTGAGCACTGCGGAAGGTCCGGGGGCCACAGTAACCGGCACGTCGGCGTCGATAGCGGCGTTGACCAGGCGGAATCCTGGGTCGGAAACCGAGGGCATACCGGCGTCGGAAATCATCAGCACGCTGGAACCGCCGCACGCGGCCTGCAGCAGCTGCCCGGAGCGTTCGCGCTCGTTGTGTTCATGGAAGGCCAGCAGCCGGCCGCCGATTTTCACACCTAGGCGCTGGGCCAGGTTCAGGGCGCGGCGGGTGTCTTCAGCGGCGACGACGTCGGCCAGGGCCAGGGCGGCCATCAGGCGCGGCGAGGCATCGCCACGGTTGCCGATAGGGGTTGCGGCCAGGGTGATTGTGCCCCGAGCGGGGGCGTATTCGGCCAGGTCAAGGCCCTGCGCCGGGCCGGGTGCAGAGTTGGCAGGCAGTGCTTGCTCTGCCTCGCTGGCATGGGCCGGTTGCTCCCCTTCGCCGGCAGGGGCCGGTTGCTCCCCTTCGCCGGCAGGGGCCGACGACGCAGGTTCGCCCAGCGAGCCGGCGGCGGGAGCCTCCAACTCACTTGCAGCAGGGCTTGGCACTTCTTGATTGGGCGCCATATAACCTTCCCCTTTTAGATACAGGCAAAATCATCCTTCACCTATAAAAATATGCGTTTAAATCATAGGCGACGGACGATTTTGCCTGTATTTGTAGATCATGCCTGTACTTACAGATTCTGTCTGCATTCACAGACTGTACCTGCAAACAACAGTGCAGCCAGCTTAGATCCAGCTCTTAAACAGCATGTGCCAGAGCCAGAAGTTGTAGTCCACTACCTGCGCGGTCCATATCGGCCACCACAGGAAGGCAAACACAACCGCCGCCAGCGCAATAATGCCGGTCAGTATCAGGCCCATGAACATCGAGGGCTCATAGTCCTTGCCCAGCACCTGTCCCCCGCCAAGGTAGGCACCCAGTTTGTCTTTCAAGTCGCCTTGAGCGCTCGTCTCCTTGGTGGCGACGTCGTCGCTTGCGTAGCCGGCAGAGGCGTCAGCCCCAGCAGCCCCCGCAGAACCAGTAGCCCCAGCGGAGCCAGACCCGGCAGAGCCACCAGAACCAGCCGTAACCACGCCGTCGCCGTCGAGCAAGCCAATTCCCCAGCCCAGCGCCACAGTCAGCGCCAAAACCACGAACGGCACGAAAGCTACCGTGTAGAAAGTGAAAATAGTGCGGTCCCAGTACATGAACCAGGGCAGGTACAGGCCAATGTAACCAGCCAGCACTACCCAGCCGCGCCAGTCGCGCTTAAGCGCCACATAGGCAACCACCACAAATACCGCCACGAAAGCGGCCCACCAGATCGGGATGTTACCGATCGAGGTGATAGCCCGCACGCAGTTACGGGTGTCGCACTGGTAGGCGTCAGCGCCCAAAGTATCGTTGGACTGCCAGTAGAAGGAGGTGGGCCGCATCTGTAGCAGCCAGCCGCTGGGCTTAGCCATGTAGCTGTGAGGGGTGGATAGGCCCACATGGAATTTGTAGATGGCGCGGTGGTATTCGATAAAGTCCGCGATCGAATCGGGCAGCCAGGAGCCGCGCCCAGCTGCGCGCTCAGCCGCCGCCCAGCCGTGCTTGTAGGCGCTGGGGTTCATGAACCAGCCGAACCAGCTAAGCAGGTAGGTCGCCCCCGCCACGGGCACAAGCCGCATAAAGTTACCCCAGCCGCGTGAAACCAGGGTCTCCAGCTTCCACACCTTGGCTTTAACAGCGCGCAGCGCGGTACCGTCCCAGATCACGGTCATAATGCCGATGGTTGCCAGCAGGTACAGGCCCGACCATTTAACCGAGCAGGCGCAACCCAGCAGCACGCCGGCGCTAATCATCCAGGGGCGCCAGCCGGCCTTGGGGGCTAGAGCACCTGCAGCGGTGCCTTCCAGCAGGCGCGCGATGCGTTCGCGTTGGCTTTGGCGGTCACGCACAATGCAGTAGACAGCGGCCAGGGCGAAGAAGCCAATAAACCCGTCCAGCAGGCCGATACGTGACTCGGTGATGCCCACGCCGTCGATAGCCAGGAACAATCCCGCCAGACCCACCAGCAGCGGTGAGGGGAACAGTCGCCACACCAGACGGCACAGCAGGAACACGGTGGCAATACCCGCTAGAGCCACTGCCAAGCGCCAACCCCAGCTGGAGGCCGGCCCGGTCAGCTCCATACCCGTGGCGATCAGCCATTTCCCTAGCGGCGGGTGCACCACAAAGGACGCCTCGGGGCTGAGCGTGGAGAAATTACCGCGCACAAAACTGGCGTTGGCGTTTTGCGCCCAGGTGCCCTCATAGCCCAGATGCCAGATCGAGTAGGCATCTTTGACGTAGTAGGTCTCGTCAAACATGATTTCGTGGGGGCTGCCCAGGTTCCACAGGCGCGTGAAGGCGGCGATCAGGGTGGTCACCACGGTGGCGATCCAGCCGTTGCGTGTCACTACTCGCGAAGGTAGGCGCGAGGGTAGGCCCAGCACGGCCCGTAGCTGCTCGCGGGTGCGCGGCTGGGGGCTTTCTAGTGCCGGTGCTGCCGTATCTGCCTGCGACGACGCCGGGCCTTGCGTTGTCCCTGCAGTTGCCGGGGCTGCGGCACCTGACGGGGCCTGGCTACCTACCTGCGACGACGCCGAGGCACCTGACGGAGCTGCCCCGCCCTGCTGAGCAGCGGCGTCGGGCTTAGCGCCAGGACCCGAGGGCTTAGCGCCAGAGCCTGAGGGCTTAGCAGCTGAATCCTGCCTACTGTTCGGCTCTGACAAAGTAATTGGAAAACGCGTGCCACGCACGGGGGTGACGTCGTCTTCCGGATCTAAATAGGCGTCAGCGTCCGGGCTTGGAGTAGTGGGCTGATCGTTCATTCGGCCAGTCTATTGCCTTTATGAGCCCAATACCGACTCTCAGCTCACTTTCAGCAACCACTATCACTTTATATTTAGCTATTAGTGTCGCTCGCCACACTCGCAGCCCTGCCCAGGCGTCCGGCCCCACGCGTCCCGCCCGGCTCACCCAGGGCCGCCTCTCACAGCACCGCCCGGGGACGGCGTCGTCGTTAGCGCCCTCCGAACTAGCGTCCCCCGAAGCTGCCGCCACCGTAGCTGCTGGAGCTGCTGAAGCCGCCGGAGCTGGATGAGGAGGAGCTGTAGCTGACCGAGCTGCTGGTTTGCCACACCACCGCGCTGGTTACCGGCTGGAAGCCATAGTCTAGGTCGCGGGTCAGGTCTAGGTTGTATAGGTCCGGGCCGGAGTCGTCCCAGCTGTAAGCCACTTGCTGGCTGGCCATCATTTGGGCACCCAGCGGCACTAGGGCGTCTTGCACCTTGGCGGCCATACCGACGGCGGCCGCATTGGCTAGGTCGCTGCGGTACTGCTGCGGGGTGGTGGGGGCGTACATGGCACTGTTGGTTAGGTAGGCGCAGTAGGCCCGCATTTGTCCACCAACTATCAGACCGCGCTGGGTGTAGCAGGTGCTTACGTTGTATGAGTGCATGAAGGCGGCAATGAAGCAGAAGCCGGGCACAGCCCACACCCAGTGGTTGTAGTGGGCCACGCTGTAGAGGCTGAACGTAAAAATGGTCAGCCATAAAAACATGCTGCAAGTGTTGGCTAGTCCCCCGCAGCTGGTACGCAAATTAGCTGAGCTATATTCTTTGTCGGCTGCTCTAGCGAATTTACGCATACCACTGCTTGTGGACTCATTGTTTTTAAGTACCGCACGCATTTGGGCTAAATCGAATTGGCTGGCTCGCAATTTATTCGAAATCATAAATAGCGCAGCCAGTAATGCCTGTTGGCTGGGGTAAAGCCTGCCGGCCTGTTTGCCGGTTAGTGCAATGGTCCACTGCCCGTGCTGTAGCGGCGGACCGGAGCGGGCCGCCTGCGCCACCTGCTGTGCGTTGGCCACACGCAGATCCAGGTAGCGGTATCTTTGGGCGTCTCCTGGACAGACGTTAACTAGTCCGGCGTTGGTCAGGGACAGCAGGGTGCTGGTTAGCTGGCGGGTGCGCCGGTTCTTTTGTTTAGCTTTGCTGGGGAAGACATGGCTGGAAAATTCTGCGATTACTGCCGGCGACAGGTTAGGCATTTGGGTCACCAGCGTGTCGGGCACAACAAACTGGGCTTGGGCGGCGCGGCGTGAGCTGAATGCGCCGTACAGCCCCACTGTGGCTATCAGCACACATACCCCAAAGCCGGCGGGAATTAGCCAGTCAAGCCACCAGGGGCGCTCTTGGGGCAGGCGGGCTTTTACGGCCTCGTCGATGGCTTGTTGGCGCTGGGCTGGCGTGGCCGTGGGGGTGTAGCCGGAAATGGTGCTGGCATCCCACATATAGGCCAGGGTTACGGATTTTCCGCCTTTAACAAAGTCGGCTTCGTAGTGGCGTCTGGAGCCGGCTTGGGGGTCGCCAGGAATGGCGCCGTTGGTGGTGGGGGCGCCGCCTGGAGTACCGGTAGCGACGCCGTCGTAGTGCAGCCACATCCAGGTGCGCTGGGCTGGGACTTGCTCGGGCATGGAGAAGACGATGCTGAGGTGTTTAATGGGCACCGTGTTTTTGTCGGAGATGGGGCTCCACAGGACTTTGACGATGTCGTTGGTCAGCTCCCCGCCGCCGATGAAGCTCATGGTGATGCGGTAGCGCAGGGCGGAGGCGGAGCTGGTGCGTTTAATGTTCCAGCCGATCTCAACTTTGGTGGGGTAGTTGACGGTTTGCCCGTTGTAGTCGGTGGAGCTGTCGGCTATGCGCACATAGGTTTTGCCGGCGTACTGCTCATCCCATTCTTTTGTGCTTGAGATGGAGGAGGGGTCTGTGAAGCTGCTTTTGGTCAGCTCCTGGTTGGTGTCTAGGTCCGTGACTGTTACGTTTTTTAGCTGCTGGCCTTGTTTTAGCTCGTAGAGCTGGAACATTTGCGAGTAGCTACGGGTGTCTTTGATGCGGATGGTGACGTCTTCGGTGACGTTTAGGTTGCGCTCAGCGGTGGCGTAAGCGCTGTACTGTAAGTTTGTGTACAGGATGGGGGCGTTGTCGAATTTGGTTTTTTCGAGTTGTTTATAAAAATTGTTGCCCCAGGCGATGGCACTGACCACCGCGATCCCGAGTACTGCTGCCAGCGTCGCTTTAATTAGAGCTTTAAATAGCTCCCGGCTGATGCCTGCGCTTTGGTCCATGGCATAAGCGTATTAGGTAAGTGGGTTGCGGTATGGGCAAAAATGCCCAGGTGGTTTGTTCTTTGCCGACGACGACGCCGGGCCCAGGCTGGTAAAACAAAAGGGTGGTGGGGGCATCAACCCTGACCGATCAGGATCAACACCCCCACCACCGCAAGGAAACGGTTGGCAGTGCCCTACTCTCCCACAACCCACCAGTTGCAGTACCATCAGCGCAGAAAGGCTTAACTTCCAGGTTCGGAAAGGATACTGG
>QWCL01000070.1_pt1 | contig 49446 bp, 50 predicted proteins | sample 1972551 | NCBI WGS metagenome assembly QWCL01 (sample SAMN09866709, study PRJNA288562) | Human oral metagenome isolate term2_saliva, whole genome shotgun sequencing... | isolation source: mouth | host: Homo sapiens | place: USA: California
ATTACTGGTATTATTTGGGATAAAGAAAGATTAAGACTTTTAGCTGAAAAAAATGAATTTCCCAAGAAAAATCAATATAAAGTTATGGCATTTTTATTGATTAGTTTAGGTATTATAGGTATTATATCCGGTTTAATTTCATTATTTATATAGAAAAAAGAAATCTATAAAGGTTTCTTTTTTATTTATTTTATATTTACTTTTTCAAAATAAAATTATTTTCATTTAAATTCATAAAAAATTAAAAAATTCTTTAATTTAAAGGAATTTTTATTGATATGGAAATAAAAATTCTATTTTTATTCTTTTTTATGAATATTTTATATCTACTTAATATTCATTTTTTGAGTAAGAAAATATTAAATAGGAAGTGAATTATGCAAAGACAAGAAAAAAATGAAATTTATTCAATCCGTAAATTCAAAGTTGGTGTTGGTAGTGCTTTAATTGGTTTGAGCTTTCTTGGAACAACTGGGTTAATTAATGACATCCCAGTTATTAACAATTTATCTCCATCCATTGTTCAAGCAGCTGAAATAACACCTGGGACAAATGGTTTTACAACATCTGCAACATTAATGAATGACCAGTCAGTTAAATTTACAGGTGCATTTCAGAATTATACAATTACAGGTTCAGTTGCAAGTGCAAAACCTGGAGATACAATTGTTTATGAAGTTGAAAATGTAGACCTTGAAAAAATATCAGGACATGTGATTATTGATGATAAAACTGGAAGAGAAATTGCAAGAGTTAGCACTGAAGAAACCAGATTTGATGCTCATTATAGGTCAAAAGAAACTATAACAGATGCTCAAAAGAACTTTAATCCAACTACTGAACCTGTTAAAAAAGGTAAAATCATTTTAACTTTCAGCCAAGGTGTTGAAAATGCTAAAGATATTAATTTTAAAATAGATGTTAAAAAAGCACAACTTGTTTTACCTAATTTTAGTAGAACAACAACTTTACCAACAAAAATTAAATCAAATGGTAAAGAGCTTGCATCTTCTACTGTAACTGTAGAAAGTAATGGCAAATATGAATCATCTTCAGAAGTTTTATCAGAATTAAATTCAGAAATTACAGGTAAAAATGACATTGTTATTAATGGTAGATTAAATATGCAAATTGCTACTAATCAAAATAATGTTGTAAGAAAAATTCATAAAGGTGACACTTTAACCTATAAAATTACATCTAATGATTTGCAATTTAATATGGACAGGCTTAAAAAAGATGGAATGGTTTATAATACCAGATTAATTAACAATTCCAATAATACAACTTATGATAATGCTCATGGGGTTGTTCTGTTCCAAAGTAATGATGTAACCTTTAAAGTTAAATCAATTAGTCCTAAAGAAGTAACTTTAGAAGTTGTTGAAGTCCCAGATTCTTTTAATATAGGAGAAGTTTTAAACCTTAATTTACCAATTAATGTTGTTTCTTTAAGTGGTACGGTTAATTCAAACCAAGGAACATTAAATAATCAATCTGCAACTTTAACTTATAATGGTAAAGAATATACATTTACTGAATCTAAAACTGGAAATGTTAAAATTACAGGTGTTAACCTTAAAGGAGAATTAAAAGTAGTTGATACAACTCCTACAATAACAGAAGAAGATGTTCCTTTTGAAACTGAAAGAAAAGCTAATGATAAGTTGTTACCTGGCGAAGAAAAAGAAATTCAAAAAGGTGAAAATGGAAGAAGAAAGAAAATTGTTACTTATTCTGTTGACACGGGTAGAGGTGAAAAAGTCTCTAATACTCCAACTTATGAAGTAATTAAACAACCTAAAAATAGAATTGTTGAATATGGTACAGGTAAAGCTGGAATTATACCAAAAGGTACAGTTTATACTGATGATAAATCAAAAGTAACTGAAGGTGAAGATGGACAAAGACATCCTAACGGTAAAATTATTAAAGAGCCAAAAAATAAAGTTGCATTTGTTGATACTACTCCAACTGTAACAACTGAAAAAATTCCATTTGAAACAATCAGAAAAGCAAATGATAAAATGCTGCCTACAGACCCTGAAGTTGAAATTGTAAAAGGTGTTGAAGGTGCAAGAAAGAAAACTGTTACTTATTCTTTAAATAAGGAAACAGGTGCTAAAAACCCAAATCAACCTACTTATGAAACAATTAAAAATAAAGTTGATAGAATTGTTGAATATGGTGCTGGTAAAACTAAAGAGGGTTCAATTCCAATTATTTATACTAATGGACCTGATGAACCTGGAACACCTGAAATATTACACCCTAATGGAAGTTTAATTCAACAAGGAACCCCTAAGAAAGTTCATGTAAATGACGCTCCAGATGTAACAGAAGAAAAAATTCCATTTGGAACAATCAGAAAAGGTAATGATAAAATGTTACCTTCTGACAAAGAGGTTGTTACCGTTAAAGGTGTAGATGGAATCAAAAAGAAAACAATAAAATTTACAATTGACCCTAAAACTGGAAATAAAGTTGCAGGACAACCAACTTATGAAATTGTAAAAGACAAAATTGATGAAGTTGTTGAATATGGTACTGGAGCAACAGCACCAATTCCTAAAGGTGATTATAAAGTAATTGAGGACCCTACATTACCTGAAGGTCAAGAAATAATTGATAATGAAGGTGAAGATGGAGTTTTACATCCAGATGGTAAAACTGTTATCAAAGAAAAAGTCCAACCAGTAAAACGTATTGGTAAACCTGTAACATCAAAAGGAACTGAAGCTCCTCCTGTTTTAGACGTTGAAGATTTATCTCTTACTCAATATTTAGATAAAAATGGTAATAGATTAAAACTTGTAGAAGAGAAAATTAGTACACCTGAAAACTTTATAAGAGATGATAAAGGTTTTGTTACTCATGAATTGGATAAAGATAAATCAAGTACAGAAGAAAATGGTATAACTACTTATTATTATAAAGAAGTTGAAACATCAAAAGGAACTGAAGTTCCTCCTGTGCTAGAAGTTGAAGATTTAACTCTCACTCAATATTTAGATAAAGATGGTAATAGATTAAAACTTGTAGAAGAAAAAGTAGCTAACCCTGAATCATTTATTAAAAACGATAAAGGTTTTGTTACTCATGAATTAGACAAAGATAAACCTAGTACAGAAGAAAGTGGAATTGTAAGTTATTATTACAAGAAAATTGAAACTTCAAAAGGTACAGAATTACCCCCAATTCGTGATGTGTCAGAATTAAAAGTCACTGTAATTAAAGATGAAAATGGTAAAGAAATTAAAACTTTCACTGGTAACGAATTTGATAAAGGTAAAAGTGAAATCGAAAAAGAATATGAACTTGTAGAAGGTCCTATTGAGATTGGAGATGGAATTACTAACTACATTTATCAAACAAAAGTAAAAACACCTAAAGATAAAGTTGAAGTTGATAAGCCAGAAAAATTAACTAACAAAGAAAAAGAACTTATCATTGAGAAAGTTAAAGAATCTAATCCAGATAAAGTCATTGAAATTACTGAGGGTGGTTTAGTTAAATTATATGACAGAGGGGATAAAACTGACAAAGTTCAAACCTTAAAAATTACTGATTTGATTAAGAAAAAAGAAATTAAACAGGAAACACCTAAAAAAGTAGATTTACCAAAAATTGAAGATGTAGAAAAACTTAAACCTGAAATTGTTTCTCAATCAGTAAAACCTACAAAACAAGAAACAGCTTCAAGACAATTGCCTGAAACAAATTCTGATTCTATGTCAGGATTAGCAGCTTTATCAGCAGTTTCAACATTAGGTGTTGGATTTGCAGCAATCAGAAGAAAAAGACAAAGTGCATAATAACAAATAAAAAGAAGTCTTATAAAGGCTTCTTTTTTTATTTAAGGTAAAATATAAATATTAAAAAAACAATTTTTTGATATTAATAAAAAAATAAAAACATAAAAGGATATAATATATATGTTTAACTTTAAGAAGAGATTGAAAGATGATTATGGGTTTATGGGCCCTACTCATGCTTTATCAGCCATAGCAATAGCATTACTTTTATTAGCATTAACACCTGGATTTGTTTATGGATTCTTAAAAACATCAGACCTGTTAATTGTTGCATCCTTTATCATTGTGTCAGCAGGTTTTGCCTTATTTCCAGACTTTGACAATACACAATCAACAGCAATTAGTACATTAGGTGTTTTAGGAAAAGGAATATCTAAACTAATGAGGTCATTTGCTGTATTTATTTATTTAGCAGTGAAATCCAGAAAAGATGACCCTAAGCCAAATCCTCATAGAGGTTTTTGGCATACTTTAGTAAGTGCATTTTTTATTGGTTTTATTGTTTTAAGTACAACATCTTTACCTTTTAAAATTTCATTAGGTATTTTACATAAAGATGTAACTTTAGGGTTTTTATTTGCATTATTATGGATTTATATAGCAATCATTATGGCTTGTACGGGTTTATTTGCTAAAGAAATAAAAAAATTAAAGAAAAATTTTATTACTCATATAGGTATTCATTTTGTTGCAATTTTATTTACTTTAGCAGTATTGATATTATCACCTGGTACACTTGGTTATTCTTGGTTAGCTTTTTCTGCTGTGTTAGGTTATACTGTTCATATTTTAGGAGATACATTAACTATAGCAGGTACTCCATTGTTATGGCCTTTAAAACATAAAGGTAAAAGATGGTGGACATATAGATTTTTGGGTGTAAGAGCTGGTGGTGAAATTGAAAAATATATATTTATTCCAGTTTTTATTTCCATAATTATATTAAGTTTAATTAAAATAATTTTTATAAAATAATTATAATATAAAGGGGTAGATAAATTATATGAAAAAAGGTGGTATTTTTAAAAATATTAAAGCATTAATTGTATTTATTGTTTTATCAGCATTATTCTTAGCTGCTTTATCTCAGTTTAATTGGGATGTATTTGAAATGATTACATGGTGCTTAAATAAAATTTGGGAAGCTATTACTAGATTGGCAAATTATTTTGCTCACTTGCCATTCTTTAGAAGTATTTTTGGAAATTAATAAAGGTAGCTTTTTTGCTACCTAATTTTATTTAAAGGATTTAATATATGGAAAATAATAAATATAAAATTTTAGTTAATAAATTATCTAATAAACCAAAACATTTATTAACAAAAAAAGAAAAAGAACATTTAAATTATTTACTTGAAAATAAAAATTTATCTGAAGATAAAATATTGGAAATTTGGAAGTTTCATAATAAAAATTCAATCCAAACGTTCTTTTTATAAAAAATAAGGTAAAATAGAAATAATGAAATAAAACAAAATTAAAATAGGAAAGGTAATAAATGGCTAAAAAAGAAAATAAAAACTCTATTAGAGCTCTGACACCTAGACAATTCTTAATTAAACGTATTAATGTTTATTTTGGTAGAGAAATTGGTGATGAAAGTTACCCATATTCTAGCCAAAAAGGGGTATTAATTCGTGAAATTATTGATAACTCTGTAGATATTATTGGTAAATTCTCAAATGGTAAAGGAAATATTAGAGTTACTTTTTATAAAGATGGTTCAGTAGAAGTTTATGACTCAGGTATTGGTATTCCTACTGAAATTAGACAAACATCTGACGGTAGGCCAGCAAGTGAATTATATTTATCAATGGGTGTTCTAAATGCTGGATCTAACTATGATGATGTAACAGATTCTATTGGTACAAATGGTGTCGGTGGTTCTGGTGCTCAAATGCTTTCCGAATATATGAAAATTGAAGTTTATAAAGACAAAAAAGTTTATAAATTAGATTTCCAAGATGGAGAGCCTGGATTTTTTGATGATAAAGATAAATTTAAACCTCTTGGTAAAGATTTAACTAAAATGCTCATTGAAAAAGATAAAAGAGATAAAACAGAAAAAGCTTTATTCCCAACAGGTACAAAAATTAAATTTAAAATCAATAATAATTTATTGAAATCTCCTTATCCTTATGATGTTGAAGACCTTAAAGTTAGAATGAAAGGTACTTCATTCTTAAAAGATGGATTAACATTCTATATTAATGATTATCTTTCTGAAAATAATGAGGAGATAGTATATAATTTTGGTGGTGGGTTAAATCATATTGTTGATTTAGAAAGTGCTCAGAAATTAACTAATATTTATAATGTTTCTAATTCATCTACATTTATTGATGATTCAATTCATATTGATGAAAAAGGTAATGCTAAGAATGTTCATATTGAAAAATCTATCAAAGTTGAAGCATCCTTCGTTTGGCAAAATAATTATGAATATACTTTAGACTCTTATGTAAATACAGTTAAAACAAGACTTGGAGGGGTTCATACAGATGCTTTTGAAAATGCCTTAGTAAAAGTATTTAATGAAAAACTTTTATCCATGAGAGGTTATTTATCAAAATCAGATAAGAATGTACCTATAGACCAAGACTATAAAGAAGGTCTTGTGGCTGCAGTTTCTGTTTATATCCCTGAACCTGAATGGACATCTCAGATTAAAGAAGGTTTAGCTGGTAAAAAAGCATTAAAAGAATTTACCAAACTTTTTACAGAAGCAATTTCAGAATGGGTAAATGACAGAAAGAACCAAAATGATGTAAAAATTATTGCGGATAAAGTAATGGAAGCTTACAAATTAAGAGTTAAGCGAAAAGAAGAAATTGAACTAAAAAGAGAACAAAAGAAAATTGAAAGAACAGCATCTATGCCTATTAAATTAGTTGACTGTGAAATTACTCATGATGATAACTCTGAATTGTTCATTGCCGAAGGTGATTCTGCCGCTACTGCGATTAAATCAGCAAGAAATTCAAAATACCAAGCAGTTATTCCAATTAGAGGTAAAATTTTGAATGTATTGAAAACTACATTAAAAGCTAGTTTAGCAAATCAAGAAATTCAAGATTTAATTAAATGTATGGACGCTGGTATTGGTGATGAATATAATCATGATGAAGCACGTTATCAAAAAATTATTATTGGTTCAGATGCAGACCCTGATGGAGACCAAATCGCTTGTCTTTTAATTGTTGCATTTTGGAAATTGTTCCCAGACGCATTCAATAAAAAAGCAGTATATAGAATGTTGACACCTCTTTATATTATTGAAACTAAAGATGGGCCTATTTATTGCTTAAATTCAGAAGAAAAAGATGAAGCACTTGCAACTTTAGGGAATAAAAAATATAAAATTACTAGGGCAAAAGGTCTTGGTGAAACTGGTGCAAAAGCTCTTAAATTTACTGGTACAGACCCTGCAACTAGAAGAATCCAACAAATTACAATTGATGATGTTAAAGAAGCAGAAAGAATGTTAGATACTGTAATGGGTGACAATATTGAAGCTAGAAAAGAATGGCTAGAATCAAACCCTATTGATTTTGAAGAATAGAGAGGTTAAAATGGCAAAGAAAACAATTAAAGAAGAAATACCTATTGTTCCTACTGAACCTATTAAAATTTCAATAGAAGAATTTTTACATGAAAATGGTTTAAGTTATGCTCATTATGTATTAACTCAAAGAGCATTATTAGGTTCAGCTGGTTTAAAACCTGTTGATTCTCGTATCTTGTATGGTATGAAAGAAATGGGATTAAAACCTGGATCTACTAAAGCTAAAGCTGCTCGTATTTCAGGTGAAGTTATGGGGAAATACCACCCTCATGCCGCATCTTCTATTGAGGGCGCTTTAGCTAGAATGGGACAATCATTTAATACAAGAGTTCCACTTATTGAATACCAAGGTGAATTAGGAACTGTACCTGGAGATTCAGCTGCTGCTCCAAGGTATTGGGAAGCGACATTAAATGCAGCTGGATATGAACTTGTTAGAGATGTTGATAATCATGCTTGTGACATGATTTATACTGAAACAGGTGAATATATGGAGCCAGCAGAATTACCTGTACGTTGGCCAGTTGGTATTATTAATGGTTCAAATGGTATTGCCGTAGGTTATGCTTGTAGTCTGCCTCCTCACAATCCCGATGAAGTAATTGAAGCTTGTATTGCATTTTTAGAAAATAAAATTAAAGAACCTGAAGATGTTTTAAATTACATTAAGGGTCCTGATTTCCCAACAGGCGGACAATTAATGGGTCTTGATGGAGTAAAAGAATATATGACCACTGGTAAAGGTACATATATCGTAAGAGGTAAATATAAAATTGACCAATTACCTAGAGGTAGAACTCAAATTACCTTCTATGAATTACCTTATCAAGTTTCTCCTGAAAGTGTAAAAGAAGCAATTGCAAAAGCTCAATCTAAGAATGGTTCATTTAAAGAAATCTCAGAAATTAAAGAATTATCATCAGGTGAAGAAGGTACTAAGTTAGCTATTTATGTAAAAGCAGGCTCTAATATTGAAAATGTACTTAATGAAATTTGGAAAAAGACACCTTGTGAATCTAAACAATCAGCAAATATTACTGTATTATTAGATGGTGTACCTGCTCCAAATTCAACAATGATTGAACTTATTAATCAATTTATTAATCAAAAAATAGGTTCATTTGTTAAAGGTAATTCATATAAAGCTGAACAATTATCTAAACAATTACATAAATTAAATGGTTTAATTGCTATTCAAGTGGATATTGATAAAGCTATTAATATTATCCGTAATTCTAAAACTGATTTAATCGCTAAAAAAGAATTAGAAAAAGAATTTAATATTGATGATATTCAAGCAGATGCAATCCTTGAAATGAAATTGAGGCAATTAACTCAATCTGATAAACTTGAATTAATGAAAAAAGCTAAATCAATTGAAGATGAATTGAATTATATTCGTAAATGTTTAGAAGACCCTAAAACTCAGAAAAAAGTAATTATTCAAGAATTACAGGCGGTTAAGAAAATTATTTCTGATGAAAGAAGAACTGAAATTTTAGGTATTACAAATGAAGAATTAGCGAACAATGCTAAAGAACAAGCAAGACAAGAAAAAGCATTACAAAAAGATGTTGAATGTTATATTAACCTTAAAGATAATCAAGTTTGGAAAACAACAGAAGAAACAAAGGATTCTTATTTGAAAACAACATCTTTGGGCCAAATTTATAGTATTTTATCAGATGGTAATTTAATTCCTGTATCTGTAGAATCTATTCCTGTATCATCTAAAACTAGTGTGGAAAGTCTTGTTAAAGGAGCTAAAAATAGTGTAGCATTAGTTTCTTCTAATAATCCAGTATTTGTTGCAACTAAAGATGGAAATGGTAATATTATTAAACCTCCATTTAAAGAAGGTTTATTCTCTTCATTATTACCTGAAGATGAAATTATTTCTGCATTTGAAATTGAAAATGTTGATGATTTTGATATTGCAATTGTAAGTGAAGAAGCTAAACTTTTAAGATTCCCACTTAAATCTGTTCGTCAAACAAAACAAGGTGCTGGCCTCGTTAAAATAAGTGGGCTTGAAACACCTATTGTTGATGTATGTTTAATTAAAGAATTTGATGTTCTTGTTACAGAAACACTTAATGAGATTAAATATACTGATGAAGATGATTGTCCTTCTAAAAGTAGGGGTGGTAAAGGTTACCTCATTCATAAAACAAAAGAAAAAATCAATAGTTTCTATATTTTAAATGATGTTCCTAAAGAGTATATTACACCTAGAAGTGGAAGAGGACAAAAAAAATAATTTTTTGAAAATATTTGAAAAAAGTTATTGACTTTTCAAAAAACGTTTGTTATAATATAAAATATAAATTTAATTTTAGTACCTTATAGTTTAATTGTAAAACACTTAATAAAGAAATGTAGATTCGTTATCTACTAAGGTACATAGTGAACGAACAGCAAAAATAAAAGAATAAAAATTATTAAAAAAAGAATTTATAAAGTTTAGTTTGGTTATAACATATAGTCTCTTGAAGACAACCTCGTTTTGTTTTTACTCGTTCACTGTAAAATCGGAAGTAGTTAAATTAGCCGAAATCAAATCAAGTAAATTAGATTCACCTCCTAATTTACTTTTTTTGTTTAAATTAAAATAACAAAGGAGGATTAATATAATGAGAGCCGAATTAATATTTGAAGAAGCAAAAAGTATTGGAAAATTAGGATTTGGAACTTTTACTGTTGGAAAAGATAAATGGTCTATTTCAAGATTAATAGATGTATTTATTGGCGTTAATGGTGGTAATCCATTTAAAAGAAAAGATTTACAATTTCATTTTGATAATAGCAGTAGAGAAGATCTTGTAAAAATAGTTGCAAATTGTTTAACAAATGAAAAACTTAAAGAATTGTCTGATAAAACTAGTATTTCTGAAGATGCTATTTTTTCTAAATTATCTAATATTTACTCTGTTTATATTCTAATGTCTTTATCAATACAAGAAGATAAAACAAAAGGAAATAAACAAAAAGAAATTTATACACCAATTTTAATTGATGAAGATGAATATGATGAAGATTTAATATTTTAAAAAAATAAGGTAAAATAAAATTGGAACAAATAAATTCTAATTTTTTATTCTAGTAAGAAGGCGAAAAATGAATTATGCAGAAATTAAAGAACATGATGTAGTAAATGGACCTGGTGTAAGAGCAACCTTATTTGTATCAGGTTGTTGGTTAGATTGTCCGGGATGTTTTAATAAAAAAGTACAAAACTTTGAATATGGAAAAGAATTTACAGATGAAGTATTAGAGTATTTAATGTCTGTATGTGGAAGAAAACATATAGCAGGTTTAAGTATATTAGGAGGAGACCCTTTTGCTCCTGAAAATCAAGAAACTGTATTGAAAGTTGTAAAAACATTTAAAGAGAGATACCCAGAAAAAAATATTTATTGTTGGACAGGTTATAAATTAGAATATTTAGCAAAATCCAAAAAAGAATATACAAGAGATCTTTTATTATCAGTTGATACCCTTATAGATGGACCTTTTATTATGGCATTGAAAGACTTAAAATTGAAATTAAGAGGTTCTAGTAATCAGAGAATTTTATCAAAAGATGATATAAGAAAAATTTTATCGGAAATTGATAAAAAAATATTGACTCGTAAACAAAAAAATGGTAAAATATAACTATAATTAAATAAAAAACAAAAGGAGAATTTAACATGGTATATGTTATCACACAAAAACTTGACAATGGATATAAAGTTCACACACTTGGATCTGACTTTAATGTAACAAAAGAAGAAGTAGAAACAGCAGTTAAAAATGGTCAAGCATACTTTAAAGCAAATAAGCCAGTTGAAAATATGGCACAACTTGACCGAGTATTAACTAAAGCTTAATTTGAAATAATTCATTACTAATAAGTCTCTTGTTTAGGGACTTTTTTTTATAAAAGAAAGAGGAAAATTTTGAAAAAAATTAATATTTTCTTTGATATGGATGGAGTTTTAGCCGAATATCACCCAGAAACTTATTTAAGAATGTACGAAAAGAATTTCTTTAAAAATAGACCTCTAGTTAAAAGAATAGGTAATTTATATAAAGAATTATTATATTTAACTAAAACTAATAAGAACATTTCAGTACATATTTTATCTAAAGTTATTGATAGTAAATATATAATACCTGAAAAGGAATATTGGCTTGATAAATATTTTGGAGATGTCTACGAAGATACACCCAAAAGAAATAGAATATTTTTTGTTCCTATTGAAGAATCAAAAATTGAATATATTAAAAATCAAGATATAGGACTAAAAAATAGTTTAAATATTTTATTAGACGATTATACAGAGAATCTTAATGAATGGATTAAAGAAGGTACTAATTTTAAAGGTATAAAAATTAAAAATAAAATCAATGGAACAAAAGGAAGTTGGTTTAAAAGAAAATTACCTGAAATCTCAATTAAAGATTCTTTAGGTGTAAGTTTGTCTAAGATAGGTAAACTTATAAAGGAGAACTAAATGGTAGTTGGAATATTAGTAGAGAAACCCACTGCTTATCTAAATTTCATTAAAGCCCTTGGCGGTGATAAAGGTATTTTCAATGGAGAAGAATATATAATTGCTCATTCTGTTGGGCATATATATGAATATAAAAATGAAAAATACCAAGTTGATAAATCACTAGAAAAAAAATATAAAAGTTGGGACGTTAAAGATCTCCCTTGGAATTATAATGATTTTAACTGGAAGAAGAAATCAGTATCAGGTCATACTCAAACAATTCAAAATATAAAAGATAGATTAAAGAATTGTTCAGAATTAGTAATTGCAACAGATATAGACCCCTCTGGTGAAGGTGCTGTTATTGCAGGTGAAATTTTATTAGAAAATAAATTAATAAAGAAAAATACAAAAATTTCAAGAATGGAATTTATTGATGAATCTTCTAAATCATTACAAATTGCATTTAAAGAAAGAGTTGATGTGACATCTTTAGTGGATTTCCCTGAATATAAAAAAGGTGTAGTTAGAGCTAAATGGGATTTTATGTCTCAACAATTTTCAAGAGTTTTAACTTATTATGCACCTGTCAGATGCACCCTTAGAACTGGTAGACTTAAAGGGGTTATAATTGAGGAAACTGGTAAAGCTTTAGAAGCATTAGCAAATTATAAAGAAGTATTTTGGTATCAGAACAGATTTAAAGATGAAAATGGAAATGTTTATATTGAACCTAAACAACCTCAATTTCCAAATGAAAATGAAGTTCCTAATATATATAAACCATCTAAAACTCAATTAGATTCTAAACAATTAAAATATTCAGCTCCACCTTTACTCCCTGATTTATCAACTATTACAGGTCATTTATCAGCAAGAGGTTGGAGCCCTAAATCAATTTTATCTACTTATCAAAAAATGTATTTGGATGATTATTTATCTTATCCTAGAACTGATGATAAAACAATTAAACCAGAGCAATTTAAAGAATTACTACCACATTTAGATGAATTGGCTGATTTAGTTGGAGCTGATAAAAAAGAAATTAATTATAGAAAAGAACGTAAAACACATATTAATGTTATTGGTAGTCACGGTGCAAATAGACCTGGGACAAAAATCCCTAAATCATTAGCTCAACTAGAAAAGAAATATGGTAAATTAGGTGTGGCAATTTATACTTATCTTACTAAATATTATTTAGCTATGTGTATGTCTGATTACAAATATGAATTACATAAAGGTTCATTAGTTGATTATCCAACATTTAAAACATCTGTACAAGTCCCCCTTGAATTGGGCTGGAAAAAACTTTTAAGTAATTTAGATGAAGATTTCAATGAAGAAAGTTCTGTAGGTTTAGGTAAAAATGCTTCACCATTTATTTATAAAGGTCAAGAACCAAAACCACCTGTTCCAACAATTAAATACATTAATAAATTATTATTGAAATACAATATTGGTACTGGTGCTACTAAATCTAGAATATTCAGTGAACTTTCAGATACATCTCATAAATATCCTCTAATTGGAATAAATAGAGGTAAAATAAACTTGACAACCTATGGTCAAATGAGTTATCAATTATCAAAAGGTACAAGTATGGCAAATCCTATAATTACCAAACAAATACAAGACGTATTAAAACAAATTGGTGAAGGTGATGATTCTAATACTTTAAATCTTTTAAATGATATTGAAAACCTAGTTAAACATGATATTGAAATTGTAAAAGAAAATTCTAAAAATGTTACTAAACCTGAATTTAAACAAATAGAAAAAGAAATTGTTAAAACTGAAACTGGTGAAGAACTTTCCTTTAAGAAGTCTTGGGGTAAATATAATTTCACTGATGAAGAGATTGAAAAATTAAAAAATGGAGAAGAAATTAAAATAGGTCCATTTAAAAATAAAAAAGGGGAATATTACGTTAAAGGTAAATTAGGTTGGGGAACATTTAAAGGTAAAAAATATTACGGTTTCCAAGGTGAATTTGTTTAAATTAAAATATTAGGCCAATTTGATTATTAATAAATTTTATTGGCCTATTTTTTAATTTTTAATTTTGTAGATATAAGGAGAAGAAATGGCACTAAGCAAATTAAATAATGTTAGTTATTTTGTTTTAAATAATAAAATCAATAGACCTATCAATGGTAAAATTCCACTAGAAAAAGATAAAGAAGCATTAGATGCCTTCTTTAAAGAAAATGTTACACCAAACTATTTAAAATTTGATACATTTGAAGATAGATTAAATTATTTAATTAAGGGTGATTATATTGATAAAGAAATGTTAGAAAAATATTCGCCTAGGTTCATTAAAGAATTAAATAATTATATTTACTCTAAGAAATTTAGATTTAATTCATTTATGGCTGCTTATAAATTCTATCAACAATATGCCCTTAAAACTAATGATGGGGAATACTACCTAGAGAATATTGAAGATAGAGTATGGAATAATGCCTTATACTTTGGTCAAGGTAATGAAGAATTAGCAAAACAATTAGCAGAAGAAATGATTACTCAAAGGTATCAACCTGCTACACCAAGTTTCCTATCAGCAGGACGTTCAAGAAGAGGTGGTTTAATTTCATGTTTCTTGTTAGATATTCAAGACGACATGAATAGTATTGGAAGAAGTTTAAATTCAGCACTCCAATTATCTAAAGTTGGTGGAGGTGTTGGATTATCTCTATCAAATCTTCGTGAAGCTGGAGCTCCAATTAAGGGTATTGCTAATGCAGCTTCTGGTGTTGTACCTGTAATGAAAATTTTAGAAGATTCATTTACTTATGCTAATCAATTAGGACAAAGACAAGGTGCAGGAGCTGTTTATTTGAGTGTCCATCATCCTGATATTATGGCTTTTCTATCTACTAAAAAAGAAAATGCTGATGAAAAAATAAGAGTTAAAACATTATCATTAGGTTTAGTTGTTACAAATAAATTCTATGAATGTGCTAAAAACAATGAAAATGTTTACCAATTTAGTCCTTATGATGTTGAAAGAGAATATGGTGTACCTTTCTCTTATGTAGATATTACTAAAGAATATGATAACCTTATTGCAAACCCAAATATTAAGAAAACATCTATTAATGCAAGATTATTAGAAGAAGAAATTTCTAAATTACAACAAGAATCTGGTTATCCTTATATTATGAACATTGACATTGTTAATAATGCTAATCCAAGTGGTGGTAGAGTTATTATGAGTAATCTTTGCTCTGAAATTCTACAAAAACAAAATCCTTCTATTATTAATAATAATCAAACATTTGAAACTTTAGGTCAAGATATTTCATGTAATTTAGGTTCATTAAATATGGTTAATTTAATGAAATCTCCAGATATTGGAAAAACAATTTCTACTGCAATTAGAGCTTTAACCTATGTTTCTGATAGCTCTAATATGGACACAGTACCTACAGTACAAAATGGAAATCAATTAAATCATACAACTGCTTTAGGTTTAATGGGTCTACATAGTTATTTTGCAATGAATCAAATTGAATATGGTTCTAAAGAATCTCTTGAAATTACATCTATTATTTTTATGATGATGAATTACTATTCTTTATTAGAATCTAGTAGAATTGCAAAAGAAAGAGGTATTTCTTTTGATGGATTTGAAAATTCTAAATATGCAACAGGTGAATATTTCAATAAATATATTACTAAAAGTTATTTACCTGAAAATGAAAAAGTAAAAGAATTATTTAAAGATCTAAAAGTACCTTCAATTGATGATTGGAAGGAGCTAAAAGAAATTGTTAAAGAGAATGGCGTATATTCTGCATACAGATTAGCAGTTGCACCTACAGGGTCTATTTCTTATGTTAATGGGGTATCTTCTTCTATTCATCCTATTACACAAAGAATTGAAGAAAGACAAGAAAAGAAAATTGGTAAAATCTATTATCCTGCTGCAGGTTTATCAACTGAAACTATTCCATATTATACATCTGCTTATGACATGGATATGAGAAAGGTTATTGATGTTTACGCTGCTGCTACTGAACACGTAGACCAAGGGTTGTCTTTAACTTTATTCTTGAGGTCTGAAATTCCTATGGGTATTTATGAATGGAAAACCACTCCAAAACAAACAACAAGAGATCTATCAGTATTAAGAAATTATGCTTTTAATAAAGGAATTAAAACTATTTATTATGTTAGAACTTATACTGATGATAATACAGAAGTTGGAGCTAATGAATGTACTAGCTGCAGTATTTAATTAAAAAATTTAGAGGTAAATTTAATTACCTCTTTTTTTTTATTACCTGAAAACAAAAATTCACTTTTTAATCTTTAGCAGATGCAATTTTGAACCATAATACGTACTATCTATTCAGTATGAAAAACACTATTTTTTTAATTTCTGTATAATTCATCATAAATACATATTTTTTCGTCTACGTTGAATCTACGAGTAAAAAATAATTTTTTATTTTTTTTGATTTTTCTATTGACAAATGAAAAATAATAGGTTATAATTTATATATAAAATAAAAATGAAAGAAGGCAACAAATGCTTAAATTTGATAAAACGAAATCTAAGAAGATTATTGTTCTTGGTGCAGGTGGAACTGGTGGATGGCTATTGACAATGCTTGATAAATTGTCTTTGCCTGATGATTCAGTTCTAATTGTAGATGGGGATATTGTTGAAGAAAAAAATATTATTCGTCAAGCTTTTTATCCGGATGATGTAAACAAATATAAAGCGGAAATTTTTGCTGATAAATTTGGATTTAATTATACTACTGATTATTTAGATTCAGTAGAAATGCTTCAAGAACTAATTGATAGTTGTGAGGGAGAAATTCCTATTGTTGTAGGATGTCTTGATAACAATGCTTCACGAAAAATTGTTCATGATTTGTTTGAATCTGAAATTGAAGATCTTATTTGGGTGGATAGTGGAAATGCTGAACGCCATGGTCAAGTTTATGTTGCAGTAAAAGAAAATGGAAATATTATTACAGAATCTCCTATCAATTTGGATGAAGCATTCCAAAATTATGAAGGTGATGAACGTAGGCCTGACCAAATTTCATGTGCTGAACATTCAGAATCAGCACCACAAAATATTGCAGCTAACCTTACTGCTGCTTTGATTACTTTTAATATTTTAAATAATATTCTATCATCCGGTGCTTTAATGAGTAACAAATATGATTTTGATACTAGAACAATTGGATTTAACCAAGAAAATATTTAAAAAAAATAAATTTTTCTATTGACAAATAAAAAATGTTTTGATACAATAATAATATAAAAAAAATAAAACAAAAAGAGGTACATAAAATGTCTTTTGAAAACGTAACAAAAATTTCATATAAAAATGAAACTTTCAATCTTGATGGCGACAGTGCTGAAACTGTTCTTGAAATTCTAGGTGTTGATACATCTACTGTAAACCTTGAAGTAGAAGGCGAAACACTTTACATTGTTGCTAAATCTGGTACTAAAGGTGCTGAATCTCTAATGGATGCCCTTGCTGCATTCGGTATTGTACCAGAAGTTCATGTTGTTCAAGCTGATGAAGAACCTAAAGCAACTAAAGAAGTTACTCGTACACGTGTGGAATTTAAAAATGGTAAATTGGTAGAAGTAAAAGGATTTGATGGAGCTTCTCTTGAAGATAGGATTCGTCAATATCGTGCTTCTAAAGTTAAACCTGTAGTTGACACTAAAGAAATTACAAAAGAAAAGATCTTGACTGTGCTTGCTGAACTCACAACATTGATTTCAGAACTTTAATAAAAATTTCAAAAAGAGGGTAAAACCTCTTTTTTTTAGGTAAAATATAAACATAGAAATATAATTAATTTATTTAATTGTAATTTAAATGTAATAAAAATGAAACAAAAAACAATCAATTTTTGTTTATATTCATTGATATTTAATATTATAATTGTTTTATAAACGATTATTTATACTTATAGGGACAAACTCAAATCCCAATATATTTCTGTTTTTATTGTTTAAATTAGCAAACTCAACTCAACTCAACTCTACAATAAAAACACAATAAAAAAGAAGAGAGGTACTAACCATTTTAATGACGAATACAAAAAATAAAATTGCATTATTATCTGTAACAGCTTTATCTACTATTGCAATCGGAATGAATACTACAATTGTAAAAGCAGATGAATTGTCTACACCTAATATTTATCAAAAGAAATTAGATAATTTAAAAGATAAAGCAAAAGAATTAAATCAAAAAATTTCAGATATTGAAACAAATAAAAATTCTTTAGAGAATGATATTAAAAATTTGCCATCAGAAGAAGTTAAAGAAAAACTTAAACAGATTGAAAAAGATAAAAAAACAATTACACCAGTTGAAATTGAAAAATCAAAAGTTTCACTAAAAGAGATCTCTAAAGAGGATGATATTAAAGCAACAAATGAATTGAAAGCATTGTTACTTGAAGACCAAAAATCTGATTTGACAGATATTGAAAAGAAAAATAAAAAATCAGAAGAAATTAAATCTTTAGATTCTCAAATTGAAGAAGTTAAAAAACAATTAAAAGAAAATGAAGACGAACAGGCAAAAGCCAACAAATCATTAGAAGAAGCAAAAGAAGCAGAATCTAAGAATATTCAAGAATCAAATACTAGAATTACAACTGCATCTAATCATTCTGTAGTTCATGTTGGTTATGACCCCGTTGGAGACGCAAGATCTCATGTTCCAGTTAAAATTGTCGATAATAAATATCCATGGGGACAATGTACTTGGGGTGCAAAAGAAATGGCTCCTTGGGCTGGAACATATTGGGGTAACGGTGGAGACTGGTCTGAAAGTGCCAAAAGAGAAGGTTATAAAGTTGGAAAAACTCCTGTTGTAGGTGCTTTGATTGTTTGGTCTGGTATTTATTATGGTTATGGACATGTTGCTGTTGTAACTGCAGTTGAATCTGAAACAAAAATCCAAGTTATGGAATCCAACTATGGAACAGATGGTAATGGCGGACCTATTGGTAATTATAGAGGATGGTTCAATCCTTATGATTCCGGCGGTGAAATAAGCTATATCTACCCTCCTGCTGATTATCATGCTTAAAAATCAACTATTATTGGTTGATTTTTTTTATTGATTTTTATTTGAATATTTGTTATAATTAAAAGAAAAAGGTAAAAATATGAATAAAAAATATATTGTTACATTAGAAGATAATTATGCTGATGAATTTGACATTAAAGATGTTAAAATTTTAAATGAAGAAAATTTTCTAAGATTAAAAAATAATTTAGACTTACTTTTTAAAAATGGGTATCTTGAAATTTATTTTGGGTCTAATGAATATTTAGAATATAATAATATTAATGAATTATTAGGAAGATTAAAATTTGAATCTATTGAGAATTATGATGAAATTAAAAAATATGAAAAATATTTTCCAAATATGGGAATGATTTCAACTTTAGAAGATTTAATTGCAGATAAACTTTATGAAGAATAGAGGTTATATATAAGTGAGAAGAAGTAAAAATTTAAGCAAGAAGAGGAAAATTTTAATTTCCATATTATCAGTTCTAATTGTTTCTATTATTTCTATTGGAGGTTATTTATTTTATATAGTAAATAAATCAACTGAAACTTTATATAATAAAACTTATGAACCTATTAATACTAAAAAAGCAGAACCAGAAATTATTGAAGCTACTAAACCTATGAATATTCTATTATTAGGTGTTGATACAGGCAATGAAGAAAGACCTGACAAATGGGAAGGTAATAGTGATTCAATGATTTTAGTTACCATTAATCCAAAAACAAAGAAAACAACTTTAACCTCACTTGAAAGAGATATTTATATGAACTTTGGAGATTTTAATGCTAAATTAAATTCTGCTTATGCTAGGGGTCAAAATAAAGAAGCTATTTCTACTATTGAAAAACTGTTAAATATTAAAATTGATAATTATTTAATGATTAATATGGATGGTTTATCTGATTTAGTGGATAAAGTTGGAGGAATTGAGGTAACAAATACTTTTGATTTCCCTATTTCAATTAACGACCAAGAAACAGATAACCTTAATCAAATACCTCCAGGTACACATAAAATTAATGGGGCTCAAGCTTTAGTTTACTCTCGTATGAGGTATCAAGACCCTGAAGGTGATTATGGGAGACAAAAAAGGCAAAGAGAAGTTATAACTAAAATTATTCAAAAAGTTTTAAGCTTTGATTCATTATCACATTATCAAGATATTATCAATGCAATATCTAACAATATGAAAACCTCTATTCCTTTAAATATGAATAATTCACTTGCTCTATTAGGATATAAATCTTCACTTAATACTATTACACAAGAGCAATTAACAGGTGAAGACCTTATGTTAAATGGTATTAGTTATCAGATTGTAAATGGTCAACACCTCTTAGAAATTCAAAATAAAATTAGAAAAGAATTAGAATTACCTGAACTGACAGAATTAAAAACTAATGCTATAACTGTTGAATCTTTAAATAGTGGAATCCGAAATGAAGAACCAGATTTAGAAAATCAACAAATTCAAGACACTACGCCTAAAGAACAAAAAGAAATTAAACAGCATGAAAATAAACAATTTAATTCTGAACTGGGCTATTATGAATAAGTTTTATTATGTTTAATTCTTTATTATATAATAGAATATGAATCTAATACTACTTTTTAAAGTCTAAAATGGTAAAATAACAATGAAATTATAGAATATTTACTATATTATTCTTGATATTTTAATAAAACAGGTTAAAACCTATATTTAAGGAGGTCATGTTAAATGGCTTATGATATAAACAATCCTATTTTTACCGAAGCTTGGGAAGGTTTCAAAGGTGAAAAATGGAAAACGTCTGTTAATGTTTCTGATTTTGTTTCTGAAAATGTTAAACCTTATGATGGTGATGAATCTTTCTTAGTTACAACTCCTACTGAAAGAACGTCTCATGTTAAGAAAATCCTTGAAGAAACTAAAGCTCATTATGAAGCAACTAAATTCCCTATGGATATTGATAGAGTAGCATCTATTGCTGATATTCCAGCTGGATATATTGATAAGGATAAAGACCTTATTTATGGTATTCAAAATGATAAACTATTCAGATTAAACTTTATGCCTAAGGGTGGTATTCGTATGGCTGAAACTACTCTTAAAGAAAATGGATATGACCCAGACCCTCATTTACATGAAATTTTCACTAAATATGTAACAACTGTAAATGACGGAATCTTCAGAGCATATACTCAATCAATTAGAAAAGCAAGACACTCTCATGTTATCACTGGCCTTCCAGACGCATACTCACGCGGAAGAATAATAGGGGTCTATGCAAGATTGGCTTTATATGGAGCTGACTACTTAATTGCAGAAAAAACTGCAGATTGGAATAGTATTACTGAAATTGATGAACAATCAATCAGATTAAAAGAAGAATTAGCCTTACAAATTCAAGCACTTAAAGATGTTGTAAGACTTGGTGATAATTATGGTCTAAATGTAAGAGTACCTGCAAAGAATACTAAAGAAGCAATTCAATGGGTAAATATTGCATTTATGGCAGTTTGTAGAGTTATTAACGGCGCTGCAACCTCACTTGGAAGAGTACCAGTTGTATTAGATATTTATGCTGAAAGAGATTTAGCTAGGGGAACATTTACTGAACAAGAGATTCAAGAATTTGTTGATGATTTTGTTTTGAAATTGAGATCTGTTAAATTTGCTCGTACTAAAGCTTATGACCAACTTTATTCAGGTGACCCTACATTCATTACAACTTCTATGGGTGGTTTATCGGATGATGATTCACATAGAGTTACAAAAATGGATTATAGATTCCTTAATACTTTAGATACTATTGGTAATGCACCAGAACCCAACTTAACTGTATTATGGTCTCCTAAATTACCTTACGCATTTAGACATTACTGTATGCACATGAGTCATAAACATTCTTCTATCCAATATGAAGGTGTTGAAACAATGGCTCAACAAGGTTATGGTGAAATGAGCTGTATTTCTTGTTGTGTATCACCTCTTGACCCAGAAAGTAAAGAAGGTCGTCATAATTTACAATACTTTGGTGCTCGTGTTAATGTACTTAAAAGTCTATTAACTGCTTTAAATGGTGGTTATGATGATGTTCATAAAGATTACAAAGTATTTGACATTGAACCTAATAAAGAAGAAGTATTAACTTTTGATAATGTTAAAGCAACTTTTGAAAAAGCATTAGATTTCTTAACTGATAACTATGTAGATGCTTTAAATATTATCCATTATATGACAGATAAATATAATTATGAAGCAGTACAAATGGCATTCTTACCTACTAAAGTAAGAGCTAATATGGGATTTGGTATTTGTGGATTCGCTAATACTGTTGATACATTATCAGCTATTAAATATGGAACTGTTAAACCTATTAGAGATGAAAATGGATATATTTATGATTATGAAACAACAGGTGATTTCCCAAGATACGGAGAGAATGATGATAGGGTTGATGAATTAGCTCAATATGTATTAGAAGCTTTCCATACAAGATTAGCTAAACATAAATTATACAAAAATGCAGAAGCTACAGTTTCACTTTTAACTATCACATCTAATGTTGCTTATTCTAAACAAACTGGTAATTCCCCTGTTCATAAGGGTGTATTCTTAAATGAAGATGGAACAGTAAATACATCTAAATTGGAGTTCTTCCCTCCAGGCGCTAATCCAACATCTAAATCAAAAGGTGGTTGGTTAGAAAACCTTGCTTCATTAAGTAAATTAGATTTCAATCATGGTAGTGACGGTATTTCATTAACCACACAAGTCTCACCTAGGGCATTAGGAAAATCAAGAGAAGAACAAGTTGATAATCTAGTTGACATTCTTGATGGATATTTCACTATGGGAGGTCAGCATTGTAATTTAAATGTTATGGCTCTTGAAGATGTTTATGAAAAAATTATGTCTGGTGAAGACGTAATCGTCAGGATCTCCGGTTACTGTGTGAATACCCGTTACTTAACAAAAGAGCAAAAAACAGAATTAACTCAACGTGTATTCCATGAGATTTTATCAGTGAAAGAATAATATTAAACAATAAATAAAAGAGGTCAATTCCCTCTTTTATTTTTTTATGAAAATAATTGATTTTTTATTTTATTTATTATATAATTAAATAAATAACTATATAGAGGTACTTATGAAATTACTTAATTTTAAACCAAAAACAAGAGAAGAAAAGAAAATATCTCAAGAGGCAGTATTAGATAAAGCCAAAAGAATTTTAAAGAGACATAGTAATCATAAAAAACTATTAGAAAGACAAGATAAAATCATAAGAAGTATTAATGATAGATTACATCATATTATATCTCACCTTCAAGATGATGCTTATCAAGATATTATTCTTTTGGAAGGTACAAAAAGAGATAAATATTACAATGCAATTAAATATACAACAAATTATTTAAGTGCATATACTTTAAAAATAGACAGAGACAGAAGATTCGGAGAAGGGTCTCAAAGAAATTTAGAGTGGATTAAAATGATTCGTAAAAGTGATGAAACATTAGGTAATTTATTTGTCGAATTAGAAAAAATACCTCATTTAAAATGTTGATATTTCCTTTAAAAAGGAGATTATTGAATGAATCCTATTTTAAGACCTGTTATATTATTTAGTGTTGGACTAATAGTATTTTCTATTATTTTAATATTTTGGTTTAGTGCTAATAAAAGATTAGGTAAAATGAGTATAACTGAAATAAAAAATAGTAAAAGTACAGATAAACATATTGTAAATGTGAAAAGGTCTTTAAATTTATTTTATTTTGCTGTAGTCATATTTTTAATTGCAGTTAGTATAGATATTAGTATTGTTATTTATGATTGGTATATTAATTTAAATCAACCGAAACCTAATGATTCATTAGATATATTCTCTAAAGGTTTTGGTTAAAAGGAGTAGATTAAATTGCTTTTTCCTAGACCTTTAAAGGAATATTTACATATAGAAATAAGTTCAAATGATAGAATAAAAGCAGTAAGTACAAAAAAAACATTATTATTTGTTTGTAAAATTGTACTTCTGTTGTCTTTATTAATATTTATTTATTCTTTATTAAATAATATTGTATTTTTAGGTTTATTTATTCTTGCATTATCTTTATATTTATTGTTATACACTTATTTGAATTTTGATAAACTAATAGAAAAAATAGCATATAGTGAAGATATAGTTGATGATTTAATTAACTGGGAAGATGAAGTGATAATTCAACCTAAATTTAAAAATAATAATTTTGTATTGGAAGTTGAACCTGAAAAGTCAATTTGGGAGAAAAGAACTTTTATACCTTATGAAGAAAAATATATTTATAAGGGGATAAAATCTAAAATTAAAAAAGAAGCTATTAATTTTGATTTCAGAATTACAGATTTAACTAATGTAAATTTTTATAGAAAAATATTTTCAAAAAAAAATAAACAAATAATAGATGAAGATTTAATTTTAGATTCAATTGAATTATATATTAAAGATATAAAATACACCAAAATACCTTATTATCATAAATTGATTTATAAAACAACATCTAAGAATTATGAAGAAATATTATATTTTATTAAATTATCTAAAATACCTATAAAGGAAGAAAGGAAGAAATTCTTAAATTATGAAAAGAGCAAAAAAAACATTTCATGTTAAATCTTATATTATACTTTTAATTTTTATTTTGTTACCTTTAATTACAAGTATTATTTTTCATACCCCTAAAAAAATCCTAGAAACAGATAAAAATTCAATTGAAATTACTGTTTCATCTGTTAATAAGGAAACAAAAGAAATAACAGATATTGATAATAATACTTATCAAGTTGAGGGAGTGAATTATAATAATGTAAAAGAAGGTTATAGACTATCATTAGAAAAAAGAATAGAAAAAGAAAAATATATTTTTAGTTCTAAAGTAATTAAAGAATTTTATCAAACTATATCTGTTAAAGAACCCGAAAAAACGGACATTACTGCTGTTTCAATTGTTGTTAAAGACTATAAAATTGATGATAATAAAAATACAGTGATTAAAGATGACAATGATAAAGAATATATTTTAAAAAATGATTCTGACCCTTTAAGACCTACTAAAGGTGCTAAAATCACTTTATATAAAAAACAAAATGATAATATTTACCATATTTCCAATAATTTTAAATAATTATTGAGAGAAAGGAGAAATATGCAAGTTATTGATTTTTATAGAGCAACTTATAATCAAAATGAAATTAACTTAATAGATAAAAAAATATCTGATTATAGAGAGTTGGCTAAAAAAATTCCTGATAATGACCTTCAAGTTATTTGTTTAGACATTTTAAATAATTTAACACAAACAGAAAAATTAAAACCTCATATTTTTCATCCAAAAAGAATGTCAAATTATATTAATAAGTCTTTGAATAATCAAAATTTTCATAATTTAAATAATTCAATAAATAATGATTTAAATATTGTTCCAGATCTTACAGGATTACAAAGATACAAAATTTTATCTTTTGCTTCAAGAACAGTTGCAGAAGAATCAAATGAAAAATATAAAGACTATAAGTCATTTATTTTCATTACTAAAGCTGCTCATTGGTCAGAAGAAGTATATAAAATTTTATTGGTTTCTGTAAAGAAAGATAAAATATCTGAATGGAAATCATTAATTGAAACTTTTTATGGATTAAAACCAAAATTAATTCTTTTAAAAGGTAATAATTTAGATTTATCTATAACAGCAAAAATTTTAAGTAATGAATTTTATGATAAACCATTAAGGTATAATTTAGATTATTGGGAATTGGACTCTTTAGATAGAATAAGGTATGATACTTTTGCCAACATAATAAATGAAGATGAACATGCTAGTTTATATAATTTTGAAGAAAGAATGACAATGGCAAGAGAAATAAAAATTTTAGAAAAATTAAAATTTTGTTTTGAGGTAGAAAATTTTAATTTAATTAAATTTTTTATTGAAAAATAATTTAATTTATGGTAAAATAAAAATAAATAATATCTTATTGATATTATATTAAAATAAAAATTTTAAAAAATAAAGGAGATTTTTTTATAATGAAAAAATACTTTTTACTTGCAACAACTGTATTAGCAGTTGGTACAGCAACAACTATTCAAACAGAAACTAATTTATTAGGAAATTTATTCGTGCAATCTGTAAAGGCTGATGAACAAACTTTAACACCTACAGCTAATTATTATATTGTTCTTCCTGAAGGTCATGAAGAATTTAAAAATTATAAAGGAACCGCAGAAAAAATTGTAATTCCTGCAACAGATAAAACTCCTGCTTTGTATTATATTGAAGAAACTGATGTGAATTACATTCAAAATTTAAATGCAGAAGGTAAGAATTTTCAAGAATGGAAAGGCTCATTAGAAGAATTTAAAGAAGCTATTTCTAAACTTTCAGATAAAAAAGTAGGTGAAGCAGAAAAACCAACCGAACAAAAACCTAAACCTGTAGAAAAAACAGAAACTAAACCAACCGAACAAAAACCTGCAGAAAAAACAGAAACTAAACCAGCTGAACAAAAACCCGCAGAAAAAACAGATGCTAAACAATCTGAACAAAAACCTGTTAAAGTAGATGAAAATAAAGAAACTAAAAGAACAATTCCTGAAACTGATTTAGGGGTTTCTGCTGGATTATTAACATTATTTGGAGCTTTAAGTTCCACTGTAATTGGTAAGAAAATTAAAGATTAATAATTGGTAGCTTTATTAATTACATTATAAATATGAAATAGGGTGTACTAAATTTTTCAGTACACCTTATTCTATGTAAAAAAATTTAAAAAAGGTAAATTAAATGAAAAAAGTAACAATTTTAAGTCTAACATTATTGTCTGTTATTTCCTTAGCAGCTTGTTCTACAAATAAAGTAAAAAACAAAACTAAAGAGCCAAAAGTTGAAAATAAAGCTAAAGCATCTGATAATTCATCTGAAATAAAAGAAAATAAATCCAATGAAACCAAAGGAAATGAATCATTATCATTTAAAGGAAATTATCAAGAAGTTTTAGGTGAAGCTGATTTTTCAAATAGAAAAGTAGAAGATGGTTATCATTATGGGGATTTGGATAATTTAGAAAGACCTACATGGGCAACTGCTAGAATCACAAAAGCAGACTATAATAGAGAAAAAGATGAAAAAAGAGAACCTATTAAAGTTAATCCAACTGGATGGCCTGAAACAAACCCTAAAGTGGTAATTAAACACCCAGATGGAAGTACGTATGAAGGTAATTTTTGGAATAGAAGTCACATGATTGCTGATTCTTTAGGTGGAGAACCTATCAAAGAAAATTTAGTTACAGGTTCAAGACCTCAAAATGTTGGTGGTAGAAAAAATGATGGCGGTATGGCTTACCTAGAAAAAAAAGTAAGAGATTACTTTAAAGCTGGAAATAAAGGACCTGTTGATTATTCAGTAGAAAATCATTATAATGGAGATGATTTACTACCTGATTATACAATTGTTAATGCAAAATCTTCAGATGGAAAAATTAATGAAAAAGTAGTTGTTTATAATGTAGCAAACGGATGGGAAATTAATTATAAAACTGCTGAAGTAAAAGAAATTAAATAGAAAGATTTAAAAGAATGAAAAAGAATAATTTATTATATGTATTATTTGGATTAGCTATTTTTGGATATGGTATTTTTACTTATCAATTTATTTCTAATCAAATTATTAATTACAATGCTTACAATTCAAAAGAAACAAAAATCACAATTAATAAGCCAAATAATATTAATGAGGATGGTTCTTTTGTTTTATCAAATTCAACTATCACAAAAGATTTTGAGAAAAAAGATGGTGTAAGAACTTATAATTGGTATGCAGACCCTTATTGTCCTGATTGTATTAGAATACATGAAGCAACTCATGAATACATTGAACAATCTCTTAAAGATGGTTCTATTCAAATTATGTTCCACCCTTTGAATTTTACATCTCATAAATCAGGTGAATATTCACTTACTGTTAGTGCATGGGTTTCGGGACTTGCTGATGTATCTCAAGATTCAGAGAAAGTTTATAAATTTATGACTAAAATTTGGAATAATGCAACAAAAGAAGACTTAAAGAATTTAACTGATGTTTCATTAGAAGAAAAAATTGTAAATATTGCAAATGAAATTGGATTTTCTAAAAAAGAAGTAAAACAAGTTTCAGACAATTTAAAAGGTTATGAATTTGCTATTAATCAAGCAAGTGTGAATATTAGAAGAATGGATAAATTTAAAGAACTATCACCTAAGAAAGATAAATCATTCTTTGTACCATTTATTTATGGGGAAAATGGAAAAGCATTGGATGGGGAATCTGAAAAAATTGATTCAGACATTTTAGGTCCATTAAAAGGTTTAGTCCCATGCTCAGAAACTTGCCATTAATTGTATTTTAAAAAGAAGTTTATTTGAACTTCTTTTTTTATTATTTGATATTCTATATAATAAAAATCAAAAGAGGTAAAAGAAATGATTCATGTAGATGGGAACGGAAATCAAAGGGTCTGCAGAGCAGAAAAAGGAAAATGTCCATATTCATCATACAGACATTTTACAACAAAAGAAGAAGCTGATGATTATTTTGAATCTGAAATAAATGCTGAAAATTTATACAATGCAATTTCAGATGCCGATAAAGAAATTCTTCTTGATGAATTTAAAATTTATAAAGGTAGAGGTCCTTCTTATACGGAATATAAAACAATGATTAGGGAAATGACCAAAAATAGGGAGTTCTTTTCTGATTCAAGTCCAATTAAAGCTTATTTTAGAGGTAGCACAGAATCTCTAAGAAAACAAGAAGAACTTTATCATGTTTTATCTACTGTTATGCCTGAATCTTATGTTGATGGTAAACCTAAAAATAAAAATTCTGTACCTGTTCATTTAGTATTAGAGGATTCAGATCATTATTATGTTTGGACAAATTCATCAAATCAAAGAGATGTTATTGTCTATGATAAAGCTGGAAATAAGTTTAATGGAGAAGATTATTTACCATTACATAATTATAATAAGAAATCAAGTATAGTAGAACATATAGAAGTTAAGGATTTAGAAAAAGGTGCTCAAGTACCTGCAAGTAGATTAAAAATGGAAGTGAATAAAAACAATGAACCTAGATTAAATCTAAATTCTGATAATTTGAACCCTGAAATAAAAGAAGCTTTAAAAGATTGGGACCCTAGAGTAAATAGTTATAACAATAAAGTATTATTAACAGGAGATAAAGCAATTGATTATTTGATTGATGAATATAAAAATAAAGACACAAGAAAAATAATTCTTTATAAAAAAGATGGAACACCTGTTGATATAATTTTACCTAGAGGTCAATTATCAGAAAAACAAAAAGAAAACATAAGAGAACAATTTAAAGAGAATGATATAAGAGTAGAAATAAATTTAAGAAATAATAAATTTGAAAAATCAGATAGACATCCAAAAGAAGAAGATATAGAATTATTTAAGAAGAATTATGGCTCAATGTTTAAAGATGGGGTAGCAAAAGAAACTTTCAAATTATCTGATTTAAATTATCCTGAAGAACAACATGGTCCTGCAACAGCAAAACCTAATCAAGCTTATGTGAGAACTAAAAGAAAATTTTCTAATACATCTTATATGAGGTCTGGTCAAGAAGGATTTAAAGATTCAACTCCATTTATTAGAATAGGTGATTTTTATTTAAAATTTAAAAATGAAAATTATATTGACCCTAGAAAAGAATATAGTATTAAAGATTTTAAAATTGCAACACCACAAATTATGGGCCAAATTAAAAACGATTAATATATAAAATTCTACCTTAATTGGTAGAATTTTTAATTATGAGGTAAAATAGAAATAAAAACTAATTTGAGGTTAATTTATGGATTATGCTATTTATACTGTTGTTTTTAAAAATGGAAAATACAAAGATAAAGAAACAAAAGTTTTAGCAAATGAAGATATTTTAAACTATAAACTTGAAAATAAACAAATTAAAGCATATAAAAAAACGAAACAAACAAATAAAACAATTAGATCTATAACCCATTTTTTCTTTTACTCAGATAAAAGTAAAGCAATTGAATCTTCATATTTAAATAACAAACCACAAAATACTCTTATACAAGATATTTTAGCTGAATATTCAGATAGAATTGAAACAACTATAAAATATTTTAAAAATAAGAAAAAAGATAAAGCTGATGAAATTAAGATTGAAAACTTATCTGATGTTTTGAATCAATTTAATGTTATAGAAGATAACGAAGAAAAAGAATATAAAACTAAACATTCTCATGAAGGTAGAAAATTAAAAGAATGTCTCTCAAAATATATAAAAGATTTAGGATTAAATAGTTTTAATTTTAATAATTTAACCGACGAACAAATTTATTCTATTTCAACTTATGGAGACACTTTATTCTCTATAGATTTAAAAAATAATGGAATTATAGATAGTCACAAAAGTTTTCTTGTTACAAATGAAACAATGAAATATGCTTTATATTTTTTAGGCTTTAAAGAAGTTTTTTCTTATCAAACTCATTTTGCTGGTACTTTATTTGAAACTTTATATGCTTTATCTATAATTCAATGTAATTTTGAATTGAGATCTATGTTATTCGGATATATAACTAAAGAAGAATTAAAAATGGATTTAATTAATGAAATATTAAAAATGGAGGAAAATCCTAATCAATGAAAATATTAATTTTAATAGTTGCTTTAATAGCATTAAATTCCTCTGCTTCTAATATATATACCATGTATTATTATGTTTTCCCTAACATTAAAAAATTACCAAAATTTAAAGTTTTTCTTATTTTTACTATTACCACTCTAATTTATGCTCTATCTTGTTATGTACTTCTTAATGTGGGTGATATGCTTCTTATAGTAATAAATTTAGTTTTTATAGATTTACAACAAAGGAGAGAAGTAAGTTAAATGGAATTATCAAAAAGTTGGCAAAAAGTTATTAATATTTCTTCTACTGTAGGAGCTGTTTTAACTATAATTTTTTCTATTTGGGCATGGCAAGCAGGAATATTACAATCAAAAGAAACTTTATCTGAATTTATACTCCGTGCAGGTATTTATGGCCCTCCTTTATTCATAGTTTTACAAATTTTACAAACTGTTGTTCCTATTATACCTGGAGCTTTAACTTCAGTTGCTGGTGTATTTATTTACGGTCATATAATAGGAACTATTTATAATTATATTGGTATTGTTATTGGTTGTGCTATATTATTTCAAATGTCTAGAATGTATGGACCTTCATTTGTTCAAACTGTTGTTAGTAAAAAAACTTATGAAAAACATATAAACTGGTTGAATAAAGGAGATAAATTTGATAAATTCTTTATTATTATGATGATTTCTCCTATAAGTCCTGCTGATTTTCTTTGTGCATTAGCAGGACTTACTAAAATGTCATTTAAAAAATATATGACTATAATTATTTTAACTAAACCTATAACATTAGTTGCCTATACTTATGGTTTAACTTATATTATAGATTTCTTTTGGAAAATGCTTTAAAACAAACTATTTTATTAGTTTGTTTTTTGTCTGTAGATTCAACGTAGACGTAAAATTTCGTATTTATGATGAATTATTCACAAATTACAAAATCTGTTATTTTTATATTCAATAGATAGTACGTATTATGGTCAAAAATTACATCTACGAAATAAAAATTCTTTACAAAAAAATTTTTTTATGTTATAATAAATGAAAAACAAAAAGAGAGGTGAAATTCAATGATTAAAATGATTTGGGCCGAAGATAAAAATCATCTTATTGGTAATGGAAATAAATTACCCTGGCACAATAAAGAAGATCTGAAACATTTTAAAAATACAACTTTAAATAATTTTATTGTTATGGGACCTGTAACTTTTGAAGGTTTTGAAGGTAAAGTTCTACCTAAACGAATCACTGTCATTTGGTCTGAAGATAAATATAAATCAAAATATTTATCTGAAGATATTAAAGTTTTAAATAAAAAAGAAATTTTAGAATTAGCAAAAACTCAAACAGTATTTATTGTTGGAGGAAAAACAACATACAATGAATTTATGAAATATGCTAATGAATTAATTGTAAGTAAAATTAAAGACCAATATAAAGGAGATGTATATGCTCCTGAAATTCCTAAAAAAGGTTGGGTAAAAACTAAAATTGAACCTTTGTCTGATAAAGTAGATGTTCATTATTATAAAAAAATAGATCTTCATATTCTATAATGAGGTGACTAAATGAAGTTAGAAGAAACTATTTTTGAAATTTGGAAATCTGATACCGAAAGAAAAGGTTTAAACCCTCAATTTAAACCTTTATATGTCAAATTTGTTGGAACAGAAGATCCAAATAATTATAATAATATTTTAGCAACTTTGTCTGACTTTCATGAAAAATATAAATCTATATCTGTTTTATTTGAAAATGAAATTCCTTTTAATCCTAATTTGGACTTTTTAAGGAATATTAAACAAGATCTTTCATCTATGAATTTATATAATCTCTCACAAGAAGAGATTACAATGTTTACTATACCTCAATTAAATACTATATTTTTAAAGGCTTTAGAAGATGTTGTAAATTCAGCAAGAATGAAAGAGCAATTCCCAAATAAAAGTATTGAAATTAATTTTATTTCAAGATTATTATTAACAGTTTATAACTATATTTTTAATCTTGATTATACTTTAGGTATTACTCCAAAATGTATTCTATATGGGAAATTAGAAAAACATGATTCATACTTTTTGGATTTGCTTCATAAAATGGATTTTGATGTTATTTATATTAACCCTTATGAAGACACTCAATTCTTACCTAATGCAGAATTAATAAAAAATACAATCATTCCAGACAATAAAACTTTTATACAAAGAGTTAAATCTGGAACCATTATAAGTTCTATAAAATCTAACACTTTAAAATACGAACAAGAATTAGAAAATCAATTTTTTACAAATGGAGTTTATAAACCTTGGCAATTTAAAGATGGATATACTAAAGCTTTATTCTTTAACTCTTCTTTAATAGACATTCTTCACAATTGGAAAGAACCTGCTAAAGTTAGAGATGGTTTTGAAGTAAACAATAAAACAGTTACAGTACCTCATTTCTTTTTTGAAATTGAAGGTGAGCATAAAAATGAAAATGAATATATTGATTTTGTTTTAAATCTTCAAAATGAATCAGTAGAAAATTTTTATGTAATCAATTTTAATTCTCATAATGATTTTATTAAAAATATAAATAATGAAGAAGAAAAATTTGAAATCTCATTTGGAATTAGAAATGACGGAACTATAGATAATAAAACATTTAAAGCATTAAAATTTTATTCATGGGATGCTTACAATGATAGTACAGAAGATTTCATTCTAAACAAAATAAATGAATTAATCCAATCTAAAACAATTAATAATAATTTCAACAAAAAAGAAATTATTGATTTATCTTATCATATTTTAAAAATGAATGATAAATTTGTTGAGATGATAGATAGTTTTGATTTTGTTAATAACATACCTAAACTTATTGTATTTTTAGAAGATAAAAAATCATTAGATGAACAATCTTGTACTATTATAGACTTTTTAAATATTGTAGGGTTTGATATTATTATATTAAGTCCTGCTGGTATGTCAAACCTCAGTTCTTATATAAATAAATCTAAATATAATAATATTCGTTTAGATAAAATAGTATATAATCAAAAAATAATAAATAAAAGGAAAAGTTTATTTAGTAAACTTTTTGGGTAATTAATTAATGGTAGAAACAAATGAAGTAATGGCAGTTGATACAACTAAACAAGAAATAATTACTGATAATAGTAATTATAAACTAAGGTTGAGAGAATTGCCTGAAGTTAAAAATCTTACAAATGAAATTAGTGTTGATAATCCAAATTCAATTCTAACTTTTGGTAAGAAACCTAGTGAAGGTATTTCTAAAATGTCTGACCAACTTTTGTCTACAATTAAAACTGTTAATCAAGAAGAAGCATCTGCTATGCTTGTTCAATTAACTAAAATTATGGACAAATTTGACATTAAGGAATTTGAAGATAATCCTGAAAGTAAAGGTTTCTTAGCTAAATTATTCAATTCAGCTAAAAATGAAATTGATAAACTTTTTGCTAAATATGATGATATGGGCAAAGAAGTTGATAAAATTTACCTTCTATTAAAACAATATGAAAGTGATACAGTTAAAGCTAATGATACTTTAAGTCAAATGGCTAAAGCTAATATGGAATATTTCCAAACATTAGAAAAATATATTGTTGCAGGTGAAATTGCTCAAGAAGAAATTGAAGCTTATAAAAATCAAGTTGAACTCAATAATGATATTCCAGAGCAAGAAAGACTTATGCAAGTACAAAAACTTAGTATGATGAAGGATATGCTCAATCAAAGAGTTTATGACCTTCAAGTGGCTGAAAATGTTGCTATGCAAACTGTACCTATGATTCAAATGCAACAAATGGCTAACTTTAATCTAAGAAGAAAAATTGATTCTAGCTTTATCATTACATTACCAACTTTTAAAAATTGTTTAACTCAAGCAATTATGTTGAAAAGACAACAAGTAATGGCTAAATCACTTGAAACATTAGACCAAAAAACTAATGAATTACTTGTTCGTAATGCTGAAAATACAGTTAATCAAAGTGTTGCTATTGCTAAAATGGCAGGTGGTAGTTCTGTAAATATTGAAACTTTGAAATCTACTTATGAAACTATTCGTAATGGTATTGATGAAACTAAAAGAATTACAGATGAACTCAGACTTAAACGTGCTGAAGATTCTAATACATTAGAAAATATTAAATCAGAATTACAAACTAAAGGTATGCTTACTACAACATACATTCCAGATAAATAATATTAAGGAGAATACATTATGCCTTTTGCTTCAAGTTTTTTAAATGAAACATCTAATTTTAATAACAATCGCTCTATTGACTTAACTAAAAATGCTAGTCTTGACCTTACTAAAGTAGAACCTGATTTGAATTGGGTTGCACTTGGTGGTTCATGGGACCCTTCTGTTATTGGGGAAACTGCTGACCTTGATTTGTCTGCTTTCCTATTGGGAGATAATGGTAAAGTTCTTAGAATCCCTGAAGATATTATTTATTTCAAGAATATGCAAGCTAGGGGAATTTCTTTAGATGGAGATAACCGTACTGGTGAAGGTGACGGTGATGATGAAACTATTCAAATCAACCTTAAAGAAATTGAACCTCGTGTGAAATCTATTATTTTTATCATTACTATTTTTAATGCTAAAGAAAAAAATCAAACTTTTGGTATGATTAAAAATGCTCAAGTTAGATTGATTAATAAAGAAGATAATGATAGAGAATTACTTAAATATGATTTATCAGAAAACTATTCAACTGAAACTGGTGTTGTTGCTTGTTCTCTAACTAGAAATAGTATTAATGGTTGGACATTTAAAGCACTAGGTGAAGGTTTCGTTGGAGACCTTAACACTTTACTTGGAAAATATGCTTAATGAAAGGATAATTAAATGGGTTTCTTAGATAAACTTTTTGGAGCGAAAGAAAATCTTGAAGATGAAATTCAAGATTATGAACAACATGAACCTGAAAATGTTCATGTAGGTTATCCAGAACCAGAAGAAAAAGAAGTATTTTTGGATCTTAGTAAAAATACATCTCTTGATTTAACAAAAAATAATTTCTTGAATTTGTCTAAAACTGACATTAACTTAAACAATTTAAGACTTGCTGCTGGTTGGGATGTAAATACTCATTGGGGAGAATCTGATTATGATTTGGACCTGTGTGCTTATTTGTTCTCTAATGGGGTTTTAAATGACACAGTATTTTTCAATCACATGAATGTTTCAGGTGTATCTCTTGATGGTGATAATCTTACTGGTGAGGGAGATGGAGATGATGAAAATATTTACATTAACTTAAATTCAGTAAGACCAAGTATTGATAAAATTGTTTTAGGTGTTGTTATTTATGAAGCATTTAACAGAAATCAACATTTTGGTAAAGTTAAAAATGCTTATGTTAGATTAGTTGATGAATCTGTTGATAAAGAAATTTTAAGATACAATTTGTCAGGTGAAGGTGACAAGAAAGTTGCAGTTGAAATGGCTGAAATTTATAGGTCAAATGGAAACTGGAACTTTAAAGCCTTAGGAAAATTCCATGGGGTTGGATCTGTTAGAACTTTAGGAAAAGAAATTGAAAAAAATTTAAAATAAGAAAGAGGTAAAAAATATGCCAATTGATTTTAGTTCACTCGGTGCAAATGCAAATGTTGTACCTACAGAAGCAGTTGTTTCTTCTACTCACGTTACTGTTCCATTACAAAAAAATACTGTATTGGATTTAAATAAAGTTGCCCCATCTCTTGAAAATCTTGACCTTGGAGCTGGTTGGGATATTGCTTCTATGGGTAGTGATTATGATTTAGATATTTCAGCATTTCTATTGGGTGCAAACAATAAAATTTCAAGTGCTTCTGATGTTATTTACTTTAATAATATGTCAGCACCTGGTGTTCACCTAAATGGAGATAACCGTACTGGTGCAGGTGAGGGTGATGATGAGGTTATTTCTGTTAACCTTAAACAAGTTGCACCTAATGTTGAAAAAATTCTCCTTGCAGTAACTATTTATGACGCTGTTAATAGGAGACAAACATTTGGTCAAGTTAATAATTCTTATATTAGATTGATTGACAAAAATGGAAATAAAGAAATTGCAAGATTTGATTTAAAAGATAATTATTCAACTGAAACTGCAGTTATTTTTGGCGAACTTGTTAGAAATGGTTCTAATTGGGCTTTCCATTCAATTGGTGATGGACATCAAGTTGACCTTAATGGACTACTTGCTTATTTCTCATAATAAATAAAATAAATCAACAGTATTTAAACTGTTGATTTTTCTTTGAAAAAAATTTAAAAATATGTTATAATAAAAAGAAAGGTATTAAAAATGATTTCAGTTAAAATTAATATAAAACTATTTAAAAAAATAAAAGAAAAATGTAAATTTAAGTTAAAAAATAAACCAGATATGGAGGCATTTACTTATATGAGGGACAACTACAAATGAAATTAAATGGGAAATTAGTAGCTGAATCTATTAAAAATGATTTAAAAAATAAAATCAATGAATTAGAAGTAAAACCTTCTTTAACTGTTATCTTAGTTGGGGAAAATAAAGCAAGCCAAACTTATGTTAAATCTAAAGAAAAACTTGCGAAAGAAATTGGTATTACAACTAATACAATAGAATTACCTGAAAACACAACAAAAGAAGAATTATTATATATAATAGAAAATTTAAACAATAATAATAATGTAAATGGAATATTAATCCAATTACCATTACCTAAACATTTAAATGAAAAGGAAATCTTAAAAAAGATTTCTCCTGATAAAGATGTTGATGGATTTCACCCTTTAAATTCAGGTTATTTATTCCAAGGTCAATCAGAAATTAAACCTTGTACACCCGCAGGTATTATTAAACTATTAGATTATTATAATATTCAAGTTGAAGGTAAAAATGTTTTAGTTATTGGAAGAAGTAATATTGTTGGAAAACCTATTGCATCTATGTTGTTAGATAGAAATGCAACTGTAACTATTGCTCATTCCAAAACTAAAAACTTAGAAGAATTAACAAGAAAATCAGATATTATAATTGTTGCAATTGGCATTCCACATTTTATCAATGAATTTCATGTTTCAGATAATACAATTATTATTGATGTTGGGATTAATAGAACTGAAGATGGTAAATTGTTAGGGGATTCCAACTCCGAACAAATATCTAAATATAGGAAAAATATATCTTATACACCTGTACCTGGTGGTGTAGGTCCTCTAACTGTTGCTATGCTAATGGAACAAACTTTTTTAGTTTATTTAAATCAAAATAAAGGATAATATATGGAAATTAAAATTCAAAAAACAATACCATTAATTAATCTTTCAAATAATAAATCAGAAATTAAAACATTAAAAATTATTGAAATTAAAAATGGCAATAAATCCAAAATAATTGAATTATTTGATAATTCTAATATTAAAAAATCAGACTTAGAAACTTTAACAGGAGAAGAAAAATTTGCATTGGACAATTACTTATCCAAATCTATCAACTCAGAAAATGTTGTTATTAATGAATCTCCTGTTTTACCTCTTAAACCTTACTCTATTAAGAAAAGGCCAGATAAAGATAAATGGAATTTACATAAAATTAAAAGCGAAGCTGTAATTGATAAAGTACATAGAGAAAAAGGTTTTAACTATACAATTAAAGATGTTTATGATGAAATGAATAAAGAAAACAAATTAGATTTACCTGATGAAAATGAAGCAATAAAAGAAGCTTTAAGAATTAAAGAAATAAACAAATTTTCTATTCCTTTTGATAATACATTTTTAAATACAATTAAAAACAAAAAACAAGAAGAACAAACTTACTTAATTGGGAAATATGCTTTTATTGAATTTTTAAAGAAAAATCATTTAAATTATAGTATTAATGAAGATTCAATTTTTGTTTTAACTGATTCAGGTTTAAAAATTAAAATTTCAACAAAAATTTGGAATACGGATAAAGAAACAAAATATAGTAAATTACCTTATTTGAATCTATTTTCTCATGATAAAACAAAAGATTATGATTATAAAATTCAATTGTTAGCTATTTCAAAAAATAGATCTATTGCTAAAATTGAAAAAATTGTCCTTCTTGGATGTTTAGAAAAAGAAAATGTAATTAAACTTTATGATAAATTCAAACCTACAATTAATTGTAAATATCCTTGTTTAAAAACTCGTCATCTTAAACCTGTAAGTGAAATATTTAATAAAATTAAAAATAATAAAAATGAAATAACAAGTATTTCTATTGGAAAAGATTATATTGAAAAAGCTAAAGAATTTTTAAAATTATTAGTTGAAAAAGGTATTATAAGTAAAAAGGATTACAATAACAATAATCTAAGCTTTGAAGAAAATAAATATAACAATTCAGTTCAAGGAAAATTCGCAGAAATGGCTTTTTATGATTTTCTAAAAAGTAAAAATATAGCAACTAAAAAAGATTGGGATGATATGTTGACAGTATTAGACACCAATTATGATTTTGGGGATTTTAGGTTGCCAGACAATAAAATAATTGATGTTAAAAGTTATACTTATTTTTCTGAAAAGGACCCTGTTTTTCCATTTTCAACATCTCATTTGACAAAAGATATAGATTATTTTGTGTTTTCAGTTATTAATGGTATTCAGGAAACAAAATATGATAAAAAGGATTTCAATAAAAATGAATACAAAGTTGATTTCTATGGATTTATTGATAGATATAAAATTAAAACTTTAATAAAAGAGGGTAAGATTAAAACAATTCATAACAGTAAAAACAATGAATTTTGTTTAATTCCTTGGAAATATATGAAATCAATAACTGAAATTTACCAACCATAATTTTAAGTCTTTTTTAAGTAAAATATAATATAATAAAATAAAAACATTAAGGAGAATACATAATGAAGAAAATCTTAACAGCATTATTATTAACACCTATATTTTTTATTTCACATATTGCTCATGCAGATGTAAAATCAGATATTACAGAAATTGAAACAGAAATTCAAAATCTAAAACAAGAAGAAGAAAAAATTGAAATCAAAGATCTAAATTACTTGGAATTGTCTAAAAAAACAATTGAAAATAAAGTAAATAGTCTTCATAAAAAACTTACTGATAAATCTAAAGATTCAGAAGCTAAAACTAAAGAAATAGATAATCTTTCTGATAAATTAGAAAAAAGAAAACAAGAGTTAAATTCATCATTTGGATTTTCTAAATTCTTAGGAGATAAACCTATTCTTGATAAATTAATTGATTTTATTACTTTTAATGATTCTGTATCTGATGAAATGGAACAAGAACTAAATCAAACTAAAGAACATAATGATAAAATTAATGAAGATCTAAAATTCTTATCATTAGACAAGAAAGAAACATCTAAAGAATTAGATAAAACATCTAAAGAAATAGAAAAATCAAAAGAAGAGAATAAAAATAATTCTGATAAAAAAGAAGAATTAAAAAATAAAATAAAAGAATTAGAAACAAAATTAGAAAAATTAAAACAAGAATCTAAAAATGTAGAAAAACAAAATTATCAACCTCAAGCAGGTGGAAGTGTTGTTTTAAGTAATGGAAATACTGCAGGTTCTATTGGTACAAATGCTGCTAAAGAAATGGAAAGAAGAACGGGTGTATCTTCTCAAACATGGGAATATATTATAGCAAAAGAATCAAATGGTAATCCTAACGCTTATAATCCTTCTGGTGCATCTGGTTTATTCCAAACAATGCCAGGTTGGGGTTCTACAAATACTGTTGAAGACCAAATTAATGCTGCTGAAAGAGCTTATAAAAATCAAGGTTTAAGTGCTTGGGGTGTATAATGAGCTATAGTAAAAATGCAAAAATGATTTATAATATGCACTGTGCAACAAGATTAAGCTCAGAACAATTTAAAGATTATTTAAAAAGGTTAAAGAAAAGTATTGATTCAGCTAAAGCTAATCAAGATTGGGAATTAGAACATGACCTTGTAAATTTATATAATGCTTTAGCTACTGTTGCTGAAGGTTTATTAAATACCTCAGGAAGGCTTAGAAAATGACAATAAAAATTTTATTAGAAATAACTGAATGGAAAAAAGATGTTATTATAAAACAAAATGGTAAAATTATTTGGAAATCAAAAAGAAATTTACTTGTACCTGATAATTTAAAAAATACTCAGGTAATTAGTTATGAAAAAACAGAAAAACTTTTAAATATTGAAATTAGATAAGAAGGCTATTAACTTTAGCTTTCTTTTTTTTGATATTTTTTAGAAAAAGATAAAATACTTTTTTAATATAGTGAGGTAATATAAATGTTAAAAAATAATAAAAAAGACATTTATTCCATCCGAAAAGTTCATGGTATTGTAGGTAGTTTACTAATTGGTATGTCAATATTAGGAGCAGCTCAATTAGCACAACAAAACAATACGAATTTAGAAGTTGGAGAAACACAAAGCCAAATGTCTTTACCTAGAAAGGACACTTGGGATGGCAAATGGGTAGCTCCTAAAATGGGTGAAACTATTAATAGGGCCAACTATAATGAAGGTGACATTCATTCAATTGTTAGATTAAAAAGTGATAAGGGAATTGGTACAGGTACATTTGTTAGAAAAAATGCAATTTTGACAGCTGCACATGTTGTAGCAGATGGAAACAATTTAACTTATACAACAAAATATAAAGGAAAATATATTACTAGGGAAATTAAGAAAAGTCAAATACACTTATTTAGATCTAGTAAAGGTAAAGTATATAATCCAGGAGAAGAATTTAATTCTGACCAACAATATGTGGATTTAGCTCTTATTACACTTGATGATAATATCTATGAAATTAATCCTAGAGTTACAAAATTAATGGACATTGTTGATTCCCCTTGGGTTTCAAATTCAGGAGACCCTATTAAATATAGAGGTATTCCTGCTAGCCAAGGTGGATTATTTAATGATAAAGATATTTATGAATCAAAAGGTAGAATAACACATTTCGCAAGAGATTATGCTTATACTAGAGAAAAATTTATTGATTATTCTAAAACTGCAGGTGATACTGGTATGACAGGTGCCGCAGTACAAAATGAAGATGGATATATATACGGTGTTTATATTGGAAATGAAGCTGGGGACCAAGAGGTTTATCATTCCGCAAATTCTATGTCATTAGAGTTTAGTAAAGAACATTTAGATTGGATTTATTCTATAATAACAAAAAATTCTAACCAAAATAGGAATAAAAATGAAAGAAATTCTTCGGCTGTTGCTGAAAATCAAGGTAATAAAATCCTAAATTTAAATACCTCAAAGAAACCCGACAATGCTAAACATGCTGACCCTAGAGATTGGATGGGTGGAGGGGGATTTGGTAATTTTTCAACTGAAACCTCAAGAAACTCTCAACATGTAGGTGTAGGTGGATTCTCTACTTCAAAAACTGATAATCTAACATCTAATACAACATCAATAAGTAACCGTAGTAATTATAATGAAATTGCTAAGCCTGATTTAAGAAATCACAATACAGACAATAATACTGTTAATAATACAAGACCGTGGAAAATTGAAAACAGTATACATAATAAATCAGCTAAAATTATATTTAAATTATTAACAGAAAAATATGGATTAAGTGGAGAATCCGCTTCAGGTTGGATGGCTATTATGGAATACGAAAGTTTATTCCACCCTTATCAAACAGGTATAGGAGCCGATTCGAACCATTATGGATTATTTATGTTAAATGAAAATAGATATAAATCATCTAAATATTACAAAGAAAATGCCACATTAGAAGAAGAAATTGCAAATCAAATCCAATTTTTTATTGATAACCATGTTTTATCTGAATCAAGTCAAAGCTTCTTAAAAGAAAATAATATTAAAGATATTAATCTTGTTGACAATTCATCTGGAATTTCTACTAATATTTTACATAAATTATTAAATAAAAATAATTCTGATGTGGATGAAAATATTATTAAAGTCTCAGAAGAAATTAATGAATTTTTCAATAAAGATAAAATTAAAGCTGACCATAATAAGCTTTTAAAAAATAAATTGATTAAAGAGATTAAAAATTCTACGGAAAGTAAACCTGCAGATAAACCTTCTTCTATTAATACAGAAGCTAAACCTGTAGAAAAGCCTTCTACTACTAATACAGAAGCTAAACCTGTAGAAAAGCCTTCTACTACTAATACAGAAACTAAACCTGTAAGTAAACCTTCTACTACTAATACAGAGACTAAACCTGTAAGTAAACCTTCTACTACTAATACAGAAACTAAACCTGCAAATAAACCATCTTCTACTAATACAGAAGCTAAACCTGCAAATAAACCATCTTCTACTAATACAGAAACTAAACCTGCAAATAAACCATCTTCTACTAATACAGAAGCTAAACCTGCAAATAAACCTTCTACTACTAATACAGAAACTAAACCTGCAAATAAACCTTCTACTACTAATACAGAAGCTAAACCTGTAAGTAAACCTTCTACTACTAATACAGAAGCTAAACCTGTAAGTAAACCTTCTACTACTAAACAAACTGTTGGAAATAAAGTTATTGTTAAAAATAAAAATAATTTAACCAAAGAAGAAATTAATAAAATAAATGATAAAGTTAAAGAAACAAAACCTGAATCTTTCGTTATAAACACAACAAAAGATATTAAGGATTTAAAACTTTCAGATAAAGATGTTATATCTTCTTTAATAGACAACAATTTAGAAGGTAAAAAAGTTTCTGAAATTGAAGTTAATAATGAATTGCCTAAAAATGAAAAAGGTATAATTATAGCGAAAGTTGAAGAAAACAAAGAAACAAAAACAAATAAATTAGTATTAGAAACTATACCTTCTAAAGATTTAATAGTTGAAGAAAAAGAAAATAATAAGTTATTAGAAAAAGAGAAAGAAATAGATAACATTGTAGAAGATGTAAATAATGACGAGGTTAAGAATTTAGTTGCAGAAAAAGATGAATTAAAAATAACTAGATTTGTAACTAAAGATGGTAAGGAAATTAAAGAAACAGAAGTTGGAGAAAACAAAGACAAAGAAATTAAAGATAAAGATGGAAATGCTTATGAGCTAGAAACAACTGAAACTAAAGATGGAATTACTACAAATGTTTATAAATTAAAAGAAGATAAAGTTACAGAGAAAGAAGAAAAACCTGAAAATAAATTAGAAGATAAATCACAATCAATTAAACCTGACAAAAAAGCTGATGAGGATAAAATTTCAGATATTATTGATGATGTCAATAAAGTAGATGAAAAAGAAAACAAACCTTCAGAAGACGGAACAAAAGCTTTAATTAATGAAAAAGAAGAATTAAAAGTGACTAAATTTGTAACTAAGGAAGGTAAGGAAATCAAAGAAGCAGAAGTTGGAGAAAACAAAGACAAAGAAATTAAAGATAAAGATGGAAATGCTTATGAGTTAGAAACAACTGAAACTAAAGATGGAATTACTACAAATGTTTATAAATTAAAATAGAAATCAAAAAAGAAACTAAAAAAGATGAAAAATCCTTTAAAGATTCTAATTTGAACACTGAAAGAACAAATACAAGTTCTAAAGTAAATGATAATTCAAATAAAAATACATCTAATAATTTTTCTTCATTAAATAGTGAAACAGTAAGACAGACACCTAATACAAGTGTAGGAAACAATAATTCAGCTTTATTATTTGGTACATCATTAATGAGTGCTGGTTTAGCTGGTATTGCATTGAAAAGAAGAAAAAACAATTAAAATAAAGGGCTATTAAATAAGCCCTTTTTTTATTAAGGAGGGTACAAAAATGAAATTATATGGCACATTAATAAGAATAAACAATAGTAATATTTACCCTTACGAAATTAAAATAGATGGTTCAAATAAAAACCATCTTGTAAAAAGTATAGATATTAATACCACAAATAATAAACCTTTAAGAAATCTTAAAATGAATGATAAAATTTTCATAGAAGTTAAAATTTTAGATAGAAAAGACAATGATTTATTTGTTAAATGTTTAAGTGGTGTAGGATTTTGGATTTAAAATAAAAAACAAAGAGATAGTAATTAAACTATCTCTTTTTAAATTTTTCCTTTTTCTAATTTTCTATAAATTAATTTATCTACATTTTTAACATATTTATTTCCAAAATAAGGATAAAGAAAATAAAGTTTATCCTTTTCATTAATTAATTCTATAACTTTCTTTTCATCATCTAAACTTGGCAATATACTTTTATTTATATTTTTCTTTTTAGGTATCATATTAAAAATCCTTTTTTATTCTTTTATTTATTTTACCTTATTTTTATTAAAAAAAATATATCACTGAGACTCAATAGATTACTTTAGATTAATCTATTTTTCTTTCTTAATAATATCTATCATTTTGACTGTAGATTGCACGTAGACATAAGATCTAGTAATTATGATAAATTATACATAAATTACAAAATTGTTGTTTTTCATAGTTGATAGATAGTACATATTATGGTTGGAAATTACATCTACAGAGAACAAAAGAAATAAAAATTAAATAAAACAATTCGATATTTTTAAGGTAAAATAGAATAAAAACCTTAAAAGAAAGGGACTAAATTTGTGAGTATCAAAAATAAATTAACAAATATTCATAATAATAGGATTAAAAACAATTATAGGAATATTGTTTTAGAAATAAGATCTAAACAATTAGAATTAAAAGATAAGTCTGATGAAGACCTTAAAATTCTATTTAAAAATGCAATAGAAAATGGAAAAATTGAAAATGATGGATTTTATGATAAAGAGACTATTATTATAACATTTGCTATTGGAACAATTGTAATTGAACGTAAATTAGGTCTTGCTTTATATGATGTCCAATTAATGGGCTCATTAGCTTTGTATTATGGTAATATTGCAGAAATGAAAACTGGTGAAGGTAAAACTGTAACATCTGTATTACCAATATTAGTACAAGCAACAAGAGGACAAGTTCATGTTTGTACTGTCAATGAATATTTATGTGAAAGAGACCAAAAATTGAATGAACCAGTTTATAATTTCTTTAATTATAAATCTACATTTAATAAACAAACTGATAAAAAAGAAGTAAAACAAAAAAATTATCATGCAGATATTATTTATGCAACCGCTTCTACTTTCGGATTTGACTATCTTAATGATAATATGGTAATGAAAGCAGAAGATAGAATTAATCAAAAACCAAGACATTTTGCCCTTATTGATGAAGCTGATTTAATTCTTATTGATGAAGCAAGAACACCTTTAATTATTGGGTCACCTTTTGAAAATTCAACTCATGAAATCTTATTAGTTGATAATTGGGTTAAAAATTTAAAAGAAAATGATGATTTTACTAAAGACATGAAAAATAAATCTGTAGCTTTAACTGAAAAAGGTGAAGAGAAATTAGCTAAATTATCTAATAAAGATTTATATTCAGAAGAAAATGTATTCCTATTACATTTAGTTTATCAATCATTAATTGCTAATTTTGTTTATATTAAAGATGTTGATTACACAATTATAAAAGAAAATCATCAAAAGAAAGTTGTAATTATTGATTCTTATACAGGTAGAATACAAGCAGACAGAAGATTTACTCAAGGTCTTCATCAGGCATTAGAAGCTAAACACTCTAAAGAAGGTGTTAAGATTGCAGAAGAAACTAAAACAATTGCAACTATAACACTACAAAGATTCTTTAGGTTATATAGTAAATTAGCTGGAATGACTGGTACAGGTCATGAAGAAAGAGATGAATTAATGTCTGTATATGGTTTAAATGTTATTGAAATTGAAACAAATAAACCTATGCGTAGAGAAGAAAAACCAGTTGTGATTTATTTAAATAAAAAAGCAAAATGGGAAAATGTTGCAAATAAAATTGAAGAATATAATAAGCTTGGATATCCTATTCTTGTTGGAACTGTTTCAGTTGAAGATTCAGAAGAATTTGCTAATTATTTAAAAGAGAAGAAATTGAATTTTAAATTATTAAATGCAAAACAAGATAAAAATGAGGCAGAAATTATTGAAAAAGCTGGTAAAAAAGGATCTATAACAATTGCAACAAATATGGCAGGTAGAGGTACTGACATTAAAACAGAAGACCCTGAAATTCCATTGATTGTATTTATTACAGAAATCAATGAATCATCTAGAATTGATAATCAATTAAAAGGTAGAACATCAAGACAAGGTGCAAGAGGTATTATTGAAACTCATTTGTCTGGAGATGATTCTATATTTTTGAAAACCAAAACATCTGGAACTTTCAAATTAATTGCTCAATCACCATTAACAAATCCAAAACAAATACAAAGATTATGTTATAGTATTCAAGAAGAATTAGAAGGTTTAATGAGTTCATCTAGGCAATCAGCTTTAAAATATGATGATGTTATAAATGAACAAAGATCAAGATTCTATCATTCTAGGGATAAAGTTTTAGATGCTACCTCAATTAAAGAATTTGAAACTTTTGCTGAAACAATGGGTATTTCAAAAAATAAAATTATTAAATCTGTAGAAAATCATTCAGAAGAGGCAAGAATAAATATTCTTCGTCAAGCTTTCTTGTTATCAATGGATGTCAATTGGGTTAAACATATTGATTCACTTGATACATTGAAATCTGCTATTGGATGGAGAGCTCAATCAGGTCATAATCCTACAATTATTTACCAAAATGAAGCATCTGAATTATATAATGATTTATTGAGAGATATTAACAATTCTTTAAATGAATTATTAGACAGATTAATAAAAGGTAATGAATTTGAATTTAAAAATGCTTATAAGGGAGGTAAATAATGAGATGGTTTAAAACTAAAGAAGTAAGAAATAGGATTTTTTACACTCTAATTATTTTAGCAATATTTGAACTTGGAACATATATTACATTACCTTACATTTCAACTGTAAGTGGAGGAAGTTTAAATAGTTTAGGAAACTTATTAAATATTACAACCGGTGGGAGCCTTGGGAGATTTGGTTTTCTTGCTTTAGGTATTTCTCCTTATGTTACTGCTTCAATTGTTGTTCAGCTTTTAACTAAAGGTATTCCTCAATTAAAAAGAATATCTGAAAAAGGAGATACAGGAAAACGTAAAATTGCTCAATATACTAGACTTGTTTCTATTGTGTTTGCATTTTTAACCGCATTTTCATTTATTTTCAATCCGCATTTAGCAGTTACAATGGGGGTTATTGTTGAAGCAACTATTAAACAAAAATTCTTGTTGTGTTTAATCATGACTGCAGGTTCATTATTTACAATATGGCTAAGTGAAAAAATTGATAAATATGGTATTGGACAAGGATCTAGTTTATTAATTGGTTTTGGTATTTTAGCTAACATTCCTCAACAAGCATATTCTGTTATTAATGATTATAAGAATTATTCTAATAGTAATAACCTTCAATATTATTTCCAAAATGTTGCTATTTTATTAGGTGTATTAGTTTTAATTGTTGTTATTTCTATTTTTGCAAATAATAAAGAATATAAATTACCAATTCAATCTAAAACTAATAAATACCCTATGAAAGCACATTATTTTCCTATTAAACTATTAGCTTCATCTGTTATGCCTATCATTTTTGCTACTGCAATTATGACTGTATTTAATATTTATGCAACTTATCAAAATTACTGGTGGGAATGGACTGATTACTCAACAACTCCAGGTCTAATTGTGTTCTCTATTACAATTTTCTTCTTCTCATTTATTTATAATTATATTCAATTTGATGGAGAAGAAATTTCTAAAAACTTTAATGAATCAGGAATTTATTTTATTGGAGTACCTAACACTCAAACTGCAAAACATTTGAATAAAAAATTATTCCTTATTACATTAAAAGGAGCACCTTTACTTACTTTCTTAGGTACAGTAGCAATTGGTGTTGAATTACTTCTACCATTTAGAATTGCTTTATCAGGTATCAGTATTTTAATTATTGTTGGTGTCATTCAAGAAATTAAACACCAAGTAAATGGATTAATTGGAAAACACCAATACAAGGAGATATTCTAATGGAAAGATTTTTATTGTGGTCTTTAGTTATTTTGTCAGGATTATTAATTAGTATTATTCTAATTCAACCTCCTCAAATTGATAGTTTAGGAGATGCTTTCAATGGGAATAGATATATCTCTAAAAGTGAAAGAAATACTACAAGATTAACTTATATATTTACCATACTTATATCTTTTATTTTAATATTATTTCAATATTTAAAGTTTTGATATTAATATAAAAGGTACTCAAAGGAGAGAAACATAATGAATGAGGAGTACATTTGGACAGATAAAAAAAGATTTGCATGGTGGCCTATAAGTTTCACTAAATATAAATTAACAAGAGATAAATTATTTATTGAAAAAGGCTTACTTGTAACTAATTATGAAGAAGTCCTTTTATATAGAATCATTGACTGTAAATGCACTGTGTCAATTTTTCAAAGATTATTTGGAACAGGGTCTGTAACTTTAATAGGTTTAGATAGAACTACACCTGTTTTAACTTTACAAAATATTAAAGAGCCATTGAAAGTTAAAGATGCAATTAGCGCTCTTGCAATTCAAAATAGAAGAAATTCAGGATTAATTGAAATGGCATAAAAAAGAGAAATAAATCTCTTTTTTTTTATTTTTTAATTTATTTTACTATTAATTGATTTTATTAAGAACTAAATTTAATTTTAATAGCCATACCTTTTTCATTATACCATAATTATTAAAAAAGTCCCAATAAAAACTAGGACTTTTTTCTTTATTTTATTAGA
>QWCL01000076.1_pt1 | contig 47171 bp, 58 predicted proteins | sample 1972551 | NCBI WGS metagenome assembly QWCL01 (sample SAMN09866709, study PRJNA288562) | Human oral metagenome isolate term2_saliva, whole genome shotgun sequencing... | isolation source: mouth | host: Homo sapiens | place: USA: California
CTGACGATTTTTGCCTTTTGGCTTAGAGGCGGCGTATGGTCAGGGCTGGATGAGCCGTAAACCGCAACCAATTTCCGATCAAGCGCAGCCGCAAGGTGCATCAGACCGCTGTCGTTGCACACGACCGTATCGGCGCAAGACAACAGATCAATCGCCTCCGGAAGATTGGTTTTGCCGCAAAGATTGGTGCAAAGGCCGTCTGAAAGTCGGTTGATTTCATCTGCAATATCAAAATCTTTTTGCGAACCAAACAGCCAAACCTGCCAACCTTCAGCCAAATATCGGCGGCCGAGTTCGGCAAAATGACGCGCAGGCCAACGCTTGGCCGGGCCATATTCCGCACCGGGACAAAATGCCAAAATCGGTTTATCCGTCGTCAAACCATGTTTTGCCAAAGCAGCTTGACGGCTTTCTGGATCAATCGTGAAACACGGATTATCGGAATGCCCGTTAAAATCCGCTTGGGTCGGATGCGCTAGCGCAGTATAGCGGTCAACCATCAGAGGCAATGCTGCCTTATCTAACTTACGGATATCATTAAGTAAAAAATAGCGTGATTCGCCGACGTAGCCCGTACGCTGCTTGATGCCCGTAGCCAAGGCAATGATGGCGGATTTGAGCGAACCGGGTAAAACAATCACTTGATCATAACCTTCTTTTCCCAATTCACGCCCGATACGCCAGCGTTTTTTCAATTCCAACGCACCATGTCCAAACGGGTTTTCCATCACACGGTTGATTTCAGGCATACGCTCAAATACGGCCATCGACCATTTGGGCGCAAAAGCATCAATAGTGCAGCCGGGATGCAGCTCATGCAAACGGCGATAAAGCGGTTGGGTCATGACGCAGTCCCCAATCCAGCTTGGGGTAATAATCAGGATTTTTTTGGACATAATGGAATGTGTTTTTAATTTTAGCTTATTGTAATACGATTTTTAAAAGACCGTCTGAAACTTGGTTTAATCGCCTAGATTAAACTTTATCAGTTGATAGTATTCAATATCTTCCCGAGCTTTTTTGGAAACAGTTAATCCCAAAACAGCTCTACGTGCAGCATTATCTAATTGGGAATAACCGCTGCTTTTAATAATTTTTGCTGTATCAACCTTTCCTCCTACTACATAAATCTCCATAATGACATAACCCTCTTCTCCATTTTCTGCTGATAGATAGGGATATTTTAGAGAAGGAATCTGTGCAATATTCACCATTGCCTGTTTCTCAGAAATAATAAAAAATTTGGCAACGCTGGGAATGTTGACTTTGATATAGGCCTGCTCTTTGGATACTTTATTCAAACAATCCAATAAAGGCTCACCTATTAAATCCGGTGCAATATGCGGATTATCGTTCCATTGTTTAAATCTATCAGGATCAATTGCTGCACATTTTTGTTCCTGAACTTTCTTCAACTTCTTATGATAACCTTTCAGGGTATGAGCATAAACCCACTTTGGTTTGAATCGTTCAAATGAAGCAATTTTCTGCTTTGCCGATTCCATAAATTCAGAAGAAACTTTACCACTCTTTCTCCATACTGCTTGACCAGCCCTGCCTTGTTCATCAACAGGAACAACAGCCCAAACAAACCCTTGTTGAGCCTCAATAGGTAATCCCAAATTTTTCATCACATTAAGCGGCCTTTTTTCCAATGCTCTAATGGACTCTGAAAATGCCAAACCCGAAATACCAAGCATAACGGTGGTAAGCAATATTCTCTTCATTTTTAAAACCTTATAAAAACAGAAAGGCCGTCTGAAATATTTTCAGACGACCTTTTTATACTGGTTTAACGATGGTAGTTAGGCGCTTCTTTAGTGATTTGTACGTCGTGAACGTGAGATTCGCTCATGCCGGCAGAAGTGATTTCCACAAATTCTGCTTTCTCGTGCATTTCAGCAATATTGGCGCAACCCAAATAACCCATGCTGGAGCGCAGACCGCCGGTCAGCTGGTGGATGATGTTCACGATCGGACCTTTGTAAGGAACGCGGCCTTCGATGCCTTCAGGAACATATTTGTCTGTACTGTCGGTTTTGTCTTGGAAGTAGCGGTCGGCAGAGCCTTGGCTCATCGCACCCAACGAACCCATGCCGCGGTAAGACTTGTAAGAGCGGCCTTGGTAGAGTTCGATTTCGCCCGGCGCTTCTTCCGTACCGGCAAACATACCGCCGAGCATGACACTGTATGCACCTGCTGCCAGAGCTTTGGCAATATCGCCGGAGAAGCGGATACCGCCGTCGGCAATCAGGGGAACGCCTGTACCTTTCAGGGCTTCGGAAACATTGTGAATCGCAGTCAGCTGAGGCACGCCCACGCCGGCCACGATACGGGTCGTACAAATAGAGCCCGGGCCGATACCGACTTTAACGGCATCCGCACCTGCGGCCACCAAATCCAAAGCGGCTTTAGCAGTAGCAATGTTGCCTCCGATGACTTGGATGTGTGGGTAGGTTTCTTTTACCCAGCGCACGCGATCGATAACGCCTTGGCTATGACCGTGGGCAGTATCGACCACAATCACGTCCACGCCTGCTTCCACCAATGCTTTGACGCGCTCTTCGGTATCGCCGCCGGTACCCACCGCGGCACCGACGCGCAGACGGCCTTCGGCATCTTTGTTGGCATTAGGGAATTCGGTTGTTTTCAGAATATCTTTAACTGTAATCAGACCTTTGAGTTCGTCTTGGTCATTCAACACCAAAACGCGCTCAACTTTGTGCGCATGCATGATTTCGCGGGCTTCATCGATGCTGGTACCTTCGGGAACGGTAACCAAACGGTCGCGGGGGGTCATGATGGCAGAAACCGGCAGATCGACACGGTTTTCAAAACGCAGGTCGCGGTTGGTCACGATACCGACCACTTTGCCGTTTTCAACAACAGGCAGACCGGACATTTTGCGTTTGCGTTGTGCGCGCATTTCCAAGACTTCGCGGATCAATGCGGTCGGCGCAACGGTAATGGGATCTTTCACCACGCCGCTCTCATGGCGCTTCACTTTGGAAACGGCACGCGCTTGCAACTCCGGCATCATGTTTTTATGGATAATGCCGATGCCGCCTTCTTGAGCCATAGAAATGGCCAGACGCGCTTCGGTAACGGTATCCATTGCAGCAGAAAGTAGAGGGAGGTTGAGCGTGATATCGCGGGTGAGTTTGGTTTGAAGTTTGACATCTCGAGGCAGCACGTTTGAGTGCGCTGGAACCAACAAAACGTCGTCGAAAGTATAGGCTTTTTCTACAATACGCATGATGCTCGGTCTTTCAGTTTGTGCAAGATGCACGGCATTATATCACACCGGCTTGACGCTAACATTGGCAATACATGTTTTAACGTTATTTTTTTACATGATTTGATCTACAGTACAAAAATATGCCAACGCATTGCAGTTTCAAGTAAAATAGGTCGAATGAGAACATCATTTACATAAGGGAAACCCATGAAATCTTCCGTACTCAAAACCTGTCTGATAGCAGCCCTTCTCTCTTCCGCCGCCCTGACCGGCGCGGCCGAGGTTTACACTTGGAAAGGTGCGTCGGGCAACAGCTATTCCGATACGCCAAACCGCCTGCAACCGAAGCGTTCCGGCGTGGTCAACATCCGTACGCACAACGTCAAACCTGCCGTTGCACCTGCTGTTGCGGCATCTGAGCCGGTTGCCGAGCAGCCCAACGAACAGGTTGCAGAACAAAACAAACAAATCGAAGAGCGCAATAAAAAAATCGAAGAGCAAAACCGCCAAAACAAGCTGGAAAACTGCAAAATCGCCAAAATCAACCGCCAAGTCGCCGAAAGCGCACGCTTGGCCAATCGCGACAGCCTGATTAAGCAATACCAAAACGACGTCAATAAATACTGCAATTAAGCTCTCAAACTAAATGCCATGCTCAATAAGCCCGGAATCATGAAGCTGTGGTTGAAGATGAATTTGCCGATTTTGGTCGAGCCGGTTGTATCGAAGTCGATAGCGGCAATAATCGGACCGTAGTTTGGAATAAAGAAATAGCCGTTTACCGCAACGAATGTACCGATAATGATGGGCGCAGGAATACCCAGTTTGATGGCGATTGGGAACAACGTCGCTACTGTCGCGCCTTGGCTGTTGACCAATACCGACAAGACAAACAGGGCAAAGGCAAAGGTCCATGGTGCAGACTCAACCAAATGGCTAACGGTCGATTCTACTTCTGTTAAGTGGCCGCTCATCAAGGTATCGCCCAACCAAGCCACGCCAAATACTGCAATCACGGCACGCATACCGGCATGGAATACCGAACCTCGGGTAATCGCATCGCCATTGGGTTTACACGCCAGAATAATTAGCGCAGAAGCAGACAACATCACGATTTCAATCGTATGCGCCATACCCATAGGCTTGATCGCGCCATCGTGTTCAAAAGCCGGACGCAACTCAGGCAGCTTGTTCCTCCACATCGATGTATTCTTTCACATAATTCGGGTCTTTCAGCAAAGCCTGATAATGCGGATCGTCTTTCAATTCTTTGCCCAGTTTGTTTACAAACACGCAAGCCAAACCGATACCCAAAATCGTGGACGGAACGGTAACTTTCAACACGTCCGCCATTGTAATGTGCTGCGGCTCAAGCATGGTGACACAGGCAACAACCGCGGCGGCAATCGGGCTGGCAACAATCGCAAATTGGGAAGCGATAACAGCCATCGTCAGCGGACGGGAAGGACGGATGCCATTGCGACGGCTGACTTCGGCAATCACGGGCAAGACCGAGTAAGCCACATGGCCCGTACCTGCCAAGACGGTAAAGGTATAAGTCACCGCCGGTGCGATAAAGGTGATGTATTTCGGATTGCGGTGCAACACGCGCGTAGCAATCTTAATCATATAGTCCAAACCGCCGCTGGCCTGCATGGCCGCCGCGGCAGACACTACCGCCATAATCATCAGCATCACATCAATCGGAGGGCTGGTCGGCTGAAGATGGAAACCAAAAGACAATACGGCCAAGCCGATACCGCCGAGCACGCCCAAACCAATACCACCAACCTGCGCACCAATCAGGATACACAGCAGCACAACGGCAAACTGGATAAAAAACATAGTTGACATCACAACTCCCAAAATCCGGCCTTCACCGAAATAAAATTACAAACGGTTGGATTATAGAGTAAATCCTCTTCCCTAACCATACTTTACCTAATTATACATACTGATCTATATCAAATAAATAATATTCTCATTTAACTGCCAAGCTTTTAAAAACACAAAAAGGCCGTCTGAAGATTTTCAGACGGTCTCTATGATTCAGATGAAATGATAAAGCTATTTTCCGGCTGCTTCTTCATCTTTTATAAAATCAGATACGCCATGAACACAGCGGATTTTGCGTTCCGACAAGGTTGCCTCCAACAAGGCATCGTTTTGCGGCAAGGAATCGCGTTCTGCCTCATTATGCCAGAGGTGGTATGCAATGCCGGCAAATTTCAAATTATGGCGTTTCATCCCGTTATGATAGCAACGGGCGACAAATTCGCTGTCTTCCCTGCCCCAACCGACAAAGCTATTGTCAAACCCGTTGACGGCAAGCGCATCGCTGCGGAAAAAGCCCATATTGCAAGTTTTGATGCCTTTGTGTTTGCGGTTGCCTCTTCGGCCTGCCAATTTGGCCAAACAACGGCAGCGCAGGGAGGAAAGCCGTTTTTCTATCCCCGAGCTGAACATAGACAAGGCAGGCAAATCGCCTTCGTCTAAAATATCCTGCGTTTTATCCTCAGTCAAAATCACGCGGGAACCCTGTATCAGACGGCCCTTTCGGGCAATCTTCAAATGATCGGCGATAAAAGACGGATCCAAGACCATATCGCCGTCAATCAACACAATATAATCGCTTTTCGCCTGCGCCAACGCACGGTTGCGCGATTCGGCGGCACGAAAGCCTCTATCCGGCTGCCAAGAATGCTTAACAGGAATGCTTGTCCTGCGGCGGATAAAATCAACCACTTCGGCGGTTTCCTGCCTTGAGCCGTCATCCGCGACAATAATCTCATCCGGCAGACGGGTTTGCGATAAAGCCGATTTCAACACCAGCTCCAAAGCATCGGGGCGATTGTAAGTGGTGATGATGAGGGAGACGGTTATCGTGCGGTTGCGCTCGTAGAGTTTGACATATTTGTAATACGAACCTTGCGCATTGGATACCGAAATCGTCAGCCCGTCCGCCCCATAGGCAAAGCCGCGCTTGAGCAGATAGTTCTTCACAAACGATACGCCGCCATGCAGCAAAGCCTTAAACGGCGAACTATCTTTCTTGAAGCGGTTTTCTTCCGCATACAGCGAACTGTACTGCTGCATTTTTTGAATCAGCCCTTCGGCGTTTTCAAAAGAATAATGTTTCAGACGGCCATCGAGTTGTTTAACCTTGGCTTCCTGCGGCAACACCAAAGACTCATGCACCTGACGGTCGGAAAAACGGGTAAATCTGCGATGATAAAGGCGCGGAATAATATCCGGATACCAGCCGCAGCCTTTAATCAAGCGGCCGTGATAATGGTTTAGACGGGAAAGCGAAAAGATATGTTCCTTCTCATTTTCCAAAACGGCCGCACGAATGGATTCAATTAAAGCCTCATCCGCCACTTCATCGCTGTCTATGCTGAAAATCCAATCGTTTTGCGCCAGTCTGGCCGCCAGATTTTTCATCGGACCAAACCCGATAAAGTCATGCTTGTAATAGCTGACATTGGGAAAGCCCTTGGCAATTTCAAAAGTACGGTCGGTCGAGCCGTTGTCCAACAACAGGACTTCGTCAAAGTCTTTCAGCGCACTCAAAACTTCTGAAAGATAACGTTCTGAATTTTTTACCAACATGGCGGCGGTTGCCGGAATTGTGTGCATCATAAAAAGGCCGTCTGAAAAAGGAAGCTGTATTTTAACCGATATACCGCTACAATATGTCCTCCTTTTTTCAGACGACCTGACTCATGCAGCTTATTCTCGCCCCCATGCAGGGTAATGTAGAATTTTATTAAAGTAATTTAAAAATCAGATATTTGAATAAACTTTAGAAGAAAAGGTGCAAAAAAGGTGCAAATATAATAAAAATATTTTCAAAAACCTCTTGCACTACCTCATATAATGAGGTAATATACACACATAGACGGACACCGCCCCAACCACCAAAACCGATTAACAGGGGCAAAAGGAAAAATATCATGACTACCGTAAAATTTACCGCAACCGCTAAAATCTTTGATGGCGTACAAACTATTGAGCAGCAAGTTGAGCGCAAATATACCATCGAGTGGCACAAAGGATATGCCGGCATCCGCAATGAGGATGGCTACTTCGTACAAGACATCTCTTTAAAAGGGATCGAAACGAAAGAAGAACGAATGCAGCACGTTGTCGATACCCTCAAATCTTGGAAATAAACCAACCACGCCGCCCCGGTCTGACAGGGGCTTATAGGAGAAAAAAATGAAATTTTCAATAAACGTAATCAAAACCGAAAAAGTTGAGGTAAAACGTCAATATGAAACAGTTACCCGATTCAACCGGATCAATACTGGAGAAACAAAAGAAGTAGAATTTAAACCCGAACAGAATCTATTAATTGTAGATGGCGAAGAGTTTAAAGTTTGCGAAGTTTTAGCGAAATCAATCAAAATTGGAAACGAAGATATTAAAACTGCCGAACTGATGACTTATAAAGATGGCCAACAACATTTATTCTACTTTCTTGATGTACCGGCATTTTGGGATAAATTTGATGATTTAAAATGGGGCAAAAAAGTATTTGGCGGGTATGTGAAGAATTAAGCTTTGGAGCTTATCGATGATTGAAAATGCAGAATTGGGCTACACGCCAAACAATTTAAAGGCATTGCGCCGAAGATATGGACTGACACAGCAACAAGTAGCCGACATTACGGAATCAACGATCAAAACCGCTCAGAAATGGGAAGCAAGCCCAAGCATGAGCAGTTTCGCAAACATGCCTCACACTAAATGGCTGAAATTGTTGGAATATGTTTGTTGGAATATGTGAAGAGTAAATGAGAAAAAGGCCGCCTGAAATACCAGACGGCCTTTGTTTATCGAAGAGTATCAGATAACGCCTTGTGCCGCGCTTTGCAGTCGTTATAGAGATGGACGACCTGCAACGACCACGGCAACACATCCGCGCCTGTTCCACCCTCAAGTTTAGGCAGATTCGGGCATGGCTGCACAAGGTCAGCCGGCGGTTTAATTGCCGTCGGCAACGGCGGCGTTGATGACTGACACGCCGTCAGCATCGACGCACACATTGCGATAAACGACACGCTCAATAAGCTTCGGAACTTGCACATAACGCACCCTTTCTTTCTCTTCACGCACGGCCTTGCCGGTTTGATACACGGCAGACGATTCGTGGTCTTGCTTAGCCTTCTCAATCGTGGCATCTTTCAGACGGCCTGAAATTTCTGCCGCCATCGAATCCCGACCGCGACGGTATTGGGCAACATGGTCATATTGCCATGCGAAAACAATCGAAACACAGACAACCAAGGCCAACACAAACCGCCAGTTTTTCAACAATACGGCAATCATACAGCCTCCTCTTTACCAAGCTTGGCACGCTCAATTTCGCGCATTTGCTGATAATTCTTAAGCTCTCGGTCAGCGTGTTCAAAGCCCTTCAAATCCGCTTGCTCACTCGCTTGCTTGAGCTTGGCTTCCCATTCCTTGATTCGTGCATCACAAAATTCGATAGGAGTCATGGCATCACCTTATTAGACACGCAAGCCATCAATTCGCACAGTCTTACCTTTTACACGCGTGAGCGTGAAAACTTGGTTTCGCATTGGAGCATTTCGGCGGAAACCGAGATGAATCCACGCGCCATCACCACGCTCAGGGTACTCCAAGATCAGCTGGTCAAACTTAATTTTTCCTTCATCGCGCATCTTGAGAATCAACTTCCCGAATGCCAAAGAAGTCAACCCGACCGCATCGCAGTCAGCAGCCAACCCGAAACGATGAGCGGATGTAGGCACACCACCCACCAACTTATTAACGCGCTCATTTCTGAAACAAGAAGTCACAATAATTGCGCGGCCAACGTATTCGCGAACCTTTTCCAACTGCTCTGCCGTGTATTTGATATTCTCAAGCTCAGCTTCAGATGGAGTGTTATCGATACCCGTACGGCGAGCCATTTCGCTTCGTGTCAGTTCCTTCAAACTAAAATTTTTCGTAATTTGCATTTTCCAATTCTCCAAGAATAAAGGCCGTCTGAAACTCAGACGGCCTTTTCCTTTTAATTTGATTAATCCTTATCGACGAATTTCTCCGCCGTTCTTTTAAGCCACTTTTTCATCAATTCAGGAGCAAGACTCTTGACTGTATCCATGGCATGACCAGTCAATATACCGACAAACGCGCCCGCAATCGCGCATGTCCAAACTTGGCTCAACATCAGGAAACGCTCTGCCACAGCAGCGGCGGCAACAGCAGAAATCAAAGCCTCAAAAAGACCTGAAACTACCGCATCATGGTCTTTCATGCTAGACCATATGCTACCTACCACACCGCCGGCAATGGCAAAAAGATAACCTGTTTGAAAAAAATCATGCATCATTCCCCCTTTTGTTTCGGCCTGATTTTACCTTCCCAAAACAACAATTTAAGCGAGTTATTCCCAGCAAGAAGACACAACATCGCCAAGACTGGCGGAATGACCATGCCCGTATGCGCAGGAGGATACGCCCCCCAAAAAGCATTTGCAGTCAAAAACCAAATCAAAGCGGCAACTAACAAAACATAACCCGACAGGACGTTACCTTTGAATGTTTGCCAATACATCGCCACCAACTGCAAAATACCAACCCCGCCGAAAACAGACACCAACGTTAATTCGGAGATGTCTTTGAATTTGTAATATATCGGCCAATTATAGATATCATCCGGCGAAAAAATGAAAACTAAGGCATAACCAATCAGCGACACACCGCTGGCAAATTCCACCGCACGGGTGCCGGTACTAAATAACCAATTTTGGAATTTAACCGGTAAAAATCTCCAGTCCAAAATATACTTAAGCCATCGAATAAACGTACTCATCTTTTACTCTCCAAATAAAAAGGCCGTCTGAATATTCAGACGGCCAGTTAGTTTAAACAGCAGGCACTGAGTATGCTGTCATTAAAGCCGCAGCTTTTTCTGCCGCCTTGCTGACATCGCCTTGCAAGATTTCAAAGCCCGCGCCGATAGTTATTGAGCGGCCGGTATTTGCCACATGGCTTGTACCGAAGCGGATCTTGTCAAACGCAGCGGAAATTTGAATTTTCGCAACATGCCATTTGTTGTAGGCAAAAACGTCGGTTGCACGAACGGCTTTACCGTCAACAGTAGAGTCTTCCGGAACACGGAGCGTGAAACCTTCCGCGCCATGCGTAGCAACCATACTACCAACAACAGGACTTCCGCCCATCATCGGTAGAACGATAAACGCGCCGCCATCGCTACCGCCGCGCACGACTTTAAACGGCATAACAAGAGCAGTTTGCGTGTTAGACGTTGCGCTCACGCCACTTGTCTCCAAGTACCGATGACCTTTGCCATTCTCGCCTGCGACAGCCTTGATGACTTTCTTGCCGTCTTCCTCAGCAACCGCGCCTGTCCAGCCATCAGGGTCTCCTGCTTTAACCGATGTGACGGCAGAAATCAGCTTGGCAGTACCGGCATCAGCAGAGGCTTCCAGCGCGTTAATTTCCGCGTTCGCCAAGCTGAATTTGATATTGCTAGGAGCAGCAGGCGTTGCAACAGCCGGACTAGGAGATGCCGGCTGGCCTGTCGCACCACCACCGCCACCGGAAGGAGCGGCTTCAAGCTTAGCCTTAATCGGAGCAATCGCCGCCTCAACCGCCTTCTGAATCAGAACATCAACATCAGAACGGTTAACGCTCGAAGACCCGGCAGACGTGCCGCTCGCTGTTTCCGTATTTCGTAAGACATGATCAGCATAAATACCTGTCACCTGATTCCAAGTCTTGTTGTTATCATGACGGCAGTCAGTGTGCGTGCCGGTCTGATAAAAGCCCTGACTCGCAACACCGGAGCGGTGAACATAATCACGGTCAGACACATACGGAAACGCAGGATTGGTTCCCTTCGTATATGGCGTAATGTCCAACCGGTTGTCGCGTACCGTACAGCCGGTCAAGTTTGCGCTCAGGAACTGCCTGTCATAGTTACCATGCGGTGAATTGCGGGCGGTATTATTAACGATATAACTTGCATCGATGGTGCCGTATCGAGCTTCTGCGCCAATCATGTAGGCATACGATGCCGCATTGCAGAATGCTTCAAATTCTGCGCCGCTACCCTGCCCAGTCGGGTCAACCGCCTGCACAGAAATAGATTTCGCATCGCTATACTTCGTCCCCGTGGCCGTAATCCGAATTGCAGTAATCACGCCATTTGTAACCGTACACGTTGCCGCACCACCACGCGCCCCATCACCACCGCCGGTAATGACAATTTTCGTGTCAGGGCTATAATTTTGGCCGCCTTTTTTAATGTTGATCGCGCTCAAATAACGCAAACCGAACGGCTCGCCAAACGGCAGGGCAAACGTGCAGCTATTGTCCGAAATCGTAAAGCGGTTATGGCCGAAGTTACACGGGATACCACGCGGCGCGTAGATACGGTTGTTTTGAACCGTAATATTCGCGCGAAGCCACCACAGATTCTTATCTTTTCGTGCCTTCACGCCGGTTGCGCCATTAATCAGGAAAATACCGTTCAAGCCGCAAATGAATTCGTTGTCTTTAATGACGATATTCGACTCTTGATACTCGAAGCTGGTAGATTCAGAACGGCCGCCCTTGGTTGAATCCATGGCAAACGTTTCCTCAATCACAACACCGGTGCCGTAGTACAAGCAGCTACCTGAGTTACCAATAATCTGAATATTGTTGCCGGTATGCGCATCACAGACTTTACGCGCCGCAAAGCCAAAATGGTTATTCAAAAACCGAATACCGATTTGAGGCAGGTATCGGCTCGTCCACAACCAATAGCCGGGGTCAACCGTCACTTGACTGTTGTCGCGCGAATGCCCCAACGATGCATCAGGATGACCAACCTTGCCCTCAATGCAATTCATTCCCTCAATCGTAATGCCAACACCACGGACTACACCAATACCGCCGATGTAGTTCGCATCCATGAAGCCGCCGTACACCTTGCAATCGTAGCAAACCATGCGCTCACGGATGGCAGTATCAATATCGCCGCCATCTACGGCGCGACAATCACGGGTCGAATACAAACCGAACTGCAAAGCACTACCGGTCATACCGCGGATGTCGAAATCCCAAACCGTCATATGATGGACATCATAGAAAACCCAGCCATTTGCAGACGAGCCACGCTGACCGCCAGCCCACATACCCCATTCTTCAGAAACAGTGCCGTCTTCTTGGGGAAATTGGTTCTTCGTGCCGTCAGCATTCCAGTAGCCGCCGACACTCAAATATTTCCGAACGCTCTGATTACGCTCATATTCCTTGACTTGCGCCCACGTCAAATCAGCCGGCTTCTTGACGTTTTGAACCTGAGCCGCATTGTTACGATAACGCGCCAAATCATGCTTGAGCGTAGTCGTATTAAAGCCCAAGTCATACAAACCCTTGTCCGCGTAACCATAGCCGACATCAGGATTCTCAGGAGTCCAACCATCAATCGGAGCAAACAAGCCCTGACGGCCGCCCACATAGCCTTTTTCAAGATAGCGGCGCGAACGAATAATACCGCCATGAATAATTGTGTTGCCGGTACCGCCATCCATTTCGAAAACGTTCACACCGAACGATTCGACAACAAATGTGACCCCACGAAAATCGACAAACAGGAAATTCTTACCCTTGATGTAAATACAAGGCTGCGCCCCATCAATGGTCAATTTCATCCCGCCAACACTAACTTCACGGCCGTCCGCACCAAAAATATCAGGCATGTAGCCGATGTTTTTATCCACAGAGAAAGCCGAACCATTACGCGCCGTCAGGTATGACCCATCCGGAATCTTGGCAATAAATTCCGTCAATTTCCGCGATACCGCCGACGCCTCCTCTCGAGACAGTTTGTTTTCTTTTTGGGCAAACATACCGCTCAGGACTTTAGCTCGCATATCATCATCGAGCGCATCTTCAAGATAATAAACCCCGCGCTCAATGGCGATTTTCATATTCGCTTTTTGCTGCTGAGCCTCAAATCGCGCCTGCTCTTTGGCGATATTATTGGCCACATCTGCACCACCCAAAGCACCCGACACAGCTTTATTCACATTGCTGAGAGTAATCAGCTTGAGGCCGGTATCATTTTCATTAATTTTCAGATTGCCTTCTTCGCCAACAGCCGCAGTGACCGGCTGACTAGCCAACTCTTTAGCCTCCTTTGAAGCCTTCTTCGCATCCGCAACCGCGGTCGCAATTTTCAGTATTGCCTTATCCAAATTTGATGACATGTTTTCACCCTTTATAAAATTTCGTCAAGTTTTGCCAAGGTTTCAGCCGACACATCAACCGCCCCTGAATTATTCCCGTCAGGCTGAGGAGCAGGCTGCACCGGAGCTGGTTGCGCCGGTGAGGGTTGCACTGGAGCCGGAGATGGGGATGGTTGAGGCTGCGCATTATTTGACGGAGCAGGCTGAGCATTGCCGTTTTGATTAATAGGTTGCCCATTCTGATTGAGCAAACCCAGCTTAATCAGATGCGCCGATACCGCCGCCTCGACCTTCTTGTCAACATCGCCGTCAGTCACGCCGACAGACAGCATGTCCAAAAACTGCTGAAAGGTCATCTCCGGAGGCAAAGTCCCGTTTTTAATCCCTTCCTCATAAACACTCGTCCGACCGTCAATAACGACCGGCAGGTTTTGCACAACTGCACCAACGATGGTGCCGCCAGTTTGCTTAATAGTCATATTTACACCCCTAAATCAGCCGACAATTTCAGACGGCCCTCAAAAATCACTTTCACAATCCCACGGACACTGACTTTCACTTCATAATCCGCCGCCGTCCATTCCAGATGCTTCGTATCGGACGGCTGCAAATTAATCGCCAACCCATCATCCGTTACCGTTAAATCAAACTTCAACGGCAGGCCGTACATCGGGCGAATATTCAAAACTGCCCACTCAACGGCAGACAGCTTCAAAATATTGCCCGATGCATCAACAGGGCGAAATAAAAGCGGCTCCGAAGTGCCGCGTTTCAATTCAAAATCAACTTTGCTCATAGCTTACTTTCAAAATCCATCCCAACCTTCGTTAGTGTACATAGCGACAGGAGTGACCAATGGCTCGGACATTTTCCTTTTCCTTTTTTAAGTAATTTCCAACAACACCCAAATAAAAAGGCCATCTGAAATTCAGATGACCTAAATTCTTGGTTTATCAATGACAATAATTGGATTTCCTGTCGGGTATCCCATAATTGCAGCAACCTGCTTAGCATAATCAGGCGGCGTAAAACCGCAAGAAGCGAATGCCACGGCGTAACCCAAAATCCCGTCTTTTAAATAAGGAGCGAATCTGACAAATTCTTTTTGGAACTTATCCCAATAATTCGCCCCATGAAATACATGCCCTATACTGACTAACTTACCCTCACCGACATTCAAACTGCGACCAGCCGCCTGCATATCCTCAATTTTTACCATAGACGGAGAGGGACTCATTGACTGCCGCCACATAGCAACGCCATTATATTTTAAACCTTGCGCCGATACTCTATGGATATTATGGTAAACATTTCGGGCGCGGACAAGATTCCAACCACTATGATAAGCAAGGGATCCATCCGAATGATAAACATTCAAACCGTATTCATCTGTCACGACTGACGTATTGACAGTACGGTAGACGTAAAAGTCAGCATCTAACACATCAGGATGCTGCGCTGCATCCTGCGGACTGAATGCCAGCAAATACCAATGACCATTTTCCAACAGCAGGGAGTTATCCGTCCTACCTGCCATAAATATACTGTCCGAAATATTCGGAAGACCAGCACCAGGAAGATTAAAACCGCCTCCGCTCCATACAGAGAAAAAATCAAAGTTTGATTTATAGTCAGCAAATACCATATAGGTATTGCTGCTCGACCCAAGCAAGATGCGCTTATAATTCCGAGCCGCACCGCCGTTATTATTCCACCAAGTTTCAGTTATATCCTTTAAAGCGATTTTTCGCTCAAAAATCATGAGTTTTTCCTGCCCCAAAAATAAGGGCAACTCATCCGAGAATACACCATAATCACTCACTATGGCACTCTCCTAACGCGTCCTTCAAAAGCTCAAGCAACCTAAGCGTATCAGACTTATCCAACCGAATAGAGAAACTCTCCATACACCCCCAATCAAACCCAGAGATATCAAGACACTTATCCTCAACATATGCGGAGAAATCAGGCTCAGACTTAAAATTCAATTTTTTAATTTCATTCATTTCACACCTCTCCAAACCATAACAGCCTGACATGACCCATTGGCGTCGAAATAATCAACCTGTATCGTCTTCCAAGTAAAGCCCAGCATCTTGCCCTGCCTAATCAACTCATCCTGACGGCTAATCAGGATTTGATGGCTCTCTTGAAACACATCCTGAGAAAAAATAGGACGCACCACGACAACCGCAACCTTTCCTGCGCCGCCAGTCTGCAAAGTGGTTTTCCCGTACATCACTGCGCTGTCAACAGCGGAGAAATAATGGAAAAAACGTTCTTTCTGCTTATCTGTCAGCGTAGGAAATAAATAACGACCTTCCGGAGCAGCAAGGTCGGTCGGCGTTTGAACAACGTCAACCAACATTGCCATCCCGTCGGTCGGCGGCGCACCGTTCACTCGCAAGCCATATTCAGCCATAAATCAATCTCAATTCAGTTTTCCCAGGCGAACACGAAGCACACCCTGCTCATCGTACACATCAATCCGGTCATTCGAGATTTTCATGCCGACATTTGCCTTATTTGACGCGATTTGCACTTCCCCATCGTTGCTGACCGTAAACCGCCCGTCACCAATCGACAGCGAACCGCCCTCAATTCTCGGCGAAACGATTTTCGCACCGGCAACAATATGTCGCCCATGAATCGTGCCGTCTGAAATCAAATCACCATTCAACCCCATAACAGCCCGACCGTCTTTAACCTCAACAAGCAAAGCAGGGACAATCTGATTACTGTTCGGGTCAACAAACATGACCTTATCAGCCATCATCAAGATATGCCCTTCGGCTGTCTTACTATCCGCTCCGACAGCAATGCCCGAAATCGCGCGGCGATTATTCCCAAACGCTTGCGTTTTGAGAGTATAAAGGCTTTTCACATTGCCCTCGAAATCACGAGCAATTTTCTTAACTTCTTGGACAGTCGAATCGTTCAAATCAAGTGATTGAACCTCTTTTTTGATTTGAGCAGTAATCTTTTTCTTGTCTTCTTCGCTAAATTCCTTAGACTCACTGACCAACTCAAACAATTCTTTGGTCAGTTCGGCCTTTGAAATTTTGCCGTTCAACTGCGCCAAAATAGGAGCAGGGTCAGGGTCAGCGCGCCCGATGGCAACATCAGAAAACTCGCCCGTATTACCCGCACTGTCAATAATACGCACCCAAAAATAAAGCGTTTCCATCAAAGATACGCCCACTAACGTATAAGTCGTTTGAGGATACGCTATTGTCGCCAGCTTAGATGCCGCCGCCCGGTTATTTTCCCGAGCAAGCCAAATTTCAGACGACACATTCTTCATGATCGTATCGGGTAGATACCAGTCAAGTTGTACCGCGTTCATCTTCGCCGTCGTCCGAACGCCGCTTATCGTGTAATCAACGCTCCAACCCTTCTCAATCGGCTCAGACAACACCCCGCGCGCATTTCGCCCGCGGATTTCCGCCCGATATTGACCGTTTGGCAGGTTTTCGAGCGCAATTTCAGCCGTCTGAGAATCCGGAATGTGACGATACAGCTTGTTGTCACGATAAATCTTGATATCGTAAGACAACACGCTGCCATCGGCAGTCAGATTCTGCCACGAAATAACCAGCTTATCGCCGTCCGAGCGCAACTCAGGCAAAGTCAATTTGGGCGCGATACCGTGAAGCGTCGTGACGTCCGAATCAAAACGGGCGCGGTTATCGACCGACGTGTATTTTTTCGGGTCATGCAAAATGCCCGAAACCTCGAAAGTACCGTCGTCGGCGTTTTCTTTCGTCCCGATAACGCGATACAGGCGCGGTTTGACGCGCCCCATCAATATCCAAGTACCACCCGCCTCAATATCGGCAGCCTCGGCAAGCTCCAAGCGGTTTTTCTCAGGCTGCGCCATCACTTTCAGCGACTTGATACCCGCCGCCGTCTCGACAGACAACTGCCTGCCGACCGCATCTTCAACATTACGGTCAAGCGTGACAGACAGCCCCGAAACAGCGACCAAACGGCCCGATACTTCCGCGCCCGCATAATCATTGTCCATAATTTGAACAACGTCATACGGCAAATGGCGCAAACCCTCACGACCGACGGTAAACTTGATTGCCGACTGTTGCCGCAATTCCGTTTCCAGCATCCACGCGCCGTATCGTGCCGCCTGACCGCGCGAATCGCAGCCAAACGCCGTAATTTGCTTGATGTTCAGGCCATAGCGTTTGATTGCCTGTTGATCCTCGACGTATTCCGTTTTCGTGCGGTATCCGTCGTATTTGTCCACATACTGCACGATGACCGCCGTCGTAATCGACTTGTATGGAACGCCCGAATACGCAAACAGCCCGTCTTTGACATTGCTGTTGTTGTACATGGCAACAGGGTCAGAATCAGCGTCCATCACCAAAGAAAAACGGCTGCCATCCCAAACAGGCAGCCCGCGGAACACGCTCGCCAAATCCAGCAGGAACTCGCCCGCCTGACGGCGATTGGTAATGTAGGCATTACACACAAAACGCGGTTCCTTGCCGCCAAAGCCGTCATCGACCAACTCGTCGCAGTATTTGCCTACCTGATACAGCGTCCATTTATCAATGTCCGTCGATTTCAGACGGCGCGCCAACGTCGAATAGCGCGGCTGCGTCAACACATCATAAAAAACCCAAGCCGGATTGTTCGTCCAAGCCTTTTTAAACGAGCCGTCCCAAACCGTCCCCGAATACGTCCGAGTTTCAGGGTTATAGTTAGACGGCACATTGACCAACATCCCGTCAATCAGATAATTTCGGCGCGGGTTATTGCTGCCGAACTGATCCGAATCCATCGCCAATGCCGCCAACGCCGTATGCGGATAGCTCAATTTCGCGTCGATAATCTCAACATAGCTGGCAAAGTATGTTTTATTGACGACCTTGTCCGTCGTACCGTCAGGAGTAGGCCGCGAAACGCGAATATTAAACGGCACAGGCGGCAGGCTATCAAAAACGACATCCTGATAATAAACCCCGCTCGATTTTTCGGTAAACGAAACAAGCTTCGACGCAACCGCCCCATCCTTGCCGAAAAGCTCGACCAGCAACGTCGTTTGCGCCGGATTCGTATCGCCGTTGTCCTCGACGCGGTAATTTCGCTCAACGCCGACCGTTACCCGCAGGCGGCTAACCAACTCGTCAGACACCGCCCGCACCACCTGCGCGCGGTTTTTGACCTCGACCGACACAGGCACGGCACGCTCCGAAGCATCAAAGCCCGGAATATAAGTTTGGTCAGGCGTACCGCGCTGAAAGAAGCCGACCACGCCCTTAAAATTAAAAGACCCGTCAGGATTCTGAACGGGCGTATCATCAAAATAGACAGACTTCCACGGCTTATCATTGCCATTTGCGAAACCCCTGATTTCGCCCTCACAAATCGCATCGATAATCCGTAAAGACTGCGCCGAATTCAACGTATTCGGAGCTTCATACGGCGTAGATGCGCCGCCACCTGATTTACCGCCCATTCCAAAATCCTCAATCTACCGTATAAACCGCCTCGTAATTCATCGCGCGGACGGAATCGTTTTCAAAATCCGTATTGTATTTCTGACCGTTCGGCGCAGTTGCCGCAACGCCAGTGACAAAAGTTTTCTTCATACCTAAAGTCAAATCCACCGCCATCGGGTCGGAATTGCCATTAGGATTTTTAATTTTCGCCGCATCAAAAACCATACGAACGACGCTGTTGCCGTTTGCCGCCGTACTGTTGCCCTCAATCCGTCGAGATTCGATACCCTGCGACACCACGCGGCTGCCGCAATAAATCCGACCATACGCAAGCGGCATCGACTGCCCCTGCGCCGCCGTATTGCTCAGATTCGAGAACGAACTGTTCCGGCTGCTTTCCACACCCTTGCCCGTTTCAAATTTCGGCGGCTTCGTCAGCATTTGCGCCACACCGCCCGCAACCATACCGACACCCGCAACAACAAGGCTCGCGCCGCCCGACCAACTCGTCAGCGCACCGACAACAATCAGCACCACGCCCAAGACCGTCTGAATGATGCCGCCGTTTTTGCCCGCACCCTGAACGCGCGGCACAATATGCAGCACGCCCTCGGCAGGCTGACCGAATCCGCTTTTCAATTCGCCCTCAGACCAATCGTGCCGACCGAAACGCACCTGATAAAACCCCTGCCGCAGCTTTTGCCGCAACGCAGGAATCTGCACCGTCAGCGCATGAACCGCCTCAGCAGGGCTGGCAACCTGCAAATCAAAACGGCGGCCGCATTCGCGCAAACCGCCGTACAAACACACCGTAATCATAAATCCACCGAATGCAGCAAATCATTTTCGACCGCCTGCAACATTTCAGGCACAAAGCCCGGATACCGCCAAACACTATGCACACGCTCAGACCACCACTGATTAAACGGCTCGCGCCGGCTTAACTGGTTATAAGCATGATGCAGGATTTGCCCATCGCCCAAATACAAAGCCGCGTGGTTCGCATGACCGCCATAACTGGTCAAAATCACATCCCCACCGCGCAGGCCGTCTAAAACACGGACAAACCCGACACGCTCGAAATGCTTGCGCAAATACTCATGCTCAGCATCATCATCAATATCGCCGCGTTTGTGATCGGGCAAATCAATACCCATCAACATAAACGCATCACGAATCAACGCCCCGCAATCCGCCTTGCCGTACTCAAACACACGGCCACGCAAATGCGGGCAACAGCGGAACTGCTTCAGACGGCCTCCAACCGCCAAAAACCACGGCAAACCCGTCTGAATCTGCATCTGACGGTCAGCACCCGACAAGAACGGCTCACCGTTTGGATGGGAGTGAACAATGGCAACGATTTCGCCGCGAGATTCTGCCACTCTCCAATCTGCATTCCCAATCTCGAAAGACTCTTGAGGGTTTTCGGCAACATTACTGGCAACCAAAAACCTCAACTTCTCCTTATGAAGAACTACAAACCCACACAATTCATCAGGCGCAACCAACTGCGCTAGAAATAAAATACCATCTTCCTCATAATCAGGAATCTCAATCACGACATCACCTTATCCGCACTCGGAAAACCGCCAAAAGGCAACACAGCCGTCGCGCCAAACCGCGCCCGACAGCCCGTCAACGTCCCGCTGCAAGCATCCTTTTTAATATCATCCGTCGGCATATCCAAACGGTCGGCAACCGCCCGACCCGCATAACCGCAGCCCTCGCCGCGATACTGCCAAATACAGGTATTCGCCATCATGATCCGCGACGGGATAACCGAACCGTCCGATTCAGACGGCGCAGCAAGCTCAAAGACCGCCCGTTCCGCTGTTAAGCTCGTCATCTGCTCAATGACGTACTTCCCGACGATTTCCTGATTCGGGTCGGCGGTCGGATTACCGTCTTTAAAGTTCGCTGCATCCAAAAAGCGCGCATAAGTCAACCGTCGGACAACGCCAACGCCGACAAGCTGGTTATACTGGTCAGCCGCGCCGGTCACAAACCCGAGCAGGTTTGAAACCGTCAGCGTCGGACGGTTGCCCGCCCCCTGCGAAGTCGTTTCAAAGCCTTCCGCAGAAATAGGGCATGGCGTATATTCCTGCCCCTTCCAAACGACAGCCTGATTCAGTTCGTTGAACTGATTGCAGAAACGGAAGACCTCCCCGCCCAAAGCGCGGAAATCCACTTCCCACATCTCAACCAACGCATCCTGCTGCGTAGCCGACAACGCTTTGAGCATCGTTCCAGACAACGCCTTCATCCGCGCATTCATGCCATAACCTCCTCAAATTCCGCCGAAAGCTCATACACCTTTCCGCCTTTCGGCGTTTCCGTGTATTCCGACACCTTGACCAACAGCCGCTCCCGACCAATCGGCGTCCAGAAAAACGGCTCCACACCGCCGCAGGAATCAAAAAAGCCCTTGATTTCCTCAATCAAAGGCTTCATTCCCACAATACGGATTTGCCAAGTCTGCATTTTCGGCTTCAGCGTCAATTTCTGCCGCTGCTCATACCCATTGCCGAACTTGACCGACCGAACATTAAACGAATGTTTCGCCGTACTTTCAGACGTAACCTGCCATTTAAAAACCTTAGCCATAAAACCTCTTAGACCGAATCAACGGCTGCCGTGATAACGACCACCGACCCGCGCCACATTATTGACATACCAATTTTCAATCATCGCAGGCAGAGCCGCGCCCAATTGCTTCGCCATCTCAACATCGCCGTCAACCGACGAATCAGACGACCCGTCACGGTTAATCGTAATGTTTACCGTCATGCCGCCCGTTCCACCGCCCAAAGCAGCGACCTGCGGCGCAACACCTACCACCCCGCCCGAAGCGTAGCGGTTTTTATTGATGGCCTCCAACAAAGCACGATGACGGCGCGTGGACGCCGCATTGATGACAAACTCGCCATTAGACAACATAGCAGGGATACTGTCGCTCGTCGCCGTACCAGCACCCCAAACAGCACCGCCGTTGGAGAATTGCTGCACAACACCGCCATCAGCATAACCGCCACCCCAAGCACTCATCGCCGCCTTCATCGCGTTGAACAACGCCATCTTAATCAGCATTTTCGACAAGTCTTGCAGGATAGAAACAGCCAAACTGCGAAAATCAGCCTTGCCGGTTGCCACGAAATCAGCCAACGCATCGGACATCTTACCGAGCGACCCCGACACGACATCCGCCATGCCCTCACGCATCGACTGGAACGAATCAGCATAATTCCTCATGCCGTCTGAAATACCGGCCAGCCAATCGTTACCGAAAGCCTCTTTGGTTTCCTTCACCAAGCGCAACTGCTCTTGCAGACGGCCATCATTGTCAAGCTTGGCAGTCTGCAAGCTCTTAATGACATCAGCACTGGCACCCGAAGCACTAGCCTCAGCAATCAGCTTGTCGTATTTGCGCGCCGCCGTCAGCCGCTCAACCTCCTCACGCGTTTTGCCAAGCAACGACAGCTCAAACAACTGATCGTCAAAATCACGTTGCCCTGCCGACTCAAGCTCACGAAGCGCATCCGCGTATTTCTTCGCCTCTTTTGTCAACTCAGCCTGATTGTCAGCCTTGACCGCCAAATCCATAGCCGCCTGACGCTCAGAAGCCGACCATTTTTCAAAGGTCGGGTCAGATAGCAACCGAAGCTGTTCCGCATAAATCTTATTGACATTGGCAGCGGACAAAGAAAGCTCCGCGTTTACCGCAAGTTGCCGTTTGGAAAAATCCTGCTGCCACTTTTGGTAATCCGTAAGCTCAGGTTTACTTTTAGAAGCAGAAGGGCGGTAAAACTCACGACGCGGATCATCAACAATTTCGCCGCGACCGCCATTTAACCAGTTTTGCCGCGCCAACACCTCCGGCGCATACTTCCTGCCAATAGGACCGATACGCCCCTTATTTACATTACCTTCGCCGCTATGATAAGCAGTCAACGCTTTGACAATATTGTTGTCATACCGTTTCAGCAAATCGCGCAAATAACGAGCCGCACCATCGGCAGAAGATGCAACACTACGGACATCGACACCGTACTGCTTCGCCGTACCGGGCATAAACTGCATCGTTCCTCGCGCGCCGACCGGCGAAATCGCATTCACATTGCCGCGCGACTCCTGCATCGACAAAGCAGCCAGCAGGTTCTTAGGCAAACCGTAGCGTTTTTCAAGTCCTGCATAATCATATTTGGCTGCCTGCTCCAAGACAGTACGGTTTACCGTATATTTTGCCTTGTTTTGCTTGGCTTCTCGCTGAGACCGCTTCGCAGCGCGCGCCGCCTCAGCCGCCAATTCTTCTTTCTGCTGCTGACGCAACTGAGCAAGGTACTTTTCCGCATCGGCAATCTGTTGCTTACTGCCATGCTTCCTAAGTTTATTAAGCTCTCCCTGCCAGAACTGTATTTCGCGCGCAAATCTCTCAGCCTTACTCTGAGTCCGGTCTCTCAGACGGTCGAAATTAGCGGCAGCACTGACCGAATCAGCCTGCTCTTTTCGGATAGCGGCAGCCTGCTTCTGCGCCTCATCGCGCATCTTGATTTGCTTCTCCAGCAAATCAACAACGCGCTGCTGCTGATCAACCATTCGCTGACCATCGGGATTGTTTTTTGCAAATGCTTTTGCACGCTCCAAACCCTCTTGCTCAACAAATAACCGTCTTTCCAACGTGGCATCGCGACCAATCTCTTTCAGCCCCTCCCACGCTTCAGAAGCAGTATCCTTTATTGCCTTCCAGCCGCGCTCAATCGCCCCCAAATTCTCAAGCACACGCTTGGTCATTTGTTGCGATTCGTCAGAGTATTTCCCCTGAACAAGCGCAACAGCTTCCTGCTGTCTGCCCTGCTCAATCAACGCACGCGCCTGCTCATACACGTCGGCATTCAATGTTTGGTACACGCGCGAAAACTTGACGACGGCCTTCAACGGATCATCTGCGATTTCCTCATAAACACGCGCCAAATCCTCCACGCTCTTGCCAGTCGCTTTCGACTGCAAGACCACGGATTCCGCGAAACGGCCATAATTTTCGGAAGCTACCGCGCCCGACTGCACAAACAGCAAAATCGCCTCACGCGCATCAGACCAGCTACCCGTTGCCCGACCAACAGAATCGGCAACCGACAACAGCTTACCGGCCGATGCGCCCGCGCTACCACCGGCAAGAATCACAGCCGCAGAAAACCGTTGCGACTCCTCCGAGCCGTCGTAATACGCCTTACCGACAGCCCCCAATCCGGCAACCAAGCCGCCAAGAGCCAACGTTGCAGGATTGATACTTGCCGCCAATCCCTTGAACATATTACCGAAGCCGCCGAATGAATCACGGAGCTGGCCGCCTTGTTGCAAAGCGACCATAAACGGATTCTGCCCGCCGGCCAACTGCGTAATAATATCCGTGAACTGCGCCGGAACCATACGCATTGCGCTGTTGTATTGCCCAACAGTAATGTTGTTCAGCTTAAGCTGATTTTCCTGCTGCTTCAGAGATTTCGTCACCTCACGGATTTTGGCCACATCCGCGCCGCGTTGCCGCGCCAACGTCTCATAATAAGCAGCCGTACCACGACCACCGGCTTCACGCACAGCGATTTCGCGCTGCACAGAATTAATAATCGACTGAGTCGCACGCTCCTGCTTCTTGGTCAGCCGTTCGGCCTCTTTGCCAGCCTTATCATACCCGGCCGCTACCGCCGCCGCACCGGCCGCCGATTCCTTACCGGCTTCCTTCGCCGCCTTGCCGATATTGCGCAGCGCGACTCCTGCCTTCTTCGCACCATACTCAATTTCGGTGACATCCAACCCGGCCTTAATCGTATTTTCAGCCATCCTTCTTCTCACCCATTATCGACAAAGCCTCGCGTTCCATCACGCGCAGAAAACCAAACAACTTTTTGCGGCGGCGTTTTTTGACACCCATCATATCCATGGCAACATCAACGGCGTTGTAATCCAACGCGTAGGCTCCCGCCATGCTGACCCGCCACTGACCCGACACCGCCAAAAATAACTGCACCGCTTCCCAATTGTTCGGCCACACTTCCACCTCATCAGACAAGACGTCGGAATCGTCAAACCCGAAAAGGCTCAACGCAGATACCGTCTTCTCATCGTCAGAAAACATCGCACGAACGGCGGCAATTAGTTTTTTTCGCGTGCGCCGTCATAAGACAAATAATAGGCATCGATAATCGCACCACCCGAGCGAGGATATTCATCCAAGAGGTAGGCAACATTCTCAGCATTCAGCTCATCATCGAAGCCCCAAGACTTGACGATGTCCAAAACAATTTCAGAATCGCTGACAGAACCGTCATTGAGTTTGTCGCCCAATTCCGCCAACGCAGGGCGGTTTTTCCACACAAACTCAAATTCGACAGCCAAAGGCTCGCCGGCAGGAACAGGGATTTTTACTTCAGTTTTAAACGTAGCGGCATGAGCCAATTTCAATTTAGACATTTTCTTTTTCCTTAAAAAAGGTGCCGTCCGAAACCGGACGGCAAAACACAAACCCAAAGAGCAAAAATTAGAGGAAACCTAATCTTAAGAATAGCGGTTGAACAAACCGGCCAGCGAATACGTCATATTCGCCGTCATGATTTCGTTACGCACCACGGTCGGCATCGCGTTCATGCTCACATAGCCGTTGTAAACGACCACGGATTTATTCTTCAGCACAATGCGCATCGGAGTCAGCTTGCCGCTGTCGCTCGCCGCTTTCGCCGCCTTATAGCCGGGCAAGTTCGGGTCGTCGGCGATCTTGAAAGTCATCGAACTGGCAGACTGAGTTGTCGGAATCTTACGGTCAAAGTCTTCTTCCAAGAAGCCGTATTCGTAGAATTGCTGCTCACCGCCCTCAGACGACAGCTCCATAATCTGCGTGATTTGTTGCCAAGAGCTAACCTTTTGGCAAGAGCCTGCGCCCGAACCGGCCGGATATTTATTCAAATCGCGCGTATCAATACCATCGAGTTTGAAACTGTTTGCATCAACGCTTGTCACACGGAATACGCGCTCATTCAAACCGCCCCAACCCGAAACAATGACGACATAGTCGCCATTCACCAAACCATGCGCAGTACAAGTAGCCACAGCCTCTTCCGCATTGGAAATTGCCGTGATTTTCTTCTCTGCTGCCAGCCCGGTTGCGATCTGCACAATCGAGCCATTCGCCAAAGTAACAGCCATAATAAAACCTCAAAAAAATACCAAATAAAAAAGGCCGTCTGAAACAGACAGCCGCCGTCAAACCGCAACCTAAGCGGTAATCACAAAATCTTGAACCATACCGCGCCGGTCGTCATCCAAAACAACCGACTCAGCCGCCGACACAGCATAAGCCTCAAGCGAAGACAAGACCGACTTTTCAATCGCAATACTCTTCGCAACCGCGCCCAGCCTGTCAACATCCCACACCGAGACAGAAAACCGCACCTCATAGCCGTCTTCCTCCATCGGGTTGATAAACAAATTACCGGCACCGCCAACGCGCTGCACAATCACCAACGGAAACTCAGCTTCTTCCGGCGCGAAGTCATGGTACACATCAACATCAGGCACAGCCTGATTGATGGCCCTAATCAGCAAGCTGTCCATTGACCACCTCCAAGACCGCATTCAACATCGCCGCTTCCATCTTCGCCTCCTGAATCCGCAAGGCGATAGATACAAACGGACGACCGGCAATAGACTTGCCGTTTTTCCGCCGCACCCCGTTATGCACCATATAGCCATAAGGGACGGCCTTTAGCGAACCGCCCTCATACCGGCCACGGCTGCCCTCTCTATCACGCCAGCCGACCTGATACACAGCGCGACGGCCGTCAACCGATTCCGATTTATCGTAAAAAGCAAAAACCGAGCCTCTCAAATCGCCCGGCCCAAAGGCATAACGCCTCTTGCTGCCATCCGCATTTCGGCTGCCCTTACTGTAAAAATAATGGCGTTTGTGACTGCGCGGAGCCTGAATCTTGACCTCATCACGCAACAATTCCACGCCTTTAAACGCCGCCCACCGCAGCTTCTCGCCGACCGCCTCCGGCAAACTGTCAAACCGCGCAATCGCATCGGAAAAATCCGCATCAATTTCCACTTTCATCAGGCAGGCTCTCACAGGTCAAATCCAAAAATTCACGCCGGCGCAAATCAGGGATGACCGCGCGAATCACATAAACCCCATTCTCGGTTTTGACGCGCATATCAGCAGAAATACCCGTTCGCCAGCGAATCCGCACAGAAGCGCGTACCGAAGCCGTCAACACATCATTCCGCATCGTCTCCGAACCGGACACATGGCGCACATCAGCCCACAATTTAGCCAAAGGCCGCCAAACAGACACCGTCGCCCCCGACTTGTCCTTTTCCTTCACGCGTTGGAGAATCTCCACACGGTGACGCAACTGCCCAGCATTCATACGCACCTCAAACCAAAGGCCGTCTGAATTTCAGACGGCCTTCGATAAAAATTAATTACTTGGTAATTTCATTAAAAACATGCCCCAAGGCTTCAAGTTCCTCGGGCGTCATCTGAAATTCATCGTTACAGATTCGATATTCGATTCTTGACGCATCCGCCAATTTTTTAAACGAGTCAAACGCAAAATAAGAGGAAACACCTTCATTGACATGGACGTGCGGGCTTCTTTCTACTTGGCTTTTATATTCTGCATGGAGAGGCTTCACAATCTCTCCATCCGCCAGCCAATCGACAGAATGGCAACGCAAGTATTTATGCTCTCTAAAATCACTGTTGATATTAATTACACCGACTGGCTTTTTGTCATCAGGCTTTTTAGACGAATGAAAAATCTTATTAAACTGTTTACCGTTTGCATATCTGCCTATACTGTCATAGTACACCTTCATCCAAGCAACACGCTTTTGCCCTGTAAACTTATCTATTTCTGATTTAAAAACAGGCTGCTCCACGTTACTTTTAATTTGCTGATGTTGCTGATTTATCGCACCGCAACCGGACAAGGCAAAACCCAAACAAAGTAAAACCAATTTATTCATTTCCATCAAATCCAGTCAAAATAAAGAAGCTGAATGTTATCTTTTTGTAAATTTCTTGACAAGCATTTTCTTTCTGCTTTACATTCCGCTTCACGAGGCGTCGAAAACCTCAAAACAAGCGGCATTCACCCCGTCAGCGTGAATTTTTTACGTCCATTCGATTCTTTGGTTTCCTTTATTGTTTGTTTTGATACCACCGAAGTTTCCTATGGCCGCGAGGGCTGAGAATACAAGACCTGCTTCGGCAGGGAATAATCACGGCCTTTCTTGTTTAGGTTTTCGAACCTCGCGGCCGCCCGTTTCGGGCAAACTTCGAAATCAAAACAAGGAAACTTCAAATGAACCAAGTTCAAAACATCTCTTTCCACGGCCAAACCGTAGCCGTTTTTTCCCAAAACAACCAACACTACGTCGCCATGAAGCCGATATGCGAAAATATCGGGCTGCAATGGGAGGCACAGTTAAAACGCATCCAGCGAAACGCCATTCTGAATACAGCTATGTCCATGATGGACACACCTTCAAACGGAGGCAAACAAAAAACCGCATGTCTGCCATTAGACTACCTCAACGGCTGGCTTTTCGGCGTGGACGCGCGGCGCGTCAAACCCGAAATCCGCGAACGCCTGCTCACTTACCAACGCGAATGCTTCCGCGTACTCAACAACCACTTCAACCAACCCAAACAAACCATCAAGCTCCCCGCGCCGGCAAATGCCAATATTTTGGCAACCCGGACAGAAATGCACAGCATCCTGAACGCGATTCAAGCCGCATCGGTCAACTCCTTCGTCGATACCTACGGAAGTTGGGACGCGAAAATCAGAGGCATGGTCGGAAACCGCCTCCATGATTTGGACTTCTATCAGCTCTCATCGCTGATACAAAAACTCATCAAAGATTTACCCAAATACATCTTGGAAAAACACCCCGAAATCCTAAGACGAATTAAGGAAGAACGCTACGACCTAAACAGGCCGTCCGAAAAACCTTTAGATGCCAAACCAAAAATCGACCCATCCGACAGAGACGATTTCCTGATCGAACTGACCGACCGCTACAAATCAAAAATAGCCGGTCTGTTTATCCGAACCAGAGAAGATTCGTCGGACAAAGAGCAAAAAGACATCTTGGACGACGCAGGGATTCAAATCTCAAACTTGGCCTCCCTCGTCAACACAGCCTACCGCAACCGCTTCAACGAAAGCGAAAACCGCAACATAAGCATTTATGAATTCAACCAAGCCTTGTCAGAATTAACCGCTCTGCAATGTATCATCACCGACCTAATCATTGACCTTTAGCAAAAAGGCCGTCTGAAAATCAGGCGGCCTCTTTTTTCTCAACCGGATAAAACGTAGAGATACCACGGAAAAAACGCTCGCTGACTAAACCCTCATCGCACAACGCCTCAATATCGTTCCGCGCAAAGATCCAGCCGCTCCAACGCCATTTGCCAAACACCTCATTGGCAACAGCCGTGGCCGTACATCCCGGATTTTTTCGGATATACGCTAAAACCTCTTTCTTATTTGACGTTTCCATAATATGTAATGTGTAAAATCAAAAAACCGCCCGAAATCTGCCGTTCGGACGGTTTTTTATCTTGGCTCGCACTCAAAAACGCAGCCGCAAGCCTTAGCTGCACACAAAGAAGGCGGGCAACGCCGTATTAAGCCCTAATCAGAAAAAAAATAGCAGAAAAGCGTTTTTTGGCGTACGGTTTACGCTTAACCGTCAGGGAAAATCTAAACACCCATCAACCTATATGGCTGAATCAAATGTCTAAACGCAGAAGGGACACCCGAATCCTGAGAAGATTCACGCTCGGCATACCATGTCGCAATTAGTATCAACATGGCCTGATTCGCGGCAGCCGTATAATGCAATCCAGTCGGATCGTCATCAGGAATATCTACACCTGCCTCATACCAATTCCGCCCGGTATAAATTCTCAAGGTTTCCGCTGCCGCAAATCTAAATTGTTCCAGTAATTCATCCTCATCTTCGCCATCAATCCGGCAATGAAGACGAATCTGTTCAATTTTTACCATCTTTTGAATTACCTTCAGGATCAGGGTTATCTTTAGATTTTGACTCGGATTCTTTACCGGCAGGAGTTACAGGCTCATCCTTATTTTTTGGCGAATCGCCAAGAGACTTATCCTTATCAACCTCAGATTCCGAATAGGCTGATTCTGAAATCAACCCGAGTGCAATCAAATCAGCCGCATCATCCTCAAGCAGTTCGCGCGTATCCCCAGCCCAATACTGCTTATCGCCAAAATGCTGCTCTAAAACAACATAGCTTTTCATATCGACCTCCAAATACAAAGGCCGTCTGAAATTCAGACGACCTTGCCAAAATTACACCTTAGCCGCCAAAGTGCCTTTAATAAAGGCTTCAGGACGGTAAACAGCCAAAGCCAAACGCTCGTAGCATTTGAATGTAACCAGATTTTTTTCAAAATCCTTGTCATTTTCAAACGCCACATCAACGCCGACTTCTTCACGGTCAAACAATTGCGCGCCCAACTTAAACGCACCGGCGAGGAACGTACCCGCCGCCAGCGCAGTCGTTTCCACAATCGGCAAACGCCACAGCATAGGCGTAGCACCATTCTGCGGATTGCCAATCAACATACGGCCGGTAGTGTCTTTTTCCAGTTCCAGCTTCGCCCAGTCAATCGGATTCAACACGATACCCGTTGCCGGATATTGGGCAAGCGTTGCTTGGAGCATGGCAAGGCGCAATTGGTCGATAATTGTATATTTCGCCAAACTCGCAGGGTCTGCAAAAGCCGAAGCCTGCGGCAAAATACCCTTCAGATTATTGCCGGAACCATCACCATTGAGCAATTGACGGTCTTCCACTTCTTTTAAGCCGTAAACCAAACGGTTATTGACGAAAGATTCCAATTGCGGCGCATCGGCGAGGATATTTTTACTCGCCTTCATCAAATGGCCAATGGTTCGGACAGTCGTATGGACTTCGTCAAATTTCAAATCGGAATAGTCGAATGCTTCGCCTTCGGCTTTCGATGCCGTTGCATTAGTGAAACCAGTTTCGCGCACATAAGACACCGTATTGCTGGAAGTTCGACCTTGAGTCAGCAAATCACGAATCGACAAACGACGCTCAGGCATCGCCAAAATACCGTCACGGCGGTCAGGTACAACCAACGCCCCCGCGCTACCTGCCGCATCAGTTGTCAGACCGGTGATTGTTGCCTTCATGTTTACACGGGCAGTATGTCCGGAACTTGTAGATTCCAAAACCGTTTTAATACCTTCAGCAGAGGCAAGTTCCGCACCAAGCGTATTGACTGCTTCAGGCTCGTTTCCGCCTGAACGGGCATTTTTCTGTTCAAGCTCGGAAAGACGGGCGGACATCTCGTTCATTTTAATTAACGCTTCGTCAGCCTGTTCCTTCATGGACGCGAATTGCGTTTCGCCTTTTTCCATGCGGCCTTTGATTTCCTCACCCAACGCCTGAACGTCGTCTTTAGCTTTGGCAAATTCTGCCACCAATTCTTTCAAATTTTCACTCATTACTTGCTACCTTTCAAAATATTCAAAGCAGATTCAATTTCTTTTGCTTCAGTATCATCCGCATCACGCAGAAGTTGACGCAAACCGTGCGAAGCAATGGCGACAGATTGCGATTTTGAAAACCCTGCATCACGCAGGAATTTTTCGAACTCAGGAAGAGTAGGAAGACCGCCACCAGCAAGAGCCGATTTCACACTATCGACCGTAGCCTCCTCATTCGCGGGGAACGTAACGACCGAAACTTCCCATAAATCCAATTCAAGAAGGTTAGTGACCTTCTCGTCATGGTCTTGCTCAATTAAAATTTCACGATAACCGATGGACATCCCGCCCAACGCCTTTTCCTTCAGCAGCGCATAAGCCGCGCGCGCCTGCGGAATATCGTCAATCAAAAGACGGCCTTCCACAAACAGCCCCTTTTCGTCCTCCACCATCTTAGTGAAGACCCCAATCGGTTCGCGGCGATCGTGCTGCCACAACATCGGCGGCAGGCGGCCCTTTTTCGCCCATTCCGCCAGCGACTTCTTAAACGCGCCCGGACGGACGACATCGCCATAGCTGTCTTCATTATGAAAAACGCTGCCATACCCCGAGAATACGCCCGTCTCGGAAACCGACTTGATTTCAAGCGGGATTTGCAGATGTTTAGTTTTCATTATTACTTCCTACCTTATCCAAAGTGGTCATATTGACCTGTACCGTCAGCACATCGCCGCCATCGACAGGCGGTAAATTCTCCAACCGTCTGACCTCGTTCCGGCTCATCACACCGTTTTGCAGCATTTGGTTATAAAACGCCGCCCGCGCAGCACTATCCGCACGAAGCAAACCCTCAACACTGAATTTCGGACGGTAAAGCGACCGCTCGGCAGGATTCAACAGCTTCCGGGTAATCGTCTGCTCATACCGCACCAACATCGGGTTAACTGCATATGTCAGAAAACCCATGTTGATAGATTCCATGCTGCTTGCCCAACTGCTTGACTTATTGGTATGTCCAATTAACTGAGGAGGCGTACTAAATGCCCTACAAATCTCCTCAATCCCAAAATATCGGGACTCCAATAACTGAGCATCAACCGGGTTAATACGGACAGAACTTCCGGCAACATCCATACCGGCCTCTAAAACCATCATCCTCCCTGCGTTTTCGGGCTGACTAAATTCATACAAACTGGCCTTTAAGTCAGACCGCTGCTGAGCCGTAAGAATACGTTCTCCAGTTTTCAAGAAGCCGCCGGCCTTAAGCCCATTCTTAAATTCACGAGACGCCGACTTATTGGCATCAATCTGCCCGCCCAAAGTATCAGAGGCATAACGAATTGGGCTTAAACCAACCAACCCATCCAACGAGAAACCCTTAAAATGCAGGATTTCCGTTTCCGCGTATTTGGTCGTCACCCCACCCTTGCAATAGCGATACTGCAAGGCTCCGTCCGCCAATCGGGCAACCGTCATACTCTCCGAATCCATTGGCTCCAATGCAATCACATTCCCAACAGAATTTCGGTAAATACGCGCATAGGCATTCCCCCACAAATCCTGAGAGACTGTCATGGCCTGCCAAAACTCGACCGCACTCATATCCGCGTTCGGACAATCGTGCAAAATGGCATATAACGGATGGTTTGAAGCAATATTTCCATCCCCATCTCGAAGATGTAGAGGCAATGTTGATACAGTTTCAGCCCGAAGCCGCACACAAGCCCAAACCGCAGACAACTTCAGGGCAGTTTCCGCAGTTACCGCTGTCCCAGAAGGAGTAGATTCGCCACGAAATGGCGGCATGCTACTGCCTTTATCCAAATGATGACGGCCGGTTAGCCGCGACATAAATCGCGCCCAAAATCCAGCATCCTGTAAATCTGCCATAACTTTCCCAATCAAAAGGCCGTCTGAGATTCAGACGGCCTACGCAATAATAATATTGTTCAAAAAATCATTGACGTTACCTTTAGCCACAGGATTCAGCGACAAGAGCGACATCGCATCAAACATCGCCATCAGCGGGTCGATTTTCGCCGAGCCGCTCGCCTGCTTGGTAATTAAAATACCATTGGCACGCGGCTCGACGCGGGCATTACCAACCACCCAATTCATCATCGCGCTGCCGCTATGGATAAAACAGCCCTCCGCAAGCTTGCGCTCCGCCGTCTTAATCGCCGCGCCCAGCTTCCAGCCCTGCGACACTCCGACCACAGCATCTTCCGGAACACCATATTCCAACATAGCGTCCAAAATCGCACCGACCCCGTGCGGGTCAAGACCGCATTTATCCAGCAACCCACTCTGATAAACCCGAGCCACAAGCCCCGCCACCTCATCGCTGTCATCGCCGATCCGGTTGACGATGGTCAAATCGCCATGCTTGGAAAAATCCAACAACGCCGGCGCGATTTCCTTTCGCCGCTCCAACACCGACGGATGCGCCCAAGCATGAAACCACGCCGCCCACATCCTCGGATTGTCTTTCAGACGGCCAACGGCAGAAATCCCAAGTAAGTCATCCAACCCGCCGCCGTCAACGCCAATATCGATGACCTCGCAGTGTTCCAACATCCAATCCAAGTCGATTTCGGGATTTTTTCCACTATCCTCCCAAAACTCAGCACCGGGCCAATAATCAGCAGTCAGGGACAAGGCAATCTGCACGTTCAAATGCTTCGCCATAAACCGACGAAGAGCGATCTCGCCATCTGCTTTAGCCGTTTCAAACTCCCCCATAAGGTAGGCTTCTGAAACTGAAGCACCAATATTAGGGTTCGTGACATAAAAGTTTTCAGGCAGACGATACGTTCCGTTGTCCAACATCTCCTGCGGGTACTCATACAAGACCGGCAACATACGGTTATCAACACGCTTGCCGTCTCGAACTTCACGCGCACGCTTGAGCAAGTCTGCGAATACGCCGGCCGGTGCCTCATCGGACATTGTCGAGAGGTAAATCACAAAACCTTCCGGACGACTGGCCAAACCGCCTTTTGCCTCCGTAAACATATCGGCGGCTTTAGAGCGTTTGCCAAACAGCCAAACCTCCTCAATCAAAACGCCGGTGCCTTTGATACCGGCAACGGTATCGCTTTCAGCCGCAAGAATCTTCAGCGTTGCCCCAGTGGTTCGGTGCGTGATCGTCCGCGTATGGTCTTGCACTTGAAACAAGGCAGAAAGCTCTTCATCGGCCCGTATCATCGCTTTCGCAGGCTTAAAGCTATTGTTTGCCACCTCGACCGTTGGAGCGATAATGAAAAATTCAGCTTCACGCCGCCAATTCAGAATCAGCGCAGTCAACATCACCCCGGCCGCCAAGGTAGATTTCATGTTTTTCTTACTAATCAACAAGAAAAACTCCTGAATCACCCGTACACCGGAATCAGGGTCGTATGCGCCGAAAATAGCCGCAACAAAGTCATATACCCATTCACGCGTGACTTCGCCCATCATTGGCTCACCAGGCACATCCACCAAGCGCAACTGCTTGAAAATGCGCAACGCCATTTCGGCAGGCTCCTGATACAACGGAGGAAACGGAATCAGGCTTTTTCTGCCTATAATTCGTTCTTTCCAATCAGGGCAAGCGGTTGACCAAGCCTTTTTCAACATAATCTACCCTGCACCGGCTCAGGCGGCCTCATCGGGCTGAACTTACCGCCGGCAACATCATGGGCGCGTTCGCGTTCGACATCCTTTTTGCCCTGATCTGCAACTTTGCCGTGAAAATATCCCAACAACGCCTTGGCAGCATCAATCTGCTGCCGGTTTAAAGAAATCACGCCCAAAGAACACAGAATCAACTGGTCTTTAGGGTCGGTTTGGTCGTAGCAAACGCCATCCAATTCAATCGTAGTACCGCGAACGACGGCACGCTCACGCGCCGATAATGCGATACGGTCTAAACTCTCCGATGTTTCAACAGACCTTTCAGCCACTGGCACAGCCTGAACCGGCTGCACATCAGGAACAACCGACACAGAAGCTGGCTCAACAGCAACGGCCACTGGATCCGTCGGCTGAATACGCTTCAGGCGTTCAATTTCCGCCAAAACATCAACATCTTTTGCCAAACGACTGCCGCTTGCGCTGGCCGTCTTTTCGCTATACCCCGCCGCAATCGCAGCCTCTCGGTTCGACAACCCTCGCAATTTCGCTTTGGCAAACAACTCCTTTTGTTCATTCATTGCCATAGTGAAATTCCAATAAAAAAGCCGCTTTTTCAAGGCGGCCTTTTGTAGCATAAAATGCTAAAAATTCAATGTTAATCAACCTGTTAAAACATCGCTTTAACAGTTTCACAGGGGAAAAAATTCTGCAAATGGGAGGGCTGGGGGTTTCCGCTGCTAATCCCTATGAACTTTTGATACCCCCCACCCTACCAGCGACGATTTCGCCGGCGATTTTCTGAAACAGATTTTTCCAAGTGACAGCCTTTGCAAAGAGTTTGCAAGTTTTCCACATCATCCGCACCGCCATCAGCGAGCGGAACAATATGATCACACTCAGCATCACTTGGCAGCACCACCCGACCGCACTGCCGGCACTGATACTGGTCACGCAGTAGCACGGACTCACGCAAAGCTTGCCATCCACGACCGCGCATACGCTTTTCCGCCGTCTTTGGCGGATGCTTCACGGCGATTCTGTTTTGCTCAACAGGTCGGAGCCGTGAAGCAACTTGTTTTAATCGACCCATAAAATTCTTTCCAAACGCAAAAGGCCGTCCGAAACTCAGACGGCCTTGCCACGCTTTTTGACTGAAAATAAAAAAGCTGCGTTTCCTGCTCACACAGTAAAACACAGCTTGCCATAATTTAAACAGATTTCCCCCAAGGGGTCAATAGGCTTTTAACAACTTTTTAACAGATGAATCCGCCATCAAGTTAAGCCGGGCATTTGAAAGCCGCCGCTCATAAGCCTTTCGCGTAATTCCCAACGCCTTTGCCTTCGCCTCTTGAGTCCCTATTCGACGATACTCAGTCATGATTACCATTTTCCGATTAGGATTCAACCGGCAGACGGCCTGGTCAATCAGACTTCCCATTCCATCGCCATCGACCCCATAAGGCAACAATGCCCGAAAATCATCACGCGGCGGAAGCTCGCCTGCCGCCATCAACCGATTGAACCGGCTACAACCGAAGCCCAAGCCGTTATCCTCTCGCTTGGCAGACCAATCAGCCCACCATTCCAACAATGTTTCAAGTTCAAATTTCATTTTCAGTCAGTCTTTGTTTCACGCTGACCATCCCTAGCCTCTGTCAAAATACGCAGGGCTTTATTTTTGAAGGAATATTATATCAAAATTTGAATAGAAAAATTCAAAATGAAATTATTTTTTATATGAAAATCGGTACACCAATAACAATATGGGCTTGTGCCATAAATTTTAAAACCATGTGCTATTGTGCCATGCGCCGTGCTATTTTTAAAATCGATGTAATCTATATCCAGTATGGCTCCGTGCCATAGTGCTATAAATTTTTAAAAAAACATCACATGAAGAAAAAAATAATCCAAAAATAAAAAAATATTCAACGTAGCATAATATGACATGTTGAATAAATTGTATCGATATAAAAATTTTTTTCTATACGAAGCAAATTACAAAAAAAAATGGAACTATGGCACACAACCATATTCCATAAGGCTTTCAGCGATTTTAAAAATAGCACGGCGCATGGCACAATAGCACAGAGCACAGCACAACCATAAAACCATAAACTACAAAACGCGAACGGCAATATTGCCGAACGCGTCTTGACACTGATATTACAGACAACCTAGAAAATAGTCAAATAACTTCCGCTCCACGATACACCCAACCTGCCGATCTAAACTTTAAAACATCATTCCCAAGAGATTCCGCCTCAGACAAGCCTTCTTCAGGCTTCCAGCCCGGCGGTTTAAAAATCCAGTTTTGGTGCGACGTTTCTCCATCCTTGTTCACAGACCGCCAGCGACGGCGAGCGCGCGGCATCTTTTCGGCAATGTGTTGCAGAAACTTGGTTTTACCAGTTTCTCGCTCACCATTTTGCCTGCACCACTCTTTGTAAACCAACCAAAGGTCGTCTGTAATGCAACAGCAAAACGGCAGGTCTTTGATACCACCGCCAGCCCACTCCGAGTAAAACGTCTGCCACGCATACCGGCCATAAGAAATAACGTTTTGCTTTGCAGCAGTCATCGGCGGCGGCGTGTTTGGATCGAATCGAACCGGCTCTTCCAATTTGATAACCTCGTATCCTTTTTCGTTTTCTGCTTCCTGTTGGCCGTAAGTCAGATAAAAATTCCAACACAGCAGGAAACTGTAAAACAGACGGACGCCATCGTTTCCGATACAGTCTAAAACTTCGTCACGCAACGCTTTATCCAATTTTTTCTCAGGCCACACGACAAAGTAACGCCGGTCGTTTTCCTCAATTTTGAAAGGCTGAGATTCATTGGAAAGAAACACGCAATTCATATGGTTTGCCTCTTCATAGGCATCCTGAAATTTCCGCTCGACGCGCATCGTCTTGCCAGTAATCATGTGCTTTTGACTGCCTGTTTTATTGTATTTTTGCTGATTCGTGTAAACCTCTTCAAAAATACCAAACATCTTGCCCGAGCGGTTTGCCGTATAGTTACTTTCTAAGTCCTCTTGACCGTATGTCGCGCCGTATTCGCCGTACATCGGTTTGACGATTTCCTCAAAGAAGAAAGACTTACCCGCGCCGTGAATATGACCGTGCATGACAACGGCGGTCGTCATCTTTGCGCCTACGTTTTGCAACGGATACGCCAACCAATTCAGCAGATATTCGACCTGTTGGTAATCCCCATTGCATAAATGGTTAATCAGATTCAAAATCGGCTTGATTTCGGGGAATAATCTATACAAATCATAGTTTGTTTTGGGCATATCCTCTTTGGGAATCGGGAATTTCGGCTCAATCGGCATACCCCGAAAGATATTGATATAGTCGTCAGACAACACGCGACCAGGCTCAAAAACCAATCTGTCGAACCGTTTTACAATGCGGCTCGGACTGTTGACCCAAATTTTAAAACCATCAGGCGTCATCGAAAGCCGCGCCGCCTTTTCAGGGACAACACGCCATAGCTTGTTGTCCCAAATTGATGCCGAGCCGTCAAGATAAATGAAACGCTCCATCATCCCCTGCGTGTCATCATCCTTGACCGCCTGAATCAACGCGTAGTCTTTTTTCAGGCGGTTGATTTCGTACATAGTCAGCACCGGCGCACGGCCCCATTCATACCAAGCATCGACAACGTCTTTGCCGAAATGGACAGTCATGGCTTTTCGGGTATATGTAACCCCAGTCTTTCTGTTTACACCGTGGTCTTTCCCCTCAACCAGCCCGAAATCAGATTTCAGCTTCTGCAATTTAGACAAAAATTCTTCGTCCATATCCCCCGCACCCCCTTGGCTGCCTGTTGCTTCAGGAGATTCAGACAACGTCTCGGATTCCGGCTCCATATCCTGAATGGGTGCGGGAAAGTTTTCAGACGACCTCTCTGCCTCCGGCACATATCCAACTAACCAATCAGCCGCGCCCATTTTGCTCAAAACTTCGGAAGGATTGACGATGCGACCGCCGTCGGCAATGGCATCCGCAATATCGAAACCATGAGGCCATCTCCCCGGAGCAGGAATGTTGACCAGCCAAACGCGGCAATTTTGCTTTGTCAGAACATCAGCAATACCCAACATCGCCTTCATTCCGCCCTGCTCATTGCGTGGCAGAAATGGCTTAGACTCAGGGTCAACACCTTCCTGACGTTCTTTTTTAGTCAGCTTTTGGCGCAGCGAATCGCAATCAGGCCACAAGACGACATCACGATCAACAACCGCCGACCAATCTGACTTATCCCAGTTGTTACAACCACCATGCCACGTCAAGACGGCATAGTTATAACCCTGAGCATCTGCCGCATTCTTGCATTTCTCGCCCTCAACAACCAAAACCGGTAATGATGGGTCAGCAGCCAAAGAATCAAGACCGTACAATGGGCGCGGGTTATCCCAACAACGCCAACGCCACATCTTCTCGCCTGTTTTCTTATTTTCACAAAACGTATAAGGCAGATCGATTTTTCCGCCGTCTGATTTTTTAAATCGGGCAACGCCACCCAAAACCGCGCCGGAGCTATCGCGGAAAACAGATTTAAAAATCAGGTCGTCTGATTTTCTAAACCCATTTCTAAAGGTCATGGATTTCAACGCATATTCCGGCACAGGAACGATTGGCTTCCACAAATCCCGCTCCTCCTCCTTTACCGGAGCAGGAGGAGGCAACGGTTTCGGAGCCTTATCTACCAAATCCCCATGCGCCAAACCAAGCAAGGAGGCAACCTTGTCTTTAGCCTCGTTAAAACTGTATCCGCACACATCCATCAGCAAATCAAACGGACTTCCGCCGTCAGGTTTGCACTGACTGCAAACCCAAACACCGCTACCACGACTAGAACCGCTGCCGTCCGTAAATCTGAATCGGTCAGTGCCACCACATGAAGGGCATGGATGATGCTTTTTATCCAAAATATCCGATGGAATCCCGCAAGCTTCCAAAATCTCACGCCACCGGCCATGAGCGGCGGCATTAATTTCGGCTTTTGTTGCATATTTTTTATTCATTTTCAGTCATCCTTTACGTTTTTTAGGCGTAAAAAAGACCTGCCCCCCCCATTGAGAGAGCAGGCTAAATTACCAATCGCGTGTTAATCGGTAACGGGAGTAATCGTCTCAGGTGCCGTATTTAAAAGGGCCTCAAGCCTCTGATACACCTCATAATCACACCGCTGAACCTTGCCTGTTGACGCTCGATGCACCCATGATTGAGATTTCCCAACCAGCTTTGCCAAGCGAGCCTGATTCATACGGTGCTTATACAAAACCTTTTGCACCAATTCCTGCAATTTCATGATTCAAATTTCCTGCTTTGTTATTCGTTTATGAATATTCTAATTCAAATTTTGAAGATGTCAAGGAATTATTCAAATTTTTTCGTAAATAATTTATGCAAAAATGAATTTTCTAAAGATAATCCGCACTAATAAAAAATGGAGGTCTTATGAAATACCTATCTGACAACTACGCATACCTGCTTCGCACCCACGGACTCAATTCACGTCAACTATCAGATCGTCTAGGAGGCAAGCCATCCCAACCAACACTGAGCCGTCTTGAGAAAACACCCGGCAAGAACCCGCGCCTTGAAAATATCCAAATCATTGCTGATTTTTTTGAAGTCCCAATCGAAGACTTGATGAATAAGCCGCTTTGGATGGATTCCGCGCAAACTCAAGAAATTACACAAAAAATACAAGAGCCAAAAACATCCTATGCAGCCGCCGGCAAGCTCCCGAAGAAAACTATTCCGCTGCTTGAAATTGACCAAGCAGTGAAATACGTCAGCCAACGAAGCCAAGTTGATATAAAACACAGCGAAAGAGTGGCAACAACCATGCCGCATTCAGACCTCGCCTTTGCCTTACGGATGTTTGACAACAGCATGAGAGCAGAAGAAAACACAGAAGAATCAATAAGCAAAGGCGAAATACTTATTGTTGAACCAAAAATTCCGCCGCGCCACGAAGACATTGTTGTCGTCAATCTGAATCCTGAAAAACAAATCGGGATGGTTGCAAAACTTGAAATCGACCCTTTCGGCAAACGCCGGCTGCGAAGAACCGGCATCAATGTTGCCGGTGAGAATCTAATAGACTTGCCGGAAGGAGCTTTTATTTGTGGCGTTGTCATTGAGATTAAACGCCGAACCATCAGTTTTAGCGAAGTGGAAAAACGAATAAAAAACGAATACAACCCAATAGAATCAACACAGAAATAGCGCAACATATTGATTTAAAAAAGCTATACCAAAGACCGCAACATTATGCGGTCTTTTTTTTGTATTTTTTATTCAAAAAATTTACATTATATTCAAAGATTTGAATAAAAATACCTCAAATTATTCAAATATTACTTGAATAATTTTATTCATTTGCGCATAATACACCCATCAAAACAAACACCCCACGAAAGGGCAACCGATGGAAACCAAGAAATCAATCAGACGACACTTGTCTCAAATGCTCCGGAAACTGAAACCGGCAACTCCAAGAAAACAAGTCATGGTCGCAACGGGATTTTTTATTGAAGAAACTGAGGAAGCGTGCAAAACAGAACTTGACCGAGTCAAAAAACACATCAAAACCGCTTTCGACAATCAAGTTACCCACCTCATTAAAGACTTCAACATGTCAAAAGAAGAGGCCGAGAAAATCGCGCTTGAACACGCTCAATTCCGAATTGACAGCCTGAATAGCTCATACAACTTATAAACAAAAGGCCGTCTGAATCAAACTCAGACGACCCCAAAAAAAACAAATCGAAACCATGATTACAGCCACAACCCTAAACAAAACCAAAGGCCGTCTGAATCTCAGACGGCCACACAAAGGGTAAAAAATGAAAATTGAGGGCTTATATGAAAACTATTTTTTTGAAAAGAACAATTTATCCAGAACAACCTATTAACTGGGAAGGCGAGCATCTGCTTGAATGCACACATTCATTAAATAGGCGGTCTAAAAAATATTATTTAATGTATTGCAATGTTTTAAAAAAAATGCCTAACGCACGTTTAAAAATTCGCGTATATGGCAGATTGTACAATTCAATTCAAGGAGATCGCATTCGTTATGTTGATGCTGACCAAGTGTGTTCATCAGATAAATGGAATATAAGCAAAAAGGGTAAAAAATGAAAATCCGCTACATCTTAATTGCCATATTAATAGCAACAGCAGGATACATGACTGGAAAAGCGACAGCTAAAGAAACAATTACCGTCAACATCGAATGCCCACAGGAAGGCTGCGGTTTTATCGATTTCGACAAAAACCCCGAACTCATTGGCGGCGGCCTCGTTCTCGAACCAACCGACTCGGAATAACCATGCCGGCAATATTAGTCTTAGTCCTAATCATCGTACAAATAGCCGTCGAACGCATCACCGGAATCCGATTCCGCAAATGGATAGACGGCACACCACGGAAATAAAACCATGGCAACCAACAAACGCCCACGGAAAAAATATTGCAAAAAACGTCTGTACTTAATTGATACCGCCCGGCAATCACACGTCAACCCAATACAGCTCGTAGCACACGCAACAAGCAACAGGCCATTATCGGAAGAAACAATCAATGCCGTATTAACCGGATACACGAATTTTCTTGACCTAGTCAAATCCGGAAAAGCAACAGGTCAAAATTTCTTTCAGATGTGCGAATGCCATTATTTATATGTCGCCCTGTTGGAAGTAATGAAACGCGCCAAAGTCAATTTCGACAATGCCGACGACCATATGCAATTTAAACTTCGACTGTCCATCCTACTCGACATCGCGATCGACAGCACAACAGACGTTTTAGAGGGGATTGCAACGCGCGAAAAGAAAACCAAAAAATTCATTCTGACTGGAGATGAGATCAAACACATTGAGCAGTCAATATCAGATTTCAAATGGCTCCTCAAAATTGCAAGCTGGCAGCATTACATTGCCGCACTGAAAGAATCAGAGCCAATCCTAAACCAAGAAGCACACCGTCAACGCAAAAGGAAAAGACTGGAGGCCACACAATGAAATATTTCGCACTTTTATTAATTTGTTTTTCAGCAGGATTAATCGCCTGCTCAATCATCTACTACATAAAAATGCAAACAACCAAAAACAATGACGACTGGCACGGCGGACACTGGCCGCACTAGCAAGGAGAAAGACATGAGCCGCCAACATCCAAATATCGCCGTTAAAAGAAGCCCAAAAAACACATGGATTATTGTCGAATACGTCGGAACTTTTTACGACAAAAAACACTGGTCAATAAACGGCCATTTTAAGCGGAAAGCGAAAACCATCGCAGAATATAAAACATTCGAGGAAGCGGCAGAGAAAGCCGAATACATCCGAACCAACAAAAGCAAAGGAAATTAAAAATGGCAAACATCGACTTATCGCAATGGACTGAAAGTGTACCAGTTCAAATCGCAGTAAACCAAGAACAAGGATTCGTGGATATTATTATCGGCCAAGATGACATTTTTATGAGCATCGACCACGCGAAGGATTTATATCGAAAATTAAAAGAATACTTTGGAGAAACAAAATGATTGAGATCAGAGACAAAAATATCATTGCATACGACGCAAGCGAGAGCTTAATTGAAAGCATAATCAAAGACGTTTTCTCAGGTCTAATGATTGGATTTTGTTTATATATTAGCCATTGGGCAGATTCGGTATTTTGGACTTTTATTACCGGCTTGATGTTTTTATTTTATCTTTCAACCAAACTCAACAGACTAATAAAAGGCCGTGTCACAAAGTTTAAAACATGGGCAGAGTTCAAAAAATGGGTAGATGAGCAGGCTAAGCTTGAAATGCACTCATCTGATATGCCTAAAACAAATAAGGACCAATAAAAAATGACCGAATACGTTTTCAAAATCTACACAGATGAAAATGGCGTGAATTTTAAATCACCTAAAGATTTACAACCATCTGAAGAAACTGTAACCGAAATCTTAGCCGCTTGCGCTGCCGGATTGGTAGAAATATTTATTAAAGATATTTCAAAACATATTAATGACAATCCAAGTGCATTCATTGAATCCGCAGAAACCATGCTCAACAACGCTGCTTTCCTAGCAGGAGAAATAAAATAACCAAACACAGGCAGACGGCGGATGCTGCCTAATAAGGAAATATAAATGAATATCGAAGAATTTAATCCAAAAAACAACCCTAAATACATCAGCTATATTTATCGTTTTTTGAAGAAAGAATACAAATTAAGTAAAGCATTAAATTCGACTCCAAGAATTGTGAAATTTAAACATGATTACGGATGGTATATAGGTTATTTTTTAAATGACGGACATGGAGACTTTATTGGCAGCAGGGTTTTTTACGGCAACCAAAAAGTAGAGGTATTTTGTTTTGTTAGAACGAGCGAAGAAGAAGTCATTGAAGAAATTAAATGGGAAGACTACGAACGCATCGGAGGGTGCTCATTGATTCCATGGCGACATCAATGGATTTATTCAAACAAAAATTCCAGAAAATGCAAATTTTGCGGACAGTGGGAACGGAAAGCAATAAAAACTGTTAAAGCAGTTAGCCGTCAGGAACTATGGCAACCAGAACAAAAAAAATCATACAAGGACCGAGAAAATGTCAAAAATGCCAACAGAAACTAGGTTAATGCTGATACACGGCAACACTCACATCCCCCTAGAAACCGTAGCAAAAGAATATTTGAACCTCAGCCCTGAAGTAGCACGACGGAAAGCAAATACACAAAGCTTGCCATGGCCGGTAATCTCAGCAGATGGCAACAAAAAAAGCCCCAAGTTTGTAAGCGTATCAGCCCTTGCTGAATGGCTGGATCAAATCGAAAACAAGGCAAAAGACGAATGGGCAAGAGTCCAAAATTAAAATACCAATTATGCAGGGGAAAGCAGAGTCATGGGGATTCGATCTTAGACGAGTTGCGCGATGTGCTTGATAAAAAAGCAGTAACTTTTAAACGATTTTAGGAGTAAAAAATGCAAGTAGAAGTTTATAAACCAACTAAATTGGATATTCATTCCGTAAGAATAGAAGTTGAATTGCATGATGATGTTTCAGAAAATTTGCCAAAACATTTATTTAATGATGATGGCGAACTTGATTTATTAATCGAAGTTGATACAGGAAAAGTTGTATCTTGGCAAGGAGATGAGCCAGTAGTAATACATGACAATATCTGCAATAACGGCATATACACCTTGTTTGACAAATCTGGGAATGAGGTAGGAAAGATTGATAATTATTATGTCCCTTATGATTTAATTCCGGGCAAAAAAGGAGAATATATCCATCTCGATATTAGTGCGTCCGGCGTTGTTACAAACTGGCCTGATACGCCTAATGTTTACGAGTTTTTTAATTCGGACAACTGATCGCAAATAGGCAAGTAAAAACCAGTGCCGTATTAAAAAATGCCGTCTGAACATGGCTTCAGACGGCATTTTCTCTCAGGCAAAAAAAGAGCGGTCAGGCTGTTCGGCCCGAACAATCCCATCAGCCTCTTGCAGCGCATTCATCATCTCCAGCACAGGCGGCCTTGCCCGAAGATTAGTGTATCGCCGCATACTCTCCCAATCCCCATGTAACGTGAATTGCTGCATCACCGGAATCGACAAACCTTTTTCAGCCAACCTTGTCGCCCCCTCATGGCGCAAATCATGAAACCTCAGATCATCAATCTTCAGATCACGACACGCACGCTGCCACAAAGAGCCGACACTCCTGCCCTTATAACCACCAAGCAACAAATCGCCATTCTGCACATTCATTTGCTGCGCAATCTCAGGGGAGCGCATCAAATTAATCACAGCCATTGCCTCATCCGATACCATAAAAGCCTTGTCGTTACCCTTGCTCCCTCTTGGATTTTTCAAATCTCGCACAAGCCAAAGACGGTTTGTCTCATCAAAATCAGACCAGCGCAATCGGGCAATCTCATCAAGACGGCGGCAGGAATAAATCGCAAACCACATAATTAAGTGCATCGGCAGACGTTTCGGATTGACAACCACACGCCGCCACGCCCTCAAGAAATATACCGTTAATTTCAAAAGCTCATCGTTATCAGGCAAACGATCACGCCGGCGCGCCTTGCCGATGACACGCGCCCTGCGCAAACCCTCCATCGCAACATCAAGCTCAGCCCATGATACATCAAGCCCCCAAACGAAATGCGCGTGCTTAATAATCGAGCGCATATACTGCAAATCGCCGTTGATCGTAGAGGCAACCACCGGCTTAATACCAAGCTCAGGGCAACCCTTCTGCCGGGCAAAGGCAAAAGCAGAGTAATCAGCACGCGTTAATCTATCCAGCCTCTTATTGGCTATATCAAAATTTAAAATAAAATTGATAACCCCAAGCTTCGTCTCACCGTAATTCGTCCGAACTTCGTCAACATACCGCTTTGCAGCTTCCTTGAGCGTAGGGCATAATTCATGCTTGCCATCGTTAAAAAGCAGGTCAGGATTTGACTCAATCTCAAATTCACGCCGCTTTGCCCACTCAGTCGCAAGAGATTTTTTAGAAAAAGTCCGGCTTTCGGAGTATGGAGGATAGCCCTCCCTTTTCACACGCACCTGCGCCCTGTAAACAACAGCCCCCGACGGATTTGTCCTTTTGGTTATAGTAGCCATTTTTGCACCATGCAGAATAAATATTTAATGGTGCAAGTATGGTACAACAAAAGAACAGATAAAGCACAAAATAAACAGATAAAAACAGATAAAATACACAAGAGAATTTTATAAAAATTATTACAAAACAGATAAATGACTAATTTAAAAGAAAATACTAGATTGGTACTAGCCCCTATGCAGGGGCTGGTGGACGATGTGATGCGCGACCTGTTGACGCGTATTGGCGGATTTGACGAATGCGTCAGCGAATTTGTCCGCATTACGCACACGGTCCACTCACGCGCCACTTGGCTTAAATATGTTCCCGAAATCGCCCATGCCAACCGCACGCCGGCCGGCACGCCCTGTACTGTCCAGCTTTTGGGCAGCGATGCGGAAAACATGGCCGTCAA
>QWCL01000061.1_pt1 | contig 46755 bp, 59 predicted proteins | sample 1972551 | NCBI WGS metagenome assembly QWCL01 (sample SAMN09866709, study PRJNA288562) | Human oral metagenome isolate term2_saliva, whole genome shotgun sequencing... | isolation source: mouth | host: Homo sapiens | place: USA: California
TCGTACTCCCGATGTGCCATCCTTTTTGAAAGACTTATTTTTCAAAGATACAAAAACATTCTTAACAGAAACAGTTTCTTTTGACATTGTAAAAGGTCGCCGTACTATTACACCTTGGGTGGCACCTAACTCTACAGCACCTTTATCTCAACGCACTGGCATGACTACAACCACGTATAAACCTGCGCAAAAGAAAGAAAAACGCCCTATCACAGAAAATGATATCAAGGTTCGTTTAGCAGGTGAACAGCCATTTGCAGGTACTGTAACTCCTGAAGAACGTGCTATCCAACTCTTGGCGCAGGATACACAAGAATTAAAGGATAACTTGGTACGTTCTCAAGAAGTTATGGCAGCAGACGTATTACTCAATGGTCAGGCACACATCAAAGGCGAAGGCATTGATGACGTTGTAGACTTTAATTTTACCAATAAAGAAACATTATCTGGTACTGCGCGTTGGGGCCAATCTGCTGCAGAAATTGTGGCTAACATTATCAAATGGAAAAAGAAATGCTTGAAAGCATCCGGCTTTAGCCCTAATACGTTGGTTATGAACTCTGAAACATTAGAAGTAATGCTTTCTGATAAAAAAATCTTGGCATTATTTGATAATCGTCGTACAGAAATGGGCCTTTTGCAATTCGAACAAATGGCGGAAGGTGCTGTGTATGTTGGCTTCATGGGCGGTCAAATTCAATGTAATGCGTTTACTTACGATAGCTACTATGTTGATCCAACAGATGGCCAAGAAAAAGAAATGGTACCTACCGGTAAATTGTTGGTAGCTTCTGATATGGCTAAATTTACTAAATTGTATGGTGCGAATACAATCATCCCTGGTGACGGTATGGGCTTTGTAACCTATGAAGGCGAATATGTATTACGTCGATTTGTTAATCATGACCCAGATGCGGTATTTTTGGAATTACAATCTCGCCCTATTTACGTTCCATTTGATGTAGATTCCTACTTCGTAGCGGACGTATTGTAATTGAAAGGAGGTAAGACTAATGCCTGTACAAGCTAAGCACGCGATTAATACCGGCGATTATGTGTATAATCCCGGTGATGTTATCTCCGATTTAACTGCAGATGAGGAAGAGCGCCTAATTCGATTAGGCGCAGCTGTTGTAGTTGGTGATGATGATAAAAACAATGCAGAAGACTCGTTAGCCGAAGCTCTTGGCGTTATGACGAATGCGGATATCGCTGGTTATGGTAAATCTATTGGTCTTGACTTTGCAAGCAAAGCCACAAAGGCGGACATGATTTCCGATATTCTTGCTTCTGATGCGGACGTCAACTTGGAACTCTTATCCGATGAAGCACTTCGCGTAATGGCCTCTGCTGAACAATTGGATGTTCCTGAAAACGCTACTCGTGAAGAACTCATCGACATCTTAGGTGAATAATCATGGGATTTAAGGACTTTGCGCAAAATGACATTGAAAAGGTGTTTATCAATTCCAATGAATTTGCTGAAGTACATAATCTAAATGGTACGCAGTGCTATGCAGTGGCGGAAGGTCTTACCGATAAGCAGCATGTCGAAATCATGGGCCAGGATATTGACGGGTTGATTTACGATACGATTATAGTACACGTGGCCAAGCGGGATTTACCTGAAGTGCCAGAGTACAATCAAATCTTTCGCTTTAACGGCCGCATTATGATGGTCCAATCCTGTGAAGATGACATGGGTATGCTAAGCATTGTCCTTAGGGGGAATAACTCGTGAGCGTAACTATTGACATAAAAGGGCTGAAAAACGGGCTGGCTAAGATAGACGCATTAGTTGTTGGTACTCCGAAGACTACTGCAAAAGCTATCAACAAAGCATTGCCTAAAATCAAAAAGGCTACAGTTGATCGTGTTAACGAAGAATACCTAATTACTAAAGCGAATATTAATAAAACCATAAAGGTGGATAAGGCGGGCATGACCTTATCTGCCTTTATTCGTTCTAAAGGTAGACCAATAGCCCTAACTAAATTTAGAGTTACGCCAAAAAGTCCGCCTAAACGGAGAGGGCGTAAAGTCAAAGCGCAAGTAATGCGGAATGGTGGCGGAGGGCCAATCCCTAATGCTTTTATTGCTCGTATGAGAAGTGGACATATCGGGGCGATGTATCGTAAAGGTGCAGACAGGTATCCGATAGGGCAATTTCATGGCCCATCAGTACCAAGCATATTGGAAGATGCCAAGATATCCGCTTTTGTTGGGGATAAAGCAGAGCAGGAATTGCAAAAGCAAATGGAACTCGCACTTGACGCATTAATAGGAGGGTAATCGATGACACCTACGCAATTAGCAACCGATTTGGGGGCGTTCCTAAAACAGGTGCATGCAAACTATTTTAGTGACGATGCACAGGTAAAGGGGAATCCTTTACTGGTTGTACCTGGATTTTTAAAAATGAAAGAATCATCTAAGGAGGACCAATATCCACATCTTGTTATTCGAATTAATAAGATTGAAGATACCTTGCAGGGGTCAACTGTCCAATTATTTCTAATCCATGGCGTGTACTCCGAGGACGTGGAAAAGGGCTGGATGGAGATTACCAATTTCTTAGAAACCACAAGGCAAGCGCTACTGGCCCATCCCGTTATTGCTAAGCGATACCGTTTAGTGATGGATGATAAACACGGAATTGATACCGACATCCCTCCGGATCAAGCGTATCCGTATTGGGAGGGATTTATGACGGTTAAATATGATATCGAACAAATACGAGAGGAGATGATTATTTAATGGCAAAAGCTGATGCACCAGTTGAAGTTGTAAATGAAGCAATTGAGACTGCGGAAAAAACAGTTACATCTAAAGATGCTAAACAAGTAATCTACTTAGGCCCTAATAGTGCTGAATTAGGTCTTTCCACAGGTACCGTTTATATTGACGGCATTCCTGCCACTGTAGGTGAAGATAAAGCAATGCTACGCTTATTGTTTGTGCCAATTAATAAGATTGCAGAAGCACAACAAGAATTAGCAACAGAAGGTACAGCGATGAATACCGCTTACCTTGAATTTAAAAAAGGAGGTCGTAGATAGTGGGAAACTATAGACACGGAATTTACACAAGAGAGGTACCTACTTCTCTTATTTCTATGACAGAAGCTACGGCAGCCTTACCGGTTTATGTCGGCACCGCGCCTGTGCATTTGGCCACGGACCCAGCGGAAGCTAATAAAGCCGTATTGTGCTACAATTACGCATCTGCCACTACTCAATTGGGCTACTCTAAAGAATGGAATAAATACACATTGTGCGAAGCGATGTATTCCCAATTCTCTTTATTCGGCATGGCGCCAGTAGTTTTTATCAATGTTCTTGATCCGAAGAAACATAAGAAGACGTTAGCGTCTACTGAAAAACAAATTCAGGACAAAGTCGTAACCATTGAAGACCCCGTATTACTCAACACGTTAAAGGTATCTGCTACAAATGGGGGCGCGGCAGCAACTATCAATGTTGATTACACAGCGGCATTTAACGATGAAGGCAAATTGTTGATTGGGATTGTATCTACAGGGGAACTTAATAGCACAACATCTGTTTGGGTATCTTATGATTACGTGGACCCATCTATGGTAACGGCAGATGACATCGTAGGCGGTGTGGATACAGAAGGCAAGCGTAAGGGTTTGGAACTTATCAATGAAGTATTCCCACGATTTGGCTTAATCCCTGGCAATTTATTGGCACCTGGTTGGTCTCATAATACGCTTGTGGCGGCCGTAATGAAAGCAAAGGAAACTACTATTAATGGTATGTTCCAAGCTATGTCCTTGTGCGATGCACCTACTGATGAAATTAAAAAGGCAACTGCAGTTAGTGAATGGAAAAATAAAAAGAACTACGTTGATGAACGTCAAATCTTATGTTGGCCAAAAGTAGCGTTAGCTAATCGTCAATTCCATTTATCCACACAACTCGCGGGTCTTATGGCTAAGACAGACGCCAAATATGACGATATTCCTTACAAGTCTCCGTCCAATGAGTCCTTGCAAGCAGATAGCGCCGTATTAAAAGACGGTACTGAAATCTACTTAGGCCCAGATGAAGCAGCTTACTTGAACGGCCAAGGCGTCGTTACTGCGCTTAATTTCATCGGCGGATGGAGAGCCTGGGGCAACCGTACAACGGCATATCCATCTAATACAGACGTTAAGGATTCCTTTATCCCTGTACGTCGTATGTTTAACTGGGTATCCAATACGCTCATTACTTCTTTCTGGTCTAAAATTGACGACCCAGGGAACAAGCGTTTGATTAATAACGTTGTGAACAGTGCCAACGCTTGGCTAAATGGCCACGTAGCATCCGGCGCGCTTCTTGGGGCTCGTGTTGAATTTTTGGAATCTGAAAACCCAATAACAGATTTGTTGAACGGAATTTATCGATTCCATGTATATTTAGGTGTGCCAACACCGGCTCGTGAAGTTGATTTCATCCAAGAATATGATTCGTCTTACATGAGCACATTATTTAATTAAAAGGGAGGTAACTCATGGCTAAACATAGAGATAAGTTGATTGACTTTGCCATTTTTAGCTCTGGCAGAGAATTATATGGTTACGCCGATGTAACCTTACCTGATATCGAATTTATCAGCGATACCATCAAGGGCGCGGGCATTGCCGGCGAAGTTGATTTGGGTGTACTCGGTCAAACTAAGGCAATGAACATGTCCATTAAATGGAATACCATTGATAAAGATGTGACCGACCTTGCTAGTCAAAAGGTGCATGATATCGAAATTCGTGGTGCGCAACAATTATATGATTCTGCTAAAGGTGAATTAGTACCAGAAGCGGTCAGCGTATATGCCAAAGTGATGCCTAAGAAAATCGGTCTTGGCAAATTTGAACAGGCAAGTAAAACCGATACCTCTACAGAGTTTGAAATTGTATATTTCAAAATGACTGTTGGTGGTAAAACTCGTACTGAAATTGATAAATTTAACTATGTTTGTGTAATCAATGGCGTTGATTACTTGGCATCCGTAAGGGAGGCATTGGGTAAATAATGGCTACATACGATCGCGAAAAGCTAATTGATGGCTTAAACAATTTAACTGGGTTTGACTTCACAAAGGCGGAACTTCGTGTCCGCCGTGAAGGCGATATGACTCCGGATGTTACATTTTCTAAACGGTTTCAGGCAGAAGTTGCCGCCATAGCGTTAAAGGAAAGCGCAAAGGTATTAATGACAATGCCAATCTCTGAATTCACTGAGATGTGTGCTGAGGTAAGCGTTTTTTTATTGCGTGGTTCGGTAGAGAAAATGGGACTTCTCCCGGACAACAATGCCGAAGAATTGCCATCCGACTTAGAGAATGTGGAGGCATAAACTTTTGGATGTCTACCCCAATTGCTGAAATAGCAGATTGGATAGATGATTTAGAATTTGTTCTTGAAGATGAAAAGCGCTTGAGGGAGGATGAGGACTAATCCATCAAGCGCTTTTTGCGTACATAAATTTAAAGGAAAGGAGGAACTATGGCGGGTAAAGTATTTGAGATTGCTTTTGCTATAAACGGCGCCTTAGCACAAGGGTTTAAAACCTCGATGCAGCAAGCCAAAGGCACGTTGACGCAATACGGCTCTAAAATGACCGAGCTGAAAGCTCAACAAAGGGCGTTGGATTCTGCATTAAAGCAAGGCGTTATTTCCATGGACTCGTACCGCAACGCAACGGAGAAGGTTGGCAAAGCGCTTGACCAAACGGCAGCTAAGGACGCAAAACTCAGAAAAGCAATGCAAAATAAAATTGCCGCAGATGCTAATGCTAAAAGTGCTCGTAGTGATTTAGGTAGCACTATGGCTACTACTGCGGTAATGGCCGCTCCGCTCGTCGGTATGCTATCTAAAGCAGCTGACTTTGAAGCAGTGATGTCCAAGGTAAAGGCAATCACCGTATCTGATGATAAGGCAATGCAACAATTGACAGCCACGGCTCGAGAACTCGGCGAGAAAACAATGTTTTCTGCAACACAAGCGGGCGAAGCCATGACATATCTAGGCATGGCCGGTTGGAATTCTCAACAAATCATGGCAGGTATGCCTGGGCTTTTGAACTTAGCTGCAGCTAGTAATACGGATTTGGCACGTACTGCGGATATCGTATCTGATGACCTTACAGCCTTTGGCCTAAGCGCAGAACACGCAGGCCATATGGCGGACGTATTTGCTAAAACTACAACTAGCACGAATACAACCGTTGAAATGTTGGGTGAAACAATGAAGTACGCCGCACCAGTGGCACATGCCTTTGGCGCAAGTTTAGAAGAAACGGCTGCACTTACTGGGCTTATGGCCAATAGTGGTATCAAGGCATCCGCTGCGGGCACAGCCTTACGTTCAGGGTTCTTGCGTTTGGCAGGAACTTCCTCAAAATCGACTAAAGCGATAGAGGAAATGGGGCTTTCATTAAGCGAAGCCACAGCGCAACAAGAAGAAGCAAGAGCCGCATTAGACAGCCTAGGTATTGCGATGAATGATACCAATGGACCACGCAAGATGAGCGCAATTGTTCGCGACTTAGCTGATAAGACCAAGGACATGAGCAAGGAGCAAAAACTTGCTACCCTTGCGACTATCTTCGGAACCAACGCTGCATCAGCTTGGGTAGCTGTAATTGATCAAGGACCGGATGCGTTAGATAATTTAACGAAAGAACTTGAAAACAGTGACGGCGCAGCTGCTACTATGGCTGAAACAATGCAGAATAATGCACGGGGCGCTATGACGCGATTACAGTCCGCGACTGAGTCAGTGGCAATTTCTATAGGAAGTACGATGTTGCCTACCCTTGCAGAATTGGGTGATTCATTAGCAAATGAAGCTGCGTATGTATCAAAAGTAGCAAGTGAGCACCCTGAACTTACCGAAGCTATTATCAAAACAAGCGTTGCTGTAGCCGGGATGGTAATTGCCTATAAAGCAGTGAAAGCGGTTTACTTCAGCGTAACGGCAGCACGTGCGGCTTATCGGCTTATGATGGAATCGGAACGTGTGGCAACTATGCGCAATGTGATTGCATCAGGCATCCATAGAGCAGGTATGATAGCGGGCACAGTTGCGACCTATGCGGCCGCGTCGGCGCAATGGTTGTTAAATGCTGCGATGAGTGCTAATCCGATAGGATTGGTGATATTAGCTATTGCCGCATTAATTGGTGTTTTGGCGTGGTTAGTTACTCATTTTGAAATTGTATCCGACTTCTGCACATCGATGTGGGAATCCCCTACAGCTGCCATTATCGCGTTCATGGCCGGTCCTATAGGATGGCTGATTTATGCGGCGATGGGGTTAATTGCCAACTGGGACCAAGTGAAAGCCTGGTTCACTCTACTATGGGAAGACCCTAAGGCAGCACTCGGCCAATTCTATGATTGGGTTATGAGTAAGCTTGGAGGGTTGTTTGATTGGATTAGTGAAAAATGGGAATGGGTTAGATCCATTTTCAGTAAGCCAATTCAAGCCAGAGTAGAAGGCACGGCAACGGCAAATGGACAAACTGTACAGCATAACGCGAAAGGCGGTATTTATGGCAAGGGCTCATTCCTTACTACCTTCGCCGAAGAATCTGCAGAGGCTGCTATTCCACTTAATGGCACGCCAAGAGCTGAAGCATTATGGAAGCAAACTGGCGCTATGATGGGGCTTTTACCTAGTGAAGGTAACTCTGCAGTATCTGTATCAGCACCAATCAACATTACTATTAATGGTAATGCGGATGCAAGTGCTATACAACAAATTAAAAGTGCTGTAGGCGGAGCGTTGGATGACCTAGAAGCACGCCTTGCCGAAATCCAAAACCGGAAGGGGCGTGTAAGCTATGCCTAGTAATTTGCGTTACGTTACTGTCAAACTGCAGTATGACAAAAAGGACATCACACAAGACCTGGTTCCGTATTTAAAGGATTTCAGCTTTAATGACGTGATGTCGGGAGAGGCCGATGACATATCCATTACTTTACATGATATAGAAGAGCTTTGGATGTCCGATTGGTTCCCTGAAAAAGGGGCTAAGCTAACCGCATCAATCGTATTTCACAACTGGAATGAACCTGGGGACGAGATAGAGATGAAATGCGGGCAGTTTGAAATAGATGAAATTACCTGTAAGAATCCACCGCATGAAGTCACTATCGGTGCTGTTAGTGTTCCAGATGAATCCAAGTTAAGAGGGGAATTAAAGAGTAAGTCATGGGAGAAGACTACTCTAAAAGCTGTTGCGGAGGAGCTCGCAAAAGGAGCGGGGCTTGAATTGTTTTACGATACACCTGAAACAATCAATTTAGACAGGGTCGAGCAATCGGACCAATCTGATTTAGAATTCTTGATGAAAGTCTGTAAGGATAACGGACTGGCGCTAAAGGTTTCGGATAAGCAAGTGATTATTTTTGATGAAACAAAATTCGAAACAGAAAAAGTAGTTGCAACGCTAATCAAGGGCCCAATGCCTACGGACCTTACAGAAGAACAAATTAAGGAACTAGGGGAAATCATCCCTTATCAGGGTAGCTACTCGTTAAAGACATCGCTAAAGGATGTGTATTGGGGATGCCACGTAAAGCACAAGAGCACTAAGCAAAAGAGTACCATTGAGTATACGTTTAAGGATCCTCACAAAACGCAAGGCAAGATATTACAAGTTAACCAAAGTTGTGAGACTCAAGCAGAAGCCGAACGTTTGGCCAAGAAAAAGCTACGCGAAAAGAACAAGAATGAAATCACCGGTTCTGTAGCTATGCTTGGCCATATCGTGCTGGCTGCATCAGCCACAATCAATTTAAAAGGATTCGGTAAATTCGACGGTAAGTATATCATTAGTAAATGCTCCCATAAGGTAGGGGGCGGATATACACAAAGCCTAGATATAAGGAGGTGCTTAGATGGATATTAGTGTGGCGTTAAAAAATTTAATTCGTGACGGAATCGTATCCAGTACGGACCCCTCTACCATGACGGCAAGGGTAACATTTCCGGACCGAGACGATTTAGTATCGTATCCACTCGAAGTACTTTCGCACGGATCACAAAATAATAAACACTACTGGATGCCCGGTGTTGGCGAACAGGTATTGTGTTTGTTTCTACCTCAAGATAATAATTTGTCCCAGGGCTATATCTTAGGCACTACGTATAATGCCAAGGATAAGCCCTCTTTTAATGGGCAGAATATCCACGGCATCAAATTTGCGGACGGCTCGACCGTGTCATATGATGCGGACGGTGGAGGCCTTGTTATTAATTGCACCGGTAATTTAACTATCAATGCTCCTTCAGGGGATGTAGTGGTTAACGGAATTAGTTTAGTGTCTCACACGCACGGTGGAGTCGTTCCTGGAGGCGGAAGCACAGGCACGCCGAATGGATAGGAGGTGAGTAACATATCTTTATTTAGTAAATTAGGTAGTACTGCTGCCAACTATAAGAAGAATCTTAATTCGCAAGGATTAAAGAATTTACAAAATACGCAATTAGGCGATGTGGCTTACTCTCGTCTATCTAATTTTGCCGATAAGTTTGGCTTAGGAGGATACCTACCGCAACGCCAATTAGGAAGCTTTGGAAAAATTGTGTTTGTGGCATCCTCTCATACGGTGCGTACGTTTGATGCATTGGCACGGAATATCAGCGCACGAACAGCGTCTCAAGAAATCATAGGGCAAAAGCCTATACTTGAATTCTTAGGGCCTGATGCCGATGAAATTTCTTTTACGATGAACTTTAATAAGCTATTGGGCGTTGATCCTTTAAAAGAAATTGAAGAGGTGGCCAAGATGTGCCGTGAAGGGCAGGCCGAACAGTTGATTATTAACGGGAAGCCCTTTAGTGAACATAAATTGTTGATTACGAGTATAAGTGCTGCGATGAATACAATCGATAATCGGGGCAATGTGTTATCCGCATCAATTAACGTAACGCTGAAGGAGGCTCCCGATATTCCTAAAGTTGTAATCACACCTAAACAAGGAGGCGATACAAATGCAAATTGACGTAAGCGCTCGTCTTGACGGCATTGATTTTGCCCCTAAGGATATTCTTACTGAGATTATTCAAAATGTGCGAACCATTATTTCTACAACGCAATTTTCTGTACCGCTTGATAGGCGATTTGGTATTGATGGTACCGTCATTGACCTACCTCTACCTGTAGCGATGGCCAGAATATCTGCGGAGGTGATTCGGGCCATTACTGAATACGAGCCACGATGCAGGGTTGTGTCCGTTGACTTTGAAAGTACAGAAGCAACTGATGCGGAAGAAGGGCATTTGCTGCCTAAGGTATCAATTGCCATAAAAGATGAGTGGCTAGAAAGTGTAGGTGGCTATGAACCAGTATAGAACCATCCAAGGGGATATGTGGGACGGTATCGCATTTAAAGTGTATGGTAGCGAAGCTTACATGAACGTGTTGCTAGAAGCTAATCAAGAGTACGCCCACTATGTGATATTGCCTGCTAATCTTATTTTGAAATGCCCTGATGTAGATATAAGGGCGACTATTAATTTACCACCGTGGAGGCGATAATAATGAATTTACCTGAAATCAACTTTGTCACGGCGGATAAAGAAGCCGTTGAAAAGGAAATATTCGCTCTCTACACCTCTGTTACTGGGCGAAAGTTAGCACCGGCGGACCCTATTCGCTTATTTCTATTAACGATTACTAACATTGTGATTTTATTGCTTAACCGCATCAATGACACAGGGAAGCAAAATCTACTGGCCTATGCGAGGGGAAATAACTTAGACCATATCGGCATTGCGTTAGGCGTGGAACGCTTACAGGCTACGGGCGCAGTCACTACTATGAAGTTAACCGCATCAACGGCAAGGCCCGAAGGTATAGCCATTCCAAAAGGTACACGCTTTACTTCAGGTGATAACGTGTTTTTTGCAACCACAGAGCCTTACTATCTATCTGCTGCACAAACCACGATACAAGTAAAAGCCGTGTGTACGGAAGCATCTGCCAAAGGGAATGGCTACCCAGTAGGGTCGATTACTACACTTGTGGATCCGATTCCCTATATTGCAAGTGTAGCCAATATTACAATCTCTGAAGGTGGTGCTGACACGGAATCGGATGACGCGTTCCGTGAACGTATCAGGGAAGCGCCCGAAAGCTTCTCTTGTGCAGGGGCCGAAGGGGCCTATGAGTTTTTTACAAAAAAAGCATCAGCCCTTATTAGCTCTGTGAAAGTGGTATCGCCTAAACCGGGAGATGTAGTTGTATATCCGGGTCTTGTATCTGGTGAAATTGCAGGGGAAGAAATTATTAAATTAGTGGAAGCTACGCTTACCGATAAGAAGGTGCGGCCACTTACCGATAATGTGTCTGTAAAAGCGCCAATTGCTAAGAATTATAGTATCGATATTCAGTACTACATTGATTCGGATAATTCGTATTACGCTGACACGATTAAGAGTCGAGTCGATGCGGCGGTTACGGATTATATACAATGGCAATCCGGGAAAGTAGGGCGTGACATCATTCCGTCTGAATTGATTCGCCGGGTAATGGAAGCTGGGGCTAAACGTGTTAGCGTAACATCCCCTGTATTTACCGTTGTAAAAGACGGCAAGAAGGAGGATGGATACCAAGTGGAATTGGCGCAGTGTACTGGTAAGACTATCACATATGGAGGTGTAGAGCATGAATGATCTCTACAAATTCAAATTAAAGGATACGCTACCGAGCTCGATTGCTAATGGTGCCAATGTTCAAGCCTTAGCTGAAGTGGTTACGCTGCGACTTATGGCGTTGATGCCATTTGTAGATAGGTTAACTATCCTGTCGCATCTCGACGAGTTAAGCACGCCGATACTTGATGAGTTAGCCTGGCATTTACACGTTGACTTCTACGATGAAGCTGTAGCGAGAGAACAAAAGATTAAATTAATTTTGAGTTCTATCGCCTGGCATCGAAGAAAGGGCACCGTTGGATTAGTTGAGGAAGCTATCGGCGAACTATATTCAGACTGTGAAGTCGTGGAAAATTGGGATTATGACGGTGGCAAGCCTTACCATTTTAAACTCCAGATGTCCGGTTATATGATGACGCCCAATATACGGGAGCGCGTGCTTCGTATATTGGAATTCGTTAAGAATAAGCGGTCCTGGCTAGATGGTATCGAATATGTGCACGCTATTAATTCAGGCGGCGTGTATGTCGGTGGTATTGCAACAGCTGCAGGCAGTGCCGTAGCTGAACCTAGCTTAAAAATCGCGACAGGCCCACAAACGCAACAAATCTATATCGGCGGTATTGTTACCGTTCACCAATTTATTCATATATAGGAGGTATACATGGCGAAATATCCTGCCGTCATTACTACAATGGCGGGGACAAATACTATTGCGGAAGCTAATGCGAGTAAGCAGGCTTTGATTTTTACAAAAATTGTTATCGGTGCAGGCGACATGCCCGCATCAATTCCACGCGCTACGGCATTGACTGATAAGCGCCTGGAATTGGCGATTACTAAAAGTGTTAAAACAGGCGATGGACAATTCATGGTACAGGGGCTACTCTCGAATAAAAATCTTGAAGCCGGTTTTTATGCACGAGAAATAGGGCTCATGGCCAAAGCTGGAGAGAATGGACAAGAGGTGCTTTTCTCCTACACAAATGGGGGCAACTACGTTGACTACATCCCGGATAAGAATACGCCAATGGATAGCTACACATTTACGATTACTACTGTGGTCGGCAATGCGGAAAAGGTACAAGCAATCGTTTCCGATAATGGGGTAGCCTCTGTGCATGATTTGGAAGCGCATAATACGGATCCGGGGGCACACGGCGGACTTCTTCAAAATTTAAAGAGTCAATTAGCTACTCATAATACGGATATTTCATCTCACCCAGCTATAACAGCTATGATTGCAAAAATCCTTGGCTCATCTGATTGGCAAGAAGAACCTGTAGCCACTTTGAAGGATATAAAAAATAAGCTAGGCGAAGGCGGAATAGTGGCACAACGCTTTGGAGAAAGCGGTTTTGTGAAATTCGCCAATGGATTCACTATCCAATGGGGAGTAAGTGGTGAGGATGGACAATATCATAATTGGATAATTCCTTATTCTACCTGCTTTTTTGCTAAGGCTGAATACAAAAATCCACGTGAAGCAGATTGGAATTTAATCACAGAATATGACCAATTAAAATTCAAAGTATGGTTCACAAATGACACTGTGTTTAAGTACCCCAATATCAAATGTAGCGTATTTTCGTTTGGTGTTTCTGCTTAATGCCCAATCGCTAAATAGACTACACCGTCAACAGTATATGGAGAGTGACTAGCATCAGCAATAAGAGTAAATCCTGTTGTACTTTTATTGCTATGATAGAACACCTCATTACCTCCTACCGATGTTTTGTGTTCTATAGATGGCCAAACGCCTGAACACTCATTATCAAAAGCAGTAGGAAATGTAATAGGATAAGTTGTTCCATCATACACGTATACGCTTTTCTTGTATCCCCATTGGTTATGTGCGACCTATATTAATCCAAAACCCATTATTTATAGCTTTTGCAATATGATTCCCAACATAACCGCTGTGCAATTCGAATCCAGTAGTAGTAATGTTATTTGCTCGAACACTAGCTTCATACAATCGCTTAGGTTCATCTTTCATCATAGTTACAGTGCCAAATATTTCTATATAAGAAATTAGATAAGATACAGCCGTTTGATTTTCTTTGAATTGTCCCCATTGGTTATATTCCAACGAATATACAAGTTATTTCCTTATTTACATAATACGGACTCCAATCTCCACTTAATCCAGCAAAATAACTTGCTTTATTATTTACTTTAGTCCATGGTGCATAGCTAGTAGGGCCGTCATTAAAACAAGCAACACCCGCAATGAAATCTGTACTATATGCTATAGGGAAAGGCAACGGATTATTCTGTGCAGTTTCTTTAGTTTTTACCCATTGGAGGGCATTGGTCAGGATTTGCCAAGAGCAATATAATAATGTTCAAACTTTGCAAATTCGATTTTGTCTAAACTAAGGCGAATGGCATTATCAAAATTGCTAGAAGAACGCTCCGTTGCTGATTCTAATATAGTGCCAACTCCTACATATACTTCCGTAAAAGCAATTGGAAATTGTGTAGGTGATGTATACCACATATCAATACGGCCCCTTTTAACTATTCCCCATTGGTTAGCATATTCCTAGGCATATCCAGCTTATTCCTGTCATGTAATCATCTATTTGTACTTTGAATGATGTTGACGTTTTAGCAATCACAGCACAAGTATGATCTAGTGCATCATTAAAGTTAGTGTTATTAGATTCTCCTACTGGAAGTGCTACGTATTTACCGTTGCAAGGAAGTATCAATGAAATAGAAATAATCCTATTAACATTTTTTCCATCTGCTATATGTCCCCATTGGCTAAAATCCAACAGCACCCCACCGTATAGATGTAACGTTATTTTGCGCAGACATATAAGTGAAGTTATTTATTGTTATTTCCTTAACAGCACTACTCGTCCAACTATCATTATCTAACGTTGACGGCGCTATGTTAGTGACTGCGACGAACGGAGGAAAAGTAAAAGGTATTATAAAGTTACTAGCTCCATCATATATAGTCCTAGCAACTGTAATGTCTGCCTTTCCCCATTGGTTACGATAAGCCTATAGCGATATAACTATGTCCATAAAATCTAAATGCAATATCAGTTGATGTTAGTTTTATTGCATCATCATAATTATTTCCACTTGGACTTCCAGTTGAAGGAGAAATAGACCCCACTGCTTTAAAAGGCGTACTAAATCTAATCGGTAATGTCGCTTTTGATTGATATTCTGATGTATTGTGAGAAGTCTGTCCCCATTGGTTATGAACCTACTGTAATCCAATAAAGCCCTGTACATCTATCGTCTACACAAGCTTTAAATGATGTCAGTGTTTTATCAATTCTACTAATAGCAGTTTCTCTATCTAAATTACTATCGTATGTAGGATTTCCTAAATATTCTGGAACTACAACAGGAATGTATTTATAACTATATGGTAGTAATAAGCTAATAGTAAATTGACGATATGCAGATAGATTATCTGTTTTATATCCCCATTGGTTAAACTCCGATAGATATCCAATGTGTTACAAATCCATTTCTGCTATCACTATGATCTAGTACGAACTTATCATTTTTGTACAAACGCGTACCAGGACAGTTTACGCCTGCACCTTTACTTGCATACACGCCGAATACCTCTTGAGTATATGCAATAGGAAATGTAACCCAAACAGAATGTGAGTATCCATGAGCAATCTCAGCATTAGTAATAGTAGGGTCATTACGTGATTCGTTTTCAGCTCCCCATTGGTTAACTTTTCCCGACTGCTATGAAGAAATGCTCAAATCGAGCAAATGATATTGTTGTATTTGTGTACTTTATAGCGTTATCGGAGTTATTTGAGGATGGTCCTTTGGCACTATCTGGCAATCCTGTTGTGACTGCATATACATTATTGAATGCAATTGGGAAATTGGTAGTTTGCAAATACCATGAACTATCGTTTCCACGTAGTGATTTTCCCCATTGGCTCTAAGGCAATAACTCAATAGCCTTACGCAACTCACGCAGTTCTTTATGCGTGTAGACTTTAGTTGTAATATCTCCATGCTTATGACCGAGAATGGCACGAGTTGCAGTAGGTGATGCGCCGTATTTATCTAGTAGAGTAGCTACTGTATGGCGGCAGTCATGTGTTGAATGGGAACATTTGATAGCCGTCATTACTGATTTAAATTGCTTGCTGAATTGAGCGTAAGAAATTGGTAATATCTTGTCAGATGAATTCTGGTACAGAGTTGTAACTATTGGTAATATTCGACTATGAATAGGAATTAACCGATTACGTCCAGCCTCAGTTTTGGATTGACGAATTATAAGGCATTTAGTGCGGAGATTAATATCGTTCTTACGTAACGATAGTAATTCACCGCATCTCATACCGGTATATAAAAGTATTAGAATGCCACAAGTATCGGTAGTATTAAGGCTCCATAATCGATTAATCTGTTGGCGAGTGAATGGCTTGTGAGGATATACGCTAACATCATGGCCAAGATTAAGAAAAGAGGTGTAATCCTTAATATCAATGTCATTAACAATTGCATACTTAGACAGTAATGAGAGTAACGTGCGTACCTTCTTAGCAGATGCATAAGAAAGGCCGTTATTTCTCATGATATCAATAACGCATTGCATATCAGAATATTTGATTAAGTTAATAGGAATATTAGCAATTGATTGAATGTGATCATAGGCAATGCGATAGGATTCAATGGCTGATTTACTCACAATTCCAATGCGAGTAGGTAGCCATTTTTCATACAAACTTTTAAACGTTTCAACACATGCACTTTTGCGGTGCATGCGAAGATACGCATTTCTTGGGTAGTGCTTAATGGTACTATTCATTGTTATATCCTTTCATTAATTAGGAGGTATATATGAATAATTATATCCACGTCCTTGATGCGGAAGGGAAACGCATCACATCAATTGTAGATAATATGTTAGTACCTATCGGTAAAGATGCTCTGCTTAAACAAGCTAAAGAACAATATCCGGATGCAGCTCAATATATATATGGCGGGGATGATATGCTAGATGCCTTTCTCGATGGAAAAATTTATAAAGATGGTATGTTCGAAGACGCGCCAGTAGTTGAATACATTCCGACGAAGGAAGAAAAAATAAACGCCATAAAAGGCGAATATGAACCACGTTTTAAAACGCTAGAAGAGGCTCAACGCCGATTGCTACTAATGGGGAAACCTACTAACGCAATTAGTGCTCAATATATCAAGTTGAATAGCGAAATGGTAGCACGAATCAAGGAGGTGCAATAATATGCCCAAATATATCGGTGATAGTAAAGTTCCCGTAATGGAATTCTGTGAGTACTGTTGGGAAGTACTTAATGACAATGGCACATGTCCTACAGAAGGATGTGTGCATAATGATTTGCTCTCTTTAGATGAAAGCGAAGCACAAACGGAAGGAGATTAAATGTGGACATGGCAATTCGAACTGAATGATATTCTAACCACGTTGACTATTGTCAGTATAGTTGCTGGTATAGGGTATAAGGTTCTAGTTATTCCATTGCTTGAAAAGTTGGATTTGCAACGAATGCAAGACAATTTGATGTTTCAGGAAAAAATGGGCGTGCTCACGGATACGCTAAAGGAATTAAAAGACGAAATAAAATTGTCTCGTGAGCAGCGAACTAAAGCGTACACTGAACACGTTAAATTGACATCTCGTGTCGAGGGCATCGAAGCTCGTGTTGATGATATTAAGGAGGAACTACATGAACATACCACCAAATCTCATCAGTACAGTTAAAAAATCATATCAATCTGTTAGGGTGGCCAATTTCCACCCTACAGGAATATTTGCTACCAGGGCGCTAGTATTTGTGATGCTAGTGCCTATTTTACTAGTTGTTACCGAATACATTATGGTGTTCATTCGTGGCTATGCTGACGATATGACAATAAAAATTATTAATACGGGGATAAATATTATCGACCATATATTTATCCCAAGCGTATTAACAGCCCTTGTAGGGTTCTTGGCGCTTTGGATAGATAAGGACGGTAACGGTGTTCCCGATCAATTAGAAAAGGAGGATAAACGATGAAAGTATTTATTAATCCAGGACACGACATTAACTTAGATAGTGGCGCAGTTAATCCCGTGTATGGTACCCGTGAATGTGATGTGGCACGTGATGCGGGCAAGATGTTGGCGCGCTATTTAGAAACAGCAGGGTGCGAAGTTCGTACTCTTCAAGATGATGATTTAGGGCTAGTATGCGCTGAATCCGATTCTTGGGGCGCGGATATATTTGTATCACTCCATTGCAATGCCTTCAACACGCAAGCACGAGGGACTGAAACCCTATATAAATCCTTTAATGGGCAACGCTTGGCTAATGATATCCAATCACAAATTATCCGTAGTATTAATACCGTAGACCGTGGTGTTAAAAAACGTGATGACCTTTGGGTCTTAAACGGTACGGATGCAACAGCGGTTCTTGTTGAAATGGCTTTTATTGACAATGAAGAAGACCATGCTATGCTAACTAATGATTTAGATACTATCGTCCGTGCTATTGCACGAGGTATCACAGATTACGCAGGAGGGCTATGATGTATGAAAGAATCAAAAGTCTATTTGATAGCGCTCGTAACCGCTATATTCTTATCGGTAGTATTGTGTTCCTCGCCTTGCTTTGCATCGGATATATCTTCTACCAGCCAAGCGGAAACGACTATCACCGTGCCGTTGACGCAGTGGAACGAGCTCAAGAGCAACAACGCGAAAGCGTTAAGCTTAATCGAGACATCCAGTATTCCATTGACCGAAGCTCAAGGCTTAGTCATGAAGCAAAGGGAAGAGTTGAACGAAGCACACAATACAATATCGACATTGGAAACCGAATTGATGAAAGCCAAAATGCTATCCATGAAGCAAGAAGTTACCTTGTCAGAAATGCAGAACTCATTGACCGAATTGAAAGGGCAAATAGACAACGACAAGAGAACAATCAAGCGACTACGAATGCAACGCAACTTATCCCAGGTAGTGGGAGCGGGAGCGATAATCGGAGTGGTAATTCATCGATAGAGAGGTGATCCATATCTCCTGAGCAGGAGCAGGTGGACTCCTGGATTGATTTCAAAAGATTATCGAAAGAATGACAAAAGATTAAAAGGGCCTACTAGCTTAGATAATATCTAGGTTGGTAGGCCCTTTATTTTTGCACTTTTATGAAATTTATTAAAATTAGTACTTGCAAATACATCGAATACGATGTATAATATAGACAAAGGTAAGGGAAGTAGTAAAGGAGTACATACCATGAGCAAATACAGTGAATTTCTAAAAAGCGTAAAAGAATCTCAATTGACTAAGTTCTTCGGTGAAGTGAAACACACTTCCAACAAGTACTTTAAATTTAACCATGTAATTAGCGACGATGAAATCATCATCGTAACTAACAACGTGAAATTCGTTAAAGGTAACCCAGTTCTAGTCATCGACAATAATAAAGTTGTATATCTAAAGGAATGGAACGTTGCAGAAGTTCGTAACTATAATAAAGACTTATATGCATTCGCAGTTAAATTGAACCGCAAATACTGGAAGGAATACACATTCAAAAGTGACTTCGATGATATGTGCTTCGAAGAAGCAGATACATTCGATAGCCTAAAAGCAGTAGCAGAAATGCAAAATGATACTGAAATCGCATTAGGTTGGGGCAAATAAGGAGGTACTTATGAAATTCGAGGACGTTATGACCTCCGCGGAAGCTGCGGAACGTTGGAAGATTAGTCCGGTTACAGTGAAGCAGGCGTGCTCTGGCCAACGGAACACGCCACCGCGATTCACATCGGATGAGTGCAGAAAGGCAAAAGGTACCTGGTTAGTATCACGCCAAGGCATGGAACGATTATATGGGGAGGAACCTAAAATGTTAAAAGTCTACAGTACCGCAACTCAAAAGCCTTGGTTCATGGGAACCGCAGAAACTTACAAGGAAGCATGGGACATGATATACGAGCATGAAATGCGTCAATCTCCATGCATTGGTAAATGGGACAAGGACGCATGGGATGATGGCGACATGGAGGAAGAATTTCCTAACTTCGTATGGCCTGAAGGTGTAGATTACGTTTGGACGGCTGACTGGATTGCGGAAGTCGTTCCTGATCCAAAGGAATACAACGAGGAAGGTGTACGAGGCCTTATTGACGATTTGATGCTATCTTATAAAATTGAAGAAATAACGGATTAAGCTCGTTATAATTCGTTTAAAATTAAAACAGTTGCTCAACTGTTGCTCAACTTTTAGAAGTTGAGTATGTGGATATGTTAGTAAAATAGAGGGTTTATATAATTTTATGAATATGTTATATAAACAGATACGATAAACCTATAAAGCCGGTAAATATACGTATTTACCGGCTTTATTTATTTACAGATTGTTTTAAATTCTTTAAACTTAGCTTGGTTGCTCAACCGTTGCTCAACTTTTGGCGAAAGTTAAAGAGGCGTAATCCTCGCCTAAAAGGCTATCCTTGTCAGGTAATTTATTTACGGCTGCTACTAATTCAGATACATCTTTGTGGATATATACTTGATTTGTTACGTCCGAATGTCGATGACCTAATATGGTTTTTGTTGTAGCTTCAGATATACCAATATGAATTAATAGCGTAGCGCATGTATGCCTTCCATCGTGCGGAAGGTGCCCAGGGAAATACTTATTTAAGTAGTTTCGAATAGCTACTAATAAGTGCTTAGGCGTATCTTTCGGAAGTAGATATTCGTGCCGTTGGAAGCTACTTAACTTATACCACTCTTTAATAAATGGTAGGATAGATTCTGCAATCGGGATGATGCGGTTTTTACCTGCCGCGGTTTTACTACCACCGATCATATATCTATCTTTAATGTGGACATCTTTTAGTTTAATGCCTTGGATTTCACCAGGTCGCATTCCTGAATATATGTACACCAATAATATGCGAGCGTCCCGGTCTGTTTTTGCTAACTCCCATAAATGAGATATTTCAACAGGTGTAAAGGGTTTATGAATTTCAGATTTCACCTTTTGCGGAAGCGTTACAAGCGCAGCATAGTTTTTATCAACGATATCATTTTTGATAGCTGCGTCAAAAGTTGCTTTCATAGCAGTTTTAATTTGTACTAAGGTTGTGTGGCTTTTATCCGCATACCTATCAATGACGTCTTGCATATGTGCGAGTCTTATGTCCTTGATAGGTATTTTTAGTAGATGCTCAACTTTCTTTTTATTGTAAAGATAGCCGCCTTTTTCTAAAATAACCCCTTTACGTATCTTATCTTCAATCATCCATTCCCAGCATTGGCCAAAGGTCGTATCTTTGGTCTCGTATTGTGGTGCGTTAGCGTCATAAGCGGACAGGGCATTATATGCTTCCTTTTGCGTGGCAAACGTGCCTATTGATTTGCGCAAGGGTTTACCCTCAGAATTGTAACCAAGCGTCACCACGGCTCGGTAAGGCTTGCGTAAGGGCTTATGTTTCATCTTATAAACGGATCCTGTTCCGTTGGCACGTTTCATGGCCATAATATGTCCTCCTTGTCGGGTAATGCGCAGAGGATGTATAATATTGGCATCGGAAAAACTGAATACACCTCTGTGCTATTTGGTTTTAAGTGGCAGCATCGTTTACTCGGTGCTGCTTTATTTTTTTTTACGATTAGGGGGTTACTGGGATATTTATTGTACGTGTATCCATATTCTCTCCTTTATCACAAAGCCAGTTATCATGCACTTTCTTCCGATTTTGTTGACGTCAACAAATTCGAAGCAATCCGCACGATGACTGGCTTTTTCAACAAAAAGACCCATCCGGGTGCGCTGTAGTCGTTAAATCCTGAAGCGTGGATGGGTACTATAGTATATCACGCTGTGCAATGGGTGATTTAGAAATTATTAATGCTGACAGAGTCTACTTCTCCCGTATCGGCTTTGATTTTTACAAAGAACATGCCGCGAACCATTGCGCCAAATCCATTCTGTGCGTCAACCGTACCACGAACGGTAACACTATTATCATAACGAATAACTTGCTTTATATCGAATTTAGCTGTGGATGGCGCTTTTAGTCGAGCAGATACTGCATCTTTAGCGGCCACTTGATACGCTGCTTTTTGTTGATCACTAATGTAGACCTTACTAATATCGTCTGTCTTTTGCCCGTTTTTGTAAACGGTAGAGAAGCTATTTTCGATTTCACTAACTTTATCATTTTTGATGCGGAAGAAGGTTTGCCCATATTTCTCATCAACAATGTAATACACGCCTTGCTGGTCTGCTACTTTATTTACATTGCCAAACTCAGTGACCCCAACGCTTTGTAATTCGGCAAGTACTTGCTGAGATTGCTCTTTTGATAAACCCGTTGCATCTTTGATATTATCGACTGGCCCTCCGCAGCCGGCGATACATAAAGCAGTAATTAAAATCCCTGATACTAACACTTTTTTCATACTATTAACCTCCCTAAATTTTAGATAACGTATAAGTTCGCCCTAAGGGCTTCCACGCTCCTAATAAATCCCTGGCACTCTTAAATACATCGTATTCCGATTTTGTTATACATGCTAATACTTGTTCATAGTCATATCTTGTTTTTATATAAGGGAATATATCATTAAGTTGATTACTATAAAAGTTCAAAATGTCTTGATTAACTGCGGGCGTTTCTCTATACACTTTGCTACTAGCTAAAGAAGCTGCATGTTTACTTAATCCAAATAAATGTCTGTACATAAAATATAAATCTTGAAATGTTGCGGAGCCTTTGCGGTATTTAGAGATAGCCCCTAATACTAATGTAGTCGGTGCCAAAATTTCTCTTGTAAAAGTATTTGCTTCCCATTCCATTAGAGCCCGTTCATTTTTTCCACTGTTCGGACAAGTTAATTGGTGCTCACGGATAATATGGCCTGCTTCATGATAAATACTCCATATTTTACGAGCTTTAGTAGATATTTCCGAATTATACAATAGATGAAATTGCTGTGTTGACGGCAAGTAGTATGATACTGCATCATTTGATTGCGTTAATTGATTTAGTTGAAAAGAACTTATATTATAATCTTTCTCAACTTCCTTGTATGTCATTATGTTGACGCCGTAGTTATCAACTAAATATCTTAATATGGGCCGAGCTGTTAGTTTTAAATCATTAGTTAGCTTTGGCCTAATTCTATTGGCTGTTTGTATTACATTTTCTTTGCTAGTCGATATCATCATCCTCAGGCATTTTACCTCCTTGTTTAGTATAAAGATATTGAGCATAGGAACTCAGTTCCTTTTTAGATGCATTGTCTAACGATTTATAGTTTCGTTGTAACGCAATTAAATCGGGATCAAATGAATCATCTAAGTGGGAGCCGTCTTCTAAAGTGGCTAAGTAGTCAGCAGAAATCCCTAATCCGCTACAAATTTTAAGGATATTATCTATAGATGCTCCGCCTACATTCTTGAGAATAGATAAAAGTGTTGTATAAGGCATATCTATTGATGCCGCAAATCCTCTAATACTATCTATCTGTAGTATTCGTTCTTTTAAAAATTCTTCTCTAGTCATTGTTTTATACTCCTAACTAATTATCTTGTATCTAATTATAGCATTGTAAACACGATATTTCAATATCTAAACACGATATATCATACATAAATTAGATTACAAAGAATATTAAACAACCTTAAATTTGACATACACGATATTTCGTACTACAATTAACCCATAGAAACACACGAAATATCGTGTTTTCATATCAATATTCAAGTAATCAGAAAGGAGGGAGCAAGCATATGTACCCAAATGTAAACGCTGAGCTTGGCCGTCTAGGTTGGAGTAGAAAGGACCTATCTATTAAAACAGGAATACGGTACATGACACTTGTAGATAAGTTAAATGGCAAGTATCCATTATTGCTTAATGAAGCAATTAAAATTAAAGCCGCTCTTGGTATATGTGAGTCTTTAGACTATCTTTTTTTTACAAAATAGTACGATATTTCGTGTACTTGATAGGACAGGGGGGGGTAAAACAGATGAACAGTGAAACACGAATCAGATTATTAGAAGAACGAGTGGCTTTCCTTGAACTAATGACACAAGCTAGCGCGCATGAATTATTAACTCAATATATTCGCACGGTGGCCGAAGGACAAGGGATACCTTGTGAAAGACGTAAAAACCGAGGCAATCACGGATGGACCTTACCGAGATTTGAAATACATTGTAAGAACGCCATTGCAATGGCGTTAGGAATTTCAAAAATTATCGACATTGAGTATGAAATGCTCGCTGATGCTGAACACATTGTCGATGTAATTGCCGATGTGTACGTTTCTTGGAATTAAGGAGGTAAGCATAATGCAAAAGCGTGACATACAGGCCGTTATCAGCATCTGTCTTTGGATGCTAATGCTTAGCCTTTCTGCGGCTGTTAGTATTTTTATCATCATAGTGGCAGCAATCACTGCTTATCACTGGTAGGAAGGAGTTACTTATGATAACTAAAACAATTGCCGTGTGCCAGATGGCCACGGTATTGGGAAGAACTATGACCGCGATACGTGAATGTATCGCAAGAGATAAATTCCCCTTTGCGCAGTGCTGGCAAACGGAAGGCAAAAAGGGCCGCACCTTTTCAATTGATAGAGAAGGGTTCCGGTTCTACTTGGCCAACACACTGGGCTGGCCGGAAGAGAAAATTAATGAAGCATTTAAGGAGGCGCACATCGTATGAACGGGATGCTTAAAGGAATCGGCCTATTAATGATAATCGGTACGGTAGGCAGTTTAGAACTCGACCGCATCGGCTTTACACAAGCACTGTTTCAAGTGTTAAGTGGGGTCATGGCTTGGATGGTATCTGAGTACAGAATTGAGGTCAGACGATTGCGCCGTAAATTAATGCGTAGCCGTCAGGTACAGAGTTCTATGTATTACAGATTTTAGGGGTTAACGCGTATGAGAACTCAGCGCTGCACAAGATGCAATAAGAGGCTAAAAGGCCCCTACCATTATTGGAGTTTTACAACAGGCGCACCGCGCGCCGTGTGTAAAAAATGTAAAGAAATACATCAACCCGTAAAACAGAGGAGGCAGACATGACAAATCAAGAAATTCGCATGATTCTTAAATGCGTATAAGGAGGTGGTAAAATTGCGAGATTGTACAACGTGCCCAAATAAAGAGTACTGCATTCCTGATGAGTGCGAGCAGTTGGGCGCAAAAAAAATGCCCTCACGCAAGGCAATGCGTAAAGGGCACATAGAAAAATATCCATTTAAAGTATATCACATCGTTAAACAGAAAGGAAATAAAACAATGATCGAGTTAAAAATTACCGTAGATAAAGCCGTTGAATTAGAACAAGAAGTGAAAGACCTTTACCAATCCATCGTAGGCGCTCCTGTTAAAGACGTAGAACCGGCGAACTGGACAACTAATGATGTTAAACCAGCTAAGAAGGAAACTCCTAAAGTGGAAGAACCGGTTAAAGAAGAAGCTCCTGCTTCTAAGGAAAAACCAGCCCCTACAGTTGAACCAGTAAAAGCTGAAGAACCTAAAGTGGAAGTTCCTAGTCTCGAGGCAACTCGTGAAGCAGTGAAAGATGTAATGGCAAAAGCTGCGGACAAGACGCAAGCTAAAACAGAATTCAAAGCCTTCTTAGATAGTATCGGAGCTGAAAAGGTAACATCCGCTACGGATGCGCAACGCATCCAAATCATGGAATGGGTGGCTAGTCGTGGCTAAGAAACATGCCCTACTAGGTGCATCAAGTAGCGCTAGGTGGCTCGTATGTACGCCATCGGCAAGACTAGAAGCGATGTTCCCTGATGAACAATCGCCCTATGCTGTAGAAGGTACTATAGCGCATGACCTGGCAGAATCCATCCTGCGCCATAAGCTCGAGGGCAAAAAAGCCCCTAAGCTAGACGACTTCTCCGCGGAAATGGTTGAAGCCGTTAACCGATATGTAGACATCTGCGAAGAAAAGGTGAACGAGGCTCGCGCCCGTTCATCTGATGCGGAAGTAATGATAGAAGCAAAGCTCGACTTCTCTCGCTGGGTACCAGAGGGATTTGGTACAGGCGATATGGTAATCGTAGCGGACGGCATCCTGGAAGTGATTGACCTGAAGTACGGCAAGGGCGTTCCAGTGAGTGCCATTGAAAACACACAAATGAGGCTCTACGCGTTGGGTGCTTACGACATAAACGAGTTCCTGTATGACATTAAATCGGTCCGTATGACCATCGTTCAGCCAAGACTTGATAGCGTATCTACCAATGAAATGGCGCTTGAAGAACTGCTTGATTGGGGCGAAGAAATAAAACCAATCGTACAACGTGCCTTTCGTGGTGAGGGCGAATGTACGCCTTGCGATTACTGTAACTTCTGTAAAGCACGGCACACCTGCCGGGCATTAGCTGATACTTGCCTTACTGCTTTTTATAAGGATGGGGGCAAGCTCAATCAATTACTCACGGACAGCGAAGTATCTGACATCCTAGCGATGAAAGACTTAATCACAAAATGGATTAAAGGTGTTTATGACTTTGCTTACGAGAAAGCCTTATCAGGTGAAAAGCAATGGCCTGGATACAAATTAGTAGAAGGTACATCAAGACGTACTATCACGGATCCTGAGGCAGCGGCTAAAACATTACTTGATAATGGCTACAAGGAAGAAGACATTTTTAAACCGCGTGAACTCGAAGGTATCACGAATCTGCAAAAGGTTCTTGGTAAAAAGGGCATCGCAGAATACTTAGAGGCGTATATCGACAAGCCCGAAGGCAAGCCGACACTTGTTCCGGACAGCGATAAACGCCCCGCAATTAATACAGTTGAAACAATGATGAATGAATTTGATGATGAGGTATAAACACGATGAATAAAACAGTAACAGCGGTACTCGCGATTTCCGCGCTGGCTGTCAATGTAGCCGGCGCAACTAGCAATAATACGGTAGGTGGTACAAATAATACCATATCTACGAATTCTACTAGCTCAGCAGTATGGGGCTTCCAAAATAACATCGACGCAAATAATGCGTTGGCGTTTGGCACCAATAATGCTGTAACTGGAGAAAACGGTTTTGCTGGTGGCAACAATGCTACTGCAGCAGGTCGCAATAGTTTTGCATTCGGTAGTCATGCCGAGAGCTTGGTGGAGTACACCATAGCTATTGGCAACCAGGCTAGAACCGCGGCCTATGATAGCGTTGCCATAGGCAACGGTGCTTTCGTATCCGGTGAAAACTCCGTGGCCTTTGGCAGGTCAAACAATGTGACGGGTGAAAACTCCGTTGCAGTTGGGGCCAACAATGGCACAGTATCCGGTGGTCAGTCCGCCATAGTAGGGTACAACAACAGGATAGGGTCCCAAAAGGAGCAGTTAGTGTTTGGTTCAAATTCCGAATCTAATGGCCAAGGCGCGCTCGTGTTCGGCACCCATGCTAAATCCTTAGCAACTGACGCCATTGCCTTTGGCAACAACACAATAGCCGATCGTGCAAATTCCGTTGCTGTCGGCACCAACGCGGTGACCGATGATGCGGTAGGTGTTGATGGTATCACAATTAATGGTACTCGCCACGTATTCGCAGGCGAGCAACCGGCAAGCGTAGTAAGTTTTGGTTCTAAAGCCCGTGCAGGTGCAGGCGGAGTAACTCAGTATAACCGCCAACTCACGAATGTTAGCGCTGGGCAAATCTCCGCTGATTCACTAGACGCTATCAACGGTAGTCAGCTTTATGCGGCTATCGATGAAATCGAAACTAATGCTAAACAAATTGCTAAAAACAAACAAAACATTAAAGATGTAGCAATTGGTTTGAACATGCTAGGCGATGTGGTTAATGATCACGAACAAGCTATTGCTGGTAATACTAACCGCATCAATGGTAATACATCTGCTATTACTTCCCTTGGCCAAAAGGTAACCGCTAATACAGCGGATATTAGAAGCCTTGAACATGTGGCAGACAATCACGAAGGGCGTATCACAACTTTAGAAAATCGTTCTTTGGGCTTAGCTAATGATATTAACAACAAATTAAACAATCTTGGTCAACGTGTTAATAAGTTAGGCGCAAGCTCCGCAGCACTTGCTGGATTGCATCCATTAGACTTCAACCGCAACGATAAAGCATCTTATGCAGTATCTTACGGACACTACAGAAATGCAAACGCAGTAGCGTTGGGCGCGTTCTATCGTCCAAATGAACGAACTATGATTGGTGCAGGTGTTAGCTTTGGTGGTGAAACACAACTTACGTTAAACGTAGCATTCAAAACTGGTAAAGGTAGCGATTACATCGCTGAAGCGAAGGATGCGCAAAGCCGTATCTCTAAACTAGAAGCATTAGTAGCGAAGCTAATGGCAGAGATTGAAAAATGACATCTGTACGGGCTATCGCAAAAGAGCTCCATGAACGGGGGCATTACCTCGACGAGCTTTACCAAATTACTATTGCCTATGCCACTAGCTTACACGTTCGCTATTGCGCAATAGATGCTAAGTGTGAGGCGATAGAAGACTATTATAAAACTGAATTAGACCTTTCGAAATATTCTTGGGAAGAAGACGATGAGTGGATTCAACTAGATGACGAAAGGTCTGATATCGAATACGAATTAGATAATTTATTTAACACGGTAATAGGGTTCGAACATAATTGTAACCCATTTAAGAAATAAGGAGACAGTAACATGGCTAAATTAACAACTGGTGTAGTAAGACTTTCTTATGCAAATATCGCACAACCTCGTAAAAATGATGATGGTAAAGCAAAATATAGTTCCCAAATCATTATCGATAAAACAGATAAGAAGACTATCAAAGCATTTGAACGTGCGATTGAAGAACTCAAAACGGATCCAAAAGCAGTTGCTAAGGTAGAAGGCAAAGCAGCCTACCTCAAATTGAACTTACGTGACGGCGATACTGATGAAGCGGTAGTTGACCAACCCGAAACATATGCTGGTAAATACTTCATTAACGCTAACAGTGATAAGCAACCTATCGTGTTTACACGCGACAAAATCAAAATGGATGACTTCGATATCGAAGAAGAAATCTACTCTGGTGTATATGCACAAGTTGCGCTTTCCGTTTTTGCTTATAACTTCAACGGTAAGAAAGGCGTAGGCTTTGGTCTAAACGGCATCCGTAAAGTTAAAGATGGCGAACGCCTTGGCGGTGTACATGTATCTGCTAATGACTTTGGCGATGATGATTTAGGCGACCTAGACGATGACGACGATTTAATCTAAGGAGGCAATTATGGAGCTCAGTATTGATGTGGAAACCTATTGCGCCTGCCCTATTAAATATGGGGCGCAGCGATATGTTGACGATACAACATTTGAAATACTGCTCTTTGCCTATAGCTTTGATGATGAACCCGTCGAAGTAATTGATATGACAAAGAATCCACTGCCCGAAAGGGTGGTGGACGCTTTGTATAATAAGGAAATTACAAAGACCGCGTTCAATGCAGCATTTGAAATGCTATGCCTAAAAAAGTACTTCCCTGATGCGGACTATACGAATTGGGAATGTACATCTGTACTTGCTTTGTACTGTAGCTTACCGGCAAGCCTCGATAATGTGTCTAAGGCTTTGAAATTAGGAGAAGCTAAGGATTCACGGGGTAAACGCCTAATTCAATTCTTCTCTGTTCCGCGTAAGCCTACTAAGACAAATCCTAAGACACGTAATATGCCTGAGGATGCGCCTGAGAAATGGGCGGAATTTATTGAGTATAACCGTCAGGATGTAGTGGTTGAAAAGGCAATTCGTAAACGCCTGCTTTCATTGAAACCACCTGCTATTGAACACGAGTATTGGCTACTTGATCAAGACATCAACTGGAGAGGTGTAAAGGTGGATATGGACCTCGTCGATGCTGCCCTTCAATGTAACGATGAGATAGTGGAAAAGGCTACCGTATCATCGGCACGACTAACAGGGCTAGATAATCCCAATAGTACGTTGCAACTTAAGGATTGGTTATCAAGTCGCCTTGGCTATGAAATTGAAACTATGCGAAAAGATGACGTATCAGATCTACTATCAAAGGATATTCCTTCCGATGTGCGCACCGTGCTGAAGAACCGGCAAGTCCTGGGCAACTCTTCAATTAAAAAGTACTTGGCCATGAAAAATGCAGTATGTTCCGACGGCCGTATCCACGGCATGCTTCAGTTTTACGGAGCCATGAGAAGCGGACGATGGGCGGGGCGTGTAGTGCAACTACAGAACCTCCCTCGTAATTACCTAGAAGATTTAGACACAGCCAGGGAAGTTCTTAAAAGTAGAGATGTAGAATTGCTAGACCTACTTTATGGAAACCCTGGTGATGTGATTAAGCAACTCATTCGTACGGCTCTCGTAGCAGAGGATGGACACCGCTTTATAGTGGCAGACTTCAGTGCTATTGAAGCCCGTGTGATTGCCTGGCTCGCTCACGAGCAGTGGCGACAGGATGTATTTGCACAAGGTGGCGACATCTACTGTGCCTCCGCATCTAGCATGTTCCACGTACCAGTCGAGAAGCACGGCGTAAATGGGCACCTTCGCCAAAAGGGTAAGGTTGCAGAATTGGCACTGGGCTATGGTGGTGGCGTAGGGGCCATGAAATCGATGGACTCAAAAGGGGAAATTCCAGAATCCGAACTTCCCGGTATCATCGAAGCTTGGCGACGAGCTAGCCCACGTATTACAAGATTTTGGAAAGATGCAGATACTGCAGCCAAGAAAGTCGTAAAGACCGGCGAACCTGTACGAATTAGACAAGGCAACATTAAATTCTTTAAATCGAAAGGGTTTATGTTTATCGAATTACCGTCCGGACGTAGACTTGCCTATGCAAGACCTAGAATAGGGCTTAACCGATTCGGCAGTGAATCGATTGAGTACGATGGCATGGATCAGGTTAAGAATACATGGGGCAGAGTTGAAACCTACGGCGGAAAGCTCGTCGAAAACATTGTACAGGCTGTAGCAAGAGATTGCTTAGCAGCATCAATGCTTCGGCTTTCTAACGCTGGTTACAAAATTGTAGCCCATATCCATGACGAAGTGGTTATCGAAGCGCCTATAGGCGAAGGCAGTTTAGATGAAGTTATAGATATTATGTGTGAGCCCGAGTCCTGGAATGAGGGCCTCATATTAAACGCAGCTGGGTTTGAAAACCCGTATTATATGAAAGACTAGGAGGAAGTCATTATGATTAATAAAGAACAAATTAAACAACAACGTGAAATGATCGACAGTTTATATGAACTCGTGAAAGATGCGCCGGCTAGCGAACGTAAAGACTCCGCTATGGCGTACTGTGAAGGCTGTATTGCCGCTTGTGATTTAGGGCTTAAAGTACTCAATGGTAAAAAAGCAGAGCCCGCAAAGACTGAAGAAACACCAACAGTAGATGGCGCTCCTAAAGTAGAAGAACAAGAAAAGCCAAAACGCAAACGTACTTCTAAGAAGAAAGCACCTGTTGAAGAAACACTACCGATTGAGGTAACTCCTGAAGAAGACGATTTAGACGATTTGTTATAAGAAAGAGGATAGCGCCTTATGAAGGTATTATTTAGTTTGTCAGTCAAAAAGCTGTATGACCTAGTACGGCGCAAGCAAGTGAACTCTTGGTCACCTGCTGTACATTACCACGTAGATTGCGGGCAATCCTTTGCCTGCTTGTGGCCTTCCGTGTCATCCGGTATGGGCAAAATCGTAGACCCATATATGTCAAATGAGTTTTATTGCCCGCAATGCGGCGAACTCATTCACACAAACGATGATTGTGTTGCTGAGGTTTCGAGTAATGACAATATTCCGCTTGATATCGAACTTTCGATCATCGATAGAGGATCAATATTAGACGTTAAATTCGACTACCACACCGTATACGTTGATAACGATATGCAGTCGATTTACCCCGGATACAAACCGCATCTTATCGACATATTGCGTTTTGATTTTAAACAAGGAAAAGTATTCCTGGTTCAAAAGAAACGCACTCGTGCCGATATAGTATCTGAAATCGAGCCTAATATATCGTGCTTTTATTCAAAGTCATTACCCTTACGATGGCTTGTAACAACTCCAAATTGTCGATTAGCGGAGCATAAAAACGAGCTAAAGACTTTTGCCAAAGTGCTAAAGGAAGCCTATTTTACTAAGTTATCTAAAAAAGTAGGCTACAGAGTTAAGGCTATTAGGCAGGGTGTTTTATTATCAGCCAAATATGGGGCCCTTGATAATTTGCTCCATAACCTAATTTGGAAAATGCACGCACCGGATGCGCCCGCTCTTAATGATACATTAGTTAAAGACTATGACACCTATTTTAGGCCTTTCGGTTCTGACAAGGTGTGTACTTCAAGTATTACTGAGTTAACAAGCACCGGTACACCATTTATTAAAGCTCTAATACAGCTTTATGAATTACCAGATAAGCGCTGGGTTCGAAGATTACTGTCAATACGTCCTTTCTTTTATGTGAAAGTAATTAAGACGGCCAGCAAGATATTCAAAAGTATGGATTATCAAAAGGCCTTTACAGACCTCGTAGCAGAGGAAGGTGGGGGCACAGGATATATTCAATCGTGGCCGATATGGAATAGCGAACAAGCCTTGCTTATGTTTACAAAGTTCCTATCTATCATGATGCACCAATACGGTGAGCGGCGTACGCTACTGTTTATTAAAAATGCGGATTCCTATTCTGAAATTAAAGACACATCTGATATGTATCTTAGATTATCAAGAAGCAAGAAGAAGGAAGTTTGGGCTAGACGAATTCAGATTAAAGACCTGCACGATGAGATTGTGTGTTTATCTAAATTTGAAGATGCCGAAAACTTGCCAGTGCAGCAGAGCCTACGCCATAAAAAGTTAGCAGATTCAGTTGAAGGGCTAACTTTCAACGTGATCAAATCAACGCACGGCATCATCCGATTAGGCGTGCAATTGAATAATTGTGTTGGTACTTATGTCGATAAGGTAAAAGCTGGAACGTGCGCTATCGTAGGAGTCTATAAAAGCGACAAGCCTGTGGCATGTATTGAAGTTAACCCTAATAAGACTACCGATAACTTTGTTGAAATACACCAGGCTAAGCTAAAAAATAACAGATGTGTTAGCGATAACCACGATGTCAATTATGCTGTATGCCAATGGGTCAAAAAGCATAAATTACAAGTACCTCAATTTATGAGAGACATCCAATTCGCGAAGGGGGGAGCGATGTAATATGGATACAAATATCATCATAGCTACGGGCAGAAATCGCTCCGCCCGTAGCTGGAAGTCTAAGAAAATGACTTGGAGTGCCTTGGCCAAGAAATTGGCCGAACCAACTGTAACCAATGAAACGGCTGCTGAATATGTAAAAATGCCTAAGGACGAAAAGGGCCGAAGGAAAGATGTAGGCGGTTTTGTTGGCGGGTATATACCTAAAAATGGTAGACGGGTTAGAGGTGCTGTTAAGGAACGATACTTGATCACGCTTGATGCGGATTCACCTAGCGAGGATTTTATTTCAAACCTTGATTTGGAACTAGGCGATATGGAATACGTGCTATACAGTACGCACAGCCACACGCCTGATAATCCCCGATACCGCATTATCATCCCTACCGATAGAGTGATGACCCCTGATGAGTACCAGGCTGTATCAAGACGGATTGCCGATGATATTGGTATTGAATCCTTCGATTCCTCAACGCATCAAGCGGAGCGTCTTATGTATTGGCCAAGCTGCCCTAAAGATGTTGCGTATGTATACCAACATAATGAAGGCAAGCTAATTTCAGTCGATACGTATTTAAGTACATACAGGGACTGGCGTGATACGAGCCTTTGGCCAACATCAAGTAAAGAATCTCAAATCAGGCTGGATGCAGCGAAAAAGCAAGGTAATCCATTAGAGAAAAAAGGCCTACTGGGTGCATTTTGTAGATGTTACAGTATCACAGAAGCGATACATAAGTTTCTACCAGATGTCTATGCGCCAACGCAGCACGAGGGCCGTTACACGTATACCGAAGGCAGCTCAGTAGCAGGTCTTGTCATTTACGATAATGACACATTTGCTTACTCGAATCATGCAACTGACCCTATCAGCGGTAAACTCGTCAATGCGTTTGACCTAGTACGCATCCACCTGTTCGGTGCCGAAGATGCCGACGCGGATCCGCGCACCAAAATAACGGACCTCCCGAGTTATAAGGCGATGCTTGACTTTGTCAACAAAGACGGCGCCGCACCTGTACTGCTCGATAAGGAACGTATGGCGGATATGGAGTTTGAGGACATCACTGAAGACGAGGAGGACTTCCTCGAAAAGCTAAAACGTGACCGACGAGGTACACCAGAGTCTGACGTATTCAACTGCTTAATTGTTCTAAAATATGACCCGGCGTTAAAAGGTAAAATCCGTCTTGACGAATTCGCGCACCGCTTAGTGGTGATTGATGATTTGCCATGGCGTGGTAAAGATGAAACCCCGTACTGGACTGATACGGACGATGCGTGCTTACGTAATTACTTTGCTACGAAATACCTTATCAAAGGTAAAGGCATTATCGATGATGCTCTACAGGAAGTCACGCAAGCTAACAAATTCCATCCTGTGCGTGAGTACCTAACAGGTCTAACCTGGGACGGTGAATGTAGAGTTGACACGCTCTTCATTGACTATATCGGCGCCGAGGATACCGAATATATCAGGGCTGTTACTCGTAAATGGATGTGCGGCGCTGTAGCACGTGTCATGGTGCCTGGTATCAAGTTCGATACGGCTATCGTATTATACGGTGCGCAGGGCTTAGGTAAATCCTTAATCTTAGAACGCTTAGGCCGTAAATGGTTTAATAATTCTTTAGTGGACATCAAGACCAAAGATGCCCTCGAACAAATTCAAGGATCTTGGATTAATGAGCTCGCGGAACTAGCACCTACCTACAAGAATGATAATGAAATTGTAAAGGCCTTTATCAGCCGTACCTCAGACCGGTTCCGCTCGCCCTACGGCAGGCGTACCGAAGAGTACCCCCGCCAGTGTGTATTTGCTGGTTCCACTAATAATTTGATGTTCCTTAAAGACCGTACAGGTAATCGCCGATTCTGGCCAATCACAGGCGACAAAGATCGTAAGACGAAAAACGCCTGGGATATAACGCAAGATGACATCGACCAATTATGGGCGGAGGCTTACTATTACTGGTCTAATGGTGAATCCTTAGTACTCGAGGGAGACCTTGAGGAGGAAGCCCTAAGAATCCAATTATCACACACAGAAGGTGGTGAACTCGTAGGCCTCATTGAAGAATACCTTGATATGTTATTACCTGAGAACTGGGAGTCGCTAGATATCTTTGATAGACGCGATTATATCAGGAATTATGGCGATGACGATCATTGTGGTTCAGTGCAGCGGGAGCGGGTGTGTGCCCTTGAGATATGGTGTGAAGTGATGGAGGGGGACAGGAAGAACCTGCAGAACGCAAAGGCTAGGGAGATTACAGATATACTTCAAGCAATGCGAGGATGGAACCCTTATACAAAGGGAACTGGTAAAGCACGGTTTGGCAGGCTTTACGGCCCACAGAGAGCGTTTGTAAGAGAAGGTACAGACCTTCTATCAATCTATAAACGCAATCACGATAAGTAGGTGTGTCCAATTATTTGAGGTGTGTCCAATTATTTAATAGGCACAAATGTTTGTAAAAATATTTATTCAGCCCTATACATTGATAAATTTTGATATATGGTAATAATTGGACACTCCAAACACGTCCGGACACACTAATCGGACACGGGCAAAAAGCAGATAACTGCTAATCAAATTAATAATATGTGTCTAGTGTGTCCAATTATTTATATAAAAAATAAAAAATAAATATATGAATAATCGTATGTATACGTATACACGTGAAAAACGCGAATACGCGTATATATATATTCTGGCAAAAAATCGGACAAATTGGACACACCCCCCCCGTAAACCCAGTAACCACGTGGGTTCGTAGGCGTGTCCGAGGGTGTGTCCAATTATTAAATGAGAACGAGGTGAGAACATGGAAAAAGACATCGAGCGTTGGTTGGGAAATCAACTCAAAAATCTGGGGTGCATATATATGAAATTCGTATCGCCAGGAAATGATGGCGTGCCGGACAGAATTATAATCTTGCCGGGCGGCCTGGTCGTGTTCGCTGAACTGAAGGACGAGAAAGGGCGATTAAGGCCTAACCAACGCGTACAGATAGAACGGATGCGAAAGCTGGGCGCCAGTGTGTCAGTAGTTACCGGCAAATTAGGGGCTACATTGTTTGTTGATGATATAAGAAGGGCGATTCATGAACTTTCATCCACACGATTATCAAAAGATAGCAATTCAAAGAATCATTGACCATACACATTATGGGCTGTTACTTGATATGGGCTTAGGCAAGACAATTTCTACACTAATCGCTATCGAGCAGCTAATGTATGACCAATTCGATATTAAAAAAGTGCTTCTTATCGCACCTAAAAAAGTAGCAGAATCGACTTGGGTGCAAGAGGCTAACAAATGGAATGAAACAAGCTATTTGAAAATAGCATCTGTGCTAGGTCCTGAAAAGGACCGCATCAAAGCACTTGAAAGTGATTCTGATATCTATGTGATGAATCGTGAGAACGTGCAATGGTTGTATGACTATTATTTTGAACAACCAAAGCGGAAATTTCCCTTTGATATGCTTGTTATTGATGAAAGTTCATCGTTTAAGAATCCACAGGCTAAACGATTTAAGGCGCTACGTAAAATGAGGCCTTTCTTCAAACGAGTAGTCATTTTAACTGGTACACCGGCACCGAATACGTTAATGGATGTATGGGCGCAAATGTATTTGTTAGATGGCGGTGAACGACTAGGTAAAACCCTTACTGAGTATCGATTACGATATTTTACCCCTGATAAAACAAACGGGCATATCGTCTACAGCTACCGTCTACTACCAGGAGGAGATAAAGCTATATACGGTAAGATGCAAGATATCTGTATGAGCTTAAAAGCTAAAGATTATCTAACACTGCCAGAACGTATCGAAAATGCCATCACAGTGGAAATGAATCCCAAAGAATGGGCGCTATACAAAGAAATGGAACGTGATCATGTTCTAAGCTTAGTTGATGATGACGATGTAAGCGCACTCAATGCAGCATCCTTGGCAGGTAAATTATTACAACTGGCTAACGGGGCTATCTATACCGATGATGGTGAAACCATTATCGTCCACAATGAGAAAGTGGAGCGGTTAAAAGAATTGGTAGAAACAAATGAGGGAAAACCGATGTTAGTATTCTACAATTTCAAACATGACCTGCAAGCAATTAAAGAGGCCTTTCCAAAAGCTGTCGAATTAAAGACCGATGACGATGTGGCCGAGTGGAACAAAGGTAACATTCAAATGTTATTAGCACACCCCGCATCGGCTGGATACGGACTAAACCTTCAAGCAGGTGGCAATATCATAGTCTGGTATGGATTAACGTGGAGCTTGGAGCAATATCAACAAGCTAACGCAAGACTTCATAGGCAGGGCCAAACGCAACCGGTTATTATCCATCATCTAGTAACAAAAGGAACGATGGACGAGCAAGTGATGAAAGCATTAGAGCGTAAGGAAGTAGGGCAAGATGCACTACTTGAAGCTATCAAATATCGTAAAGAGTTGTATAAGGAGTAACACGCTATGCAAAAAAAAATGTAGAAAGTGCGGTACGAAGTTTACGGTTAAAACTTCGGAAGATTATTGTCCGGAGTGCATGGAAGTTATGACGCCTCCGCCAGCAGGCACTAAATTAGAAGTTAGGGAATGCGAAGGCTGCGGAGAGCCGTTTGAATATTTTAGAAAGCCACAGGGCCGACCACGTAAATATTGCCCTGATTGTGCAATTAAATTCTGTCATAAATCCAAGAAGGAAGTTGAGGAGGAAGCAAAAATGAATACAGTAGACAGTAACAAGACAGAAGATAGACAGAAGGAAGACAGTAGCAAAGAAACTGTTCAAGTACCAGCTGTTGAGCATATGGATAAGATGTATGGAAATATTGAGCACGATGCTGTGAATCATCCATCACATTACACCAGAGGTAAGATCGAGGTGATTGACTTTATCGAAGATCAACAACTCCCGTATCATCTAGGTAATGTTATCAAGTACATCGCACGCGCAGGGTACAAGGGCGATAAGCTCGAAGACCTAAAAAAAGCACGTTGGTATTTGGATAGATACATCAATGAGGTGATGGGGAATGGAACACTTTAAACAAGGTGACTGTGTGTTAGTATCGAATGATAACAAACATTGGTACCATAGGCACTTCTATCGTATTGATGATGTATGGGGCGGTACCGGTAATGCGCTTGTGTATGCCGAGGGTAAAAGCCCCTGGACGGTGAGTCGTAAGCACGAGGACCAATACAAACTGTACGAGATATGGAGATATTGCAAGGGGGCGAAAGAGTGACCGATAAAGAGTACATGCAACAAATATTACGAATTGATGACCGCATAGATTCCATTAAGCGTGATATTGAGGCCCAAATAGAACGTAAGGCGGACACGTTGTCCGCCACGGACTACAGCAAGGATAGGATATCTGGCGGGCATTGCTGCGATTTATCCGGAATAGTGGCGGGTATCGAGCAATGTGTCGAATTGCAACGAAAGGAAATAGAAAGGTTAAGAGCCATTAAAGCAGAAGTACGAAGCGTTATTAGTCAAGTGCGTCCAAACGAATTGGCTATGCTACTAACAGAACGATACGCACAAGGTAAAAACTGGAAGGAAGTAGCCGATATTTTAGGTTATAGCGAGGCTAGGGTGCGAGGAGAATTACACGACCGGGCACTAACTGAAGTAGGGTTCATTCGTTCTATGATGTAAAAGTCGATACATCTCAGTACAAAACGATACAAAACAGTACATCGACATGTGGTATACTGTAGGTGTGAAAGTTGGGAAACTTCACAGGAAGTGAATAAGGAAAGGACGCCAGATGTACTTGGCGTCCTTTTGTATTATGCAGGTTTAATCAATATCATCATAGGGGGTACCTGTTCGTAATGCAAATGTAATCCTTTCAAATAACAAACTATACCAAAATAAATTCGCGACACCTTTGAGATGTTTTAGACCAAAAATAGCCTTGTTTAACTACAACCAATACATAATGTAAGAGATTTCCTTGAGTACTTAACTATAACAAATTACTACCATCCTATGGTGATATTGATTAAGCCTACAAATAAAATAGAATCTGACTGCCAATAGAAAGGAGAGAATAGTATGACAGATATTACTTGCCATATTAAAGATTGTTTACATAACAAACGTAATAAGTGTACTGCTAATGCTATTGTCCTTGGCAGTAAAGGTAATTGCAAAGCCAAAGCCTTTGCTAAAGATATGATGAAACATTCACGCAAACAGCACTGGCGAGGGGGCATGTATGGGGGCTAGGGCCTCAGCCCCAATAGGGGGCCTTAAAGGTACTCCAAACAAAAAATATTTTGCGTGGGTCATCCGAACCCCGCGGAATAGCTAGTTAGTTATTTTTCCGAACTGCTGTTCGGCTTCAAAAACGGTCAACTTTTGAAAGGAGGCGAGACTGTGACTAACGTATCCATTGTTGACGAATTAGTATCATCTAAAATTGTGGCAAAAGTACTCGGAATCAGCTCTCGACGTGTTCAGCAGTTGACCGAGGACGGCATATTCGAAAAGGAAAAACGCGGACAGTACAATATTGCGAAAACAGTACAAGCATTTATTGCGTATAAGACCGGAGAAAGTAAACTCGAAAAGAAAGCACGTGAAGGCGGGTATGATGCAGAACGAACTTTGTTAACTCGAACTAAACGGATGATTGAAGAAAACAAACTGAAGATCATGAATGGGGAATTGCACCGCTCGAACACAGTTAAAGCCGTAATGAATCGAATGTTGAATAACTTTAAAAGTAAGCTCCAGGCGTTGCCGTTAAAAGCAGCCCCTAAAGTGTTAGGGGAGACAAATTTGTTAGTCATTCAAGATACACTTCTTGATGAGGTAAATGAGTGCCTAACTGAATTGTCTGAATATGACCCGAACATGTTCCACGATGAATCCGATGACATCATCGTGGATGACGACGAGGCAGGTGAAGGTGATTGAAGCACACATGCAACCTTTTCAAAGGGCTGGCCAGTGTACTAAAGCCACCGCCAAAGTTTACTGCGTCGGAATGGGCCAACGCTAATGTGGTGCTATCTACAGAGGATAGTGCCGAACCGGGGAAGTATTCCACCGATAGGGCACCTTATCAAAAGGAAATGCTTGATGCGGTGAGTGACCCTGATGTTGAAAAAGTAGTATACATGACAGGCTCGCAAATTGGTAAAACCCAGCTCATTAAAAATGTGTTGGGTTATTTTATTGATTACTTTCCGTCACCAATTATGTTCATGCAGCCAACAAAAGATATAGCTAAGGAATTTTCGAAAACTCGTATTGCTCCCTTTATTCGTGACACAAAAGTACTGAACGATAAAATGGCCGATGTAAAATCTCGGGACAGTGGCAATACGGTATTGAATAAGACCTTTCCTGGCGGTTACCTAACATTAGTGGGGGCGAACGCTCCAGCAGATTTGGCATCTAGGCCAATTCGTGTATTACTAGCGGACGAAATTGACCGCTATCCAGCATCAGCAGGCACGGAAGGTGACCCTTTGAGCCTAGCAGAAAAGCGTACTAATACGTTCTACAATCGAAAGCACGTGTACGCATCTACACCGTTGGCCAAAGGTACCAGCCGTATAGAAAAGTTGTATCTAGGTGGTACGCAAGAGGTATGGCACATTAAGTGCCCGGCTTGTGGCGAATACGTGTATCCTTCCTGGGATAAGTTCCACGCGGATGAGGACACAGGCAAGTACTACTTGGCCTGTGATCATTGCGGAACGCTATCGGAGGAGTTCGAGTGGAAGAAGCTTTACCGCGAAGGCAAATGGATTGCGGAAGCGCCGGAGAATTTAAAGAAGTACAATTGCCGAAGCTTTCACATGAACGCGTTTGGCTCTCCTTGGGCATCTTGGGGAAAACTGCAAGATAAATACGAGGAAGCCACTAAACTCGGGACGGCCGGCGTTAAGACGTTCTTCAACACTGAAATGGGTATTCCTTATGAAGAGGATACAGAAACACTGCAGTCCGAAGTGCTCTATGAACGCAGAGAAGACTACGGCGCGGAGTTGCCGGACGGTGTTCTACTCTTAACATGTGGTGTCGATACTCAGGATGACCGCTTAGAGTGTGAAATTGTAGGCTGGGGGAAAGATTATGAGAGCTGGGGTATACAATACTTCAGATTATATGGAGACCCTGCTTACGACGCAGTATGGAAAGAATTAGACGATATTATTTTAAATCGTACATGGTCTTATGCTGATGGTAGAAAACGAGGCGTATCCGTTACGTGTATTGACTCCGGTGGTAGTAAGACCCAATCGGTATATAAGTACTGCTCAACCAGATGGCATAAGCGCGTGTACCCTATTAAAGGTGTAGGCGGTGCAGGTAAAGACCTGATTGACGGCTTACCTACAAAGTTGAAAAAGTACAAAACTAAATTATTTAAGCTCGGCGTAGATACGGGCAAGGAACAAATTTATAGTGACTTAAACCAAGAAAAAGGACAGCCGAGGTATTGCCACTTCCCAAAAGATCATGAAAAAGGGTATGGGAAGAAATACTTTGAAGGTCTGTTGGCAGAAATGAAAGTTTCTAAATTAGTTAATGGCCATTTTAAAGAACAATGGGTGCTACGCCCTGGACGAAAAAGAAATGAACCATTTGATATTAGAAACTATAATCAAGCCGCTATTGCTATTATGAACCCGAACTTCGAGGCGTTAGAGGAACGGAATAGTAAGAAAGAGTATACGCCGTATCAGAATACGGCACGAGTAGTGAAAGCGGGCGAGGCACCGAAGAAACGAACGAGACGACGTGTTAGAGGAGGAGGGATACGATTATGACAATCCTACAAAGGATTATGTGGAAATTAAATATTCGTGAAGTACACGAAATACCTACCGCTCTAACAAAGACGTTGCTAGATTCGAATACATGTTCGGAGCTTTTAAAGTCGATACAGCCTTACTATTCGTATGAGGCCTTACTTGCTGAATTTGAAGAACATAGCGCGGATAGAAAAAACTATATGCAAGATTACACGCCGCAATGTGTGTTAGATATAATCGGAAGTATCACTCCAGGTGGTGCTATTCGCGACGTGTGCGCAGGAATAGGCGGACTATCTTTGGTTAAATTTAAGTCGGATAATACCGTGACACTAAGGCTTGAAGAGTATTCAAAAAATGCGATAGCTTTTATGCTGCTTAATCTGCTAATAGCTAATGTAAATGCGGAAGTAGTAGAGAAGAACGTTCTTACTGGTGAAGAGCTTGCGTATTATAAAGTGGAATCTGCGGCATCTGGCTTTGGCCAAGTATCTAAAGTGGATATGCTAGTAAGCAAAAAATATGACACCGTGATTAGCAATCCGCCGTACAGTCAATCCTGGGTCCCACAAATGGACGCACGCTTTGAGGGCTATAAATTAGCCCCAAAGAGTAAAGCTGATTTTGCTTTTATACTTGATGGGATTTATTCGTTAAACGCGACAGGTACAGCGGCATTTATATTGCCGCATGGTGTACTTTTTAGAGGACAATCAGAAGGCGATATAAGACGTAAGCTTATTGAGGATAATCTACTTGATGCGGTCATTGGGCTGCCTTCTAATCTGTTTACCAATACAAGTATACCTGTGTGTATATTAGTATTTAAGAAAAATCGCGCTAACAAAGACGTATTATTTATCGATGCACAAAAAGACTTTGTTAAGAACAAAAATAAAAATGTAATGACCGCCGAACAGGTGGAAAAAGTCATTAGAGCTTATAAGGAAAGAGCCAATATAGAGCGATATTCTAATAACATTAACATGTCTACTATTTTAGACAATGACTATAATCTGAATATTCCACGCTACATTGATAGTTTCGAACCCGAAGAAATACCAGACGCAGTACAGCTTGCTAAGGACTTAAACGAAATTAATCGAGAAAGCCGGACGTTGGGCTTAGAAATTGCGGAGATGTTAAAGCAATTAGTTTGTACGGATCCTGACGCGCAGAAAGAGCATGATGAATTTGTAAAAGAATTTACAGAATTCTTGGTATCTTCTGATAGCGCGTGTACAGTTGAGGAGCAAGAAGCTGTGATAAAAAAAATAGAAGATGTTAAAAAGTATTTACTGCAAAAGATGTTCGTGTAATGTTAAGAAATTACAAGAAATTTAAAATCACGGAAGTTGCTGATATACTGGGACGGCCTAAGAAGAATCAAATATATCAGGAGGGCTGCATTTGCTTGCAAGTATCTGCTAGCAAAGGAGAATTGCTCTATTTAGACACATCACAAGAAGTTGATGCTAAATATGTAGTAATTCGACCGAGAAACGTAATCCCTTATTATTTATATTTGATGATAGAAAAGGGCAATGCCAGAATTTTTATATAAATATAGGCAAGGCCTAAATATATCAGCTCATGATATCAAACATATGGAGATATTGTGCCACACGGATGTGGAAACACAGGCTTTAATAAGCATGATGTTCCAATCTATGCATGGCACAAGTCTAAGTGCTCAATATGGGCGCTTTTTTAATGCGTGAAAGGAGGTGAAAGGATGGCAGAATGGACAATATATGAGGCAAAAGAGCATTTACAGGCGTGGCTTGAAGCAGATTTAGCGTTGGCAACAGGTAAAGAATACACCATTGGAAATCGTCGGTTAACCCGTGCTAATGTGCAAGAGGTGAAAGACCGCATCAACTTTTGGCGCAATGAAGTAGCAAGGCTCGAAAATCGGCCTCGACGTCGTGCATATCGTGTCATTCCTCGTGACATATGAGTAAACGTAAGAAGCAGTTTATGAAAACCGCAGCGGGCAGGCATAAAGCAACGCAATATTCTGGGAGTAAAACAAACTCTGGCTATTCAAATCATGGCGCTAACAGTTTTAAGTCCAGCGCAAAGGGATACCTGGTTAACTCTCAAGATGCAAGGCATGATATCGATGCTAACTTTAGGATGCTACGGGCAAGGTCAGTAGATCTTCAACAAGGTACGCCGATTGCTGCTGGCGCATTGAAGACAAATAAAACTAATGTTATTGGTCCGGGCCTACGCTTTAAAGCCAATATCCGATATGAGGAATTGGGGCTAACGTTTGAAGAAAAAAACGCATGGGAACGTAAGACCGAACGAGAGTTTGCGATGTGGGCCAAGCACTGCGATGCACGCGAACAGACTGATTTCTACGGAATTCAGGCTCTAGTGTATTTTGAAAAGCTATTGTATGGCGATGCATTTGTAAATTTACCGCTACTATTTACTCGAACGGATAAAAACCCATACCCGTTGCGATTGCAGATTGTTGAATCGATTCTTGTGGCTTCTCCGCCTAAATATATAGGGCGTGAAGAAGACGAGAATAACGACGTAATTCACGGCGTTAAGTTCAATAAATATGGCGCGGCCGTTGGCTTCTACGTATTAAATAAGCTGTATAACTCTTTTAACGATGATCATGACTACACATATATTCTGAAGTACGGCACACAAACCGGGCGAAGGAATATTATTCAAGTTATGACGATTGAGCGAAGCGGCCAGTTGCGTGGTATTCCAATATTGTCCCCGGTAATTGAGGACTTGAAAGTTCTTAGTCGGTACAATGATGCGGAAGTTATGAAAGTATTAGTTAACGCTTTGATGGCAATCTTCATCGAATCGGAAGCCCCGGACGATATGTCGCTGGGGACAGCAATTGATGAAGATGATCAAGTGGATGCCGAAAGCGATGAAACAATCGAATTAGGTAACGGTACGGTAAATGTATTGGCGCCTGGTGAAAAAGTGAATGTGGCCGAAAAAACGCCAATACCTTCGAGCTTTGCTGATTTTACATCGTCTCTTATTAGTCATGTAGGCGCAGCGCTAGAAATTCCATATGAAATATTAGTTAAGCACTTTGGCCAAAGTTACTCCGCATCAAGAGCGGCGTTACTCGAATATTGGAAGTCTGTTGAAACGCAACGTGCCGAATTTATTACTCAATTTTGCAATCCTATTTACGAGGAATGGCTTACGATGGCCATTCTATTAGGTCGCATTGACGCGCCAGGTTTCTTTGATGACCCAATCATCCGAGAGGCGTGGCTGGGTGCTGAGTGGTACGGGCCATCACAAGGCCAATTAGACCCACAGAAGGAAGCTACTGCAGCAGAAATTCGTGTTAAGAATGCATTTAGTACTCGTGCTAAGGAGGCGGCAGAGCTTACAGGCATGGATTATGAAAATGAAATCTTACCACAACGTATTCGAGAACACCAATCTATGGATGAAGGAGGCTTGTTGAATGAACAAGGACAACAAATTTCAGTTCAAAATTCGAACTCCGCTAAATCTGATTCAGGAAGCGGAGACGATTGACGTCGATATTTACGGCGTAGTCACGAACGGGGCCAGTTATTGGGACGAGGATACAGGCGTTTCTAACGTATTATCACAACTCCAAGGCTTGGATCCGTCTCAAAACATCGTATTACATGTTAACTCTGTAGGCGGTGAAGTATCTGCAGGCGTTACAATCTACAACCGATTGCGCGCCTTGAAAAATAAAAAATCTGTTATCATCGAAGGCCTAGCGGCATCCATTGCTTCTATTATTTCAATGGCAGGTGATGAAATTCATATGGCTCTGGGTAGTGAAATGATGATTCATAACCCTAGCTCGTATGCATTTGGTGAAGCGGATGATTTTGAAAAAGCCGCAGAATCGTTACGTAAAACAAAAGAAAACCTTATCGATATTTACGAAGCACGCACAGGGCTAACTCGTGAAGAAATCGCAACCATGATGGATGATGAAACTTGGTTAACAGCAAGGGAAGCATTGGAGAAAGGGTTCTGCACAAGTGTAGATGAATCCTTGCAAATGGTTGCCTGCCGTAAAGGCACTGACTTAATTGTCAATGGCTTACCGATGAGTATGGATGTGCTCAAAGGGTTGCCTGTTGATAAATATGAAGAGAAAGGAGAGGAACCAATGGAAGTAACTGCTGAATTGTTACGTACAGATTATGCGGACGTATATGATGAAGTATTTAATGTGGGCGTTGCTGCTGAACGTGCACGTTTACAAGCCCTTGACGGAATTAATAACGAAGCACGCGCGGAAGTTATCAATCGCGCTAAATACGAAACATACGCTACTGTTCAAGATGTAGCTGTTGAATTACTCAACATGCCACAACCTGAACAACCAACTAATCATTTACAACAACTAATGCAAGATGCTAACAATGCATCTAATCAAGTTGATACGATTCCCGGTCAAGTACTTGACGAGGATATCGATGATTCCGAAAAAACAATGCAAATTGTTGATCGTGTAATGAAAGCACGCAATAAGAAATAAGGAGGGCAGATAATATGCCATACGTGGAAGAACAAAAGTTAGAGTATAAACCTCTAATTGCTGGCACACAAATGCCAGTCGTTACTAAGAAAGTAACAATCGGTCAAGATGCCGCAGTAATTAAGGCGGGCACAGTATTAGAATTAGAAGCTGCTTCTAAAAAAGCTAAACGCGCAGATACTGATGTATACGGCGTAGCATTAGCTGATATTGATGCTACAAAAGGCGACGTGGTAGCCGAAATTGCTGTAACAGGTGAATTTGCTACAGCGAATTTAGTATTTGCCTCTGGCAAAAAAGCGGAAGACTTTACAGCTAAAGCAGAAGCCCGCAACATTTATTTCCGTTAATAAGGAGGACACATGGATAATATTTATGCACCAAAAACACTTGCTGCGGTGGTTCGTCGTACTCCCGATGTGCCATCCTTTTTGAAAGACTTATTTTTCAAAGATACAAAAACATTCTTAACAGAAACAGTTTCTTTTGAC
>QWCL01000518.1_pt1 | contig 46432 bp, 24 predicted proteins | sample 1972551 | NCBI WGS metagenome assembly QWCL01 (sample SAMN09866709, study PRJNA288562) | Human oral metagenome isolate term2_saliva, whole genome shotgun sequencing... | isolation source: mouth | host: Homo sapiens | place: USA: California
ATCTTTGATGGCGATTCACATGTTGACCAAAACTTCATGGTTACCCTTCGTCATGGTACCGTTCAAGTAGGTCCAGATAACATCCAAGAAGCTGGTACACCAATCAACCCAGCAAATCCAGATGGTGCCAAATGGCCAGAATGCGAAAGCTACATCAAAGACGTAACCTTCACAGTTCTCTACACATCTAGCGATGGACAAGCAGAACTTCCTGCCAATAACATCCAAACTGCTCAATGGACACGTAGCTTGACTATTGATAAGGTTACAGGTGAAGAGCTTGGTTCAAGCTACTGGACTTCAAATAAAGGTCAGTTTGAAACAGTCATCACTCCTGAAGTAGAAGGCTATAGCGCTGATAAGGATAAGGTTGAAGGTAAGACAGTAGGTCAACGTAACCTTGAGGAAACCGTTGTTTATATCCCATTAACAGGCGATATTAACGGTAAACCTAAGGAAGACAAGGCAGACGATATCGTTGTTGAAGAAATCCAAGACCTAGAAGTTCTCGACCAAGTCGAAGAGCAAGTGGAATCTCATGATGGACCAGTTACTTATGGACCAGGCGATGACTTTGAAGCACCTGTTTCAAGTCAAGCTGAGGGTAAAGGCTCTAAACACAAGATGCCAATAAATCTCTCAAATGAGGAAGAAGCAAGTAAAGGTAAGATTGAAGAAACCATCAATATCGCAGGCTTCACCGTATCGGTAACAGGTCTAGGACTTGGTCGCAACGGACGTAAGAAGAAAAATAAAAAAGATCACAAAGATCAAAAGGATAAATAATATAAAGCCCTGAATGACTCAGGCATGCCCAGACAGAAAGAAAATCTCAAGTTGCTTAGTGCACTTGGGATTTTTTTGTGGATTGTTTCTTATCTAAAATCAGATGTTTAAAGACTATCTCAGAACATTTTTTAATTAAAAATATGTAAAACTATTAACTCTGATTTTTTTCCGAAAATATATTGATAAACTACAATTATAGTGAAAGGTACCTTCACTATAAAAGACGTTCTCCAGATTGGGTTTCAGATTTTAAAACTTCCTCTTTTAATGCATATGCATGGGTGGAACTTGATGGTAAACCTATTGGTGAGAGTATTAGTTTGTCAAAATTTCAAAAGGTTCTATTCGTCAAAGGAAAGCAAAATGATTAATATTACTAATTTAAATAAAACATATGATGACAAAGTTGTATTATCAAATATAACTTTTCATACTAATAAAGGTGAGATTACTGGTTTGATAGGACCTAATGGTTCTGGAAAATCAACCCTAATAAAAATACTATTAGGATTGGAGTCAGCTGATAGTGGAAAGGCAACTATTTTGGGAACAACATATAGTGAGTTAGGAGCTGAGCCACTCTCTATAGTAGGAACTTTTTTAGATAGTTATCAACCTTATCCAAGTAGAACTGGTTATGAGCAATTAAGATGGATTGCACTTTCTTGTGGACTCAGTAAGCAACGTTGTATTGAATGTTTAGAAATTGTTGGATTAAAAGATGTTGGTAAGAAAAAAATCAAAGATTATTCTTTAGGAATGAAGCAGAGATTAGGTTTAGCAACAGCAATACTTGCAGACCCAGATATTTTGATTTTAGACGAACCTATTAATGGGTTAGACCCAGAAGGAATCCGTTGGTTAAGAGAGTTTCTCAAAGACTTTGTGAAACAAGGAAAAACAGTACTATTAACTAGCCATTATATGAGCGAACTTGAATTAACCGTAGATAGAGTTGTAGGTATTTCAAATGGTCACGTTGTTCTAAATGACAAACGTGAGCAAGTATTGAAGGAATATGATAGTTTTGAAAACGCCTATTTTAGCTCTGTACACGAAAGGAGTAGTGTAAAATGTTAAGTCAAGTTATTAAGGGGTATTTATATAAATATAGTCACCTAACTTTATTTAAAATGGGATTTTTTATCTTAGTTGTAGTTAGTTTGTTTTTTACCTATCAAAATATTCAAGTCATTAATGCACTACACACTGGTGCTGCAAACTCAGTAAATATTGATCCAAATGTAATTGAAACTCCCTATAGAACGGTGAGAGATGCTATTTTATCATCTCCGTATCAAGCAACCGTATTATTTTTGCCTATATTGTCAGCATTAATTCTAGCAACTGATTATCAATTTGGTGAGGATGAGTTTTCATCACTAATTTGTGCTAACTGGAAAATAAGATTGTTTTCACAGATATTTAGTATAATTGCTATTTCAATAACGACGACTTTTACGTTGTTTTTATTAAATGCATTACTTCTAAAATTCATGTTAGTTAGTAAGTTACAAAGTATTCTGTCTATAGGCTTAATGCTTGATGTTTTCATTAGAATAGTAGCTTTTACAATTACACTTAATTTACTCTCTCTATTACTTGTAAAAATAACAAAAAGATCAATTCCTTCTTTGATTGTGATAGTTCTGTTGTTAGTTTTCTCTTTATCAGGCATACTTAGGGCAATTTCTCCTATTTTAGATAATTTATTACCTTTAATTGGAGCTAAGTCTTTTGCTTTTGATAGGATCGAAGCCGGTCAGACAACCCAAGTATATGGAGCGATTCTTTTACTATTTGAAACTTTCCTTACGACGATTTGTTTATTTTATTTAGAAAAAATAAAATGGGGGAAGAAGAATGAAAAGCCAATTGCATAGCTTGTTTTATAAAAAATATAGTTTATTACCTGTACAGGTTTATTTATTATTTCAGTTAGTATTTGTTATTATAATAAGTTTATTAAGATACCTAAAATTCGAAGTTAATGGTGATTCTATCACTTTTAGCAGTTCTGTCTTATTAACTATAATATCGTTCTCTTTTTTAGGGAATGGAGTTTTAAATGCAAGTGTAGAATTGAAAACACAAAGTTATAAGCAAGTTTACCTGAACAACGGAAGTAGGGTGAAAGCTACATTATATATATTATTAATAGACCTACTAGAATGTCTAACACAGTCAGTATTAGCAGGTTTAATAGTAATGATATTTAGTCAGGGTACTCATAGTGAAGTAAATTTTTATTACTACTTGTTTGGTTCAGTTATATACTTTTTAGCGGGTTACTCTTTTTCCTTTTTATGTGGTAATTCAATGATTGCACTTGCAATTTTGCTATTATTTCCTATACTGGTGTTGCCTTTTATAGATAGGGTTATACCAATAGCTTCAAGTGTAATAATATATGATTTAGTTTTTCAGCTAATACATACAAACTATTCTATAATGCGTTTTATTGTATTCATAATTTGGCTTATTGGATTATTCCTTACTAGTTATTACCTTATTAGAAAGGAATTTTTAAAGTAAGTCAAATAAAGATTGTTTTATTAGATGAGACAACATCAAATTTAGATAGATTGATTGATAAATCGATATAAGACTGTTTGGTATTATTATTTAGTACAAAGACAGTTATTATTATCGCACATAGATTATCAACTATAAAAAATGCAGACTGTATTTATTTACTTAGAAATCATAAAATTAAAGACTTTGGAACGCATATTCTGTTACCTAAAAATGAGCATTATTAAGATTTGGTAGAAGCTCAATTTATTGAACTATAACTTATATGTTAATTTTGAAATGTATTTTCGATTTTTAATTATGTTACAATATATTCAAAACGTACGAGGAAAAAAATGGTAAAGTCTAAAATTCTAGTTATTGACGATGATTTAAAAATTTTAAGATTGATTAAGAATATTCTGGAGAAAAACTCCTATGTAGTTGAAACTAGAAATTCTGTTGAAGATATTAACCTCTGTGACTTCATAGGATTTGATTTGATTTTACTGGATATAATGATGCCAGTGAGTGGTATTGATATTTGTAGTAGTATCAGAAGTCAGATTCAAACACCTATAATTTTTATTACTGCTAAAAACCTTGAAGAAGATATTGTTGAAGCTATTGGAATAGGTGCAGATGATTTTATTACCAAACCATTCGGTATGAAGGAGTTGGTTGCAAGAGTCAAAATGCATATTCGACGAGATAAAAGGCTACTTTCTGTCGGAGATACTGAGACTAGTGGTTTACTTCAATTTGATAGGGTAGGAAAGGAATTAATAGTAGACGGTAATAGTATTTCTCTTTCGAGAAGGGAATTTAATTTATTATATTTGTTGTTTACCTATCAAACTAAAATCTTTAGTGTAGAGGAGCTTTATGAATATTTGTACCCTCAAAGTTCAGAAGTTCAGTACCGAAGTATCACAGAGTATATCTATCAGATTCGACAAAAATTAAAACCTTATGGAATTGATCCAATTAAAACTCTTTGGGGTGGGGGATATAAATGGCAAAATCAATAACATTAAAGCAGTTGATAAGAGCAACTTATTTGAAAATTATTTTTCAATTTCTGATATGCATTTGTTTTTTTTATATCATTCCTGCCCTATTTACAGCAGTTGAAGGAATTAATGCTAACAATGTGAATAGCTTTACTATGTTTTTTAGTGTTAGCTCGTGGATTTATCTTTGTGTCATTTTAGTTGTTATAATTGTAAGAAATGTACAAAAACTTCTATATGAAATTCAGATAGAGATGAAGACAGTATATGAACAAAGCTTATATTCAGACAATAACAAATACTCTAAGCCACTAAGGTTATTTGAATTTATTGAGACAAAAGAACATATTATGAAGATGCAGGATAAAATTCAGAAGATGCTTGAAAAAGAGAAGAAACAAAAGCAAGAGCTAATGTTCAGAGTGTCTTCCGCAGCACATGATTTAAAGACACCTCTAACAATAATTTCAGGTAATGCTGAGTATCTTCAGACATTTGATTTGTCTCCTGAGTTAACTCAATGCTTATTAGATATCGAATCTTCAAGTCAACAGCTAGATAATTATTTTAATCAATTTATTCAATATTCAAAAACATTTTATAAAGATAATATCAATAAAGAGCATATTACTTCGGAGCAGCTTGCGTCATGTTTGATTAGAGAATTAACTCCTCTGACAACTGGGACCTGTGTTTTAAAAGTATTGAATGAAACCCCATCTGATACTACTATTCATATTGACTTAGTATTATTCTTAAGAGCACTTACTAATCTTGTGAATAATGCAATGTCCTATAGTCAATCAATGATGCCAAGGATAGTAATAAAATTATCATCTGAGCAAAATAAGATTGTTTTATCGGTTTGGAATGATGGCTCAAGGTTCTCGGCTAATATGATTGATAATGTAGGATCGCTCTTTTACCAAGATAATCAATCAGGAAAAGACTCTCAGAATCACCATTTTGGAATAGGGTTATCTTTTGTAAAAAGAGTCGTAGAACTTCATGATTGGGAACTGAAACTTTCTAATGAAAATAATGGAGCTATGGTTACAATTTATATTTAGTAATGGTTTTTTAGTTGAGATTATTAGCTAGTTTATATCCATTCGCTTGTGGTAACATCACTTCTATACTACAATATAGGAGAATAAGCAAAAAAGGAGTATGCCATGCCAACTGAATATGAAAAGATGATTGCAGGTGACTTTTATAAACCTAGCGATCCTGAGTTACGTGCTCTAGCGGCCAGCTCAAGAGAAAAACAATGGGCCTTTAATGCTGAGCCTGACCGTCTCAAGAGGGCAGAGATTGTCAAATCTTGGTTTGGTTCGACTGGTGAAAATGTTGCCATGAATCCTCAGTTCGTTACGGATTACGGTGTTAATATCCATATCGGTGAAAATTTTTACTCTAACTGGAATTTGACCATGCTGGATATCTGTCCTATCACGATTGGTGACAATGCTATGATTGGCCCTAATTGTCAGTTTTTGACGCCCTTGCATCCGCTTGATCCAACAGAGCGTAATTCAGGCATTGAATATGGTGCTCCAATTACGATCGGTGATAATTTCTGGGCTGGTGGAGGCGTGACTATCCTCCCAGGAGTGACCTTAGGGGATAACGTAGTTGCTGGAGCAGGAGCCGTTGTGACCAAGTCCTTCGGTGACAATGTTGTTCTAGGTGGGAATCCGGCGCGTGTGATTAAGGAAATTCCTGTAAAGAAAGACTAAATATAGCAACTCAAGGATTCTAGGTCCTTGAGTTTTCTATTTTTTGAAAGAATCTATTGACTTGAGCTAATAATTCTTCTATACTGCTAGTTAGCTAACAATATAGTTAAGGAGTCATTTTTTTGGACCATTTTGGACGCTTGTTAAAACAAGCCAATAATAATATGATGCGTCATTTTGACCAGTTTGCTAGGCAGTATGACTTGACTGGAAATCAGATGGCTGTCATTGATTTTATAACCAATCATGCGGATCAAGAAGTCTTTCAACGGGACATTGAGCACGAATTTGAGATTCAGCGTTCGACAACGACAGTGCTCTTACAGCGGATGGAGAAGAAAGGCTTGATTGAACGCCACACTTCTTCAAAAGATGCTAGGCAAAAGGCGGTTATTCTCACGGATAAAGCTCTCAGTATCGCTTCTGCCTGTCAATCTTATCTTCGAAAAGAGGAAGAAGAGTTTGCCCAGCAGTTTTCAGCTAAAGAGAGAGAAGTCTTTCTCAAAATCTTACAACACTACCGCAATATTTAAGTTTATCTAGGAGGAATAAATACTTATGTTAGAAGATAAAATCTCCACCAAGGTCCTGTGTGCCATCTTTGCGACAGGAATCCTTTCATTTTGTGGAGTAGCTGGTGAAACAGCTATGAACATCACCTTTCCTGTATTGATGAAGGCATTCTCAGTCAATACGTCAACCGTACAGTGGGTTACAACCATTTATCTCCTAGTGGTCGCTTGTGTGGTTCCCCTATCTGCCTATCTCAAGCGCTCGTTTAAGATGAAAACCATCTTTCTGGTCGCCAACCTATTGTCTATTTTAGGTGTTCTCATCGACTTTATAGCCCCTAGTTTCGGCTTTGTTGTTTTGGGACGATTGGTTCAAGGGATGGGTGTTGGTTTTGCCCTACCTCTCATGTTTAACATCATTTTGGAGCAGGTACCAAGTCGTAAGATTGGTCTCATGATGGGAGTTGGGACACTGATTACAGCCGTTGCTCCAGCCATTGGACCGACTGTTGGTGGTCTCTTGACAGCGCACTTTGGTTGGCGTTCTATCTTCCTCGTCCAGTTTCCTATTCTCTTGGCTTCACTGATTGCAGGGATTCGCTCAATTGAGCAAAAGAGTGAGGTGCAACGTGAATCTTTAGATTTCCTCAGTCTACTAGCTACTATCTTTCTTTTCTTGGGTTTGATTTTAGGTCTTCATGGGGTTGCTGACCATGCTTTCGTTAGTTTCTCAGTTCTTGGTTGGCTTTTGATTGGTATCTTAGGTCTTGTCGTTTTGATTTGGCGTTCAACAACATTGGACAAGCCTATTATCAATCTCTCCATTTTGAAAAATCGTAAACTGACAGGTCATATCATCGCTTTCTTCTCTTTCCAATTGGGATCCCTTGCGATGAGTTTTCTCTTGCCAAACTATGTGCAATTGGTTAACCACTCGAATACAACTTCTGCAGCTTTAATGTTGCTTCCAGGTGCTATTATCGGTGCAGGATTCGCTCCATTCTCAGGTATCATTTTAGATAAGATGGGAGCACGTAAACCGATTCTTATTGGGGCTACCCTTATCGTACTCGCTCAGTTGTTATTTAGCTTGTTTGGTCTCTCTCTTTCCAATACGTTGATCCTCGTCTTTTACATGATTTTCATGACGGGGCTTGGCGTTTCCTTTGGTAATGTCATGACCAATGGACAGAAACAACTGTCGCTAGATCAACGTGCTGATGCCAATGCCATCTTTAACACGCTCCAACAATTTGCAGGAGCAGTGGGAACAACGTTAGCATCTCTAATTGTTGCCATGAGTCAAGCTAATCACAAGATTGGCTTTGCGCAAGCAACAGCTCAAGGTAGTCGAAATGGCTTTATGGTCTTATTTGTTCTAGCTATTTTTCAACTTCTTGTCTTAGTTAGTGTTGTCAAGAAGAATGATTAATGACGCGTTTGAAGCAAAGGAAACATGCTTTCCCTTGCTTTTTTCTTTCCTAAAACACTATGCTAATCTTACTGCAAATTTTGGTGTTACTTTAAGGTTTATGACTTATAATAATCTTAAAGAATAAACGAGTCTTCGATGAAGATATTAGAAGGAAGGGAAGGCCTATGTCCTTACTCAAGAAAATTCATCCTGAGCAGCCGCTCAAGGAACTAAGATGGTTTGATATCGGTATTGTTACGCTGATTATGTTTGGTCAGTTTATTGTTCGTTCGACACAGATGTATTTAGCGAGTTTGGCTCCAAGCGTTTCCACAGCAATCGCTGAGACATCGACAAATAGTGCCAGCGAAGGAGCAGCTTATTCTAGCAATTTCAGCTTGCAGATTATTCTCCTAGCCTTCGCGATTATTTATCTCTGGATACGCCATTTTGACTTTAAACAACTGCCAATCCGTCTAAAGTGGTCTGTTCTCCTTTGGGTACCCTTCATTTTCGCTATCATGGGTTTATTTGCTGATATGGTAAGTACTTTGTCGGGACAGTATAATTACTTTAGTCCTCAGGTTCTAGCCTTTATTAGCCCTATGGCTGTGCTTGACAAGTTTATAGCTCTGTCGCCTATGGCTATTGCCTACGGACTACTCAATGGATTTTATGAGGAATTCTTTTTCCTAGGGCTCTTGACCTCTGTTAAGGATAAGTATAAGTGGTTGGTCTTGCTCTTTTCAACCATTGTTCGTGTGTCTTTCCATACCTATCAGGGTATGCTATGGGCTCTGGTTATCGGTGTGGCCTTTGGTCTCCTCTATTATTTCCTTTATAAATATAAGGTTAAAAACTTGCTTCCATTTTTCCTCGTTCATGCCTTAGCAGATATGTTTGGCTCGAGCTTAATTTATCTCTTGGTAAACTGGAATTATTAGTCAAACAACTCCCTTCGTTTAAGTACGAGGGGAATTTTTGTGCTCAATTAACCCAAGAAAAACTCTAAACGACTAGCTGATTGTAATGATTATTGATTAGGAAATGATTTGATTTTTATTAAAAATATGAGATAATAGGTTTGGACTAATTTTTAAACAGCAATTTTAGAGGGAGACGATTATGTCAAAACGACTATACTCGGATAATCCGAATGCCTCCAAACCTCTTAAGGAGCTTTTCTGGGAAAATGCAGAAAAAGCTCGTATGGGAGAATTTTGGAAAGACAAGAAGAGCTATAGAGAGCTCTCAGAAGCCACGGGGATTCCGTCAGGAAGCCTTCGGATGCTCTTTATGAACAAGCCTAAGGGAAATATTCCAAAGATTGTGACCATTACTAACGGTCTGGCCAAGGTGACTGGGAAAAACATTACACTTGGGAAGCTCTTAGCTCGAGACAATCAGCATGAGGTTTTTGAGTTTCCAAGAGATCCTGAACAGGTCACCGAAAACTTGTGGCACAACATTCGCAAGAAGCTGGAAATCACGGAAGATATGGATGAGGGGGAAGTCAGAGAACGCATGACAGTCTTTGTAGTCTCATCTGGTATGGCTCAAACCAACTATAACCTGATCAATCAAAGAGGAACGGTTTCGCTTGATACTTTAGAAAAATTTTCAAAAAGACTTAGAGTTGAGCCTTATGAATTGTTGGCTACCATCAGACGAAGGGAGATTATTGATAGGGATGACTTCCCTATTCCTAAGGAAAATGTTAGCGACTACCACATCGATATTGGTAAGCTCAATACTTTCATTAAGCTCCAACCCTACTCGCCCAACGGTCAAGAGGTAGCCTCTGCAGACTTAAGCCCACAGAATCTTTATCATTATTATTCAAAGGGAACTATCGGAGATATGCCCATAAAAACGGCCTATAAGTTTAAAAGACTTGTGGATATCTATGAAGCAGAATATGGTCCCCTTGAACCTTCAAGTCGAGTTTTAGATGTCAAGGAACTAGAAAGATTCCTTTATAGCGGTATGATTACTGGTTATGCCATTGCTAAGACAGGGTTGATGAATGCGACCAATGGAAATCTCTATATTAAGGGCAAACGTCCTATCGAATCCATGCAACTGGATCGTGCCTTCGGTCTCTATAAACACCTAAAAAGACTGAAAAAGGACCAATAAATTCTTTACCTAACAAAAAGCCAAAATCAGAATGCTGATTTTGGCTTTTTGTTTGTTTTTTTATCTGTAAGACTAGTAAGAATAATTTTAGTCAATTTTCGGACTTATTTTACAATTGTTTCGCACGTCCATTTTCATCAAAGTGATAAGTCACACCATTGATGGTACGTGTTTGGTTGGTGACGAGCTCACCAGAGTTTTCATCGTAATAACGAGTCCCCTTATAGTCTGTAACGAAATTGCCTTTAATTTGCTTACCTTGATAATCAAAGTAGAGGTGTTGACCATTGATGACTTGATCAAAGATAAGAGCCTTTCCATCGTTACCGAAGTAGTACCAATTGCCCTTCCAATTGAAGAATTGATTGGTTACAGCAGCCCCAGTCTCAGCGTCGAAGTAGTAGACAGGATTGTCATAGGGTGAACGGTTATAGTTGAAGAAATTATAAGGTTTCACCAGCTCTCCTTTAACTTGTTCGCCCATTCGGTATTTTGTTGCGACGGGATTACTGAAATAGTAGAGATTACCATCTATTTTGGCAAGTCCTAATACTTTATTTCCTTCATCATCTAGGTAGTACCAGTTACGTCCAGATTTAACAAAACCTCTTTGTCGTACAGCAGCCCCAGTCTCACTATCATAGTATGGTTCGTAACCGTAAGGTCCGAATTCTCCTCTTAAAACTTCCCCATATCCTGTAATAAAATAATCCTTACCGTCAATTTTTTTATAACCAGAACTTATCTTATTATCATCGTCAAGATAGTATAATTTACCACCAGCCTTTATAAATTGCTTACGAGGGGCTTCGTGACGAGCACCAGAGTCTTTATCGTAGTAGTAGCCTTCTGCGATTGCGTCTTTAGCTTGTACTCCATAAGAGTCAAAGTAAACGTGCACCCCATCAATGGTTTGTTCACCTTTAAGGATATTCCCCTCCGCATTAGCGTAGTACCAGTTTCCATTGTGGTTAAAGTATTGACCTTTTACAAGAACTCCAGAATTTTTATCATAGTACTTAACTGGGCTAGTATAGGAGTTTGCTTTAACCGCATGCCCATTACTATCGGTAAATTCTCCTTTAATTTGATTGCCATAATATGGATCAAAGTGAACCTGTACCCCGTCGATGGTTTGATCGCCTTTAAGGATTTTTCCTTCTCCATTAAGATAGTACCAGTTATCGTTGATGTAAACGTAGCGATTGGTACCAAGGTCTATTTTAGCACCAGAATCTTTGTCGTAGAAGTAGCCGTCATTACCAAAGACACCTTTGGCTTGTTTACCATCATAAGTGTCAAAGTATACAGGAACATTGTTAATGGTTTGAGAACCTTTAAGCCGTTTACCGTCATTGCCTACGTAGTACCAGTCTTTGTCGACTTGGACATAACTATTGATTACGAGAGCACCAGTAGTACTGTTATAATATTTTTTGTTACTTGCGAAATTTCCCTTAACCTGAGCGCCAGTTTTTTCGTCAAAGAAGTATTCAATGTTGTCGATGACGGTCGCTCCTTTAATAGCTTTACTATCTGCTCCAATAAAGTAGTTTTTGTCTTTAACTGTTACGAAACGATTAGTAACTAAATTTCCAGAGTCTTTATCGTGAAATTGATTTTTATAGTCAAAATTTCCTTTAACCTGTTTACCTCCATATTCAAAATAAACGTGAGCTCCATCAATAATGTGTTCACCGGTTAAAATTTTTCCATCGTTACCGACATAGTACCAATTGTCTCTGATTTGAACATAACGATTGGCACCAAGATCAACACGATTACCGTCCTGATCGTAAAAGTAAAAGTAGACTTGTTTACCATCAATTGTTTGAGGACCAGTTAACCGGATTCCTTGGTCGTTAACATAATAACGTTCATTTCGATGTCTGTAGGGGTTGTAGGCGATGATATATTGGTTGGTAGCTAGAGCACCAGAATCTTTATCATAATAGCGTTCATTATTGTCAGTACTATCTTTAACAAAATAGCCTTTAACTTGAACACCTCCTCGGTCGAAGTAAACCTTAACGCCATCGATGGTTTGTGGTCCCTTTAAAATAGCACCATCATTTCCAGCATAGTACCATTCCCCGTTTAATTCGAAATAGCGGTTTGTCCCAAAATCAACTTGTTTTCCGTTTTCGTCGTAATAACGGTCATCAGAAGCAAATCTACCCTTAACTTGTTCACCATACTGATCAAAATAATACCACGCTCCATTAACTTCTTTGGAACCAATTGTCTTATTACCATTTTCATCTAAGTAATAGGTTCTACCATAATTTTCAACGAATTTATTAGTAACAAGAGCACCAGAATCTTTGTCATAATAGTGACCGTCCCAGGTAAATTCCCCTTTAACCTGAACACCACCTTGATCGAAGTAAACCTTAACGCCATCAACAGTTTGTGGTCCAGTCAGGTCTTTACCGCTAGCATCTTTGTAATGCCAATAGCCGTATTCGTCTCTATAGTATTGACCACCGGTAACATTGGTTTCACTATTGGTATCTGCGGTTGCTGTTGCAGTCTCACTGGCAGCTCGGTCTGTAGATACAGCTTCGCGTGTTTGGCCAGAGGCTGATTCTGAAGGAGCTTGGCTTTCACTTACAGTTGTTGAAGCTGTTTCACTGGTAGTTTCAGAGCTTGCAACAGAAGTTGTGGCTTGTTCTGAGTCATTTGTAGTGCTTTCAGTGCTAGCAACTTTTTCAGTAGTAGCAGGAGCTTCAACAACCTTAGTTTCTACGAGGTCTGCTGTGGTTTCTACATTGGCAGTGGTAGCAGCAGTCACATCAAGGTTTGATGCGTTGTCAGCTTTAGCTTCTTCAGCGAAGGCAGGCTTTGCGATGAAGGCAAAACCTGCAAGAGCAGTTGCACATGAGAATGCAATCAGATGTTTTTTGGACTTAGATCCAGTAAAAGTAGAATGTACTTTCATAATTTTTCCTCCATTTCCTAAGTCCTATTATAGCGCTATTTTAGAGACTTTCAAGAAAATATAAGAAATTTAGATAAAAATAAGAAAACGATTACATTCCAAAGTGACTAACAAGGTAAAATTCACAATTTTAGCAGTCATAAGAGTTTAAAAAAATCCAGGACTTGAGTCCTGGATTAGGAGATTATGAAAAAGAAAAGTTTTAGGATGATTATAGTATATAGAGGAGATCCTAAAGTTTTCTTAAAGTAAGGGATGTCTTAAACTTTAGTCGCATTACCATTTTCATCAAAATGATAAGTTACACCTTTGATAGTACGTGTTTGGTTGGTGACTAGTTCACCAGAGTTTTCATCGTAGTAGTGACCATCTGGTGCAAAAGCGCCTTTAACTTGTCTACCATGATTTGTATCGAAGTAAAGTTTTTGCCCATTAATTTGAACGGCACCGGTAGCTGCTGTACCATCGCCGTAGAAATAGTGCCAAGCTCCTTCCGTAAAGACAAAGCGTTTTTTGGCAGCCTTACCAAATTGATCGAAGTAGTAGATCTTACCATCAATGTAATTAATGCTGTCTTGCCACATGTCACCTAGTTGGGTGTATTTATAGGCACCTCCTTGACGGAAGTAATATAAGTCACCATTGATTTCATGAAGTCCAAGGACTTTTTCACCTTTCTCGTCAAGATAGTAAGTTAAGCCTCTGTTATCTTTGACAAACCCAGCTTTGGTTACTTTGCGACCATTATCTTTATCGTAGTAGTACTCAGGCATATATACGCCATCTCGACCAAAATCACCTTTGGCTTGTACCCCTCGATAGTTGAAGAAGACATCTTGTCCATCGATATTTCGAGGTCCCTTGACTGGTTTACCATCTTTACCTACATAAAACCAATTACCCATGAAGTCAATATAACGATTGGTTACAAGGTTTCCTGAATTAACATCGTAGAATGCGTATAAATCACCGTAAGAATTACCATAAGCCCCTTTGACCTGTTGACCGTTGTCACGGAAGAACACTTTTTGTCCATTGATAATTTGAGCTCCAGTAAGGTTGTCTCCATTTGCGTTTTTATAATACCAGTTTCCGTTATCATCACTATAATAACCATTTGGGTTAGGAGCATCCGTACCGACACCATTTTCATCAAATCGATAGGTCATACCATTAATAGTTAGAGTGGTGTTAGTGACGCGTGCTCCAGAATTAGGATCATAGTAGCGAAGAATACCATTGTCGAGAACAAGCTCTCCTTTAGCCTGACGACCATTGGCATAGAGGTAAACGATTTGACCATCTATATTGGCTTCACCATTCTGAGGACGAATAGCATTTCCATCTTCACCATAGTAGTACCAGCCATCATTTTCTTGGACATAGCGGTTTTTAACGGCTTGACCAGTAACTGAGTCAAAATAATAGCGACGTGTAATATTAATAGGAGTACCATAACCGTAAGAACGTGGTGAATTTTGACCTTCTTCTAGTAAAATACTGATTCCCTTTTGTAGGACGCCGGTATCAACAGGAGAGGCAGCTTCACGTGCTTTGAAATAGTAGATGTTACCATCAATTTCACGTATTCCTGTAAATTTAGAACCATCGTTCTTGATGTAGAAAGTTTGGCCTTTTTTATTCTGAACTAGACCTTCTTTTCGGACCCTTGCACCAGAGTTAGGGTCGTAATAGAAGCTTTGATCTGGATAACTATAAGATTCTCCACTAAAGTCACCTTTGATTTGAATACCATCATTATTAAAATAAACTTCTTGACCATTGATAGTTTGTTCGCCTGTTAGTGGTCGTCCAGTAGCATCTAAATAATACCAATTGCCCTTGTATTCTAGGTAACGATTGGTTTGAAGTTGACCAGAATTATCATCGAAATAACGACGTAGATCACCAGACCAATAGAAATCTGGCCCTTTAATTTGTTTACCATCTTCGCGGAAAGAGACACGTACACCATCAATGGTTTGGTCTCCAGTAAGGTTTTTACCGCTGGCATCTTTATAGTACCAGTTGCCTTGGTCATCACTATAGTACTGACCACCAGTGACGTTTGTTTCATTAGGTACTGAAGCAGTTTCACTGGCAGCTCGGTCTGTAGTTACAGCTTCTCGTGTTTGGCCTGTGGCCGATTTTGCAGGTGCTTGGCTTTCGCTTGCAGTTGTTAAAGCCATTTCACTTGCAGTTTCAGAGCTTGTAGCAGAAGTTGTAGCTTGTTCTGAAACATTTGTGGTACTTTCAGTGCTAGTTACATTTTCAGTAGTAGGAGGAGCTTCAACAACCTTTGTTTCTACGAGGTCTGCTATAGTTTCCACATTGGCAGTGGTAGCAGCAGTCACATCAAGGTTTGATGAGTTTTCAGCTTTAGCTTCCTCAGCGAAGGCAGGTCTTGCTATGAGGGCAAAACCTGCAAGGGCAGTTGCACATGAGAATGCGATCAGACGTTTTTTGGACTTTTGTCCAGTAAAATTAGAATGTACTTTCATACTTTTTCCTCCATTTCCTAAGTTCTATTATAGCGCTATTTTAGAGAGTTTCAAGAAAAAATAAGAAATTTAGATAAAAATAAGAAAACGATTACATAAAAAGAGAGTGAATGGCAAATGTCATAATTTTAGCAGTCACAAGAGTTTAAAAAACAAAAAAATCCAGGGCATAGGCCCTGAATTTAGGAGATTATGAAAAAGAAAAGTTTTAGGATGGTTATAGTATATAAATTAAATCCTAAAGTTTTCTTAAAGTGGTAGAAATATTTTGTCTTTCCTTTTTAATTCACTTTCTCAGTAGCCACACCATTTTCATCGATGATATAAGTCTTGCCGTCTTTTTCGAGAGTGGTATTCGTCCACATAGCCCCACTGTCTTTGTCAAAGTAGTAAGTTTTACCATCAATCTCTACTAGGCTACCTTTGACTTGCTTACCATTTTTATCAAAGTAGAGTTGAACACCATCAATGGTTTGACGGCCTGTTAGGAGTTTGCCCTCTTTGTCGTAGTAGTACCAGTTCCAGAAATCATCGCGAACAAATTGGTTTTTAGCCGTAAATTCAGTCACTACTCCTTCATTATCAATTGTGTAGGTCTTATCATCGACTTTCAAAGTGTCGTTAGTAAGGATAATAGTGGTGTACATACCAGCATATCTTTCTGTTCGATATGATTTTGTTAGACGATAGCGCTTGCCATCGATTTCTTTCCATGTAGGCTTATCAACACTTTTTACCTCAGGTTGGAAGTAGTGAAGGTGACCATCAGAGCCTCGTTGGATGCCCTCGAGGAGGACACCGTTTTTATCAGTTCCATAGATTCCAGAGAAACTAGGCCCGCCCCAAAATGTTTTTTTTGAAAAAAGGGCTCCAAAATAGTTTTTTTCTATTTTACTATCTGTGACTAGATAAAGTTTGCTGTCATAACCTATGATACCATCAAGAACTTGACCCTTTGAAGCAAAGATATATTCTTTTCCATCGATAATTTGTTTACCAGTTAAGACTTCGCCGTTAGCATTGGTACGGTAGGTAGAAGTGTTTGCATGGAACATTGAAGGAGTTTCAACAATGCCATATTTGTTCTTGACCAATTGTCCTTGGTAATCAAAAAGATAAATCCTCCCATCAATTGTGACAGTATCATTTTTAGCCAAAAGTCCGTCAGGTTTGAAATAATAACGTTTACTGTCAATGGTATGCCATCCAATAAATGCAGCACCATCTTCGCCTAAGTAATTAGTATAAGTTGTATATTGAGGTTCTGTCCTATAGCCATTGAAAATTGAAGTGTGATGCCACTGATTCGTTAATAGAGAACCATCATTCTCATCGAATCGATAGTATTTTCCACCAATCTCTCGTTCTTGTCCTTTGACTTGTTTGCCATCTTTATCAAAATAAAGGATGACACCATCAACATTTTGCCAACCAGTCAATTTTTCACCGTTGGCAGTGTAGTAATACCAATCTTTTTGGTTGTCAGATTGGAAATGACCACCCGTCACGACCTGAGTAGGTAGTTGTGTTTTTTCGGTAAGGATACCATCGGCATCTGCTAGATAGGTTTTACCGTCTACTTCAATACTTGTATCAGTTACCTTACGCCCATTATCTTTATCGTAGTAGTAATCCTTGCCATCAATGGTAATCTTTTCACCCTTTGCTTGGATCCCATTGTCATGGAAGTAGAGGTTAAAGTTATCGATGGTTTGTGGACCCGTTAGTTTGTGGCCGTCACTGTCTAGGTAATACCAGTTGCCTTGGTCATCAGAAGTAAATTTTCCACCTTGTGAAGGTGCTTCCTGTGAAGTAGTTGCGTTGTCGCTTGTTTCGGATGAGGTTTCAACACTTCTATCGGTTGTAGTTGTTTCATTAACTGGAGTTGTCCCAACCTTCTTATCAGTTTCACTAGCAGGCTGTGTAGCAGTTGCTTCTGCAGGCTGACTAGCCGCATCAGTTGAGACTGTCTCACTAGGAACATTATTAACAGTAGTGCTCGCCGGAGCTACTTCGGTTCTTGTAATGAGGCTAGCACTTGTCTCAAGATTGCTGTCAGAGACGACATTTTCAGGACTGGTAACGGCAGTCGTTTCAGGCTTGACTTCATCAGCCCCGACCTGTCCTAGGCCAATCAGTGAAGCCCCGATAGCCAAACTTGAGGCAGCGATTGTGATCCAATGTTTCTTAACTTTATGAAGTTTGAAACGAACTTTGTTTTCCATAATTTTCCCCCTTGTATGGTGACTTGGTAAATTCATGCTGTAACATTTAAAAGAACATGAACACCAAAAATTAATTTACAATTATATTTTAATCTTATTTTCTAATAACTTCAATAGAAAACTCATACATACTCATAGTTTAAATTAATAGTGCAATAGAGACGTTTGAGAGAAGTAGATGTTTGCACAAAAAAATCCAGGACCTGAGCCCTGGATTTAGGAGATTATGAAAAAGAAAAGTTTTAGGATGGTTGTAGTATACAAAGCGATTCCTAAAGTTTTCTTAAAGTGGAAGAAATTTTTTTCTTTCCCCATTAATTCACTTTCTCAGTTGCCACACCATTTTCATCAATGACATAGGTTTTGCCATCTTTTTCAAGGGTTGCATTGGTTGTGATTGGAGAACCGTAAAGATGTTTCCCTAATGAAGTTGATTTTTCGAAGTGATAGAGCTTACCGTCAATTTCCTTCCAAGTTGGTTGGTAGTCAGAAATTACTCTTGGCTCAAGATAGCATAGGTAGTCTTTATCAGTGCGGTAGAATCCTGTTCGAACGATTCCATTTTCATTATCTTTAGCTTGTAGACCGTCTTCTTTAAAGTAAACACGGTGACCGTTTATTGTGTACCAGCCGAAAACTTGTGCTCCATCATTGCCAAAGTAGTGAATATATGAACTAAAGGAATGGAATGCATTACGAAGGAGTTCGCCACTGTTCTTATCGAAATAGTAGTATTTTCCATCTATAAGGATACGCTCACCTTTGATTTGTTTCCCAGTGCCATCAAAGTAGAGTTGAATACCATCAATAGTCTGCCATCCGGTAGCTACTTGTCCTTTATCTTTGAGGTAGGTCCAGTCACCATCTTTATCTTGAACAAAGGTATTTCGAAGTGACGATGTCACACGTCCTTGGTCATCAATTTCGTAGGTCATTCCATTGAGAGTTAGACTACTATTGGTCCACATAACCCCACTATCCTTGTCAAAGTAGTAAGTATCACCATCAATGTCTACTAGGCTACCTTTGACTTGCTTACCATTTTTATCAAAGTAGAGTTGAACACCATCAATGGTTTGACGACCAGTTAGGAGCTTGCCATCAGTATCGTAGTAGTACCAGTTCCAATTGTCATCACGAACAAATTGGTTTTTGGCCGTAAACTCAGTTGCAACTCCCTCATTATCAATCGTATAGGTCTTGTCATCGACTTTCAAAGTATCGTTAGTGAGGATAATAGTGGTGTACATACCAGCGTGGTGTTCAGGAAGATACCATTTTGTTAGACGATAGCGCTTGCCATCGATTTCTTTCCATGTAGGTTTATCAACACTTTTTACCTCAGGTTGGAAGTAGTGCAGTTGACCATCTAAGCTTCGTTGGACACCCTCTAGGAGGACACCGTTTTCATCAGTTCCATAGATTCCAGTGAAATTAATTCCACCCAAAATTTCGTTTTTAGAAAAGAAGGCTCCAAAATAGTTTTTTTCTATTTTACTATCTTTGACTAGATAAAGTTTCCCGTCATAACGTACAACACCATCGACGACTTGACCATCTGAAGCAAAGATATATTCTGTTCCATCGATAATTTGTTTACCAGTTAGGACTTCTCCATCTGCATTAGTTCGATAGGTATATTTTAATCTCACTTTAGCCCCTGGCTTATCAACAACGCCATAAGCATCTTTGACTAATTGTCCTTTTTCAAATAGATAGTTTTTACCATTGATTGAATAGATGCCATTAGAAGCATAGATACCGGTATCGGTGAAGTACAAGTGTTTTCCATCAATATCTTGCCAACCAGTCACAGCAGCGCCATCATTTCCGAGATAGTATGAACGGTAGTCCTTTGATGCAGGACTAATTCCACCAACATTGACTGAGGCCCATTGATTTTTAACCATACGTCCATTGTTTTTATCAAAGTAATAGGTTTTACCATCAATCTGAACAATTTTATCTTTTGCTTGACGACCGTCTTTATCGAAGTAAAGTTGGTAACCATCAATGGTTTGAAGTCCTTTAACAGCGTGGCCCTTTTCATCACCATAATAAAAATTAACATTTTCAGGGAAGGTGAAATCTACCTTATCCCAAATAAAGGAGTTTCGAGCTAGCCGTCCTCTCTCACCAAAGACATAGGTTGTGTCTCCTACATTAACCGCTACATTCTTAAGCAATTCACCATTTTCATCAAAATCGTGAATGAAACCAGATGCTGTTTTAACGAGACCTGTGGCACGTATGCCATCTCGGTTGAAGTAACTAGTATGGTAAATGTAGTTTGTTTTATACCGTGAGATAATCTGTTTTTCAGACCAATTACGGTAAGAATTTTTGAGAAGGGCACCGGTGTTTTGATCTAAGTAATATGTTTTACCATCAACTGTGATTTCTTGACCTTTGAGTTGTTTCCCATCTTTGTCAAAATAGAGTTCAACACCGTCCACATATTGGAAACCAGTCAATTTTTCACCTTGTGAAGTGATATAAGACCATTCCCCCTTATCATTGGCTTCAAAATGTCCACCAGTAATGTTTGTAGGCAGTTTAGTTCTCTCTGTCACAACCCCATTCTCATCTATTTGATAATGTTTTCCATCTTTATCGAGGTAGCAATTGACTAAGAGCATACCAGTATGGTCATCTAAATAATAGTTCTTTCCATTTACCTCAACAAATTGGCCTTTGACCTGTTTTCCATCTTCTTGGAAATAGTATTCGCGATCTTCTACATTATTCCATCCAGTGAGATTTTTTCCGTCTTTGGTGTAGTACCAATTGCCCTGATCGTCGGATGTGAATTTTCCTTGAGTAATAGAGATTTCTTGTCCTGATAATGGATGCTCACTGACTTCAGTAACCTCTGGCTTATTTTCATTTATATTTTGCTTGTCGGTGGCAGGTTCAGTAACCTCTGGCTTATTTTCATTTATATTTTGCTTGTCGGTGGCAGGTTCAGCACTTCTATCAGCAATAGTTGTTTCACTAGATTGAGCGGTTTCAACCTTTTTATCGGCCTCGTTACTAGGCTGTGTAGCAGTTGTTTCTGTTGGCTGAGTAGCGACATTAGTAGGTGTAGTGTCAGTAGATACTGCTGCACTAGAAGTATTCTCGACAACTGTACTCGTTGGGGCTACTTCGGTTCTTGTTATAAGGCTAGCACTTGTCTCAAGATTGCTGTCAGAGACGACATTTTCAGGACTGATAACAGCAGTCGTTTCTGGTTTAACTTCATCGGCTCCGACTTGCCCTAGGCCAATCAGTGAAGCCCCGATAGCCAAACTTGAAGCAGCGATTGTAATCCAATGTTTCTTAACTTTATGAAGTTTGAAACGAACTTTGTTTTCCATAATCTTCCCCCTTGTATGGTGGCTTGGTAAATTCATGCTGTGACATTAAAAACATCATGAATACCAAAAATTAATTTACGATTATATTTTAATTCTATTTTCTAATAATTTCAATAGAAAACGGATACAAAAATGCCATGATTTTATAAAAAGATTCTTATATTCGTGATAGTTATAGCCTATAAAAGGGTTTTCCTAATTTATTTATTTTTTCGTCTATAGATATGATTGAAAGGGTAATTGTCCCCATACAGTTTGAGAAAAAGACTCTTTTATTCAAAAATCATCCTGTGTAAAATAGAGGGCATAAAAACATGAGAGGTGATTGAAATGACAAATCGTTACGACTTAAATAAAAATTTGGCACAGATGCTTAAGGGGGGCGTTATCATGGACGTTCAAAATCCTGAGCAGGCACGAATCGCTGAAGCGGCAGGAGCGGCTGCAGTCATGGCCTTGGAACGCATTCCGGCTGATATTCGTGCAGTGGGTGGTGTGTCACGTATGAGTGATCCTAAGATGATTAAGGAAATTCAGGACGCTGTTAGTATTCCAGTGATGGCTAAGGTGCGTATTGGTCATTTCGTGGAAGCACAGATTTTGCAGGCGATTGAGATTGATTATATCGACGAGAGTGAGGTTTTGACACCGGCCGATGACCTTATTCATGTGGACAAAACCAAATTTGATGTGCCTTTCGTCTGTGGAGCCAAGGACCTTGGTGAGGCTCTTCGCCGTATCTCTGAAGGGGCATCAATGATTCGTACCAAGGGTGAACCTGGTACTGGTGATATTGTTCAGGCTGTTCACCACTTGCGACTCATGAATCAAGAGATTCGCCGTATTCAAAATCTTAGAGAAGATGAACTCTATATTACTGCTAAAGACTTGCAGGTGCCGATTGATTTGATCCGTTATGTCCATGAACATGGCAAGTTGCCTGTTGTCAATTTTGCGGCAGGTGGTGTAGCGACGCCAGCGGATGCTGCCCTTATGATGCAGCTGGGTGCTGAAGGTGTCTTTGTTGGTTCAGGAATTTTCAAGTCAGGAGATCCGAAAAAACGCGCGGAAGCCATCGTCAAAGCGGTGACTAACTATAATCGTCCAGATATTTTGGCGCAAGTGTCAGAAGATTTGGGGGAAGCCATGGTTGGTATCAACAAGGATGAAATTGACATCCTAATGGCAGAGCGAGGAAAATAGATGACAAAAATTGGAATACTGTCTTTGCAAGGTGCTTTTGCAGAACATGAGCAGGTCTTGAAAGCACTTGGGGTTGAAACGGTTCAAATCAGAAATCGACAGGATTGGGAAGCGCACGCTGATTTAGATGGGCTCATTCTACCAGGGGGAGAGTCGACAGTCATGGGGAAACTCTTGCATGATTTAGACTTGTTTGCGCCGATTAAGGCGAAAATTGATGCGGGAATACCTGTATTTGGAACCTGTGCAGGTTTGATTTTGTTGGCCAAAACCATAGTGGGGGACCAAACAAAACATTTGGCAAGCATGGACATCAATGTAGCCAGAAATGCCTATGGTCGCCAATTGGGCAGTTTTGTCACAGATGCTGAATTTAAAGGAATAGGGGAAATCCCAATGGTCTTTATTCGTGGGCCAATTATTGAAGCTGTTGGAGCAGAAGTGGAGATTTTAGCTCAAGTCAATGGGGCAATTGTGGCAGCTAGAGAAAAGCAGATGTTAGTGACCTCTTTTCATCCAGAATTAACGGGTGACGAAAGGGTACATGCTTATTTCCTAGATATGATTAATCCGGCAAAAGAAGAAAAGCTTTGATTCAAATTTCATAAATTCATTTACTTCTCCTTCACGCAAAAAAATCCAGAACTTATGCCCTGGATTTAGGAGATTATGAAAAAGAAAAGTTTTAGGATGGTTATAGTATATAAATCAAAGCCTAAAGTTTTCTTAAAGTAGTAGGTGAGTATTTTTAAGAATTAACTATTGACCGTCTGACCATCCTATGCCAGTGGAACTATCATTGGGTACAACGTAATCATTAAGATTCATACCTGTTTGACTGTTATAGCCATTTCTATCAAAGAAACTGTGGTACTCAGGACCATCTTCAGGATTTCCGGATTTTTTCTCAAAGATATTTTCTCCAGTAAGCTTGTTATAGCCATTTGCATCAATATTACTGAGGTATTCAGATTGTTTTTCGCTAGAAGCAGTATTTGTAGTATTTTCGGTGGTAGAACTAGAGACAGTACCTGAATTCTTTTGAGTAGATTGTGTTGTTACGTTAGTTTGAGTACTAGTTTCAGAGCTATTATTGGTTTCAGTTTTTTGACTAGTTTCGCTTGTATCTCCATCTTTAATCTCAATCAACTTTTGATAAATCTTTTGAGTTAGGTCATTTTGTTGTGTAGCAGTCAATCTTCCAGAAGTTCGGATGATAATCGTACCATAAACATAATGAGATCCAGGATTTAACATAGCTGGGAGTCCGTCGAAAGCACTCAAATACTCATTTCGTTTTTGTGCATCTTCAACTGTTTTGTAGACTTCGATATTGCCACCAGCATCAGTTCCTTTAGTTACAATATCCTTTCCTTCAATAGTGTCAGTAACTAAACTATCAGTAAAATACACGGATGCTGTGTAACTACCTTGTTTATTCAATCCCTTATTTGGATCATTATCTTCGGTTGCTGACTGAACTCCTGTAATGGTATCAATTTCTTTAAGTTTACTTTCGATAAAGCTACTAGAAGGGTTGGTTATTTGTTTTAGTTGTTTAACACTTGTTGAATACTTTTGATTTAGCTCATCGAGTTTCTTTATTTCAGTTGTATAATCTAACGGTTTTTTAAGTACTTCTACCTGTTTGTTAATGTCACTTGTTGACTTTTTGATCTTAGGAATTTTTCGTTTTGCTTTCTCAGCAGAAGTGATTTCATTTTTTAATTCAGAGGAAAGATTTTCATCTAAAGGTTTGTCTTTATTACTTAGGAGTTGATTTGCTGTCTTTATTTTATCTTCTAAGAGATTATTCTTATTTTTTACCTTTTGAGCAATATTATTGAATGAGTCGACTGCCTTTTGATGGGGAGCAAAGGCTAGAAAATAATAAGCAGCAATAAGACAGAGAATTGGAATAAGTCCCCAGAGAGCATTTTTCTTGAGTTTATTTTTCAATTAATTACCTCCAAATATATGTTTTATAAATAAAAAAACAATTTTTTAATTATTCTAAATACTATACGATTTATTATACTTGAATTTTAGTATAATAGGAACCTTTTTTTGCTTTCCGAGTTAGTACTTTTTAAGTTAAACGCAAAAAAATCCAGAACCTAGGCCCTGGATTTAGGAGATTATGAAAAAGAAAAGTTTTAGGATGGTTATAGTATATAAAGCAAAGCCTAAAGTTTTCTTAAAGTGGAAAAAAAGTTTACTTGTGATATGAAAAAGGAAGTTGACAGTTGGTCGACTTCCTTTTTAGCGATTCCTAAATCAAAGTAATTATGTGATATCAATAGTTGTTATTTGAATTATTTTCTTATACTTCATCAGGTCCCATCAAATGTCCATTACCGTCAGCATCGAATTTGAAGGCACCAGTGTTTGTTCTAACAATGGTATTTTCAGCGCGTGCCCCATTCTTAGCATCGTAATAGTGGACAGTTCCGTCATCGTCAAATTTGAATTCACCTCTAAGTTGTTTACCGTTTTGGTCGAAGTAAACATGGATGCCGTTTAAGGTTTGAGGTCCTGTCAGTTTATCCCCTTTAGCATCAACATAGTAGTAGAAATCTTCACGATCTAAATCTTTACTTTCTCTTGGGTACTGTCCATCCTGATCTACGAGATCATTTCCAGGAATGGTAATAGTGAAGTGGAAGATGCGATCACCATCGAGATTTCGGTAATTCCAGTTGTAGACATGAACAAAGCTATCAGTGACGAGAGCACCAGAGTCTTTATCATAATAGTGTCCATCAGGGGCGAAGCGTCCCTTGACTTGTGCGCCATTAGGAAGGAAGTAAAAGCGACTATTTCCAAAGGTTTGAGGTCCTGTTAATGGCTTACCATCAGCATCGAGATAGTACCAGGCAGTAGTATAGACATTTTGATTGTTGATGTCATCACGACCAATATAAGTTAAGATTTCTTTAAAAGCATTGGTTACGAGAGCACCAGAATCTTTATCATAGTATTTACCATTTGGTGCAAAATGTCCCTTGACTTGTATACCAGTGAAATCATCAAAGTAGACTTTAACACCATTGATAGTTTGTTCTCCCTTGAGTTTATCACCTTTATCATTGACGTAAACCCAGTTGCCATCTTCAGTTTCAAGATAGCGTTTTGTTACAAGTGCACCAGAGTCTTTATCGAAATAGCGACCATCCTCTGCAAAACGTCCTTTGACTTGTTTGCCATCCTTGTCAAAGTAGACTGGAATGTTGTCAACGAAGTTGAGACCGATGAGGTTTTTACCGTTTGCATCCTTGTAGTACCAGTTGCCCTCGTTATCACTATAATAGTGACCACCAAAAACTCGTGGTGCCTTGTCTAGGGAGATTGTAGGAATGACGGGAGTGTCTGTTTCTTCACCAGGTCCCATCAAATGTCCATTACCATTTGCATCGAATTTGAAAGCACCAGTGTTGGTTCTGACAATGGTATTTTCAGCGCGTGCACCGTTTTTTGCATCGTAATAATGAACGGTACCATCTTCGTCAAATTTGAACTCACTTCTAAGTTGTCTACCATTTTGGTCGAAGTAGACATGGATGCCGTTTAGGGTTTGAGGTCCTGTCAGTTTGTTACCCTTAGCATCAACGTAGTAGTAATAGTCCTCACGATCCAAGTCATTGCTGGAAAGTGGATAGTGGCTCATATCAATAAAGTGTGATTTACCGTCAGATCCTATAGCAGAGTCGTTCGGAATAGTAAGCATAAATTTAAGAACACGATTTCCGTCTTGATTTTGGAAATTCCAGTTATAAATATGAACAAATCTATTAGTTACAAGCGCACCAGAATCTTTGTCATAGTAATGTCCATCAGGAGCAAAACGTCCCTTAACTTGTGCCCCATTAGGGAAGAAGTACATGTTTGTACCACCAAGATTTTGAGGACCTTTAAGTGGCCGTCCGTCGGCATCAAGGTAGTACCAATCAGTAGTATAAATGTTTTGACCGTTGATATCATCACGACCAATATAAGTTAAGAGTTCTTTAAAGGTCTTGGTTACAAGAGCACCAGAATCTTTGTCATAGTATCGGCCATCCTCTGCAAAACCACCTTTGATTTGAATACCGTCTTGGCTAAAGTAAACAGGAACATTATCCACATAGTTCAGACCGACAAGATTTTTGCCGTTTGCATCCTTGTAATACCAGTTACCATTATCATCACTATAATAATGTCCACCAGAAATATGAGGTGCATTTTCAAGTGTTACAGAAGGTGTGACTGGCTTTTCATTTTCATCGATTGGGGCAGGTTGTTCACTGTTTTTTGTAGGTGTTTTTGTTTCTTCGACAGGAATAGGTTCAGTGGCTTTTTCTACCGAAGTTTTTGTAGTAGATGCTTCTGAAGTTGCCGTTTTGATAGGTGTAGCTTTATTTACCTGATTATCTTGATTGCTAATTTCTTGCTCAGAAGTGATTTCTACTGGTGATTCGCTTGCTAATTCAGATGATGCGACTTCACTGCTAGGAGCTTCACTAAGAACTGTACTTGTACTAGTAGGTAGCTCAGTATTAGTTGAGATAGGATTTGTAGTAGTTGCTTTGACCTCAACATTAGTTACTGCAGTTTCTTGTGCAGGTGCAAGAATCTCAGTTGGTTGACTAGAAGTTTCAGGTGTTTTCGCTTCATCCGCAAATGCAGGTCGTGCGACTAAAGTAAAAGTAGCTAGAGCGGTTGCGCAAGAAAGTGCCACAAGGTGTTTCTTTGGGTTAGTCCTTTTCGTAATCATGATAAATTCCCCTTCATCTTAAAATCTTTTCAGTTTAAAAACTGAAATAATACAAAAATAACTTAATTACAATTGATTGATGACTTAAATCTCTGTAAGGTAGCCGTTTTCATCAATATGATAATTTTTTCCATCAATATTGGCATTACGATTACGCCACATTTGACCATTGTTTGGATCGAAGTAAAGCTTATGTCCCTTGTAGTCTACAATTTCTCCCTGAACTCTTATTGGGAGACCAGCTGCATCACGGAAGTAGTAGTATTCACCCCAAACTTGTTGAAGTCCAGTTACTGCAATACCGTCTTTATCGAAATAGAGCCATCCAGGAATATAACCATGTGAATATTCAAAAAGCATATTCTTGTCGTTATAAATCATACGATTTTTGACAAGTTCACCAGTATAAGGTTCAAAGTAACGGATACCTTCTGGGAACCTAATAAATTGCCCCATAACATTGGTTTGGCTGTCATTGTTGTTGAATCCGATTCCTCGAGCTTGCCGTCCGTATTCAAAATAATAATATTCTTTTTCGCCTTTCTTTTGCCAGCCTGTAACGTATTGTCCGTCATCGCCGAGGTAAAATGTTCCGAAATCCATGCTCTTATAGCCACCAGGAATTCCCCCTAGAGATCTGACATAGCGGTTTCGCCAAAGTTCACCATCATGTCCAAAGTAGTATGGCTTGCTATCAATGTAAACTTTATGGAAGTCATCCCAATCTCCTTGGTACCAAGGAATGGAGACTCTATACGCAGTATCAGGATAGAAATAGTAACGGTTTCCATTAATATCTTGCCAGCCTGTTACAGCCACACCATATTTACCAAAGTAACGGTATTCATCGTGAGGAAAATCAGCTACCTTGACAAACTGTTCAGTTATCCTATGCCCTAGATTCTGGTCGTAGAAATAATAATGGTTATTACGTTGGACAGACTCACCTTTGGCTTGTTTACCATCTTCATGGAAATACACGTGCTGATTGTCAACAACGTGTGCGCCTATAAGGTCTTTACCGTCTTTTTTGTAGTGCCAACTACCTTGTACGTCACTATACCATTGACCACCTGTAATATTTTCTTCAGGATCTTCGTCTTGAATTTCTGTGTTTTCATCGTTATTGAAGGAAGAAACATCAGTCTTAAGTCGATTTTCTGAGATGTCCTCATATCTAGCGTTTTCCATACTAGCAGTTTCACTTACTGTAGCTCCTGTTTTAGAAGTAGGTATTTCTGATCTTGTTGAAATTGTTTCAGAGATAACTGTGCTTGAAGCCTCTGAAGCGGGTTTAGCTGTTTCAGGAATAGCTGTAGTATCAGTGGTAACACTTGTAGCTTCGCTGGTGATAACGCTTGTGCCTGTTGGTGCATCTGTTATAGTTGCTGTTGGATTTTCATCAAGTGTCTTAGTCTCAACAGTAGCCACTACATTTTCTATAGCAGGTGCGACAACTTCGGTCTTAGCATTCGTATCAGATGCTTTTACTTCTTCCGCAAATGCAGGGCGAGCAACTAGGGAAAAAGCAGCTAGTGCGGTTACACAAGAAAGTGCCACAAGGTGCTTCTTGTACACGTGCCATGGATAATTCATTTCAGTATTCATGATAGACTCCTTTCATAAAATGAACACCGATGTTTGGGTGGTTATAAAGGAGCTCGCCGTTAAAATAGTATTAAAAGTAGGCGAATCTGTTAAAACGACTGAGTTCCATATCTAAATCTCTCATGTCATGACCATAAGAAGATTTTATAGGGGAGCACGTCAAACGTGTGGCAAGGAGAATATGCTTATGCTGTGTAATTCATATCTAGAAACAAGTGTCTTCACTTATTTATCCTAATACTTTTATTTCTCTCCTTTCGTTTTATTATTGAATCCAGCCTATGGCATATGTCTTCAAATACAAAAAACTAGAACTTTTAGTTTGAAGCATTCTCTCTAAAGCTCTAGTTTTGTATTATAGACAGATGTGTGTATGAAAAGAGCCTTAGATTATCATGCCAAAGTGCCTAAGGACCAGTTTTCATGCATAAAAAATTATTTTGACGTTAGAATTCTAAAGCCAAGTTCCTAATCCTAATCCCTCTGTAGTACACTTTCAACGTTTTAGTAAAACGCTTACATGCTCACCTACCTTTATTATAATACTTTTTTAATTATAAACAAGTTTTTTAACAAGATAATCGTAAATGTTAAAAAAATGTCATAATTGGATTCTGTTTGAATGACAGTGATTGATGATATGAAAAAGGAAGTTGACCAACTGTCGACTTCCTTTTGTGTGAAATAATTGAAATCCATAGTCACTTGTAAATGACTATCGAAGGATATGGCCAACCCCGTCATTATCGAAGTAATAAGTAACGTGATTGATTGTCAAGGTTACATTATCAGCACGATTACCAGAGCCAGGAAGATAATAGTAAGTCTTACCACCTAAAATGATGAGTTTATCTTTAGCTTGTATACCCTTATATTGTCCGTAATCATCATCGTAGAAGTAGACATGCTTTCCATCGATGACTCTTCTACCAGTCAGAATATTTCCCTTACTATTTGCATAATACCAGTTATTCTTATGTTCGAAGTATTTTCCGGTTACAAGGGCACCAGTCTCTTTGTCATAATAATGATCACCACGGTATGGATAATTAAACTCACCTTTCACTTTTTCGCCGTATCTAAAGTAGTACTGAATTCCGTCCAAATATTTAGTACCGTGAAACTTCTTTCCTTTTTCATCAACATAAAACTCTTTGCCGCCATCCTCAACCAATCTATCTGTTACTAAAGCACCGTTATCTTTATCGTAATAGTGATTATCAGGAGCAAAATGGCCTTTGTATTGGACACCATTGGTGTCGAAATGAACGTTGACGTTATCAATGGTATGAGCACCAAGGAGGAGGTAACCCTTGTCATTAACATAGTACCAGTTACCTTCGGAATCACTGATATAGCGGTTTCGTTCAGTTGATTGACTTTTAATGCTGAGGACACCAGATTGGTCTGCCACATAGGTCTTACCATCGAAATCAAAAGTTGTATCTTTGACTTTTCGACCGTTATCTTTATCAAAATAGTAAACCCTTCCATCGATATCAACGAGCTCTCCCTTAGCTTGTCTATGAGTTCCTAAATGGAAATACATGTCGTAGCCATCAATAGTTGCAGGGCCAACGACAGGAAATCCATATTCATTATAGTAACGCCAGTATCCATCTTTATCTTGGACAAAATAAGCAGTCTTTTGTCGAAGGTCCTTAAAATCACTAGAAATGAATTTACCAACCCCATCATTATCAAATTCATAGATATTTGGAAATTCTCTCATAATATAGTGTGTAGGAATATTCAATCGTTTATTTCTAGCAATGGTACCATCATTGTAGAAGTAATAGTTATTGAAAAATCTGTGCACGACCATATTTCCATCATCTTGGAAAAAGTACTTATTACCATTGATGGTTTGCCATCCTGTGACTGGTAGGCCATCGGCACCAAAATAATACCGTTCGAGTTCAGGATGTTCGTTGTTGTAATAATTGGAATAAGGAGCAGAGTCAAATCTTATTTCTTTAGCATAGTTTTCTTCAGGAATGAATCGCCCAGCTTTGAAGGTGACGAGGCGGTTCGTCACAAGGGCGCCGTTATCTGGATCGTAGAAATATGATTTACCATTGACCTTACGGCGTTCACCCTTGACCTGTCTACCATTTGAATCAAAGTAATAGGTCAAGCCATCAATAGTTTGTGGTCCAGTCATAAGTTTTCCATCTTTATCCATATAGTACCAGTGACCACCATTATCTTGTAGAAAAGCGGGATGGTTATTTGCCACTGTAACGATACCATTAGGATCAATATTTAGTTGGAAATCACCGTTGTTGAGATGTGTGTCTTTAACTAATTGTCCCGCATTGTCTTTGCCAGCATCTCCAAACAGATAGAGCTTGTCACCAACCACGTTCAAGCCGTAGCTAAGTTGGCTGTTTCTATCAGGATTAAAGTAATAGGTTTGTCCTTTGATATCTTGTAAGCCAGAAACTCGCACGCCATCGCTACCTAGATAGTAAGTTTGACCATTTTCTTCAACAAATTCATCATGGAGCATACGTGCACTATCTGTAAAGTAATAGAGTTTTCCATCAATGGTTTCGAAACCAGGATGTTCTCGCTCTTTTTTGAAATAATAGCGTTCTCCATTAATATCTTGCCATCCCATAAGCTTATTACCGTTGTTATCGTAGTAATAAGTAACGTAATAAGGATGTCTTGTGGTAATAAGACTACCTAAATAGTTTTCTGTTTCAATGCGTTCTTCTTTTTCGGTAACAAATCCATTCCTTTTTTCAGTAAAGGCAGAACGGTCAGTTCCTCTTGTGATATTTTCGTTTGGGATATCACCGACAGGTGACACATTCTCAGCTGTAACACTCTCACTAGTTGTTGCACTCACCTCAGAATGTGCAGTTTCAGAATTAGCTAGTTCCGAACTAGCTGTACTTGTGACTTCAGACCTTGGTTTTTCAGAGACTGTTTCTGTTGAAGTAACTTCAGAGGTGACTACTGGTGTTTCTGATACTGTGGCGGCTTCGCTCGAAGCGGTAGCAACTGTGTTTTCTGCAGGTTTAGCTGTGGCTTCATTACTTGCTGGAGCATCGACGTCAATAGCGCCTTCTTTGATGATGGCTTCAACAGTTGCTTCATTAACAGGGGTAGGTTGTTCTTCAGCTGAAGCATAGTTAAGGCCAGCAAAACTCAATCCCAAAGCAAGTCCTGTCACTGCAATAGTTACCCAATGTTTTTTAACTTTGTGAAGTTTAAAATGTACTTTCTTTTCCATGATAATTCTCCTTTCATTGAAAGATAAATTGGAATTATATGTGTGAAATAAATATTATTCGTAAATATATTTAATAACTCTTCCATCACCGTTTTCATCGAAATGAACAACCTCAGCTTTCACCTTGTAACGAATTGAGTGATTAAAAGTAATGTCAACATTTTTAGCACGTTTTCCAGTTTTTGGGTAATAATAATGGTAGAAGTAGTCATTTCCCGCCCAAATTGTTCGCAATTCATCGTAGCCTAGTCTACCATCATCGTGAAAATAGTAGTAATCATCTCCAATCTTTTGTTCACCCTTATAACATTTACCATCACTACCAACATAGTAACGATAACCGTCAATGTCAACGAATTTGTCACGTCCTAAGTCAACAAGTTCACCAGTATTCTTGTCATAGTAATAACCATCATCAGCAACAATACCTTTAGCTTGTTTACCATCTTTATCAAAGTAAACCTTCACATTATCGATAGTTTTGTGTCCAGTTACCTTTTGACTATTTTCATCGACGTAGTACCAACTATTAGAATATTTTTTACCAAAATATCTAGTAATTGCACCAGTTGAGGTGTCTGCTAGACTAGGGTATCTATCGAATTGAAATACTTGAACATAATTATGGTCGATAGGCTCATTACCTAGGTCGGTGATAAAATGCCAAGGTTTTATTTGAACATAACGTTTTGTGACTAAAGCTCCGGTGTCTTTATCGTGATATCTACCATCTGGTGCGAAATCCCCTTTTAATTGTGGTCCATCAGGGTAGAAGTAGTAGTCCTCACCGTTAATAGTCTGATAACCTGACACCTTGTAGCCACTATTATCTAGGTAGTAGCGGAATGTAGTTGAGATACCATTAGCACGCCATTCACGAGCGATTCTTACAGTACGCTCTCTGAAAGTATTTCTTGCTAAGTTACCTGTATGTTTATCGTAATATTTACCGTTTTTTGCGAAACCTCCTTTTACTTGCTCTCCATTTTCATCGAAGAATACTGTTTCACCATTAATAGTATGCTCCTCTTTTAAAGCGATTCCTTCGGAACCAAAATAGTAAAATGGTTTTGTATCATCGCTAAATCCATTGTGGTTAGAAGGAACGTATAAGTTCCTAGCTAGATGACCATTATCATTCATATAATGGATATTGTGGTAGTCATCATAGAACAGTCCATTTTTTTTGATATCATCTTTCTTTTCAGTAATGACACCTTCTTGATCTGAAATATAAAGTTTATCGTTCACTTCAAAAAGTGTTCCAATGACACGCTCACCATTAATTTTATCGTAGTAGTATTTGTTTCCTCCTTGTTTAATAAACTCTCCTTTAGATTGCTTTCCGTTTTGGTCAACATAATACCATTTACCATTTATCATAACTGATCGGTTGACACCTAAATTAACACGAGCACCGGTATCTTTATCATAATAGTAACCATCGTCTGCGAACTGGTCTTTGATTTGTTCACCATAGGCATTAAAATAAACAGCAACACCATTTATTGTTTGGGGACCGTGAAGGAATTTTCCGTCATATCCTGCATAATAGGTGACTTTTCTAATTTTAGGGTTAAGATAGTCATTCTCTAGGTGATAGATAGTAACGTATTGATTTTTAACCATCATTCCTTGGTAGTCATAATAATAGCTGTTTTCAAATTCGTCGGTAACAATTTGGTTGCGATAGTTTAAAGCATATGGTACCTCAGAGAGTTTACCTTCATTATCAGCTTTATAGGTCTTTCCATCGATTTGAATAAGAGAGTTGATAACCATTTGTCCATTATGCAAATCATAGTAATGTTTTGGTAGACCTGAATTTGAGTAGCTAGCTTCACCTTTTAGTTGACGACCATTACCGTCAAAACAAACATGATAACTATCAACAATTTGGTTTCCAATGAGTTTTTGACCATTTTCATCGACATAGTACCAGTTTCCATTGTCTTCTACATAAGCATTAGTAACAAGTTCACCACTATCCTTGTCATAAAAGTGTCCATTCGGAGCGAAGTGTCCTTTAACTTGGACTCCACTGTCCTTAAAGTAAACTTTGACGTTATCAATGGTTTGTTCGCCAATGAGTTTATTGCCATCGGAGTTGTAGTAATACCAGTTGCCTTTATCATCGCTGACATATTGGTTATGGAATCTAGAATCACCTTGGATAGTAATGTTACCCTCTTTATCTGCGATATAATGGATACCGTTTAACTCAAAGGAAGTGTCCTTGACTTTACGGCCATTGTCTTTGTCAAAGTAGTAGATTTTATTATCAATATTAATGAATTCGCCTTTAGCTTGATGTCCTTCTGGACGAGATGATTCATGGAAGTAGAGTTCAAAGCCATCAATAGTCTTAGGTCCAGTGACTGGAAATCCGTCTTTGTTGAAGTAATACCAACGACCTTCGTAGTCCATCATAAATTGATTTTTTGGATATTCTATATTATTTTCTGAAGGAAGAGTATAGTAAATTGGGAACGGATAAGTCACAATGTTTAGTTGTTTATTGAGATAATCAGCCACCCCATTGTGGTCTGAATAAAATACATATGGCATAGACTTCCGAAGACCCTTTTCGATGATAGGAAATTGTTTGTTTTTGGCTAAGGCCCCTTTGTCATCAAAGTAGTAGCGTTTGTGATCTAATTCCATTAGTCTATGAACAGCAACTTGGCCATTGTCATAGATGTAATAGTCATCACCTAAAATTGTCTGACGACCTTTCTCAAGTGTGTTACCATTTTTATCGAAATAGTAACGTTCTAATCCAGGCATTACATAATAGTTTGGTTCGATATAAGCAGGTTCATTGAAGTAAACAACTTTACTATAGTTTTCTTCTGGAATATAGTGGCTGTCTTTGAATGTAATAAAACGGTCTGTTACTAGCTTGCCATCGTTTTCATCGTAAAAGTGGAGTTTATCGTCAACTTTCCTAAGTTGCCCTTTTACCATAGTGCCGTCATTGTTAAAGTAATATTGGAAACCGTTGATTTCTTTTGGTCCAGTAACCAGCTGCCCTTTTGTATCTACATAATAGGTAACACCATTTGCATCTGAAACGAAACTCTCTCTTTTATCTGTCTTTTTTGTGATACCTTCCGCTTCAACAGTGATGGTGAAATCTTTCGTTGTTTGTAGGTGTATTTGTTGCACTTACCTCAGAATGAACAGTTTCAGAATTAGATGCTTCCGAACTAGCTGTGCTTGTGACTTCAAAGCTTGGTTTTTCAGAAACAATTTCTGTTGAAGCCACTTCAGAGCTAGCTACTGGTGTTTCTGACACTGTGGCAGTTTCGCTCGAAGCGGTAGCAGCTGTATTTTCTGTAGGTTTAGTTGTGGCTTCATTACTTGCTGGAGCATCGACGTCAATAGCGCCTTCTTTGATGGTGGCTTCAACAGTTGCTTCATTAACAGGGGTAGGTTGTTCTTCAGCTGAAGCATAGTTGAGACCTGCAAAACTCAATCCCAAAGCTAGTCCTGTCACTGCAATAGTTACCCAATGTTTTTTTACTTTGTGAAGTTTAAAATGTACTTTCTTTTCCATGATAATTCTCCTTTCATTTTAAACTGTCATTATTGAGAAGGAGTCTTTATAACTTCATTAACTAATGAGTGTTCCGTTTCCATCAGCATCAAAATGATAGGTTTCCCCTTTAATAGTAATGTCAATATTTGACAAACGGGCACCTGAGTTAGCATCGTAGTAGTGGATTTTACCATCGACGGTGACTAGTTCACCTTTGGCTTGTTTACCGTTACTGTGGAAGTAGACTGGAACATTGTCAATGGTTTGTTCACCGGTCAAGGCGTACCAGTTTGGACCAAAGTAATACCAACTACCTTCCCATTCATGGTATTGATTTTTAAGAGCAGCGCCTGTTGCTTCATCCAGATAGTAGATGTGGCTACTGTTAGGGATAGTATCACTGTAATACGCATAGATGAGCTCACCTCTACTTTGCATTCCGTAGTAGTATTTACGAGTAGGAAGTCCAAAGTAGTAGAGTTCGCCATCGATAACTTGAACGGAGACTAATTTGTTTCCCTTACCGTCTAAATAATACCAGTGATTATCTTTGGTTTTAACGAAACCAGCTTTTGTGACTTTTTTACCATCAAATCCGATATAGTCTCCACTATCTCCGTGGCCTGTGAATTCTCCGAAGGCCTGATGACCATCTCCAACGATAAGATTCACTTCTTCACCATGAACAATATGTGTTCCTGAGTAAACTTTTCTACCATCTTGACCAACATAATAGCGTTTGCCATCGACTTCGACGATTTGGTCTCGGACAGCAGCACCTGTGTCTTTGTCATAAAAATGATCAGCATTGGCAAAAATACCTTTGGCTTGGACACCGTCTTTATCAAAATAGACTTCTACACCACCTATAGTTTGAGCACCAATTAATTTATCGCCCTTATCATTGACATAGTACCATTTGCCATCTTTTTCGACATAACGGTTGGTAACGAGGGCTCCACTATCTTTATCATAATAATGGCCGTTTGGCGCAAAGTCCCCTTTAACTTGAGAATAGTCATCACGGAAGTAGACATTGACATAATCTATCACTTGTTCACCCTTTAAAGGATAACTAGATTTATCAACATAGTACCATTTACCTCCAGCAGTAACATAACTATTTTTGGCTGTAACTGGAGTCAATTTACCATTTTCATCTGCAATTGATGTTGGGTATCTATCATCTACAGCAATAAAAGTGAAAGCATTGGTGAGGATAGCACCTCTTACGCCGTTAATGTATTTAGAAAACTGAGCATAGTACCAGTTTCCATCAACTTGGAACAGTGGGTTTGGGCTGCCAGGGACATCATCTCTTAGTGAACCAGATTCATCAAAATAGTAGAGTTGTCCATTAATACGCTTGAATCCATGAACAACATGTCCATTTTCATCAGCATAAACGGAAGGTGTCCAGAGGTATCCTCTCAGGTACATGTATCTGATTTTACCCCAGCCATTATAGACTTTTTGTCCCTGTTCATTGTAATAACTTTCAGTACCATCAGGATTCTTGAATTTAGAATAATAGACCATGTCTGGTTGGAAGTAGTACTCTTTACCGTCGATGGTTTTAGGGCCAGTGTAAATATTACCGTCATTGTCATAGTAGTAATAAATGTCGTCGCTGGTTCCGTTAATGTAGCGAGTACTATGATAGAGGGCAATCTTATTATTCCAAAGTTCGCCATTTTCAGGATGGAAATAATATCCTTTACCCTCAATAACTACTCTTTGTCCTTTTGTTTGAAGCCCCTTGTCATTAAAGTGGTAAGTTTTGTCTCCAATTTCTTGAAGGCCAGTCACTTTTTCACCTGTCTTATCTACATAATACCAGTGGTTATCGCCAGTAGTAACAAAAGATTCAGTTGTTAGATGTCCAAGTTCACCATCATAATAATGTCCATCTTGGGCAAAGTTTCCTTTGACCTGTTTACCATCCTTGTCAAAATAGACATGCTGTCCATCAATTAGGTTTGGACCTGTCAGATCCTTGCCATCTTTTTTGTAATGCCAATTGCCTTGTTCATCACTATACCATTGACCACCCGTGATATTCTTTTCAGCAGAGGGAACTTGAGAATTAGGGGTATCAGTATCACTAGTTGTTGGTGACGAATTCTCAGCTGTAACACTTTCACTAGTCGTTGCACTTACCTCAGAATGTGTAGTTTCAGAATTAGCTACTTCCGAACTAGCTGTACTTGTGACTTCAAAGCTTGGTTTTTCAGAAACAGTTTCTGTTGAAGCGACTTCAGAGCTAGGTGCTGGTGTTTCTGACACTGTGGCAGCCTCGCTCGAAGCGGTAGCAGCTGTGTTTTCTGCAGGTTTAGCTATGGCTTCATTACTTGCTGGAGCATCGACGTCAATAGCGCCTTCTTTGATGATGGCTTCAACAGTTGCTTCATTAACAGGTGTAGGTTGTTCTTCAGCTGAAGCGTAGCTGAGTCCTGCAAAACTCAATCCCAGAGCAAGTCCTGTCACTGCAATAGTTACCCAATGTTTTTTAACTTTGTGAAGTTTAAAATGTACTTTCTTTTCCATGATAATTCTCCTTTCATTTTAAACTGTCGTTATTGAGAAGGAGTCTCTATAACTTCATTAACTAATGAGTGTTCCGTTTCCATCCGCATCAAAGTGATAGGTTTGCCCTTTAATGGTAATGTCAATATTTGACAAACGGGCACCTGAGTTGGCATCGTAGTAGTGGATTTTACCATCGACAGTGATTAGTTCCCCTTTAGCTTGTTTACCATCACTGTGGAAGTAGACAGGAACATTGTCAATGGTTTGCTCACCGGTAACTTTATCACCATTGACATCAACGTAGTAGAAATAGTCCTCACAATCGAAGTCTTTGCTTGAAAGTGGGTAGTGACTAATGTCTACTGGTATTGTGTTATCATTGGGATCAAGAATAAAATTATGTGGGTACTGGATAAAAAAGTTATCGACAGGATTACCGTATTTATCTTGAAATTTCCAGTTATAGATATGGACGTAACGGTTTGTTACAAGTGCACCAGTATCCTTATCATAGTAGTGTCCATCAGGAGCAAAACGTCCCTTAACCTGTGCTCCATTAGGGAAGAAGTACATTTTGACATAATCAAGTGTTTGAGGTCCTTTTAGTGGTCGGCCTTCCCTATCAAGGTAATACCAGTCCTTTGCATATATAGTTTCGCCATATATGGTACTACCAACGGAAGTCAATCCTTCTCTAAAAGTATTGGTCACTAGTTCACCAGAATCTTTGTCATAGAATTTACCGTTTTCAGCAACCCTTCCTTTGGTCTGAAAACCCCAAGGATTATCAAAGTATAGTTTTTGACCATTAATTTCAACTTCTCCTGTTGCAGCTGTACCATCTTTTGTAAAATAATACCAAGTTCCATTACGTTCGAAAAAGCGATTTTTCAAGACTTTACCACTATGATCAACATAATAGACCTTATTATTTTCATAGATAAAACGATCTCGTAACATTTCTCCAATGTCATATTGTTTATACGTATTTTCTGGACGGAAGTAATAGAAATCGCCATTAATTTCCTGAAGTCCAAGAACTATTTGTCCTTTATCATCAAGGTAGTAGGTTGAATCATTTTCATTAACAAAGCCTGCATGGGTTACTTTGCAACCATTGTCTTTATCATAGTAGTACTTAGGCATGTAATAATATTTGGAGATAAACTTCGGATCTCTTACAAATCCTCCTTTAATCTGTTTACCATCATGGGGATCGAACATAACATCTTGTCCATCAATAATGTAGGCTCCTTTTAGTGGGCTACCGTATTTATTAACATAGTACCAATTACCATTAACTTCAACGTAACGATTGGTTACGAGATTTCCTGTATTGATATCGTAGTAACCTTTAAGGTCATTATATATATCTAAATAGGCCCCTTTGACTTGTTGTCCATTATCCCGGAAGAATACTCTTTGTCCCTTAATGATTTGGGAACCGATAAGGTTTTCTCCGCTTGCATTCTTATAATACCAGTTACCTTGTTCATCGCTATAGTAGCCGTTAGGGTTTGGAGCATCTTTACCAATCCCATTTTCATCAAAGTTATAAGTCATCCCATTGATCGTTAGGCTTGTATTTACAACACGAGCTCCAGAATCAGGATCATAGTAACGGAGGACCCCATTATCAAGAACAAGCTCTCCTTTAGCTTGACGGCCGTTTGAGTAGAGATAGACGATTTGTCCATTAATAAGGGTTTCCCCATCTTTAGGACGAATAGCATTTCCATCATCACCGTAGTAGTACCATTTATCATTTTCTTTAATTGTTTGTTTTTTGACTAACTGACCGGTTTCTGAGTCAAAATAGTAACGACGGGTAATGTTTGTGGGCGTTCCATATTTATTAGAAGTTGGAAGAGTCTTTCCATCTTCTAGCTCTATGCTGATTCCTTTTTGCATGACACCAGAGTTGATTTCGAAATAATAAAGATTACCATCAATCATACGAGTTCCTGTATATTTAGAACCGTCATTATTGATAAAAAAGGTCCTTCCTTCTTTATCTTGAACGAGACCTTCTTTTCTAACTCTAGCTCCGGTGTTAGGGTCATAATAGTGCATCTTATCAAGATTACCAGAATACTTTTCACTAAAGTCTCCTTTGACTTGAGTTCCGTCATAATCAAAATAAACTTCTTGCCTATCAATGGTTTGTTCCCCCTTGAGAGGAATACCATCCTTGTCAACATAGTACCAGTTTCCCTTATATTCTAGATACCGTTTGGTTTGTAGTTGACCAGTATTATCATCAAAATAACGGTATAGTTTGTAATTTACGATTTGTGGTCCTTTAATTTGTTTTCCGTCCTCCCAGAAGGAGACTCTTACGTTATCAATCGTTTGATCTCCAGTAAGTTTTTTCCCATTAGCATCTTCATAGTACCAATTCCCCTGTTTATCACTGTAGTAGTGACCGCCAGTGATATTATTTTCAGCAGAGGGAACTTGAGAATTAGGGGTATCAGTATCACTAGTTGTTGGTGACACATTCTCAGCTGTAACACTCTCGCTAGTCGTTGCACCTACCTCAGAATGTGTAGTTTCCGGACTAGCTACTTCTGAACTAGCTGTGCTTGAGACTTCAGAGCTTGGTTTTTCAGAGACTGTTTCTGTTGAAGCCACTTCAGAGGTGACTACAGGTGTTTCTGACACTGTGGCAGCCTCGCTCGAAGCGGTAGTAGTCGTATTTTCTGTAGGTTTAGTTGTGGCTTCACTAGTTGCTGGAGCCTCGACGTCAATAGCACCTTCTTTGATGATGGCTTCAACAGTCGCTTCATTAACGGGGGTAGGCTGTTCTTCAGCTGAAGCGTAGTTAAGGCCTGCAAAACTCAATCCTAAAGTGAGTCCTGTCACTGCAATAGTTACCCAATGTTTTTTAACTTTGTGAAGTTTAAAATGTACTTTCTTTTCCATGATAATTCTCCTTTCATTTTAAACTTTTACATATCACAAATAAGGACTGTCATGAGAGTTTATGAAAAGTGAGCATTGGGTAGAGTCCCTAACGATGTAAGTTAATCTTTTTATGGCAATCCTTATTTTCTCCCAATCTCCTCAATTTCAGTATTGTGAGACTGTTCAAGGCAAACATGAGTTATAGATAAATAATTTTTTGTAACACGAGAATGGTTTGAAATATGTTCTCCTTTCTATGCTTAGACTATCTCGTTTTTTTTAAGGCTATGAGACACAAAAAACTAGAGCTTCCTAGTATGAGGTATCTCCTCTAGAGCTCTAGTTAGAAACGATGTTTTTTTAGAAATGAGCCCTAGTTTTATGGTTGAGCAACTTAGGAATGATTACCCTACAATAAACCGTATTTAGGCATTAGGTAACTAATATCAATCTTTTAGATAATCCCCCAAGTGTCCTTTAAAGCAAAATTAAAACGCTTACATGTTCACCTAGCCTTATTATAATCCTTTTTTAAGAATAAACAACAGAAACTAACGGAATTATCAAAAATGTTAAAGAACTGACATAAAAGATTCTATATTTAGTTTCGTTAGTCAAATAAGAATTCACCTGTGTAAATCATTTATATTTTTAATTTTTGTTCCTCATAGACAGGACCTGGTCTTAGTCAGATGAAAAACTAGAGTCTTTCTATCTAAAATTTTCTTTTCAGAATTGTCTTTTTAGGGTCTACCTCTCTCATAGTTTTGCTATCTCTTAAGCTTATTTGAAGCTTGCTTTAATGTTCAAAAGCCTTTAAGGATAAGTGTTTGAAGGTGTTTGAGAATCAAAAACTTTCTATTTAAGACTTTACATGAAGTGTAAGGTCTCATTTTCGCTAATCAAAGTTAATATAACTGAGCGCATGGCAGAGATTTATGAAAAGAAGATGACTTTTTCCTATTTGTAATTTGTCTGAATATATCATAGAGTAGAGTCAACAACAGAAAAAGGATGATTGATATAGATGGAAAATAAGGTACGTTTTAAACTACACAAGGTTAAGAAAAACTGGGTAACTATCGGGGTGACCACTCTCTCAATGGTTGCCTTGGCAGGTGGAAGCCTCCTAGCTCAAGGAAAAGTAGAGGCCGATGAGACGAGCGCACCTAACGGTGACGGCTTGCAGCAACTGAGTGAGGATGGGACTGCCAGTCTAGTGATGACAACAACTGTTACTGAGCAAGCTAGTGCGCAAGCAAGTGTGTCAGCAATAGAAACAGTTGGAACAAACTCACAGGTGGTGACAAGTGTGGTCAGCCAAGAGACAACTGCTCAAGTACAAACTAGTCCAGTTGCCAGTCGGGAAGTGGCAGTTTCTTCGCAAACTCAAGCTAGTGCCCAAGAGACACAGACTACGGAACAGGCCTCACAAGGTCAGACATCAACTCAAGTAGCTGGGCAAACAAGTACTCAGTCCACTCCTAGAGTCTTGACCAATGCTGCACCAGCAATCGCCACACGCGCTGCTGACAGCACTATTCGTATCAATGCCAACCGCAACACTAACATCACGATTACGGCCAGCGGTACGACACCAAATGTAACCATTATCACAGGGCCAAACACTCCTAAGCCAAACGTGACGGTGACAAGTCCAAATGGCACAAGACCAAATGTGACCATTGTAACGCAGCCAAATCAACCAAACAAACCTGTTCAACCGAGTCAACCGTCTCAACCTAATAAGCCAGTCCAACCAAGTCAGCCAAGTCTTGACTATAAACCAGTAGCTTCCAACTTGAAGACTATTGATGGCAAGCAGTATTATGTTGAAAATGGCGTTGTGAAAAAGAACACAGCGATTGAACTTGATGGTCGTCTTTATTATTTCGATGAGACTGGGGCTATGGTGGATCAAAGTAAACCTTTGTATCGTGCCGATGCCATTCCAAATAACTCTATCTATGCGGTTTATAACCAGGCCTACGACACGTCAAGCAAGAGTTTTGAACACTTGGACAATTTCTTGACGGCTGATAGCTGGTATCGTCCAAAACAGATCTTGAAGGACGGGAAAAATTGGACAGCTTCAACTGAGAAAGATTATCGTCCCCTTTTGATGACTTGGTGGCCAGACAAGGTGACACAAGTCAACTACCTCAACTATATGAGTCAACAAGGCTTTAGTGATAAGACCTATACGACCGACATGATGAGCTATGACTTGGCAGCTGCTGCCGAAACGGTTCAACGAGGAATCGAGGAACGTATTGGTCGCGAGGGCAATACCACTTGGCTTCGCCAGTTGATGTCAGATTTCATCAAAACACAGCCTGGCTGGAACTCTGAGAGTGAGGACAATCTCTTAGTTGGTAAAGATCACTTGCAAGGAGGAGCACTGACTTTCCTCAATAATAGTACGACAAGTCATGCCAATTCAGACTTCCGCCTCATGAACCGCACACCGACTAACCAAACGGGGACACGCAAATATCATATTGACCGTTCAAATGGTGGTTACGAGTTGCTCTTGGCAAACGATATCGACAACTCTAACCCAGCTGTTCAGGCTGAACAACTAAACTGGCTCCACTACATCATGAACATTGGGTCTATCCTTGGCAATGATCCAAGTGCCAACTTTGACGGTGTTCGTATCGATGCGGTGGACAATGTGGATGCGGACCTCTTGCAGATTGCTTCTGATTACTTCAAGGAAAAATACCGTGTCGCAGATAATGAAGCAAATGCCATTGCTCATTTGTCAATCCTTGAAGCTTGGTCATACAACGACCACCAATACAACAAGGATACCAAGGGTGCTCAGTTGTCCATTGACAATCCCCTACGTGAAATGCTTTTGACAACTTTCTTGCGTAAGAGCAATTACCGTGGTAGCTTGGAGCGCGTGATTACTAACTCTCTTAACAACCGTTCAAGTGAGCAGAAACACACGCCACGTGATGCCAATTATATTTTCGTGCGTGCCCATGATAGTGAAGTGCAAGCTGTTTTGGCCAATATCATCAGCAAGCAGATTAATCCAAAAACAGATGGATTCACCTTTACTATGGATGAGCTCAAACAGGCCTTTGAAATCTACAATGCGGACATGCGTAAGACTGATAAAAAGTACACTCAGTACAATATCCCGGCTGCCTATGCCACAATGTTGACCAACAAGGATAGTATCACTCGTGTTTACTACGGAGATCTCTTTACCGACGATGGCCAATACATGGCTGAAAAATCACCATACTATAATGCCATCGATGCTCTGCTCCGTGCTCGCATCAAATATGTAGCAGGTGGTCAAGACATGAAGGTCACTAAGCTTAATGGCTATGAAATCATGTCGTCTGTGCGTTATGGTAAGGGTGCAGAAGAAGCCAACCAGCTTGGTACTGCTGAAACACGCAACCAAGGAATGCTCGTCCTTACAGCCAACCGTCCAGATATGAAGTTGGGAGCTAATGATCGTCTGGTAGTCAATATGGGAGCTGCCCACAAAAATCAGGCTTACCGTCCATTGCTTCTCAGCAAATCGACAGGTCTTGCGACCTACCTCAAGGATTCTGATGTGCCAGCAGGATTGGTGCGCTATACGGACAATCAAGGGAACTTGACCTTCACGGCAGACGATATTGCTGGTCATTCAACCGTTGAAGTTTCAGGTTATTTGGCAGTTTGGGTGCCAGTAGGTGCTTCTGAAAACCAAGATGCCCGCACCAAGGCTTCGACGACTAAGAAGGGTGAACAGGTCTTTGAATCATCAGCAGCTCTTGACTCACAAGTCATTTACGAAGGCTTCTCAAACTTCCAAGATTTCGTTAAGACACCAAGTCAGTACACCAACCGTGTTATTGCTCAAAATGCCAAACTCTTCAAAGAGTGGGGAATCACTTCCTTTGAATTTGCACCACAATACGTGTCTAGCCAGGACGGCACTTTCTTGGATTCTATCATTGAAAATGGGTACGCCTTCGAGGACCGTTACGATATTGCCATGAGTAAGAACAACAAATACGGTTCACTCAAAGACCTCATGGATGCCCTTCGTGCCCTTCACGCTGAAGGTATCTCAGCCATTGCTGACTGGGTTCCAGATCAAATTTACAACCTTCCTGGAAAAGAAGTGGTAACAGCTTCACGTACTAATAGCTACGGCACACCACGTCCAAATGCTGAAATCTACAATAGTCTCTACGCAGCTAAAACACGTACCTTTGGAAATGACTTCCAAGGCAAGTACGGTGGTGCCTTTCTCGATGAATTGAAGGCAAAATACCCAGCTATCTTTGAGCGCGTGCAGATTTCAAATGGCCGTAAATTGACAACCAATGAGAAAATTACGCAATGGTCAGCCAAGTATTTCAATGGAAGCAATATCCAAGGCACAGGAGCTCGCTATGTCTTGCAAGATAACGCCACAAACCAATACTTCAGCCTTAAAGCAGGTCAAACCTTCCTTCCTAAACAAATGACAGAAATCACAGCAAGTGGTTTCCGTAGGGTGGGAGATAAGGTTCAATACCTCTCAACGAGTGGTTACCTTGCCAAGAATACCTTCATTCAAATCGGTGCCAACCAGTGGTATTACTTTGATAAGAACGGCAACATGGTCACAGGTGAACAGGTCATTGATGGCAAGAAATACTTCTTCCTAGACAATGGTCTCCAGCTACGTCATGTCCTTCGCCAAGGCAGTGATGGTCACGTCTATTACTACGATCCTAAAGGGGTTCAGGCCTTTAAGCTATTTTGATGGCAACGGTCAAATGTATCGTGGCCTTCACGACATGTATGGCACAACCTTCTATTTCGATGAAAAGACAGGTATTCAAGCCAAAGACAAGTTCATCCGCTTTGCGGACGGACGCACACGTTACTTCATTCCAGATACAGGAAATCTCGCAGTCAACCGTTTTGCGCAAAATCCTGAAAACAAGGCTTGGTATTACCTCGATAGCAACGGTTATGCCGTGACAGGCCTTCAAACTATTAACGGTAAGCAATATTACTTTGATAATGAAGGCCGTCAGGTTAAAGGACACTTTGTCACTATCAATAACCAACGTTACTTCCTTGATGGCGATAGTGGTGAAATTGCCCGTTCACGCTTTGTGACGGAAAACAACAAGTGGTACTATGTCGATGGCAATGGTAAGTTGGTTAAAGGTGCTCAAGTCATTAATGGTAATCACTACTATTTCAACAATGATTATAGCCAAGTCAAGGGTGCCTGGGCCAACGGCCGTTACTATGATGGTGACTCAGGTCAGGCCGTAACCAACCGCTTCGTCCAAGTCGGTGCCAACAAATGGGCTTACCTCAACCAAAATGGTCAAAAGGTAGTTGGTCTCCAGCATATCAATGGTAAACTTTACTATTTTGAAGGCAACGGTGTCCAAGCTAAAGGGAAACTTCTGACATACAGAGGCAAGAAATACTACTTTGATGCCAATAGTGGTGAAGCCGTAACCAATCGCTTTATCCAA
>QWCL01000151.1_pt1 | contig 45914 bp, 33 predicted proteins | sample 1972551 | NCBI WGS metagenome assembly QWCL01 (sample SAMN09866709, study PRJNA288562) | Human oral metagenome isolate term2_saliva, whole genome shotgun sequencing... | isolation source: mouth | host: Homo sapiens | place: USA: California
TGCGGTACTTTCGTTATCTATTCTGACGATTTCGGTCACACATGGCACGTCTTAGGTACTCCTTCAAAGGCTCCTTCTATTGCACAGGATGAGTCAAAGGTAGAGGAGATGCCAGATGGTAGCGTATTACTTAGCTGCCGTGATGTTTATGGAGGTAGACGCTTCAACATCTATACTTACAAAGATGCTGCGAAGGCTACAGGTAGCTGGGGCGAAGAGGTTATGCCACAGAATATGACAGGCAAGCAGGTAAATGCCTGCAATGGCGGTATTCTGATTGTTCCAGCAAAGAGAATAGCTGACGGTAAGAAGCTTTTTGTAGCCCTTCAGTCAGTACCACTCAGCGCACGTCGCGATAGTGTAGGTTTCTTCTATAAGGAGTTAGCATCTTATGCTGACTACTCTACTGCAAATGCATTGGGTAGCAACTGGAAGAAAGGTTTGCGCGTAACCGATGAATCTTCCTGCTACTCAACAATGGTACTTATGAAGAACCAGCGCATTGGCTTCCTCTATGAGGTACGCGGACAGACTGACGGCTATGACATTGAGTTCAAGAGTCTGTCATTGAAGGCGATTACTAATGGAGAATATGATATTCTCCCTTACGTTGATCGTTCTAAGTACGTGGTCGATGCAGCTAAGGCACATCAGACCAAAGCACCACTTGCGGTAAAAAAAAGCAAGTGAAAAGAAAGAAATAACAGCCTGGAAAGGCGAACGTATCGGACTTGAGTTCTCATTACCAGAGATGGTAAAGGGCAACTTAAAACTATCAATGAGCTGTAGCAATCGACCCCTGTCGACTGCTACAGCTCATTTTCTTTCTGCCGTTATCACCGATGACTTCCAAAACTGTGGTAATCACCCTGATTCCTTACAGACTTGGCTCATGCCCGATATCATTGGCGATGACAGCATAAAGGCTGACGACCCAATGTATGGTAAGTCTGCATGGTGCACAATTGAGATTCCTCAGAATATTAAGGCAGGTTCCTACAAATTAAACTTATTGCTACAGCAAGACGGTAAGACTGTCAGCAACATCCCATTCACCATAAAAGTGCTCAATCGCAAGCTCACGCTCTCTGATAACTTCCACCTCAATTTCTGGCAACAACCCTACGCTGTTAGTAGATATTATGGCGTAGCTCCTTGGAGTCAAGCACATCTTGACATCCTCCGTCCTTATATGCAGTTGCAGGCACGTGCTGGACAACGCAATGCCTCAGCTATCCTCTTTTACGAACCTTGGGGCGTACAGAGCAATGACAAGTTCGATGCGATGATCGAGACGACACGAAAAGCAGACGGAACATGGTCGTATGACTATACAGCCTTCGACCGCTGGATTTCCTTCCTCGACTCTTGTGGAATCAATGGAGATATCAATTGTTTTTCAATGGTGCCTTGGGACATGACTTTCACCTATTATGATGAAGCGTTGAAAAGTTATAAGGAACTAAAAACGACGACAGACAGCCAAGAATACAGCGACCTATGGATTCCATTCCTACGTTCCTTTGCTGCCCATCAAAAGGAGAAAGGTTGGTTTGACAGAACCGTTATAGCGATGGACGAACGCGCCCTCGATGCTATGCAAGATGCCTACCGCATTGCGCAGGAGACAGCACCGGGTATCAAGATGTCATTAGCAGGAAATTACCACAAAGAACTTGTCGATAAGATCTATGACTATTGCATCGCTTGGAAACAGCAGTTTACACAAGAAGACCTTGCTTTGAGGAATTCGAAAGGTTGGATTAGCACCTCCTACACGGCTTGTCCCGATGCAATGCCAAATGTAGGCAGCAACAACGAACCAATCGAAGCTACCTACCTCCCACTCTATTGTATTGCTAATGGGTTCAATGGTTTCCTTCGCTGGGCATGGATGAATTGGACTGATAATCCTATGTATGACAGTCGCTTTAAGTTATTCACACCGGGCGACACCTACATCGTATATCCCGGAAACCACTCAAGCCGCCGTTTTGAACATATAATAAGAGGAATTCAAGACGTTGCAAAGATTGAGACATTACGCAAGGAGTACAAGCAAAAAAGGAATCAGAAAGCTTTGCAGCTGTTAGAAGACGCCCTTTCTCAATTCAAAAATCCAACACCAAACGAAGCTGAATTGAAAGCAAGCATAGATAATATTGAGTCACTACTCAATAAATAAACATTATAGGGAAAGGTCTTTCAAAACACGAAGTGACTAAGCCAAAACAAATTAAGGAGGAATTACACAATACTATTATATTACGCTGAAAATCATTTCCTGTCATTTATAACAACTCAAGTAAGCCGATTATAAATTTACAAATTTACAGCATACATGAGATGATAAAAATGACAAGAAACGCATTTTTAATGGAATTACCCTATCATCGTCATATTGAGAAACTGAATTAGAATTATTCAAAAACGGTTATATCCTACACAATAAAAGAAAAAATATTCCTTTCAATCTAATAAATAACATCAAATGGACAAAAAGAGGGAGCATCTTACGACAAAAAAGACCTATTTAAATTGTTCATCTGTAGGAACTTTTATATCTTTGTGGCAAATAAACAACTTATAAAAAACAAATGGAAGACAAATTAGTTTCTAAACACATATTGGATGCAAGCCAATATGAAGGAAAAGGAAAATGGAAGGGAGTTATACAAGGTTGGGTTGTATTCCTTATCATTTATGGCATTACACGCATACCAAACGTACAGCAAGCTATGTTAGACTTTACTAATTCGATGAAAGGCGTAGCTTGGCTCTCATCTGGAGTAAACTTTATTATTCATGGTCTATGGATAATTGCAATCCTTTTAGTAATAGGAACGCTGATAAAATGGAAAGAGAAACAGCCCTTCATGGAGTTACAAATCTATGAGGATGGCATCGGCTTTGTAACAATGTTTGGTAAACTGGAACGTGTTGACCACAATAAAGTTTATTTCCACTACGGAAAATATCAAAAGACCATATTTATTGATTGTGCTGTATTGGGTATATCAGCCCATAACATTCCATGGGAGTACTTCTCACAGGCTGACGTTCTACACAAGAACCTTGAGCGTTATGCGAACTGGGACATGAATAAGTATCAAAAGAATTAACCTTCATATCATCATACACAAATGGAAATAAACACATATTACATAATGGCTGCACTTGTCATTCTGTGCGCAATCATAGCAATAGTCATAGGGGTATGGTACAATATCAACTACGGAAAGTTTACACCAAAGATTGAGATTTTTTCAGATGGAACTGGTCGTATGCTTTTCCTTGGTGTCTCTGAACGCTGCAAGAAGCAGATGGTTCGTTTCAACGCAGAGTATCAAGTTGGACAAATCATCAATTATCAAGGACAGAAATATGTCATAGAAGAAATCAAGCCTATTACTACAATAGACGCCAAATATCTTGGTCCACGCCATGGTCTTGCTGCTTACTTGAAAAGAGCATAACCCTTAACAAGTGAAAAATCGAGTAGAAAGAGAACAAAACCTTTCCTTTCTACTCGATTATTGTTTTTAATCTACAAGTTTATAGTTCCTTTATTGGGTCTTCAGCATTTTGGAGTGATAAGGTTTGTCACTTAAGGTAGGTTTCTAACGAAATGTCACACGGAGAAAAGGAGAGGACGGAGGATTATTAAAACAAAACAATGGAAGTCACGGAGGTACCATTGGTGCATAGAGCAACGGAGCTTATTTGTCAATGCTATTAGCAATTTATATACAAAGCGTTTATCCCAAAATAGTTATCAAGAATCTGTACGCTACACCTCCGTCGCTCTTTGTGCCGTCGGCACCTCCTTAACATTGCGTTTACCTCCGTCCCCTCCGTGACTCCGTGTGCCTTTGATATAAGACTTTAAGTTTATCACTCCACATTTCAAAAAAGCCCTTTTGTTTGTAAACAAAAACTCAGCACTCAAAAATAAAGAGATGCTTAATTGGATTCGAAAAGACGCCTAATTGGCTTGCAAAAGATGCCCTTTTGAGGTCTTACTAACGCCCTTTTGGAGTCCAATTAAGCACCTTTTCAAAAGCACTCTTATAACTATCTGATTACATGATGATTACAAAAGGCGCGATATTAGTCATCTTTTGCATATAAACAGTATGTAAAAGCAAGTATTTTTGTAAATAAGTTTCAACAAAATAGTTGCTAAAATGAACACCGAAAAACATTCTATCTCTGCCACCACATTGGTGTTGCATAATCGTCAGGACCACCTAAAAGTTCGACAGCCTTATCGTAATTACTACGATTATAAATCTGTTGATTCTTATCAAAAGGTATTCTATTAGGCGTCAACAGCGTATAACCGTTTGTTGCCTGTGGTACAGAGAAGATACGTGGATAACCCGTACGCCGAATCTCGTTCCATGCTTCCTGTCCATTCGGGAACAAAGCTATCCACTTCTGTGTAATCAATCGCTCCATTTTCTCATCCATAGGCGCATTGTCATCCCATTTAATAGTAATCGTAGAAGCCTTTGCAGCCGCTCCACCAAAGCCACCTAAAGCATCTGCATAGTTAGCTTCTGTCGAGGTGTCATCCAACAAATAGTTTACAACACCATCTGCTCCCCATTGATTGAAAGACAATGTTACGCCTCGTTCATAATACTCCTTGGCAGTACCACCGCCCATATTCCAACCACGCAAGACGCCTTCCGCCTTACAAAATGCCATTTCCGATGCAGTGAGCCATAAACTTGGTGTCGTTTCTTGCACATTAACTGTTGAATAAAGACGCTTAGCAACAATGTTACTCCCTATCGCTGCTCCGGCTCGACAGCCAATATACTTACGCTGTCCTGTCGTCATCGGCTGCAGGAAATACATACTCATGCGTGGGTCTTTATATCCCGTCATATAACTTTCGATATCAGCACAGACACGACTATCACCCCACGAAACGGCTGTTGTCCACAAACCCGATTTATTATAACGGACAGCACAGTTATCATCATTCCCTTCTATCACGCCATCTCTCACCGCTTGTTCAGCCAACGAGCGTGCCAACGTTGGTTCTACATTACTGATACGCACGGCAATGCGCAACTTAAGCGAATTAGCAAACTTACGCCACTTATTGAAGTCACCCTTATAAACGAGGTCGTATGGTGCAAAAGCTATCATATCCTTAGCAAGATGCGTGTCAGATGAAATGTAAGTAGTGGCCTCGTTTAGGTCCTTTATCAGCTGTAAATAGATATCTCTCTGAGATGTATAAACCTCCGTATTATCTGCATTCATACTGAGTGGGAAAGGTCCATAGATATCTGTAAAACGAAGGAAAGCCTGTGCACGCAGAATCAATGCCCACGCATAAGAAATATTCTTCTTACCATTCAGTTTAACAACCTCATCAAATGCAGATACCATAGGAGGAGCATAAGAAGCAGGCCAAGCACACCAAGCATTACTTGCATTAAAGAGTGTATGGTTCTTAGGTAATTCCTTGGTATAGGTTGTATAACGTCCCAGATAATTACCGACAAAGTCTATCATTGTTTGATAGGCATTCTCCTGCTCTGGAAAAGCAACCCCCTGCATCTGAATCAAGAATGAACCGACAGCATAGTTATCACGCTTCAGCTCCTCTGGCGATAGCTTACTGCCTGGTCGGTTAATATCAACGAAATCACCCGTACAGGAAGAAAAGACTGTCAGCAGACAGAAGAAGAATAACAGTTTCTTTCTACTAAACATCATCATCTTAAAGTTTTACGTTGATACTAAAGCCCAACGAACGTTGACTGGGCTGCATGAAATAATCAAATCCCTGATAATATATATCTGTTGAAGGGGTTGCCTCAGGGTCGAAAGGTGCTTTACAATATAGCATCAAGAGGTTTCTTGCTGTCAAAGCGACTGACACCTTTGCGCCACGAATCAGTTTATCAAAGGTATAACCTAAATAAAGTTCCTTAATTCGGGCGTTAGTAGAACTATAAACGTACTCATCCCAAATCGGAGTTTCCCCACCAACCACCGTATAATACTTCTCCGTAGAAACCAACTGATTACCAACTGAAACACCACCGTTATTTCTCAGTTCTGCAGTCTTCTTAGAAACACCATACGAATCCATAAAAGCTTGCGTCTGCGACACACAAACACCACCCAAACGAGCTGTTATCAACATTCCAAGTTCTATTCCCTTCCATGAGAAATTATTGCTCAAACCAAGTTGCGCATTAGGTAAAACAGAACCAACTAACTTAGGTGAAGCTAACTCCATCTGCATCACCTGCCCATCGGTATTGAGCAAAACATTCCCTTGTGCATCACGCTTAAAATCTGTGAATGTATAGAGATCCCCCATCGTACCGCCTTGTGTCAATATCACCTCACACCCATTCAAACCGCCTTGACGTAAAGTTTCATTAGGATTGTCAAGTAATCTAACAACCCGGTTACGGTTTGTACTATAAGTCATATTGCTTGACCAACGAAGATTACTCCACTTCTTGTTATAGCCAATGCTCAATTCTAAACCTCGATTATGCACATCTCCTGCTTGAATATACTCACGATTAAATGCTCCACCAAGTGTAATCGAACGAAGGAAGGTTTGATTCTTCGTATCTGATTGGTACAACGTGAACTTTACAGACATGGCTTCTTTAAACAGATGTGCCGTCATTCCCGCTTCCCAAGAGTTCGTACGCTCTGGGTAGAAGTTATCTGGAAACTTATAAGTAACCGTATGATAAGTGCCTGTAGAAGGAACATACTCATACCGCCAAGCAGAGGAAATATTAGGAGAAATGGCAGAACCCACTGATGCCCACGAAGTACGGAACTTCAAAAAATCAACGAACTTCGGCAATTTAAGCATCTTTGAGAGAATAGTCGACATACCCACAGAAGGATAGAAGAAGGACTGTTGGGCTGTATTACTGAGTGAAGAGTCCCAGTCGTTACGCCCTGTCACTGTCAGATAAACACGTTCTTGCCAGCCTAACTCCACACTCCCAAGTACGGAATGAATTGCATGACGCGTGATATCAAAGATTGGACGGTTATCTCCCGACACTCTATTATAATCTATTCCATTAGGAGTAAAGATATTTGAAGGCGCTTTTAAACCTCCTTGAAAGCCTGACACGTCATAGGATGTATGTGAGAAAGCACTACCAACGTTTGCTACCAGCGAGAGACTACCCCACCGTTTAGTAACGTCAGCCATAACATCTGCATAGAAAGAACGGTCATTTATCTTGCAATAACTATAATATCCATAAGGCGAATGAGCGAAGATATCAAGCGTTGAAGCGTATCGTTTGTCTTCCAATCTATTAACAGCTTCATCCCAACGAAGTCTTCCTTCAAGGGCAAACCAATTCGTAAGATGATACTTCACACCAAGGTCAGTGAGGTATCTGTTACGCTTTGTTGTCTTCAACATACGGTTCGTAACCCAATAAGGGTTTTGCATCTTCAAGTCATCTCCATAGTTCCAGTTCTGCAAATTGATATTGCGTACTGCATCATAGGTTTCAAACTCCTTTATAGCATTAAAGTTCTCACCACGCGGAAAAAGATAAACAGAGGTCAGCGGATTGAAGTATTGTCCCTGTGCCAACATATTCTTGTCATTTTCTCTGACGAACTTAAAGGAGAAAGTTAGCCTTAACTTGTCCTCCAATGCGGTAAATACGTTTTTAAATGTGAGGTTATAACGTTGGAAATCGTTGTTAGGAATAATACCAGACACCGTCGATGAACCTAAAGATAGGTATACTTGATTACGCTCAGTACCTGCCGTCAGATTCGTAAAGTTGAATCCCGTACGGAAGAAATCCTTTGGCGTGTAACCACCAGTACCCGACATATTCTTCGTTCCCCATGACTTCATCTCATTGGCACGATTGCCGTATTCATTCTGGAAATCAGGTAAGACGAAGGGAGAAAGGAATTGTGTACTTGTAGAAAACTCCACCAATGTCTTCCCCACTCGACCCGATTTTGTCTTTATCATCACAGCCCCCTGTGCTGCAGCTGACCCATAGAGGGCTGCTGCAGCAGCACCACTAAGCACCGACACACTCTCAATATCATCAGGATTAATATCCGAAATACCCTCTGCACCAGGCTGTATCGAATAGATACCCCCCTTCACATCATCATTACTACGATTGTTAATAGGAATACCATCGACCACATAAAGCGGTTGATTGCTCTGCGCTAAAGACTTCGGACCACGCATTACCACACGTGCTGCACCGCCCATTCCTGCTGCTGACTCATTGACAGAGATACCAGCCATCCTACCCGCCAAAGCATTAGCAATGTTAGTTGTCTTCACCTTGTTCAACTCGTCACCATCCATCTGCTTGACATTATAGTTCAAAGCTGTACCCGAACGGCTGATACCCAAAGCTGTTACAAAGACTGCATCTAACTCATAGGGACTCTCCTTCAACACAAACAACTGATTGTTTCTATTCTCTATACGCGTTTCTATCGCATCAAAACCGATACAAGAAATAACCAAAATAGGGTTAGGTGTTTCTGATTTTAGGACAAACTTACCCTCTAAATCAGACATCGCACGTACCTTAGAACTACCCTTTACCATGATGGTTGCACCAATAAGCGGATTACCCTCTACATCTTGCACCTGCCCATTAAAGATATAGAGCGTTGGCGCAACAGGCTCCTCTCTCTTACGTTGTTGGTAAGCAGCTTCCGTACTATTCGTATATCTATTTTTTATAGCTGGTTTTTCCTTCTTCAGATAGATAATATTATCGATGATTTTATAAGTTATCCCCGTATTTTCAAAAAGTCTATTCAAGACGAAATCAATAGGTAAATTACTTATAGAAACAGCATTAACCTTCTGTTTTCCAAGCGCATCATCATAGAAAAAACGATACTTAGTTTTCGACTTAATTCGTTGTATAACAGTCTTTAAATCAGTTTGGTTTGTTGTTAGTGATACCTGTGCAGAAACACTATGTACACCTATCATCAAAAGAAAGGCACACATAAACGTTCTGAGGGAAAGTAATACTTTCAGACGACCATCTATCACCATGGAATCAGTTTAAATAGTATTATTCTTACAATACACTAACAAAACATTGAATTTACATACACAAAGATAGTCAATTATCTTTATTTAATAAAGATGCCATATATCCATTTCACATAAATTAACCCCTTCATTCCTCTTTACAAGTATAAAAAGTGTATCTTTGTTCATAAATATTGAAATTCTCCTGCTAACAACATTGCAAAAAATAAAGTTGTAGATAGGATAGAACCATAGTAAGCAGGATTAAAGAATAAACAATGACATTACCAGAACAAAGGTTCCGACAGATATTTAGGGCATTATATCCCTCCCTCTCCTTCTATGCTACTCGTCTTGTACAAGACGATGAGGCAGAGGATATCGTACAGGAAGCTTTCATGGAGTTATGGAAACGAAAAGAAGACATTGAAGACGAGAGTCATATCAAGGCTTTCCTTTATCGTATTGTCTATACTCGTGCGCTCAATGTCATTAAGCACCGCACCGTTGTCAACAACCATGCTGACAGCGTGAAGAAAGTAACTCAGTTTAAGTTAGACTATTATGACCCAGAGGCTAACGACGTGATGGGCTATATAGAAGGATTGGAGACAAGAAAACAAATCAACGATGCCATTGGAGAACTTCCTGCTAAATGTCGTGAAGTTTTCATACTGAGTTATCAGCACGATAAGAAAAACAAGGAGATTGCAGAACAGTTAGGAATCTCGATTCGTACTGTTGAGGTACATTTATACAAGGCTTTGAAGACTTTAAGAACAAGGTTAAAGCGACATACTTAAGGACTTTTCAAAGAAAAAGTATGTTGCAAGAAACTTATAGTTGCTATAAGTGGCATTTCCTAAAAGTTTAAACACAAAAAGTAAACCTTATACGCCAAACCTCAAAACACCCCTTTTGTCCTAATTTTTCACATATTACTTTTGTAAAGACCACAAAATGGCTTGGTATTAACGCCCTTTTGGCTTGCAAAAGGTGCCCTTTAGCAACGTTACTAACGCCCTTTTGAAGTCCAATTAAGCACCTTTTAAAACGCGATTCTGCAACTTCTTGATAACAAACAACTTACAAAGATGCTAAAACAGTTCCCTTTTAAGACATTTCCCCACCTATTCTTCGAATATTTTGTCAATATATTTCTTTGTCTTTTCTTTTAAATCAATCTCACACGAAGTCACGAAGACAACAGAGTATTTATTTAAAAACACGTAGCCACAGAGGCATCGATGGTGTAAGAAGTAAAGGAATATAACAACAATATTTATTGGAAAGAATACGCCTTCAACCCTTAGTTAGCAATGCAAACACATTATATAATCAGATGATATATCAATCTTTATAACATTTTTTATTAATTCCTATTACGTAAAAAGACGAATTAGGTTGTTATAAGAAGTGAGTAGCAGGAAAACTGCTGACTAAAATATTAAAATACAATACGCCTCAGTTGAAACAAAACAGAATGAGTGAAATAAATAATAAGACCATTAAAGACTATCTTATTGGCAAAGCAACAGCCAAAGAGATGGAGCAGCTGGCTGAATGGCTGGCGGTCTCGGAGGAAAACCAAAAGGAATTCTTCGAGATGGAGTTGGCTTTCCATTTAGGAAAGAACAACCAGTTTGCTACATCTAAGAAAATCGAAGAAGCAGAGACTAAACTATTTGACCAAATCACAGAATACGAAGAACAGAATAGAAATAAGAATAAACTTTATTTCCTCCGCTATGCTGCAGCAATCATTGTTGCCGTATTACTGATTGGAGGAGGACTCTTTGCCTATCTTCACCAGTCTGCAGAAACGATCACTGTCGCAGCGATGAACGAGGTAAAGAAAGTCGTTTTACCTGATAATTCTACCGTATGGCTCAACAAGGGAGCTACAATTAGTTATGCAGATAACTTTGAAGGCGACGAGCGTAAGGTAAACTTAAAGGGCGAAGCATTGTTCCACGTAACAAAGAACGCTGCAAAACCATTCATCGTAAACAGTGATGGAGCTTCAGCAAAGGTATTGGGAACAACCTTCAACTTTAAAGATCAAGCTGCTGATGGAAAAGAAGTTATCAGCTTGATAGAAGGTAGATTGGAAGTAACAGGACTGAACGGAGAAGGAAAGGTTGTCCTTCATCCTAACCAAAAGGCTACTGTCAGCAAGGATTCCAAGACCATTAAGACAGAAAACAGTTATGCACTTGCCGACGCTGTATGGCGTGACGACATAATCCCATTTAACAATATGCAAATCAATGAGATTGCTAAAATCCTTGAGCAGCTCTACGATTACAAGATTATTGTTGACGCTAAGTTAGACCACACAAAAACTTACACAGGTGTAATCAAGAGAAACAAGAATATAAGAAATGTCTTAGACGGACTTTCTTATACCATCTCTTTCCACTACACCATTCACGACAAAGAGATAACCCTCTCAGAATAAGTTTCTGAGAGAGCTATCTTTTTACCACGAAACGGCTAAATCAGTTTCTTAATTTTTGGAAAAGCTATAAAATGAGAAGAGACTATATAACTCGTTTCTAACGACAAGTCAACTCTACTTCAATAACAAATTAAAATGTTATTAGCGGTCAGCATCATTGGTGTTTACCATCCGCACGACATGTATTAGGCATCAACACATCGGATAAAGATAGAGAGGAAGGGGTATTAAGTTCGTTTTAACGAAGATAGTAAGATGCCAACTTCTAAACAAAAAAAGATAGTTTCATCTGATAACACCATAAAAAAGAATTATTTACGTGGGAAAGCAATCTCTATTCTCACGTAAATAATTCAATTATAGGATTTCTAAAGGACGTGCGAACCAGTCAAAGCCCAATAAGCAAAAGCAAGAATTGCAAGCGTAATGATGATGCGAAAGATACAACCAGTTATCTTCTTAATCAGAATAAGACCGATAACTAATACAGCAAGAAGGGCTATAAAATATTGTAAATTCTCCATTAGAGCATGCTTTTATTTGAATAAATGTCTGAATACAGCAGGTATTGGTGTCTCAAACTCCATACGCTGATGTGTAACAGGATGATGAAAACAAAGTACGTATGCATGAAGACAAAGACGATGAAGTGGGTCATCGCCATTACCATACTTTATGTCACCACAAACAGGATGCCCCATATCGGCAGAATGTACACGAATCTGATTCTTACGACCTGTTTCTAACTGATACTCAACAAGGCTGTGAGCTACCGTACGATCAAGTACATGGAAATGCGTAACGGCGTATTTTCCACCATTATCCACTGGCGAACTATAGGTTACGTATGACTTATTATCCTTTAGCCAATTGGCAATCGTACCCTCGTCATGCTCCATCTCACCACTGACTACAGCCACATAACGACGGTCATAAACAATATTATGCCAGTCATGTTCAAGCATCTGCTCCGTCTGTATGTCCTTAGCATAAATCATCAGTCCTGATGTGTCACGGTCAAGTCGATGCACAACATGTGCCGTACACTTCTGCTTTGTCTTGCGGAAATAATCATCAAGAACAGTCTTCACATTCAATGAAGAATGGCCAGCAGCCATTGAAAGAATACCAATATTCTTCTCAATCACCACCAAAAATCTGTCTTCATAGACAATCTTCACATAGCGACTACGGAAGAGATCGTTCTTCTTGCTCTTACTAACAGACATCTTGTCGCCAGCCTTCAGTGGATGGTCAAACTGTGTAACACACTTACCATTCACCTTGACACCGCGATTCTGCAGCGTTGCCTTCACCTTACTCTTACTCTCATTCAGGTTAGCCAGCAACCATTCAAGCAACGGAGCGGGTTCCGTCACCTTATAGTGCTTATATTTTTCTTCTGTATATGGGTTCTTTCTTATCATACTACAAAAGTACAAAGAAATAATGATTAAAACTATTACACACCTAATAAATCATCCGAATGACCTACGACGGAGATAAAACAGCTAATAGATTGCCTTCCTATAATAAGGTTGTCAATACGCTCAATGCCGTTTTAGAACATCTTAACCCACTCACGAAAGCGTGCAACACCTTCTTCACCAAACTTGGAAAGACTTGCTATTGCCTGCTCTATTGTCTTCTCTTCATCAAGATGAGACTTAGAAAAGAACTTATCAGCATAACAGATAACCTTCTCTTCCATGGTTTCAGGGAGGAAGTCTTGTTGAGGAAGTGGTAGCTTTTGTGCAATGATTTGGCTACGCGTTATACCCGCTCCAGTATGACGTTCACAAACACGAGCATGACGAGGGAAGCCTTCTGCACGCAACATTTCTGCACCAATACGACCATGACAGATATAAGGCTCAGTACCGAAACATTGTATGCCTGGAGCATTGCAACGTACGATACCTATATCATGTAGCATTGCAGCTTCCTCAATGAACTGTCTGTCAAGCGATAACTCTGGATGACGGTCAGCAATAGCAAGTGCTTTATCCGCTACAGCACGACTATGAACAAGAAGGATATGACGTAGTTCGTTATCCTCGGGATAGTATTTATTGATAATTGCTTGGTAGTCCATATCACGAAAAAAGCCACGCCTCCTCTCCCAGTCGGCTTACACCGCCATGAATGAGGAGCCGTGGCCCTATCATTAATAATAACGTTTCTTTATTCTTCGTGTGCTCTCTCGATGTAAGCGATAACGTCGCCCTTGTCTACCTTAGCACCCTGCTTAGCGTTGATTTCAACCAACTTACCACCGAAGGCAGCAGGAACAGTTACAAACTCACCCCAAGGAGCCTGAATGTAGCAGAACACATCACCTTCTTTATACTCCTTACCGATGAATGGTTCGATAGCTGGAGCAGCCTCACCATCACCTTGGAATTCCCAGAAAAGCTGACCCTTAACAGGAGAAACAATAGCATCAGCCTTAGCATGCTTGAATGCTGCTGCCTCCTCTGGACTTACCTTTGCACCGAGTTTAGCATCCTTTGCAGCCTGAAGGTCAGCAAGGAAGTTCTTCTTAGCCTGTCCGCTCTTGTAGTTACGGTACTGCTCTGGGTGCATAGCCAACTCGAAGAGTTCCTCATCATCCTGTCCGTAATCCCATCCGTTCTCATCCATTTCCTTACGGAAGTCGTCAAGAGCGTTTGCAAGTAAGGTGTGAGGATCGGCATCAGTGAACTCAAGACCCTTCTGCTTAGCAAGATCTTTCAACTCCTGACATATCTCACCAGGAACACGACCACTCTTACCAAGAATCATTCCCCACATAGAATCGTCCATCATTACGAAGCGACCCTTACCCTGCTCAAGGGTGAGGAGGTTCATAAGAGCAATATTCTTTGTATATTGTGAGAATGGAGTTACCAATGGAGGATAACCAACACGTGGCCATACATATGCTACCTCATCGAACAACTTAACGAGCATATCATCTACAGAAAGCTCTGGTTCGCCCTTCTTCTTGCGGAGGTTATTGATAGTTGAACGAATACCACCAAGGTCAGCCATCATAGAACCCATCATACCACCTGGCAAACCACACTCAAGGAGCAATGAACTCATAATCTTGTTCTGTGGGTTGATGAAGTAGCCGAGCCACTCATCAATAAACTCCTGAGTCATAGCACGTGCCTTCATGTAGGCATCCATGTTGATTTCTGGTACATCAAAGCCAGCGTTCTTCAACATGCTCTGTACAGAGATCACGTCTGGGTGAACCTTACCCCATGACAATGGCTCAATAGCAACATCAAGAATATCAATACCATTCTTGGCTACCTCAAGCATAGAAGCCATTGACAAACCAGGACCAGAGTGACCGTGATATTCAAGAATAATGTCTGGATGCTTCTCCTTAATGCGACGAGTCAACTCACCAAGGAATGCAGGCTGACCGATACCAGCCATATCCTTCAAACAAAGTTCCTCTGCACCAGCTGCAATTTCCTCATCAGCCAACTTACAGTAGTACTCAATTGTATGAACAGGAGAGGTAGTGATACAGAGTGTTCCCTGTGGAGTCATACCAGCTTCCTTAGCCCACTTCAATGCAGGCGCAATATTACGAATATCATTCAGACCGTCGAAAAGACGAGTGATATCCACACCCTGAGCATGCTTTACACGATACATCAATGCACGAACATCATCAGGAACAGGATACATACGCAAAGCGTTCAGACCGCGGTCAAGCATGTGCGTCTTGATACCAGCTTTATGCAGAATCTTGGTGTAGGCACGTACAGACTCGTTTGGGTTCTCACCAGCTAAAAGATTAACCTGTTCAAATGCACCACCATTGGTTTCTACACGTGCGAAACAACCCATCTCAATGAAGATAGGTGCAATACGTACCAACTGATCCTTGCGTGGCTGGAACTTACCAGAACTCTGCCACATGTCTCGATAAATGAGACTGAACTGAATTTTCTTTCCCATATATATTTTCAATATGTTACTAAATGAAGGGATTGCAGCATGCAATCTGACCTGCAAAATTAGATAAAAATTTCCAAAAAACGACTGACCGCTAACATTTTTTGCAATAATTGACTATCTTTGCAGTCTAAAAGTTAGTACATGAAGAAAATGTTTTTCCCTCTCTTCGGCTTTGCACTGCTTTTCCTTACAGCTTGTTACAACCAAGTATCGACTGGAGATCACAGTGCTATCGATGTTGAGGTTCAAATGAAAGGTGATAGTACACGCTACGGATTGGCGTGCGACGGTTGCTCTGATTCTATAATTGTTCTCCTACCAAATGAGGGAGGTGACCCTGTAAAGTTTGACATTGTAACAGCAAAACGCAATGGCATGGTTTATGGTACACCCGAGATAGGCGACGAATTAGCAATTGTTCCTAATCCTATTGACCCCTTTGAGGCAGAAATGGTTATTAATCTTGAACAAATGAAGGGTACATGGACTTTCCAAGTCTTGCCAAAGTTGAAGCCTAACCCTACGAAGTCAGAGGAGGAAATATTGGCTGGCATGAGCGATTCTATGAAGGCTGCCTTGTTTACACCGCGTGAGTATGGCTTTACACTGAAGAGTTATAACCAAGCTTCGCCAGTGGGTTATGTCATGAAAGCTAACTCTTTGGAAGATGAAAGTCCTGTGGAATATCCTAAGGTGACTGTTTATACGAGCTGGCACATCTTCAACGGTAGACTTTATATCTATAAAGACACACTTGACGAACAGGGACACCGCATCCCACAAGACTCTGTCGGCTTTGACTCTGGTTCTATGCGCTACCTCTCTGAAGACTCTATGGCTGCTCTTTTTAAATATGTTTCTTCCGTTAAATCTATAGATGATTCTTACATAGTTTTAACGGAAGGACTGAAGTAACTTATTAAACAAAATGATAGGATAAAAACTATCAAACTACATATTTTATTATAACTTTCCGACGCAAGATACCTTTTCTTATTAATACCTCAAAGACGTGGATAGGGATTTGAAAAATCATTACATACTTTCAAATAAAACATCTATAAATAAGGACAAAAACACATATAAAAGGCAGACTTGTAACCAAAAGGAAATCAATTAGTTAGAAAGTAGTATATCAAAAGATGCTTAATTGGACTTCAAAAGGGCGTTAGTAAGGAGCTTAAAGGGCACCTTTTGCAAGCCAAAAGGGCGTCTTTAAGAAGCCTAAAAGGCATGTATTAGACTTAAGTCGTCTGAAAATAGTTTACATATATTGCATAATCAAGGAATAAGTTGTTTGTAGAAAACGGTCAGACACCAAATTTATTCACATTTTACCTTGTATTTATTTCCCTTTGTGAGAGCATCTAATTGGGGATAGTTTCGTAAAGATATGAGCGTTGTAATCTAATAAAGCGATTTAGGTTTAATCTTTTCAAGCACAAGATTTGGCTGTTATTACAATTTTATATACCTTTGCGCAGATAATTATAGAGGTAATTCAGCCGTCATATACATAGGCTAAAAAGCCTTTCACAACCAAGGCAGCAATGCCGTTATAAAAAGGAGACCACTACAGGTTTTAAGAATATGAAGAAATTAATAGCGTTGTTTTCAATCATAACAATACTCTCCTTCTCTTGCTCAACCATCGTTTCAGCACAGGCACCAGCCAAAGCAGCGACCACAGCTACTGCTGACACACTTTCAGATGATGCACTGAACGAGACAGGTGTAGCCGATACAGCAACCGTTAAAACCCCAACCGCACAGGATGCAGGCATTCATCAGTCATTGAAGCGTAAGTTCATCGAGGGTAATGCTGGCTTCATGTCGTTGGTAGCATTAGCTTTGGTGTTAGGCTTAGCATTCTGTATTGAACGCATTATCTATCTAAGTCTTTCAGAAATAGACGCCAAACGATTTGTTGGTAAGTTGGAGGATATGATTGTTGCAGGTGAGATTGAACAGGCAAAAGCACTGAGCCGTGACACACGTGGACCAGTAGCTTCCATCTGTTATCAAGGTCTGTTGCGTATAGACGATTCTATAGAAAATATCGAACGTAGCGTTACCTCATACGGTAGTGTTCAAAGTGCTAACCTTGAGAAGGGCTGTTCATGGATTACACTCTTCATTGCAATGGCTCCATCACTCGGCTTCCTTGGAACCGTTATCGGTATGGTTATGGCATTCGATCAGATTCAAGAGGCTGGCGATATTAGTCCGACGATTGTGGCATCAGGTATGAAGGTGGCTTTGATTACAACCATCTTCGGTATCATCGTAGCCCTCGTACTGCAGATATTCTACAACTATATCCTCTCAAAGATTGACCATATCACAGCACAGATGGAAGAATCAGCCATCTCATTGTTGGATGCAATCATGAAGTATAAACTTAAGAGAGTTCATAATTCATAATTCACAATTCATAATTATGATTACTTATGAGTCACAATACATTAACAAATATTCGAATGGGAGCTTATTAGTAAGCAAGAATTATGATATTCATATTCAACTATTCTTACCAAGTTTCCTTCTGTAACAAACATAGAAGACATCGGTAATCATAATTATGAATTTTGAATTATGAACTATGAATTAAAGAAGTAATCATAATTATGAATTCTGAATTATGAACTATGAATTAAAGAAGTAATCATAATTATGAATTGTGAATTATGAATTCTGAATTAAAAAGTGGTATGATGAAAATAAAAGGTATAGCAAAGATGGACGAGGAACGCATATCACAGCGTGTCCTCTACGTGATAGTAGCATTATCAGCTATTGTCTTTTTGGCATTCTATCTCATTGGCTATGACACCCCTTTTACAGGCAACACAGCATTCAATGCACCTATGCTTACCGACGTTTTGCTTGGGTTTATGTGGGGATTGCTTGCTATCACAACTACAGCCTCTATCGTTGCCGTAGTTCGAGGTATACGAAGAGCCAACCGAAGTGAAGGAATGACGAATGGTATTCCTGCAAGAAGGATTACCTATACTACATATGGAATAACAGCACTCATCTTACTCTTGACCTTTGTTTTTGGTTCTACGCAGACAATGATGGTCAATGGAGAGAACTTCACAGATAGCTTCTGGCTTCGTATAACAGATATGTTTGTGAACAGTTCACTACTTTTACTTATTCTTGCAGCAGGAGTAGTAGCCTTTGGAGCGACTCGTTATTACAGAAAGGGACGCGGAAAATGATGTTTCGTAAGAGAGAACGAAGGAAAGTTCCTATACTAAATACGACGTCAACGGCAGATATTTCGTTCATGCTGTTGATATTCTTCCTTGTTGCCTCTTCTATGGACCTCGACAAAGGACTGTCACGTCAGTTGCCTGCTATCGACAAAACAAAGACACCACCTGCTGCCGTTGATAGCAGAAAAGTAATGCGTATTGTTATCGATGCGAAGAATCAAGTGACAGTTGATGGAAAGGCTGTGACGATGAAGGAGCTCTTACAGCGCGCAATACAGCTTATTCAAACTAACGGAAAGGGGCATCTTATCCAGTTACAGAGCAGTCGTAACGCTTCATACGATACTTATATCCACGTGCAAAACCAATTAGTTGCAGCGTATAACACCCTTCGCAACCAACGCGCACTCAATCTTTTTGGAAAAGAGTTTGAGCTATGTAGCTACGAACAGCAGAAGCAAATAGCTGACGAAATACCTATGCGAATATCAGAGGTGTATACTGTTAGCAAGGCAGACAACACAGAGAAAGGGGGTACAGAATGAAACTCTATCGTGGAAGAAATCATGAGATTCCTGCATTGAACACAGCTTCTATGCCCGATCTTATCTTTTCTATTCTTTTCTTCTTCATGTTAGTTGTACACATGAGGAAAGCAAACGTACACGTAAAGTACCAAGTGCCAATGGCAACAGAGCTTTCACGCATGTATAATAATTCAACTATACAGCACATCTATATTGGTCGTCCCATCAATAGCCTTGGACAAGTAGAAGGAGAGAAGATGGTTGTACAATTAAATGACCATATCACAACGATTCCTGAAATAAAGAAATATCTGATTCAACTCTCTGCTGCTTTACCGCCAGAACAGCGCAAGGAGCTAAGTGTAAGCATCAAAGCAGACCGCCATGCAGATATGGGTACGATTATGGATCTCAAACAAGTGTTGAGAGAGGCTAACGTGTTGAATGTCAACTTTACAGCCACAATGAGTAGGAATAACAAACTGAAGTAGGTTATAAAGTTGTAATTTGTTGTAAAAAACGACTTTTTAACTTGCTTATTAAGAGTTTTTTTAATACCTTTGTAAGCAAAATCAAATTGTAAATAATGGCACATAGAAGTTTAGATCGTCTTGATAAGAAGATTCTGCACCTCATCTCTGAGGATGCAAGAATTCCATTCCTTGAGGTTGCACGTGCATGTAACGTCAGCGGTGCAGCCATTCATCAACGTATTCAGAAGTTAACAAACCTTGGTGTTATAAAAGGTTCTCAGTTTATTATTGACCCAGAACGTATTGGTTATGAGACCTGTGCTTTCATCGGTCTGAACCTTAAGAACCCAGAGAAATTTGATGATGTTGTTGAAGCTCTACGTCAGATTCCAGAGATTGTGGAGTGTCACTACACCACAGGTGAGTATGACCTCTTCTTGAAGATTTACGCATACAACAACCATCACCTTATGTCTGTCATTCACGACAAGCTGATGCCACTTGGTCTATCACGCAGCGAGAGTTCAATCTCTTACAATGCTGTTATCGACCGCACCTTACCTATTGAGGGTATGAAGGTTGCTGACGTCGTTCTGGATGATGATGAAGAGGACGAGGAGTAAAAACATTTCTACCTATAATTAATAGCGTAGAATAAACTAATATCCTTTTATAAAGGATGACAAATACAAAGAAACCCGTACAACATTTGTGCGGGTTTCTTCATTTTCATACTCTCCTACCCTATTCAACCAATGTATCTCTCCATTTCATGAGCCCTTATCATGTTACTTTTTACACATCATCGAGTGTGAAAAATATTGACATAAAAATCAGTAAAAAGCCTCTTTTTTATGCTCAAAACAACCAAAAACCACACGCTTGTAACTCGCTATTAACCAAATAGTTGCATAATAGCATTTCTAAAGGTGCTTAACAAGGGTTCAAAAGGGCGTTAGTAACACCTCATAAGGGCATCTTTTAAAAGCCAATTGGGCGTTAATTGCAAGCCAAAAGAGCATGTGTTGGATTTGAAGTGTGCGAAAAAATGTGACAAAACAAAGAAAAAGGGGAAGAAGAAGTAGCCCCTCCCCCTTACCCCTCCCCCAAGGGAAGGGGAGTAGATAGCGAGATACCCTTCTGCCTTTGAACTTTGAGTTTTGAACATTGAACTCTTAAACCTTTGACCTTTGAGGTTTGAACATTGAACTTTATAATTTGAATAGTGAGCTTTAAACTTTACCTTTGTCGGTAATCATAATTATGGATTATGAATTATGAATTCTGAATTAAAGCAGTTTCATTTTCCAATGCTCTGCTCATACTCCAGAATCTTAGTTTGCAAAGCGGCATAGGCGTCTGTGTACTGGTCGCGACACTGCTGATATTTTTGTTGCGCATCCAGAAGATTGTTCATTGTTACCGTACCAGCGTGATAGAAGTTACGATTCAGGCGGAGGTTTTCCTCACTCTGTTCGATGCTTTTCTTTGCTAACACAAGCTGCTTGTAGGCATTGTCAACGTCGTTCCAATTCTTATGCATACGGATTTCGAGTAGTTGAGCGTTGTCTGTTAGCTGCTGACGAGCATTCTCTTCCGCCAATTTCTTGCGCTTTATAGCATACAAACCGCTCCACCACTGTGAGATAGGAATGGTGACGGTGGCAAAGACTGCACCGAAGTTATTCTTTATTCCACTACCCATATTCATATAGTTGTAACCTACTCCCACACCAACTGTTGGCAGACGCTTGCCCTCCTCCATCTTACGTTGTAGACTGGTTGCGTCAACATTCTTTTGTAACAGTTGATATTCTGATGTTGCAGCGACGGCTGTGGAGTGGTCAACCTTGATCATTGGATAGGCAGGGAGAGCGGAAGCATCTATAGTAGTACTAACGTCTATGCCGCCCTCAGTACCAATATACTGTGCCAGTGCCATACGTGCAAGCTTCAGACCGTTCTCTAATTTCAGTTTGTTACTCTCAATCTCATTCTGCTTTAACTGCACTTCCAAGAGGTCGTTACGCATCCCGACACCTGCCTTTACAGCAGCAGCAGCATCTTTCTCCAAGTTCTTTAACATCTCACCAACTGTCTCAAGGGTCTTCTGTTTTTCCTTTAAAGAGATAATTTGCCAGTAATATTGTTCGGCAGTTAATTCTACAGTATTGGCAGAAACACGCTTTTGTAGTTCGCTAACTTCAACACCCACCTTTGCCAATTTGTTACCATTGACGATTTGTCCACCAGCAAAGATAGGCTGAATAGCTGTAACGCCAGCTATAACACCTTTATCAATCATTCCGTAGGAGATATTTGAAGGGAGCATTGATGCAATGCTGCTTGGTATAGCTGCCGCAAGTGAAGAAGGTAGAAGGTCGGCCACTTTGATATCACCCTTAATGAGTTCTGTTGTCGATCTGAAGCCCATTCCCACCGCACTGACCTGTGGGAAGTAAAGCGTCTGTGCCTCCTTCTTCTGTTCACGTGCCTGAAGAATGGCATTATCAGCTGTTCGGATGTTTATGTTATGTGCTAAAGCACGTTCCTTGACTTGTTGTAAAGTGAGAGTTTCTTGTGCATTTGCAGTGAGACCCAATAGGAGTGAGAGGGTCATTAATATATTTCTTTTCATTGTTTCTTTTCTTTTGAAAGTTACTTAATGAATGGGTGGGAACCTGTTCCCACCCATCTTTGTTATTGTTCCTCCAATGCAAGACTTGCTTTGCGTTTCTTGGTTGAGCCACTCATGGTCAGCCAATAGGCAATAGGGAGGATGGTAAGGATGAATATCATCGTAATCATTGTACCGAAGAAGATGACATTACCCATCGGAGCCCACAGTCCTGAACCACCCAGTACCATTGGGACAACACCCATTGAAGCAGCTGCAGAGGTAAGGAAGATAGGACGCATTCTGCGCTTAGCACTCAGTTGGATAGCCTCATGAGCTGTCAGATGTTCTGTTTCACGAAGTTCCTCTGCGTAATCATACATGATAATTGCATTGCGGACAAGGATACCCATTAGGGAGATAACACCAAGGTAGCACGTCATGGAGAACTCGCTTCCAGGTATCAAAACACCCATTGCGGTGCCGAAGAGAACCAGCGACAGAGAGACGAGCAGCAGGAAGGCAGTGTTTATCTTGCGGAAGTGGCCCAGCATCAGGAAGAAGATAACGAAGACACTGATAATTAATCCGTTCAGAATCTGTGGATTTGCCTCATTTGCCTGTTCATATTCACCGCCCCATTCCATAGATATTCCTTGTGGAAGACGGTCTTGTGTCAGTTCTTTCTGAAGTTCTGTGGTTACCTTCATAACGTTTACTCCGTCTACAACATCAGCCATAATGGTGATAGTACGTTTACCATTTCGGTGTGCAATCTGACCATCTTCCCATTGTGGGCTAACCTTTGCTATCTGTCGAAGCGGTACGGTCTTCAGTCCAGCGGCTACAGGGATAGGCTCATTAGCGATATCGGAAGCCGTTGCATTATCTGCTTTGCTACTCTTCAAGGTCACTGGAATGCCATAATCTCCGTCCCAAATTGTTGTAACTGGGATGCCACCGCTGTTGTATCGGGTAGCCATTGTGAGTTCAACGAGAGCATTGCTCACACCAAGACGGTTTGCCTTCTCCTCATCTAAATGGATATTTGTCGTCAGCAAAGGCTCGTTTACATCATTACGAGCAAGGATAAGCTGATCGTTAGAACGGAAGACAGAGGTAATACTATCAGCTGTATGCTTCAGCTGTTTCCAGTCATCTCCCGACAAACGTATCTCAACAGAATTGCCTTCTGCACTATAGCTGAGTTGCTTGAAGCGTATATATGCACCTGGGAAAGCATTGACATACTTCATTCGATAATCCTTCAGTACAGCTTCTGTAGCCTTATTATTCTCCGTGTTGACAATAAATTGTGCATAGTTTTTACCTCCGAATTGTGGAGCATAGCTCGTCTGGAAGCGTGGAGAAGAAGTGCCTTTGAACGAAGCAATCGAAACAACACGTTTGTCTTTTCGTAAGATATGCTCTAAGGAGTCGGCTACAGCCTCCGTTCTCTCCAATGATGTACCTGTAGGAAGGTATATTTCCACAGCAAACTGGTTGCGTTCAGCTGTTGGCATCATCTTCTGTGGGAGTACAGTCATCAGTACTCCACCCGCCACAACAGATACTACACCGCCTGCAATAACTGCATAAGGATGACGGAAACAGAAGTCAATAATCTTATCGAAGTACTTCTGCATCAGGTTGAGGAACGAGAACTTTGGTTCTCCGTTCTCATCTACTTTCTCCTTGATTGGCTCACGGATGAAGTAGAACTGCAAGAATGGAGTCAGTAACTCTGCTACGAGAAGTGAAACCAGAAGCACAATCAAGATACCCCAAGGGAAGTAGAGGAGGAAGTCATGGAACATACCTGTCATCGTCAACAGCAGTGGGAAGAAGGTGATAGAGATGGCTAACGTTGCAGTGAAGATAGACTTAAAGAAGTGACTTGCACTCTTAATACTCGCATTCCATCGACTCATACCCTCTGCCATCAGCTCCATATAGTTGTCGATAATCACGATGGAGTTATCTACAATCATTCCCAAAGTAACAATCAATGCAGCAAGCGTCACCGTGTTCAACTCAATTCCGAAGGCATAGAACAGTCCTAAGGATATGAAGATAGAGATTGGAATAGTGCTGGCTGCCACGAGTGCGACGCGCATAGGCATCAACAAGATTACGACAATGACTACTGCCAGTACGGCAATAATTAACTCTTTGAGGAAGGAAACAACAGAATCGTTGACAACCTGACTCTGGTCAGTGATGGTGAACATCGTCACCTCTTTAGGTAGGGTTTGTTGGAACTCCTCTAACTGTTCTTTGATTGCAGTGCCCATCTCGGTAATACTGCGTCCTTTCTTCATCTCTACACTCAGCACAATACACTTCTTGCCATTGTTGGTCACATAGCTTGTCGGTGCTGGATATTCATGTTTTACAGTCGCTACATCCTTTACACGCACTACATTTCCATCTGGACCAGCATAGACAATCATCTGTTCGACATCGTTCACCATATTCAGTGAGCGACTTACATGAATAGGAGCTTCGTACTTAGTTGTAGCTTGTGAACCGGCTGTCGTGTTGAATCCCTTTGCCATCAAGGCAGAAGTCATTACAGACTGACCGATACCATAGTTTGCAAGTTTTCGTGTATCAACATAGACACTAATCTGTTCTTGCTGACCACCATAGACATTCAGTCTGCCGACACTTTCTATATTGCGTAGGCGTTCTTTGAGGTCATCCATATAATCATTCAGTTCGCGATAAGTCTTTTCTTCGCTTTCCATCGTGATGAGGAGGGAAGATGCGTCTCCGAAATCATCTTGAACCTGCACGGCAAGAACACCAGAAGGCAGCGACATCTTGAACTGCTGTACACCCAACTTGAAGCGACTCCAGAAGTTCTCTTTGTCAGCTCCGTTGATATCATCGTTGAGCTCTACCTGAATAATAGTTAAACCATTTCGAGTGTACGACTTCGTCTTTTCCTTCTTCACCTCTTTATAAGTGAAGATATAGTCCTCCAATGGCTTCGTCACCTGCTCTTCCATCTCGCTGACCGTTGCACCGGGATAGACAGCAGCGACAACACCTTGTCGAACGGTAAAGTTAGGGAACTCATTCTTGTTCATCTTGCCCAACGCATAGACGCCAAAAGCAACCAGAACAGCCGTTATGAGAATGACGATCTGTCGATAATGCATCGCCCATTCTACTATATTTCGTTTCTTTGTCATTGTTTCTTCTTTCGTTTGAAGTTAATGAATTCTGCTAAAGAGTTAAGAAAGAAGGGACTTACTGTACCTTCATTCCGTTGCTAACCTTCTGCTGTCCTTCGATAATAACCTTATCCTTAGATGATAGTCCACCTACAATCTGAACATTGTCGCCCACGCTCTCACCGAGTGTGACATTTGTCTTACGAGCAACACCGTTGACAACAGTCCATACGAAAGGGCGATTGTCAATATCTATTTGAATGATATTTGCTGGTAGGGTGATAGCCGAAACGTTTGAAGAAGACTGCACATATACATCGCAGACCATGCCTGGAAGCAACTTTCGGTTGGCATTGTCGGCTACAGCCTTCACCTCATACGAACGAGTGATAGGATCGGCAGCTACGCCTTTCTCGGTCACTCGTGCTGTAAAGGTCTGTCCTGAGAGTGACGAAACGGTGAAGCGGAACTCCTGCCCAACGTGTATCTTGGCGATATCATCTTCTGAAACGTTAATCTTTACCTTCACTTGTCGGATATTAACGAGCATTGCTACAGGCTGACCCGGTGCTACGTTCTGTCCGACTTCAGTAAGTTTCTTTGAGATATAACCTGCTGAAGGGGTATAGAGGCGCGTGTCGTGAAGATTTTTCAAAGAGATGTTCTTTTGTGCTTTAGCACTCTGTACGGCAGCTTCAGCCTGACTTACCTGCTGTCTTACTAAGTTGACAGCGTCTTGTGCCTGCTGATACTGTGTCTGAACCTCTACCCATTTGATTTCTGGTAGTGAACCATTATCATGCAATTGTTTCATACGCTTATAGGCATCGAGTGCTTGTGCTGCCGACTTCTCAGCCTGTGCAAGTCCAGCACGTGCCTGACCTACAGCTGCTTGTGCTTGTCCTACAGTCGCCGATGAGGCTGAAACGAGGTTGCCAAGTGTTGTAGCATCAAGAACAGCGACGAGCTGTCCGGAGCCTACCGCTTGTCCCTCTGCCACGTTAAGTTGCTTTAATGTTCCTCCGACTGGGAAGCTAAGGCTTACACCTCCGTTCTCTTCAATTGTTCCTGAATAGTTTTCAGCTCCATATAAAGAGGTAGAAGAAGCCTCGATTGTCTTAACCTTAACAACGTTTTCACGCTCTTGTTTCTGCTTGCTGCACGATACTGTAAGTAAAGAGAGAGCAGACACTGCAATCATCATTTTTGTCTTTATCATATCATTTTAATGTTTGATTTCTGTGTGCAAAGTTAGATATGTTGTAGCATTATTAAACACCCGATAAAGGAACTATAATGCTCTATTTTGTAATATATGGCGAAATAAGGCGTTATATTTCCTAAATAAAACATTTCTTTTAGTCGAAATGATGTAATTTTGCATTCAGAAAGGAATAATTAAACAGATAAAATAGAAAACAATGAGACAAAAAGATACAAATACTACAGCATCTCTTCTTACTCAATACGATGATAAATTGGAATTAATACCCAATTTTGTAGACGAAGACTTGATATTAATTGATAATATAAAACTATTAGGTGTTCCAGATGCTGTATATACCAATATGAACTTATTGGTGCTTTGTAAAAAAGGAAAGGCACAACTATCTGTTAACAGAGAAAGCTACGAAATATCCACTGATGATATCTTTATCTGTCCGCCGGAGATGACATTAGAGAGTGTGCTGGTTTCTCCTGACTTTGAATATCAGGCACTCTGTATTACAAATCGGTTATTGCAGATAGTACTACACGACTATATTAATGTGTGGAATCAGCTGGTTTATGTACAGAAGATACGTGTGTTAAAGGTAGAAGAAGATAATTACGGAATAAGAGAAAAAAGCACGCTGCTTCTAAAGGCGTGGACAGAACACGAGGTAAAGGATGAGGTCGAAGCCAAATACAGAGCGGAGATTATTAAAGGACTCATCTATGCAATACTTATCGGCTTCTGTTTTACTCTCCACAGACAAAAGGGTGAGACGGTAGAGACTAAGCAGAATGTGTCTCTCTTTAATCGTTTTCTTGAACTCTTACAGACAACGGAGGCAAAACATCAGACGGTGGATTATTACGCTTCACAACTGTGTATCTCTGCTAAATATCTCACAATTATAAGTAAGAAGAATTCTGGTAAGACGGCTAACGAGTGGATACAGGAATACAAACTTTCTGCTATCACCAACTATTTACGGACAACGGATTGGAGTATAAAAGAGATTAGTAACCTGCTGGGATTTCCTAACACGAGTTTCTTTGGCAAATATGTTAAGGACCATCTTGGCTGTAGTCCACTTGAATATCGGAAAAGACAGAGGAGTAAGTTGTCAAGTTTATGGGTTGACAAGTAAACAAAAGAAAGATAAATAAGAAACAAAGAAAAGAAAGAACTAATACACTTTTTAGGACACTACCTGACATTTCCACAAAGCTACGAACTTAAGAGACACCTTTTATCGCTCCCAAGTTCTGAAGTCCATAGAAAAAGTCGGTTTCTCCGTTAAATGTATAGATTGTTAATAGAATGAGATTAATCCATATAAATGGTATAATTACCCTCAATTAGATGGTTTTACAAATGGGGGATAAACTACATGATAAATTTAATTAGGTGCGATGTCTATCTATCTTCTACAAACAACTTATCCCCATACCATTATTTTTTTTGTAAGCTATTTTCATGTAATTCAAAACCAACACATGCTCTTTTGGTTTCTAAAAGATGCCCAATTGACTTGCAATAGGTGCCCTTTTGGGGTCTAATTAACGCCCTTTTGGAGTCCAATTAAGCACCTTTTACTTTACTACTTTATAACTAATTGACTTCCTTATGGTTACGGACCTGCTCCTTGTATATATTTTTGTCGTTATTTATAGAGCTTTTACTTGAAAATATGTAATGATTTTTCAAAATATATCTGTAGATTTTCAAAGTATTAAAATGAAAAGTTCCCAATTTCAGAGGTCCATAGAAAAAGTCCTCATAAGCATAAACACGCTTGCGAGGACTTTTCAATAAAATATATTTTAAGCTGTAGAACAACTCACGATCAACTCAGTACTACTTGAGTACATGAGCTACGGCCATTGAGATATAACTATTATTCCTTGATATTTGGCTCTTCCAAACCGAGGTGGCGCTTCTTATCTACTACCTTCAAAATAAGACCAATGATAAGAGCTATCACACCCAAACCAGCAAGCATAACCAACGGAGCTGTATAGTTGAGCTGTGTTGGGTCAGTAACACCTACGTTTGTCTTATCAAGTACCTTACCAATAAGGAGTGGGAACAACCACAAACCGATATTCTGAATCCAGAAGATAAGTGCGTAAGCAGAACCGATAATCTTTGCATCTACGAGCTTTGGAACACTTGGCCACAATGAAGCAGGCACGAGTGAGAAAGAAGCACCGAGAACGAGGATGGTTACATAAGCTACGATAACACCACCTACCTGGCTTGACTTGAACTGTGGAAGGACAAAGGCGAATGTAAGGTGACAAACTATCAGAAGTAATGAACCCAATACGAGCATAGACGCTGCCTTACCCTTATGATCAACATAGCTACCAAGGATAGGTGTGATACCTACTGCGAGCAATGGGAATACAGCAAAGATAGACTCAGCAGACTGGCGCATATAACCCATGTAGCAGTAAGCAACAAGGAAGAATATAGACAAGAAGAGCATAAGATTCTTCAAAGCCTTATTCTTCATGAAGTTGAACATGAATGCAGTAGCAGCAACAACGAGCATGATAACGTACTGAACAATTGTCACACTTGATGAAGCCCAGTATGAACCTGCAGGAAGTTCGTGGAAGGTAAGGTTACACTGAAGCATATTTACAGCGTACTTTTGGAATGGGAAGATTGCTGAGTAATAAAGCACACAGAGCAATGCGACGAGCCAAAAGCCCATACTTGAAAGAATCTTACCGAGGTCGCTAATCTTAAATGGATCGTCTTTCTCCTCTGCCTCACCAGTCTGTGAGTCGAGCTTCTTATCCATGAAGAAGTAAACGATGAACATCATCAATGCAATACAGATAAGGACAACACCAAAGGCTACAGAACGAGATACATCTATACTGCCACCTAACTTTGCAAAGAAAGGAGAGAAAATCATACAGGTAGCAACGCCAAGACGAGCCAAAGCCATCTCTGAACCCATTGCCAATGCCATCTCACGACCCTTGAACCACTTTACAATACCACGAGAAACAGTGATACCTGCCATCTCAACGCCACAACCAAATATCATGAAACCACAAGCTGCAACCTTTGCAGATGCTGGCATTCCCTGATAGAAAGGAGATACGCCCAACTGCTCGAAGACAGGAATGTGGTTGAGGTTATTGGTAAACCATACGTCAAGTGCACTACCAGCAAAGCTGTCGCTGATAGCATAGTACTTGATTAAAGCACCAGCTAACATCACTGCACCAGACAAGATAGCAGTGAAACGAACGCCCATCTTATCGAGGATGATACCTGCGAAGATGAGGAAGAACACGAAGACATTAAGGAATGTCTCTGAACCCTGCATAGTACCGAATGCGGTTGAGTCCCAACCTCTCTGCTCCTGCATCAACTCCTTGATTGGAGAAAGGATATCAACAAAGATGTAGGCACAGAACATTGCCAGGGATAAAAGGAGGAGAGCCGTCCAGCGCATCGCTGCTGAATCTCTCAATGATGTTTGAATTTTATCAGTCATGATGAATTTATTAGTTAACAAGTTTACGAGAGGACAAGTTGACAAGTTTGACAAGTTGACAAGTAAACAAGTTGTTTGTTAGATTATAAGTTAAAAGTGAACGAGTGAACATGTTGACGAGTGAACGAGTGGATACTATCAAGCACCTTATCTACTTGTAAACTCGTCAACACGTTAACCTGCAAAAACTACTTCTTCAGCCAGCGGTCGAGCCAATTAAAGAATGTACGCTGCCAGAGAACACTATTTTGTGGTTTCAATACCCAGTGGTTCTCATCAGGATAGAGAAGTAACTCAGCAGGGATACCACGCAGGCGGGCTGCATTGAAAGCACCCATTCCCTGATTGGCATTGATGCGATAGTCTTTCTCACCATGGATACAAAGGATTGGAGTATCCCAGTTATCAACCTTTAGATGAGGACTATTTGCGTATGTACGCTTAGCAGCCTCAGTCTTATCCTTGTTCCAATAAGCATCATCATACTCCCAGTTGCTGAACCAAGCTTCTTCAGTATCAGTGTACATACTCTCAAGGTTGAAAGCACCATCATGAGCAATGAAACACTTGAAGCGCTTGTTGTGAGTACCTGCAAGATAGTAAACAGAGAAGCCACCAAATGAAGCACCAACAGCACCTAAGCGGTCTTTGTCGACAAATGGAAGATTGTTAGCAGCATCATCAATCGCTGAGAGGTAGTCATTCATACACTGACCAGTCCAATCGGTACTAACTTCCTCGTTCCATGCACTACCAAAGCCTGGCAAGCCACGACGGTTTGGTGCAATGATGACATAGCCATTGGCTGCCATTATCTGGAAGTTCCAACGATAGCTCCAGAACTGAGAAACAGGACTTTGTGGTCCGCCTTCACAGAAGAGCAATGTAGGATATTTCTTATTTGGATCGAAGTGTGGAGGAGTAATTACCCATTCCATCATTTCCTTGCCATCAGTTGTCTTTATCCAACGAGACTTTACATCACCCAAAGCTAACTGGTCATAGATGTGCTTATTCTCAAAGCTGAGCTGTGTCTGAACGCTTGCTTTCTCCTTCTTAGCAGGAGTTATAGCGAAGATTTCATTAGCTTGAGAGATGCTCTGACGGATAGCAAGCAACTTCTTATCACCAAGGAGTGAGATACTTACATAGTTATGATCGCCTTCTGTCAGCTGTTTTACTTCACCCTTAAGGTTGGTCTGATAGACGTTCACTGTAGCATGCCATACACCAATGAAATAAAGGTCCTTTGAATTAAGGCTCCATGTGTAGTCGTCTACATTTGAATCAAAGCTTTCTGTGACGTATGTCTTCTTGCCTGTCGCCAATTCATAGACACAGAGGCGGTTGCGGTCACTCTCATAACCATCGTTCTTCATACTCTGCCATGCAATGTACTTGCCGTCTGGTGAGAACTTAGGGTTAACATCGTAACCAACATTCATATCGCCAGCCTGATGATTTACAGCCTGATTGCGCATACTCTTTGTTGCATCAATCTTTGGCTCAACATAGTCGGCTGGCTTGCAGAGATTCTTTGTTTGGCGAGTCTCCACATTATATATATAGATGTCGGCATCAGTAGAAATGGCATATTGTGTACCTTCCTTCTTACGGCAGGTATAAGCAATGAACTTAGAATCCTTGCTCCAATCAATCTGCTCGATACCACCGAATGGTGCCAACGGACTCTCATAAGGTTCGCCTTCGAGTACATCAATACCAGCACCAATGCCCTCAGCAGTAACATCTGCTACAAATGGATGTGCATTTGTTGTAACATAATGGTCCCAGTGACGATAGTTCATGTCAGTGATGACCATACCCGTAGCCTTTGGCAAATCGCTTGGGTTCTGCTTGATAGTGCCATAGTAAGGGATGCTCTTGATGAGAACAACACGCTTACGGTCCGGAGAGAATCGGAAACCTTCGATGTCGATATCCGAATGTGTCAACTGCTTACGGTTAGTACCGTCTGCATTCATTGTCCACAGCTGTCCACCTGTAAGGAATGCCAAGGTATTGTTGTCGAGCCATGCTGCATCACCCTCACTCTTTGCAGAGGTAGTCAGCAGACGGTCGTTCTTACCATCAGCATCCATCACGCGTAGTACTTGGTGTCCTTTGTTTTCTTTGACACTGTAATAACCCACCTGATAGACAATCTTCTTGCCATCAGGTGAGGCTTGTGCAGCACCGATACGTCCCATAGCCCAAAGTGTCTCAGGAGTCATGAGGTCACTTGTCAGCGTAATGTTGTTACGTCCGATGTTCACATCCTGTGCTTGTGCAACGCTACCACTCATCATCAGAGCCGCAGTCATTGCCATGGTTAAGTTTTTGTTCATAGTTATAGACCTTTCTTTTTCTTATTTAGCTCATCTTGCTTGCGTCGAAGTTCTTCTTGCTGCTGCTTCTGTAACTCCTGTAAAGCCTGCATACGAGCGAAGAGTCCACTACCCTTATTGCTATTAGGATTGTTCTTTCGCTCTTCACGACGTGCTTCAAGGATAGCCAGAAGTTTCTCCTCATTGGTTGTCTTGCGCAATGCCCACATGATAGCAGCTGAGAAGAAGAGAGATATAAAGTAATAGAAGTTCAGACCTGAAGAATAGTCATTGAACATGAAGAAGAAGAACAATGGCATACCAAACATCATCCACTGCATCATCTTCATCTGATCAGCCTGCTGTCCCACCATCTGGTCCTTCTGCTGCTGCATGGTAAACCATGTGTAAAGCAAGTTAGCACCACAGAAGAGAATACAAGTCAATGAGATATGATCACCAACAAGCCAAATATCATGATTCCATGAGAAGATTGGATCATAAGTACTTAGATCATCCATCCAAAGGAAACTCTGACCACGAAGCTGAATTGCATTAGGCACGAAGTTGAACATTGCAATCCAGATAGGCATCTGTATAAGCATAGGAAGACAGCCTGACAAAGGACTCACTCCATACTCAGAATACTTCTGCATCATAGCCTGTTGCTTCTGCATCTGGTCTTCTGGCTTATTGAATTGCTTCGTTGCTTCATCCAACTTTGGCTTCAGCACACGCATCTTAGCAGAGCTCATATAGCTCTTCTTCACCATTGGGAAGGTAATAAGCTTTAATAATAAGGTAATGAGAATCAGCACAACTCCCATTGGGAACACCTTACTCAACCAATCGAATACATAAAGTGTGAACCAACGGTTGATGATGCGGAACAATGGCCAACCAAGATATACGAGGCGTTCCATTTCAAGGTCCTTACCGAACTTACTCTCGTTATCAACAGACTGAAGCAGACGGAAGTCGTTAGGACCAAAGTAGAACTCAAACTCAGAAGGACGCTTACCTGTTGGGTCAAAGCCAGCCTTCATGTTAGCCTCATAGTGCTTGAGGTAATGAGAAGACTTTTCAAGTGGTGTACTCTTAAGCTTTGCACCTGTTGCAAAGTTATCCTTTGAAATCATCACAGCAGAAAAGAACTGGTTTTTGAAAGCTACCCAATCCATAGGGTCCTCTGTTGTCTCTTCCTTTTCAGAAGTCTCACTCAAGTAATCAGTACCCCCATCGTGCTTCTTATAGGTAAGTGTTGCGTAGCGATTCTCAAATGTAAAACCACGTTCTTGCTGCCTACAACGATCCTGCCAATTGATATCCAATTGGTTATAGTTTGGCGCAAAGAGTCCACCCATACCCTCTGCCTGCAAAGACATATTGAGCAGATAGTCCTTACCAAGTGTATAGTTCAAGGTAAGTGTCTTACCCTTTCCTGCAACTGCAGTAAACGTAACAGTAGAATCTGTCACATTTGAAGGAGTGAAGATAAGGTCTTTTGTCTCAATATTACTATTCTTTGCAGCCAACATAAAGTTAAGGCTCTGGTCGTCACCACTAAACAAAGTAACATTCTTCTGGTCCTTTGAACCATCCTTAACAGCTATATTATGACCGATATAGTTTTTGATAACAGCCTTCTTTACAACACCACCCTTGGTACTCAAAGTCAGTTCAACCTTACTATTCTTCAGCGTAATATCCTGTACTTTACCACTCAATGCAGAATAAAACAGTGCTGTAGTATCAGTAGCCTGCGCAGCCTTCTGCTGTGCCTGCTTCTCAGCAGCAAGTTTCGCTGTCTGAGCTTTCTTAGCTGCAGCGATAGAATCCTTTACAAATTCAGCTCTTTGCTGTGCTATCTTTTCTGCTGATGGCTGCTGCCACCAAGCAAAACCAAAGAGGATCAGGGCTATAAGTACAAACCCTGTGATTGTTCTTTTATCCATTTATTTGTTTTTCTGATTTTCAATTGAAGTCTTTACGAAGTCGAGGAAGAGCGGATGTGGACCGAGTACAGTAGACTGATACTCTGGGTGGAACTGTGTTCCAATATACCACTTCAAACCTGGTATCTCAACAATTTCAACCAAGTCGCTCTCTGGATTGCGACCAACACACATCATACCATGCTTCTCAAACTCCTTTTCATAGTCGTTATTGAACTCATAACGATGGCGATGGCGCTCCTGTATATGCTCTTGCTTATAGATATTAAAGGTATGTGAACCCTGACGCAGTACGCACTCATAGGCTCCAAGGCGCATCGTACCACCCATATTGGTGATATTCTTCTGCTCCTCCATAATATCAATCACATTGTGTGTAGTCTTCTCATCTATCTCTCGTGAGTTAGCATCCTTATAGCCAAGGACATTACGAGCAAACTCAATCACCATCATCTGCATACCAAGACAGATTCCGAAGGTTGGGATATCGTGTGTACGTGTATAGTGAGCTGCAACAATCTTACCCTCAATACCACGCTGACCAAAGCCCGGACAAATCACAATACCGTCCTGTCCCTTAAGTTTCTCAGCTACATTCTCCTCTGTCAGTTCCTCAGAATTGATAAAGGTAATAACTGTTTTACGGTCGTTATAGGTTCCAGCCTGCAACAATCCTTCACGAATACTCTTATAAGCATCCTGCAAGTCATATTTACCAACAAGTCCAATGTGTACTTCCTTAGTTGCTTTACGCTGACGATCAAGGAACTCCTTCCAAGGACCGAGCGCAGGTTTAGGACCAACTTCCTCACCGCACTTACGCAGAATAGCAGCATCCAAGCCCTGCTCTAACATATTTACAGGAACATCATAGATACTTGGGAGGTCCTCACTCTGTACAACGCAGTCGAAATCAACATTACAGAAGGCAGCAACCTTCTTACGGATATCATCGTCAAGATGCTTTTCTGTACGCATCACGAGCACATCTGGCTGAATACCTACACTCTGCAATTCCTTTACGCTGTGCTGAGTTGGCTTTGTCTTCAACTCACCTGCAGCCTTAAGATAAGGAACATATGTCAAGTGAAGGTTGATAGCACGCTTACCCAATTCCCACTTCAACTGGCGAATAGCCTCAAGGAACGGAGCTGACTCAATATCACCAATAGTACCACCAATCTCAGTAATCACAAAGTCATAATGATACTTCTGCCCCAAAAGCTTAATATTACGTTTGATTTCGTCCGTAATATGAGGAACAACCTGAATAGTCTTACCCAAGTAGTCGCCACGACGCTCCTTGTCAATAACGCTCTTATAGATACGTCCCGTAGTCATAGAGTTGGCTTTTGTGGTCTTAATACCTGTGAAGCGCTCATAGTGACCGAGGTCGAGGTCGGTCTCCATACCATCCTCTGTTACGTAGCACTCACCATGCTCGTAAGGGTTCAGCGTACCCGGGTCAATGTTGATGTACGGATCAAATTTCTGAATGGTAATGTTGTAACCTCTTGCTTGAAGAAGCTTACCGATTGATGACGAGATAATTCCTTTACCAAGTGAAGAAACTACGCCGCCCGTAACGAAAATGTACTTTGTTTCAGCCACGATGTATGTATGTTTAATTATTATCTTCTAAAACGAAAATCTTTGGTTCTAAACTAAAATGCAAAGATACTAATTTTCCGTGAATTAGATAGGGATATAAAGATAAAAAAAAACATAGTATATTTCATTTAATTGCCACAAGCCCTATGAACAGTGCTATCATATATGATTACAATGAGATTTTATCTACCTTGTGACTAATTTTATTATTACAAAATCTAAGAGACATTTTAATGAAATATTTCGCATTAAAGACCCCTTTCATAAGACTAAGCCTTATATTTCAAACAATTACTATCACATAAAAGAACAACAATTTAGCAATAACAAACTAAGAAGAATATCACAAGGGAAGAATATGCTAAAACTTTAAAGAAACTTAAAATCCTCTTTACTGCCGCTTTATTGTAAAACTAAAGTCCTATTTTTGCAAACCAATTTGAGTCCAGCATATAGACGATATACGTCAGGATTCACAAGGAAAGATGCTCGAGTGGTTGAAGAGGCACGCCTGGAAAGCGTGTATACCCCTAAAGGGTATCGGGGGTTCGAATCCCCCTCTTTCCGCAAGGAAGGTGTAAGCCAATGGATTACGTGGCTTGCACCTTTTTCTTTTCTGCTAACTTTACACCGAAAGAGAAACATTCTAATAACCACTACTACACATCCTTACACAAAACACGTATTTTTCAATTCATTGTATGTTATACGGCTTTATTTTCCTAACTTTGCAGAAAATAAGATTAGGAAACGGATATTGCATCCACGTAATAACATCCAAATTTAACGAAAGAAATGATAGAACTCGATACGACCAATATGTGTTCACACCTGCAGAAGAAGCTCTTTAACGAGGAGGGTGTTTACTATCCTATATGGCAGGCGATGCAGAATGACGATGAGATAACAGCTGTGATTCGTACACGTCAGTTGCATATCTACCGCAATGGCAAAAAAATATTGGTACTCCCTGGCAAGGCTGCCCCGAAGATTATTCGCGAAGATAGCCTCAACGAACTCTTACCAAAGGACTTACTGAAATGAAAAAGGCAATCGTCATAGGTGCCAGCAGCGGTATCGGACATGAAGTGGCACAACTGCTCATAGCAGAGGGATGGGCGGTTGGTGTGGCTGCTCGTCGTATAGACAAGTTGACTGACTTGCAAGCTATGGCACCAGAGCGGGTCTACACCGCACAAATTGATGTAACTAACGAGGACGCAGAGACTTCCTTACTGCAACTTATAGAGCGTATGAACGGTATCGACCTCTATTTTCATGCAGCAGGAATCGGTTGGCAAAACCCAAGTCTTAATGCTGACATAGAACTCAAAACAATGGAAACCAACGCTGTTGGATTCACCCGAATGATTGGCTGTGCCTATCGCTATTTTGCCAATAAGGGAGGTGGACACATCGCTTGTATCACTTCTATCGCAGGAACAAAAGGACTCGGACCGGCTCCTGCTTATAGTGCAACAAAGGCGATGCAGAACACCTATCTACAAGCGTTGGAACAACTCGCAGCTTGTAAACATCATAACATCCACTTCACAGATATTCGTCCCGGCTTTGTCGACACTCCCCTACTCGCTGGTACCTCTCACCTTCCGATGCTGATGACCACAGAAAAGGTGGCACGCAGTATTTTAAAGGCTATTAACAGCCGACAACACATCTGCGTCATCGATAGCCGTTGGTGCGTACTCACCTACTTATGGCGACATATCCCTAACTGGATATGGAGGAGAATGAAGCTATGTTGACCTCTTTTTCATAAAAAGAAAACAAACAAGATTTCTACAACAACATAAACAAATACTAATTTCTTTCCTCATAAAATAAACTTTCAGGGTTTTCAATCATCTAAGCATATAAGGCTTAAAAGCTGTCCATAACGAAAGGGAAGAAAAAGGATAAGTAAAAGAGGAAACAACAGATAAACAAGTAACAAAACAATAATTATTTAGGATATGAGAAAATTCTGTTTAAAAATTCACCGCTGGTTTGCCTTACCATTGGGCGTAATCATGGCTATTTTGTGCTTCAGTGGACTTGCAATACTATTAATAAAAGACCTTGCACCCCTCTTTGACATGAATGCCAAAGAGATGCCAATCTATACAATGGTAGTACGACTGCACCGTTGGCTCTTTATGAAACCTGAGAATGCACATGAGGGTGGACTGTCACTTGGACGAATCCTTACTGCAGTGACTTCTATGTGTATGACTGTCGTATTACTATCGGGTGTTGTCATCTGGTGGCCAAAGACCAAGAAGGCTTTGAAAAGTCGTTTGACCATCAGCACTAACAAGGGTTTCCGTCGCTTTGTTTACGACTCTCACGTGTCATTAGGTATCTATGTTTTTATCTTCCTCTTCCTCATAGCACTCACAGGTCCTGTCTTCTCTTTCGGGTGGTACAGAGCGGGAATGTCTAAACTCTTCGGTCAGCCTATGCCACCAAAGGAAATGAAGATGCAGCAACCTAAAGATGGAAGTCAGCAAACCGCAACAAACGACAAGGCTTTTACACAAACAGACACAAGTCAGATAAAGGGACAACCACAAGCACACAAGGAGGGAGCAAAAGACATGAAAGGTGACCAGCATGGCAAAAAACCAAAGGGTGGAAAGCTTTTTAAGCAGTTACACACAGGTTCATGGGGCGGCTGGTTCTCACGTGTTCTCTATGCTATCGCAGCCTTTATCGGTGGTTTCCTCCCTATTAGTGGTTACTATCTGTGGTGGAAGAGAAGAAGTACTAAGAAGAAAAAAGCTTAAAACATAATCATCATATATCACAAGCCCATTGAGCGTATTCGGCTGATTAACCTACAAAATACCTTCAATGGGCTTTTACGTTTATCCTTCAACGAAGCACTTACCTAAATGTACAGACAAACTCCCAACAGCATTCATCCACTCACAGAGGATTAAACAACCAATATTATGTAAAGATTATTCAAACTACTAAAAAACAACTAATGCCCAATTAGACTCGAATTAAGCCTTAATTGGCTTTCAAAAGATGTCCTTTTGAGGTCTAACTAACGCCCTTTAAGAGTCGAAAAGATGCTCTTTTCAAATCGTATTTGTAAACCATTGATTATCTGACCGTTACAAAACCCTATTTTTAGAGCGATTTTCTATAAACAAAAGGGGTACAGAAGGCTTATTATGTAATTATTTTTCACACCTCACAAAACTCGATAAACCATAAATAGTAATCAAAATCATGTAATCTTTATTAGGGATAAGAAAACTTAATCACACAAAAAATCAACAATAAATTACTTATAAATGAGTATTGCCACCTTAACAAGAAGCCAGTACCTTTGCACCCGTAATTTTTACAGACCGTAACAATAATGATGTTATATAGAATATTAAATAAGGTGATAAGTCTGGCGGAAGACTTGACTTGCCGAGAAGTAAAACAGAAATACGTGTTAAAAGAACATATTTGTCTTTATTTATATGCGTGTATAAGATGAAAAATAAAGAACAAATGATTAGTTTATTTTAACCAAATCGGCTTGCTTTTATTCTTATTAAAGAATATATTTGCGTCAGATAATCTAATTTGGCGCGAATAAGATAAATACCATCATTTAAAGCCTTTACCAATATTTTATGAAAGTAAAACAAAAAACTTTTTTAGAACAAAAGTCTAATCAATAATATATTTTTATCTAATAAAACCTTGAAGAGTATGGAATTTAAAAAGACACTCTACTCCCTAATGTTAGGTGGCATTCTTCTTTGCTTGTTCTCATGTGCAAAGGAAGACGAATTTGAAATGCCAACATTGGTGCTTTCTGAAAACAGTATTGCCTTTGACAAAGGCGTAAGCGAAAGAAACATCAGTGTAACAACAAATCAAAACAGCTGGATTGCATCGTCTCCACAGGAAGGCGACTGGCTCTCGTTAGTTCAGGACGGTAACGTACTGAAGGTGAAGGTAACTGAAAACAAGATTGGAACAGAGCGCACAAGCTATGTCCTCGTCAATGCCAACGGTGCATCTGGTAAGATTGCTGTGACTCAGAGCGCTGCTGACATAACTCTTGACGTCGTTCCAAATGCTATCTATCTTCCACAGACAGGTGGTGAGAAGACGATTGACATTACGACGAATTCGTCTGTCTATGACGTAACAACCAGCGAAGAAGTTAGTTGGCTAAAGATTGTCAAGTCGGAGGAAGAAATAAAACTGATAGCTGAGCGTAACGATACCTATCAGAAGCGTGAGGTGAAACTTTACGCCAAGAGCGGTAGTGTTATCCGCGAGATTGTTGTATCTCAGTCGGGTATTCAGCGTTACCTCCTCCCTATTCACCCTGGTGTACCACAGGACGAGCATAAGATTATGGACTTTGAGTTGGGTCGTGGTAGCTACTTACGCGAGTATCAGGCAGCTATGCCTGCTTATGGACTTGAGGAAACTTACACCTTTATCACTGCTTCTCCTATCTTTACTTTGATTCAGTATTGTAGCTCTGATGGTATTAATCCATCACAGATTATCATGATTGGTGATGGAAGAAAGGCCATTGATGCCGTTAAAGACAAGGCTTTCGATAAGTTCTTAACAGACAATGGTTATGTACGCAGTAACTCTCAGTCTGACAGAGAATATACCAATGATAAGGATTTGCTCTCTTTGAAGGTTTATATATCAGAAAAGGAGAACAACGAAGGTGTTAACCTTACTTTCACTCCTATCATGAAGCAGAATGGCGATTATAAGACTTTCAACAAGCTACCATTCTATCCTCTTGAGCTTCTGCAGAAAGACAACGTGAAGTTGGCACAGGTTGAACAATACGAGCAGAAGGCTGGTAGCACAGAAGAAGAGCGTAGCCTCAACGAACATAAGAATACTGAGGTTTCACAGATTCAGTATAAACTGAAGGCAAGTACAGACGCTTCGGCTGCCTACGGACGTATTCACATCTTCTATACAACAGACAAGGATGGTGATGCGCCAGATAATTTGGGTAGTGTTCAGATTGGTGCTTTACTCTTCAAGGATACCAACCTCGGTGTTTGGAAGTATGGTACTAAATGGGTTGCAACCAAAGAAATCAAGAAGGTATTGGGTGATGAAGGTTTCTCTTTCCTCCGCACATCAGGCAACAACCACTTCTTTGTACGTGAAAGTGACCACTTGGTTATTGATGTTACCTGCGTCATTGACAACGACACACCAGTTCTCGCATTGCTTTACAGCTACGATCCATCCGTATCGGGTGCAAGTAGTAAAGCCGTAAAGGCACAGGCTAAGATGATTAGAAACTTCGCTGCTGCCAAGAAGGCTTTGAAATTCTAAGCAAATTGTTATACCTTATTTAAATAATTACATGATATGCGTATAATCAATATACATAAGCTGCTGCAGTTCTCCTTACTATGCCTATTATTAGGAATAGTAGTTGGATGTGCTGAAAATGACAGCTTTGACCAACCCTATCTGAATGTTTCGGAGAAGGAAATAACCTTTTCTAATCAGGTAGGTGAGAAGACAATTACCGTAAACACGAACTGTAAGGAGTGGATTGCTACGACACCAAAGGCGTGGGTTCACCTTACACAAAGTGGAAACGAGATTTCTGTACACCTCGATCCTAATACAACAGGAATGGAGAGAAGTAGCTATATCCTTGTTGATGGTGGTTTAGCAGTGCAGAAAATCATGGTAAGTCAGAGTGCTGCAGATATCTCACTAAACCTTAGCAATGGCGAGATTATCTTGCCACAAGCGGGTGGTACGACAACTGTCGACTTGAAGATGGATGCTGCTTCCTATGACCTTACACAGAATGAGCAGCCAGAGTGGATGCAGGTTATCAAGAAAAAGCACGGTTTGAAGTTTATTTCTAAGCCTAATTATAGCACTACGGAAAGAACGACAAAACTGACAATCGCCTTTGCTGGAAAGAACCATGAGGTGGTTGTTAAGCAACCGGGCGTTGCTACTTTTATCTTGGCTTGTAACCCAGGTAATCCTTACAGTCTGCATAAGATGATGGACTTTGAATATCGCCGTGGTAGTTTCTTGACGGAATATGGCGGTCCTGACGAGGTAAACGGTATCTTTGAAGAGAGTTACTTCTTCAAGACTCCATCGCCTTTGTTCAAGGATGTGGTCTATGTACACGACACAAAGTATTCTGTTCCAACGCGTATCTACACACGTTCACTGACAAGAGAGGGTGTTAACGCTGTGAAGTCGCAGGCATTCCAAGAGTTTATGAGAGCCAATGGATACACAAGGGACGAGAAAGACACGAATCATTACGTCAATATAAAGGAGGCTTTCACGATGGATGTAGACATTAGAGAGGAGAACAACAGTGTTGTGTTATTCTTCTATCAGATGCACACACAAGACCGTAGCTACCCTACCTTTAGTAGTCTTGACCTTGGTCCTATTGACCTTTTGAACAAAACTGACAAGAAGATAAGTGATGTCGAAGCTTATGAGACAGGTAAGAACAGTGAGGAAATGAAGCGACAAATGTCTAAGAGTAATGAGGTTGAGGCTCTTCTCTACAAGACAAATGACCCTACACTGATTGCACGTACTTACTTCTTCTATCTTCATAGTGATGCCGCAGTACCACAAGAGAAGGCTGGAAGCGTTGAGCAATACAGCTTGTTCTACAGTCAGCCGAACTTAGGTATATGGCAGTATGGTAATGAATGGTTCGTAACCAATGAGTTCGACAAACTGCTTACTGCAAACAACTTTGAGTTCGTTGGCTACAATGGTAAGCATCATGTCTATGCACGTCGTTCTGACTATCTGACCTTAGCAATCTCAGGTGGAGAATATGCTGACGTCAACAACGGCAAGGCAGTCATGCAAATTACTGTTCTATACAAGCCAACTGTCTTTGCAGGAAGTAAAGAACAGCGGTTAGCTAAGGTAGAACGTATGCTCAAACAATACAATCCAAAGAAATAAAATAAAGGAACATTGATGAGAAAATCGATTATATATCTATGTGCGTGTGCGCTCTCTGGCATGATGATTACTACCTCATGCCAGGATAACTTGGACTCGGATGCAAGCGTTTCTAACACACGCTCTGTCAATATTGACAAAGACCTTTTTGCCATAAAAGGCTGTATTAACGTGAAGTTGGCAAAGGGTACAAACCAAGCTATACCTGCAACGCGTAGTGGTAGTGTGGAGATGCAGAGCGTCCCATCGGCTATGACTTCTGCAATGCAGTATTCTGGGGCTTATAAAATGGAAAGAGTCTTTAAGCCAGCAGGTATCTATGAAGCACGAACCGTAGCTGAAGGACTCGACCGTTGGTACACAATCTATTTTGATAAGAGCAAAGATGTGGCTGCTGTCTTAGACCAATTCAAGAAGGCTGAGGGTGTTGAATGTGCCGAACGAGTACTACCAATGGCAAGACCAACGGTTAAGATGACTCCTTACAGCCCTTCTGATGCAAGTATGCAGGCTACAGCAAGTACTTTTGATGACCCACTCTTGGCCAAACAGTGGCATTACTACAATGACGGTTCAGTAAATGCACGTGCGAAGAAGGGTGCTGACTGTAATGTTAAACCTGTTTGGGAAAAGTACACAACAGGTAAGAAAAACGTTATTGTTGCCGTTGTTGATGGTGGTATTGATATCACCCATGAGGACTTGAAAGACAATCTTTATGTCAACGAAAAGGAGAAGAACGGTCAACCGAACGTCGATGATGACGGCAATGGCTTTGTTGATGACATCTATGGTTACAACTTTGTGACTGCTAAAGACGTCGTTGGCGGTACTATCGAACCCGATGATGGCGGACACGGAACCCACGTTGCGGGTACTGTTGCTGCTCGCAACAACAACGGAAAGGGTGTGGCTGGTATCGCAGGTGGCGATGGTTCGCCAGATAGTGGTGTACGCTTGTTGAGCTGTCAGATATTTAGAAACAAAGACGAGCAGGGCGATGCGGCGGCTGCCATTAAGTATGCAGCTGACAACGGGGCTGTTATCTGTCAGAACTCATGGGGATATTCCTCTACTGCAGGTGTCACCTCTATGCCTCAGTTGCTGAAAGAAGCAGTGGACTACTTCATCAAGATGGCTGGTTGTGATGCTAATGGCAACCAGCGTCCAGACTCTCCAATGAAGGGTGGTGTGGTTATGTTCGCTGCTGGTAATGAGAACAAAGAGTTCTCTGCTTACCCAGCTTGTTATGCTCCGACGGTTTCTGTTGCTGCAATGGCATGGGACTTCAGCAAGGCAAGTTATAGTAATTACGCTAAATGGGTCACCATTACGGCTCCAGGTGGTGATCAAGACCGCTTCGGAACAGAGGCTGGCGTATTGAGTACTGTACCAAAGAAGAAGGTTGCATCAGGTTATGCTTACTTCCAAGGCACATCAATGGCATGCCCACACGTGTCAGGTATCGCAGCACTCATCGCCTCTTACTTCGGCCGTCAGGGCTTTACGAATGAAGAATTAAAGTCACGTTTGATTACTGCCTATCATCCTTATAACATCGATGAGCAAAACCCAACCTACAAAGGTAAGTTAGGTAAGGGTTATATTGATGCTGAAGCAGCCTTTGAATCAGACACAAAGATTGCCCCAGAGAAGGTAGGAACCCTTACGCTCAAGCCTGACTTCGTAGACATCAATGCAGAGTGGAGCATCGCTAAGGACGAGGATAAGACTGCAGCCTTCTATCGGCTCTACATTGCTCAAGGTGAATTGACTGCCGATAAACTCAAGGATATGACCTACAGAGAGATCAATGGTATGGGACATAGCTTGGGTGAGACACTTAAATATGACTTTGATGACTTGAAGGACAACACTACCTATAGCGTTGCTGTTGTAGCAGTAGACCGTTGGGGCAACCTTTCTGAACCTATGATTCAGAAGTGTACGACCCGACTCAACCATACTCCTGAGGCGACAAACTTCCCAACAGAGGCAATAGAGGTCATGGAGAACGATCGTAAAACATTCTCTTTCAACGTTGCCGACCCTGATGGTCACAACTGGGACATCAAGGCTACGGGTGAGACAAAGGGCGTTTCTTACACTGTGAAAGGCAATACTGTGACCGTCAACCTCGTTCCTGTGCTCGAAGCTGGTAGTTACAACTGCACCTTTATACTCTCAGATGACTTAGGCGCAAAGGCTGAAAAGAGTTTTACATTTAAGATTGTGAAGTACATCCCGCCACAGTTAACAAAGCCTTTCGAGAACTATATCATTGGATTGGACGAGGGAGTAGTAACGATTCCATTGACTGGTCATTACACACATAGTAGCAATACTCTGCTTACTTACAAAGCCACAGCTGCCAATGGTAGTATCGCTACAGCTACTATCAGCAATGACAACCTTCAGTTGAAGGGAATGGCAAAGGGTGTTACACGTATCAGCATCGCTGCTACAGACGGTCGTGAGACATCTTCTGATGGCTCTTTCCAAGTACGAGTTGTTGAAAAGAAGTCGGCTCCTGTCTATGCCGTTTATCCTATTCCAGTACAGAGAGACATCCACACCCTACTCAATCCAGAGGTAAAACAGGCAGAATTCGTTATCAGTTCTACTGTGGGTGAGCGTCTGATGAAGGCTACTGTAACTCCAGACAAGAACAACGTAGCCACACTTGACCTTTCTAAACTAAATCCTGGAACGTATAAACTGACCGTATATACCAGTAAGGGCAACCATACCCAGATGTTCATTAAACGATAAACACAACAAGTATGAATACAAAACATATCATTCTCATGGCTTGCG
>QWCL01000064.1_pt1 | contig 45894 bp, 72 predicted proteins | sample 1972551 | NCBI WGS metagenome assembly QWCL01 (sample SAMN09866709, study PRJNA288562) | Human oral metagenome isolate term2_saliva, whole genome shotgun sequencing... | isolation source: mouth | host: Homo sapiens | place: USA: California
ACTTTGGCACCTGATTTTGATGGGTGGTCGGATAACTCATTGTTGGATATCAATGTAAAAGAATTGTCTGTAAATGACGAAACGGAAACAATTGATATTACTTACATTACCAACAATACCGAGTTTACAGAAGATTTGAAATATTGCTCTGATTTTCACTATGGAGATTGGATAGCTATTTTGGACGAACTTGTAGGAACTTATGCACGGACAAAAGAATGATGATGTTTTTTATTTTGGTGGTTGTTGTAATCATGATTATAACGTCACATAGTTACGATGAGTGGAAGGATAAAATAGATAATATGAAGGAATAGGTTATAATTTAGTTTATTTTTTTTTATTAATCTATCATTGCTTGTGATAAGTAGTGATAGATTTCCTTTTATATGAGGTTTATTTTCATTCTAAGACGTTATAAGTTATACGATGATAAATTACAAGTCGTGAGTATTTCTCACAAGTTAAAACGTTTTATTTGATATTATATAATATATATCCGATAAACTGATATGTTAAATAAGCGTTAAAATCAGAAATATATTTGGCAGTTTAAAATTAAGTTCTTATCTTTGCAAACGTAAATCAATAAACAAACAATTAAACAAAACATTAAGAGTTATGGAATCATTAAATTATGTTTTAGATAGAAACAGAGAGTCAGCTATTAAGTTGATGTTGGATAATGAAATTACCCACATATCAATTACAGATAACGCAAATTATGGTAGAGATACCGATACACCATGCGTTCTTCTTGCAAATAAGCAGGGAGAAGTTTACGAAACTGATGTAACTGATATTAAGTTAGTTCGTGGCGATTTATTAACTAAGGACGATATATACATCAAGGTAGTTAATACTACCGATTTGTCTTCTCATGTATTTGTAGACAAAGAAGGATATATTAGTCGCAATGATTGTTATTACCATACCGATAACGCAGTGTATATTGCTATTGAGTATTATTGTCAAAATTTCTTGTATTTTGATGATAAAATTTACAAGTTACGTAAGGATATTGAAAAAAAGTTTATCGAACTTCTTTCAGACGAGGACGAGAGAACTTTTATCTTTGAAGATTGCGATATGTTCCACACTTGCATAGCTACAAATGAAGAAAGTTTTAAAAGCATAAGCGTGGAAGATAAACGTGTTATGTTGAAAGCAAATACACAGACTTTCCCTTTAGGTGCGCTTAGTATAGAGGAAACATACAATTTATTACAACACCTAATAGATTGTTTGGAAGATAAGTGTTAAATAAAAGTTTAAAGTAAGGAAATATTTGGTAGTATAAAAATAATTGCTTACCTTTGCACTCACAATTCAGTAATAAACAAACAAATTAAGAATTATGGAAAATTTAACTATTCGTGTGATTACATCTTCAACTACAGATGCGTATGTAATGATTGATAATGTTCTTACATTGTGTTCTATCAAGTTTCATAGTGTTGATACATTAAGCGGTGTTGTTCTTTACATGGTCACACCAAAGGGAAGTGAGGAGAAAGTAAATTCCAAAAATAAAAATGGTGTTACTTTCTTTGAAGTGTCACAGAAACCTTTTGAAGGCAAGATAATGAAAAATTTTGTCGCTTACAATTCTGTAGAGGACTATGAGAAGGATATCCGTATCGAGGAGGAGTTGTCACTTGTAGACTTCTTGAATGGTTTAACATCGGTACGTGAATTGCCTGCACAACTTGTTAATAATGGCGGTACTAATTTCTATGATTTTGTATCTTACAAGTTTGCAAATGGTGATGTTGAGGAGGTACACATAGGTGCACCTATCATCTATGGAGAGAATGGAAAGTATGATAACGCTTTCAAGGGTATTTACAAGACAAGGGAGGAGGCTTTGGCTTGGAATGATATTAAAGTATCAGAGAACGGAACTGAAACTATTAAGGAGGGTATTCTCAAGGCACTTTCGCTAACAGACGAGCAGAAGGAACTTGTTGATGAGTTTATGAAGATGAAGGATAAACTCAATGAGAATAACATTAAAATCATTTATGATAATGACGAGTGTTCTATGTCATTTCTCAACACAAGCAAGTATGATTTGGAATGTGCTTACAAAAAGGAAGAGATATATGATAATGACAAAGAAAGTTATGAGGAAATTTCAGAGTTCTTATATGAACCTTTGAAAAATATCTGTAGCAAAAACCCTACATATGATATTTACGACTTTTACGACGGAAAGTATTTTGTAAGAAAGAAGTAAGTAAGATAACAAAATATAAGTGCTATTGATTGAATGTTGATAGCACTTATAATAATAATATTAATTTTCAAAACATACATTTATGTTACCTATTTTCGGTTTACATTTAGGCACTTATGCAATATCCCTTCAACATGACGAGATAGAAAAAGACAAGTTGAATAATTTTAATATGCTTTGTGTCAAAAAGATTGAATATCCTACTATGGAACTCTTTTTTCAATTGGGAAGGGCTGCAAATAGTGAACCATATAGTGCTACATGGTATTTACAAATTCACGAAGGTATCTATACTCTTACATTTTCAAAAGATGATGTAGATAGTACAAACTATTGTTACCTTAAAATTAAAGGTACAAAGGAATGTAGCTTGGAAATTGCCGATAAGTTATTAAACTATTTCACAAAGTATGAAATTAGTTTTAGAGAAAAACTACATAACTTGTCAAATGACGAACTTATTAAAATAACAAACCATTATTTCAGTAAAGAAATTTGGTACGAGTATTTTCTACAAATCGAAGGGGAGAGTACGGAACCACATAACAAACTTTTAAAAGATTGGTTATGCAGGTTGATTTCAACTCATTTAGATATAGATAAACTTATAAAAGACGGCTTTTGGCAAACATAATTCTATAAATGTTTAAGCGGTGTATTTGCATAGAATTGCTTATATACCGCTTTTCTTTCGTTCTAAGCGTTTTAAACTATAGTTTAGTATAATTGTTCACTTAGATGTATTTCAACGTCTTAAAACGCTTTTATTTCATGTTTGATAATTCTTTCATTCGTATGCGTATATATTATATCAATATAGCGTTTGTTTTTGAATTGTTAATTATATGTTAAACATTTAATTTCTTTTGGCTGTTTGAGATTAATTATCTATCTTTGCAGTCATAAATCAATATTAAAATTATGGATAAAATTAAAGAACTTATCAAGCAATATGATGATATTAAAAAGTCTATTGTCGATGCTATTAAAGAATTTGTTGAGAACAAAGGAGGAAAGATAACAATAGAAAATGATTTTTATATTAATGAAGATGATGTAGAAATTGAACTACAAAGTCTTTACATTGAAAATGATATATTATATTACAATTTTTGTTATTATGATGATTTAGAGGAAGATAATGCCCCTATCAGTACAGATTCTTTTACTGGTGATACTTTTCGTGAGTTGTTAAAATATCTTGACAATAACTTTTAATAAAACAACTAAAACATTTAGAATTATGAAACAGACGTTTTTAAAAAAACATTTGGAGGACTTGAAATCATATACAGAGGAAGAGTTTGATAAGATTGACTATGAATTAAATCTTATTGATATGTCCGTTGTTGATGTGGACTTAATTCGTAGGGATATTGTTAATCAATTAGGAAGACCCGTACATACTTTCAGTAAACATACTGATTGGTATTTGAATTATAACGGACAAATATTCAAGGCTATGTTTGTTAATGGTGATAATGGAAGGTTTAAGACATTGTATCTATCTTCGGAATTACCGATTAACAATAAAGTTATCAATGCTATTGAAGAGAGTCTTAAAAAGGAATTTGATGAGAAGGAGGACGAAATTTAAATGTTCATAGTTCGATAATTTGTTTATAGTGGCGTAACTTTCCTATATGAAGGTTATGTCACTTTTATTTTTAGTATGTAGTTAACTTTTATTAATATAATATTTTTGGTAGTTTCAATTATTATGATTAATTTTGCAATCGTATTTCAATAGTAAACAAACAATTAAAACAAATAGAATTATGAAAACAGAAAAGAAGTTTAAGTTGAGAGAAGACCTTACAATGTCATATAATGGTCACAAACTCTATCGTATTGAACTATTACGAGATTTTAGAAATCTTCATAAGGGTGACTTAGGCGGTTGGGTTGAGAAGGAGGAAAACCTTTCTCAAAAAGGTAATTGTTGGATTTATCATGAGGCAATGGTATATGGTGACGCACGTGTTTGTGGAAACGCTACTGTTACAGGTTATGCACAAATATATGACAATGCAAAAATCTTTGATGATGTGACCGTTTATGACAATGTAAAAGTATTTGGCAATGCAAAGATTTTTGATAATGTTATTTTATCAGATAATGCCCAGATATTTGAAAATGCAAGTCTTCATGATTATGCACAAGTTTATGAGAATGCCATGATTTATAGTCATGCTTTAATTACCGATAATGTACTTGTTTTTGGTAATTCAGTTATTAAAACTTCTGTCAAAGGTAAAGCAGTGATATGTGGTAATGTTGAAATTAAGGAAATGTCTGATTATTATGTTGGAAAGAACATATGGAGTAGCGGACGTTATTTCACGTACACACGTCCTAATAATATGTGGAAAGTAGGTTGTTTCTATGGAACAAGCGAGGAACTAATAAAGAAGGCTTATGAAGATAGTGAGTTAAGCGGTCGTAACTATGAACGAATTGTTAAGTATGTAGAGGAAACATACAACGACATTGAAAGTTGTAAAGGTTGTTAACATTATTTAGTACGGATAATTTGTTTATATGACTTTTTATCCGTACCTTTGTAAACATAAACAACAAGGGAATAGTCCCACAAAAACAAACTAAAACATTTAAGAGTTATGCTACAGATTGATTTTCCAAAGGTTAATTCAAGTATTAATGCTTTGTATGATGAGGAATTTGATGATTATAGTGATATCAAATTTAAGGAAAACTATAATAGGTCCGTTAATTTACCTATTGATGATATTATTCGCATACTTGGTGTACCAAATACGAGAATTGATTATAATGCGGATAGTTGGTATTTAAATGTTAATGATGATATTATTCTTATAAGTTTGACAATAGATAAAATTTCTCGAACATATAATAAAATTCAGATTTCAACGACTAATACAAAAAATGAAGATTTGGAACTTATCCTCAAATATTTTCTGTTTCTTTCTAAAGGTTATAAAAACTTGTTAGAAAAGAAAACAAATAGTGAGTTGTTGGAACTTGTTGATACATATTTCAATGCTGATGTTTGGTATGATTTTGCCTTTGATACTGATAGTGAATCAAAAGTATCTTTTAAGAAGGTATTGAGAGAGTTTTTGATTAATAAACTTTTAAACGAGGTTTCTTTACATGAACTTATCTCTGACGGATATATTGAACTTGATTATTAATTCATAATTCTATACATTTGTTTATGGTAGTGTGTTTTTACTTATATAGTTAGCACACTACTTTTTTATTTAATTCAATTAAAGTTTTTGTTTAACATCATTTAACGTTATAAATTTGGCTGTTTGAAAATTTATGCTTATATTTGCAAATATAAATCAGTAATAGTGCTGAAACAAACAATTTAAAACAAATAGAATTATGAAAGAAATTCACTATTTAGATGATTTGAAAGAGTTTTTAAACGAAACAATTTCTACTGCGGTTGACAAGTTATTGAAAGATAGAACAAATAATTTTTCAGAACTTATTTTAACTTTTACAGCAAAGATAAAGTTAGAAATTACCGAAATATCTTTTAATAATAATTCTGCAATACTTCACCACTATAAGGTAGGACGTTTCAGTGTTCTTGAAATAGTAGATAGTTATAAGGAAAATTATGGCTGTTTGGTAAAAGTAGAACGCATAGAGGAAAGAATTGGTAAAATTTATTACAAAGTGGGGTTATATAAAAAACCATATCCTTCGTTTGATAAACTAAACAAGTTTATTCCTAATTTAAGACCGCTAATGTATTATGAAGTTAGTTTGCATCGTGAAAACAAAGATATTAATGAGTTTGGAGAAAGAAGGTATCTTTGCTATGACGAAAACGCCTGCAGAAGATTGTACAACACTTTGGAAAGGTTAAACAAAACTTATGGTAAAATTATTGTCTTAAAGCAGATAAACGAACTATGGAACGAAGGTGAACTTGGTTCTCCTGAAAACTTTGGACTGCGTATGTGCCGTTTGGCTGTACAATGTTACTCAACAGAAATGATTTACGATAAAACCCTATTTGTTGCGTTCTAACGGCTTGTTTTTGATTTAGAGTACAATTATACCGCTGATGTGGTTATAACGGCTTAGAGAGCAAATAAACGCTATTCTGAGCCGTTTATTCTTTTTATACTCTACTCGAAAAGTTATGAAAAGTGAAAATTCCTTCAAATTTTTTCGTTTTTTCATGGCCTGGCCACGGTAATTTTTAAATCTAAAGTTGGAATATGATTTTTATTTTTAATAAAAACTTTCCAAACAATGACTTTTCTATTACACTCTGAAAGTTCTAACTTTTTCTTTTTTTATATTTTTTTCTTTTTATAATATTATAAATTAATACTAGAATATATAATTAATTTATTATATAATAGATATTATATTTTAATTATATATTAATTACTAGTATTATTATTACTATATATACGCATGCGCACGCACGAAGGAAACTTTTACAGAAAAATAGAAAGTAATAAAACTATCATCATTCCAACTGAAAGAATTTAAATATTTGCGTTTTGACGCTTTATTTTTTGTTTTATGAGTAAATATACCACTTTGTAGTATAAAGTCACTTATAACGAAAATAAACAGCCTTATAGCTAATTTATTAATTTATACTTCAATTGCAAAGTTATTATCTAAATAAATTAACATAAATTTATAGAAATGTTAATCTAAAGTTAAAAAGAAAAATTTACTTGTACATTCCAACTTTTATTACTATCTTTGCATCGTAATTCAAAACAACAAGGGAATATTCCCATATAACAAATTAAAACAAATAAGAATTATGAACGTATTTCAAGCAGCAATGATGTCAGAAAATTACTTTGAAAATGTCATGGCTGAAAGCGGATATGAACGTTTTACAACATTTTCAAGTGATTTAACAATTGCAGAATTAATGGGAGGACAGAAGGCAATTGAGGAAACATTCAATCGTGTTGTAAAAGAGTGGAAGGACGATGTGAAATATTTTACAGAGTTTACTATGGCTCTTAACATCAAGGCGTGGGAATTACATGAGAGAGGAAATGAGCAACTTACAAGATTGTACACTGAACTCTATTATGTTGCACGAGATAAAGCACTCTCTACTTTCAAAGGTGATGATTTGAGTTACTTTATCAGAATTACAGATTAAAACAAAAAACATAACCTCCTTTCAAGTGGAGGGGGTTATGAATAAATAAACAATTATACAAAGATATAAATACATCAATATATCTAAATATAAATATATAATTAAATAAAAATATAAATATATAAAATTGAAAAGTCATGAGTAATAAATCGGTAAGCAAATATCTCAATGTGAAGTTAGAAGATGATAACACACCTTTTGGAGGTATATCATTTATCGGGCAAACGTTGCAAGATTTTTTGGAGGAAGTTGGTGCTGAAAGAGAAACAAACATGGACAAAGTAAATGAAATGTTAAAAACTTGTGGTATTTCTCCGATTAAGTTAGATTAAAAGGAAGGACAATAATATGGGAGAAAATAAGAAAAAGAAATATCAATCAGTAGCCGTTGCACAAGTGAAGGACGGCAAAGTAATTGCACGTTATAATTCATGCACGGAGGCTGCAATTGCTTTAGGAAGTAACAATCGTGCAACCATTGGAAATATTGCAGCGTGCGCAAATAAAAAGCGTAAAAGTGCTTTAGGGTATCAGTGGTTGAAACTTACAAAGGTAACAATTACAGCAAAGTAAGTAAAACAAGTTAATATACTTGCAAATGAATAAAACAAGTAAATATGATTGTATTACATAATAAAATAAACAATAATGGAGGGAATATATAAGACATACATAGAACAAGATAGGAAAGATGCTATAAATCGTATGGAAAAATTCAATACGTTTGAAGTTGATTTTACTATTAAGGAAAGGAATTTACGCCCCTATGTATTAGGCGTTTGTGAAGGGAATAGATTTGCGTTCATTGTAAATAAAGCACAATATGATAAAAATAAAGACATTTTTACTTTGAATTGCGAAGAGTACGAAACACGAACGAATAAGACATTAAATGAACATGAAATTTCTTGTTCTATGTGTGATATTGTATTTACTGATATATTGGAACATTTTAATATGTTAGAGTTCGGAACAATATAGACATATTATAACCTTAAATTGTCCTATGAAGGAATATATAAACACCTTTATGGGACTTTCTTTTGCTTTCTATTCGCTTATAATAAACTTTATGAGTGAATATAAAGTTACTATCATTTAAACGTCTTAAAATACATTTATTACCTTCAATCATTCGTATGTGTAATATATTATATAATAACATGAATTAGAATAAACTTCTATAAATCTTCAAGTGTTAATTAAATGTTAAAATAATAATTTTATTTGTATATATAAAATTTTATTCTTATCTTTGCAATTGTAATTCAAAAAAAGGGAATAGTCCCACAAAACAACAAACTAAAACATTTTAAAAGAATTATGAAGGAAAGATTGATGACAAAGAGTGAGTTTGCAGATTTCAATAGTGAAATGAACCGCTTAAAAAACATCAAGTGGAAAAGTTATACAGCAACACTGAAAGAAGTTGGTGTAACTTATTTGGGAAAGGTTGCACAAAGCGCAAAGATGTTGCACTCATATGAACACAAATTCTCAACATATTGTTTGTATTTGGCAGCAGCCGACTTAAGTGGTTTTAATATTTGTCCAAATAATACCATGTGTAAAGCAAATTGCTTAATGGGAAGTGGACGTAACAAGGTTAGCCGTTTGTCGGGTCGTGATGATATAGACTACTCACGTATTACAAAGACACGTTTATTCTTTGCTAATAGAGAAGTTTTTATGCGCTTGATGTTGCATGAAATAAAGTTGGAAAAGAAACGTGCAAAATTGAAGGGACACGAGTTTTCAGTACGTATTAATGGAACAAGCGATTTAAACCCTACATTGTTTAAGTTAGGCAAAAAGAACATATTACAGATGTTTCCTAATGTTATGTTCTATGATTACACGAAAGTACCTAACTATTTGGAGTTAATGAAGGTATATCCAAACTATGACGTAACATGGTCTATTGACGGCTCGAAGGATAACTTCAAATTAGGTATGGACTATCTAAAGGAAGGCGGACGTATTGCAGTCGTATTTGATACAGAAACAATGCCAAAAACATTCATGGGTTATAAAGTCATTGACGGGGATAAATACGATGCACGTTATAAGGACGGAAATGTAGTAGTAGGTTTGAAGTTTAAGCGAACCGCAGACAATTTCAAAAAAGGAAAATTCGTTATGCCTAATACTGAATTTATTGTGAAGGAAGGTGACGTGCGCTGCAAGTGGTAAGTAATATCAAGGGTTGGTTACGAAATATTAACCGACCCTATACAAAACAAAATAAATTGAGTAAATTATGAATAATAAAAATAAGCGACCTAATGACAATGTTCCAATGTCTGTAATTTTGAAATATATTGTTTCTGAAAGGGACAAATGGAAGGATATGTATTATTTTGCCAAAGACAAGTGTATCAAGTCTGAAAAGGAACTTAAAGGACTACAGAAACAAATAACACGTTATCAGCAGGCAAGGAACGAGGAAGGCAAGTTTATCAGCCAGGAACAATACAACGCTGTAAGAAAGAGAAACAAAAAGTTATCGGAGGAAGTTGCAAAGTTAAGGGCAGAGAACTCGGAAATGATTTACAAGGTTATGCGAGCGGAACAAAAACTTGTAAAACCAAAAACTCTAATTGAAAAATAAAAACATTATTTAACTTCAATAATTTGCTTGAATAAGATAATTTGCGTATCTTTGCAGAGTACAATAAACAAATAGGGAATAGTCCCACAAAAACAATTAAAATTAATAACTATGGTCTTTGATAGATACAAACAACCTTTAATGGTTGGTGATTGTGTTCTTTACCATGATTGTGACGAGGACACACGAGATTTAGACAGAGTTTGGGCAGTTGATTCAATAGGAGGAAATGATACCGATTTGGACAATGAGAATGAGGAAACAATTATCCATTTGTCGGACGAATTAGGGTGTGAGTTGGAAGCGTACCCACATGAATTAGAAAAGCTATAATTCTGAAAATGTTAAATATGTTGTTGATTCTCCCTATAGGTATAATACTTAAATGCGTTATCTTATAGGGGTTTTTGTGTGTTCTAACGTTTTCTAATTATCTTTATTAGTAATCATAAGGCAAATATGATTTAAACGTCTTAAAACGAAAGTATAGAAGTTTATCTATTCTTACGTGTATATAATATATAATCAATAATTGAAAAGTTAGTAAAGTGTTAATTAAATGTTAAATACTTAATTTTACTTGCATAATTCAAATTTTATTATTACCTTTGCATCAGTTATTCAAAACATCAACAATTAAAACATTTAAGAATTATGAATAATAGAGAAGATTTAAAATATTTCCTTATGTCCTTTATGAGAAGGAATAATATAAAGGAATTTGTCTTTACAGATGATATTCCTGAAGTATGCGGAGATTTTAACGGAAACTATTGCAATGTTTCAGTTAATAAAGTGATAATAGATGATTGTTTCGATTATGATAGATTACTATATTACGTAACATATTGCGGTAACAATTATATTCTTAATGATATGGATATTGATACATACTCTAAATGGGAGGTATTCAATTGTATTAAGAGAAACTTTCTTAATAACGTATATCCTTATGAATTTGAGGAAAGATTTAAAACTTTAAGTGTTAAGGAAAGAACTTTGATACACAATGAATATGTGTTATTTAACGCTGTAGATGATTATCTAATCCCTATGGAATATTTCGATATTTTTAAAAATATGGAGATTGAGTGTGGAAAGAAACCATTAATTTGTGAAGATAAGTTTAAAAAAAAAAGTAAATACTTTGTATGTGACAAAGAAAGGAATACAAAGAGTTTGACAAGAAGGGAGGCATCAGATATAACATTCAAATATCTAACTGAAATGTATTATGATATTAACTTTATGAAAAAATTACATGAAAAATATCCTATCTTGTTTGGAGATAAATAATAAGTACACTTTTAATTAAAATTTAAAAATAAAGTTATGATTAATATAGATTTTAAAAGTTTCAATAGAATTTTTGACACCCTTCAACTTGAAGAGAAAATTTTTATACACAATACATTTGCTAACAATAATAATGAAGAAATATTTTTACACTCTATGTGTGATTATGGTCAGTGGGTACATTCCTTTAATAGAAAAGATTTCAAAAAACAACTTAACTTTATAAACTTCAATAGTAGACATAATTTTTATACGTGCGATAAAGATTATAATATTAAAAGTGTTACCGATAATGAGGCACTTGAGTTAGTAAACAAGTATCGTGATAAAATATTTGAAGACAAAGAAACTATGAATTACGTAAATGATTATTTGAAAATGTATATATAAAAGACATAATTTATAACCGACATGACATTTGTTTCGTGTCGGTTATTTGTATGCATTAACTTTGTTTAACTATAATAATTTTGTATATTCGATTTATTTAATTAACTTTGCAAATATAAATCAATAACAAACAAATAAAGAATTATGAAAGAAGTTAGAATTGGTGCGTGTGCAATAAAGAATTATTCATGCGCAAATATAAAAGGAATAAAAGTTACTTTAGATTTCGGTATTAACACTGATAAAGATAGTGTATATCAGTTTGAAGGTAAAACGTTGTCGGACTTTGAAGACAAGGAAGGTAACATAAATGAAGATAAACTATTTGATTATGTTACAACTTGTTTACAAAAGCGAAACAGAAAGTAATACACACTTTACAAAAAAATAAACAAATAGAATTATGTATCAAGATAATAGAAAGAAAGCTATCGCACGTATGAAAAAGAAACGTACGTTCATTGTAGAATTTAGTGATAGGAAATTGAATGAACGTCCATACATTGAAGTATTATCAATTAACCATAAAGATGTTTATATGTGTGCCGTAAAAAGAGTTTCTTATAATAAGAAAATAGATAAATTCTATTTTACGTCTATTAATTTACTTAATGGAGAAATGGTTACATCATCAGAAGATAGTGTATTATCAGATGATATGTGCGAAAAAGTTTTTACTAACATATTAGTTTAAGATTATGAAACAAGTAAATATTAATAACCTCCAAATTGAAGTATATCAAAAGGAGGATAACATTCCTGATACTTGCACAACATTATTTGCAAATACAAAACCTATTACAAAGAGTGTTTTAGAAAGTGTATTTGGAGAGCCGACAAAGGACAAATTAAGCAAAGATAAGAAAGTACATTACACGTGGCTAATTAGTGTTAATAATAAGTTATTTGAGTTGCACGATTGGAAGAGTGAAGGGTGTGATGATAACGAGCCTATTACATGGAGTGTTCGAAGTATAGACGCATCAGAAACACTACAGAACGAGTTCATTAAAACTCTCAATGTTTTAAGCATATACAAATAATAATTCAATTAACTTTTATTAATATGAAATATTTGCATAAGTCAAAATAAATACGTAAATATGAAATATTTGCATAAGTCAAAATAAATACGTACTTTTGCAATTGTAAATCAGTAATAGTACTGAAACAATTTAATTAAAACAATTAGAATTATGAAACGTTGCTTAATTTGGACAAACATCGACCTCTATGATGAGGAAACAATGAAGGAAACACGAGAGTTCATGTGTGAACATGATTATAAAGATTTGTCAGACAATAACGTTATGAGAGTTATTGACGACACAAATAATATGTACCTCGATGACGAAAGAGATAATCTTTCTGAAAAATATACTAATTTCAAGGGGTATGTTATTGCGTTTGCAGAACTTGGACTATGGAATGGTGTGCGTGTTGCATCAAAGGTGTATAACGACATTTCAGACATTCTACATAATACATCATGTGATGAGTGCGAGTGGTACTTGGACGAGTGGAATGTACGATTTAGGGGTGTACACCATGACGGAACAAACAATGTATTGTATAGATACGTTGAAACAGAAAAGAGAGCCTATGACATTATGAATAAAATTGCGTGTGGAGGAATGAACCTAAAGCAATTTAAGAAGGCTACAAAGAGTATACGTCCTTTTGTACAGAAGGTTTACGGAATCGAGGAAAAGAAATAAATCTTATATAAAAAGTGCCGTAAAACCCACAAGTGTTTAACTTGTAGGATGTAAGGTACTATCGGCAGGGACTGTCGATTACACGGATGGAGAGGAAGTAAGAACCGACCATTTGGAAAGCCGTTCTTCTGTGAAGTCCGAAGCCAATGAGTATTTAACTCATGGGTAGTCCATTATGCTTTAAGTGGTATCGCTTGCGATAAGTAGTACCACTTTTCTATTTTTACCACTTTATTTCGTTTCTGACGACTTTAAAACATAAACTTGATAGTTATAAGGTAAATATTAAAATAAGCGGTTAGAACGCTTTAAAATAAGTTTATGTTTTCATTCACGTGTATGCGTAATATATTATATATAATACATCAAAAGCACTTAATGTTAATTATATGTTAAATTAGTAATTTTACTTTGGTATATCAAATTAAATACTTAACTTTGTAATTATAAATCAAAACAAATAAAGAATTATGAAAACAAAGAAGTATAAAATCAGAAAGGATTTAAGTTATACATTTGATGGACACAAACTTTATCGTATTGAGGCGTTGAAGGATTTTGGTGATGTCAAGAAGGGAAATATTGGAGGTTTCATTGAGAAGGAGGACAATCTTTCACAAGAAGGCAATTGTTGGATATACTTGGACGGAAAATCATACGGCAATGCAAAGGTATTTGGCAATGCTGTAATTGACGGATTTGCACAAGTATGTGACAATGCAATAGTGTTTGAGAATGCACATGTAAGAGGATATTCCAAAATTAAAAATAATGCACGTGTATTTAATAACGCACATATTGAAGGTAACTCTATTGTGAAGGATAACGCACAAGTGTATGGCAATTCCCTTCTATTAGAAAACGCACAAGTTTGCGACAATGCAAATTTAAGAGGAACTTGCTTGGTACGTGATTATGCAATTGTATGTGGTGATGCTGATATATATGAGTTTGTTCACTTTAATAATAACGCAAAAATAATGTCCCCTGCTGACTACTATGTAGGACATGAAAATTGGGAAGGTGGTCATACCTTTGTTTATACACGTTCAAATCACAAATGGTCCACGTTCTTTATTAATGGAACAAAGGACGAAATTTTGGATTTTGCAAAATTACGTGGTGAGAAATATTATAACTTCTATAGAAATGTAATTGAGTTTGTAGAAAAATTATATTCTTAATATAACAAATTAAAACATTAAGAATTATGAACAATAAAGATAAACAAAGAGCAATACGTTTTTTAAAAAATAACAATTTACGTGAAGTACGCTTTATTGACGAGGACGGATGTGAACTTGTCGATAATGTACCTATGGTTAGTATTAAAGGGGTTGCAAGCCTTTATTACGTTATAAGAGCCTTTGTGGTTGGTAATGACATTTGTATTGACTTATTTACAGATGATAGCATGAATGAATGGGAACAAATACCTATTCAAGGGTGTGATGAGATTAGCCAAATGAATGTTTATAAATCTATACTTGAAACATCTTTATAAGAAAGATAAAATAGGATATTATACAAAATACAATAAAATTAAGAATTATGGAAGTATTAGAAAGTTATTGGGACACGATTTATATTTGTGACGAAACTCTTATCAATATGGGATATGGTCCTTTCTTTAATGACGAGAATCCACGTACAGAACACGAGTTCAAAATGTTATTTAAAGACGGAATTGCAGAGGAGGTAAATATTGTAAATGGATTTCCCAAAACTAAGACGGACAAAGATAGTATTGTCTTGGAATATCCACGTAAAATGGACCTTTCCGAAAAGGATATTAAGGGAATTGAAGGGATGTGTGGTGTTGTTGATTATTATCATATTGCTTTGTTTTATGGAAATCCAAAGTACCGCCATATGTTAAATAAAAGTTAAACAGACAAAATTATTTGGTAGTGTGAGGATAATTCCTTATCTTTGCACTATCATTTAAAAACAAAACATTTAAGAATTATGGGACAATATTTTAAACCTATCATTATTGATAAAAAAGATAGTAAAAAAGTAATTGCATCATTGCACTCACATGACTTAAACTGCGGTTCCAAGTTAATGGAACATTCTTACGTGGGTAATATATTTGTTAATACCTTTGCTACTCTCATTAATGATGAGGACGGAAAGTATAAAGGTTATCCTATGGTATGGGCAGGTGACTATGCGGACGAGGTGGACGGAAAATATAACCATTGGGAAATTGCACGTATCAATAATACTGACGAGAATGTAAAGGACTTGAAGGGAAATGAGTACCGCTACTTTATCAATAAGACAAAGAAGGAATTTGTCGACATTGAAGATTGTCCGAAGGTTAAGGATATGATTGTGCACCCACTACCTATCCTTACAAAGTTAAGTTATGATAAAACTTGCGAATACGACCCTAAGGAAGGGGAACTGAAATTTATCGGTTCATGGACAATGGACGTTATTGTATCAAGCAATAAATGTCCAAACGAGAAGACATATAAGCGTATTAAACCAAATTTTCACTTGTAAGATATAAGGTTATGAGTAATACATTTAGAGATGTAATAAAGTCCAACTTATTAAAGAATTGGAAACCTGCAAAGTTCAGAAAGCGAGAAATCCTTTCTGAACGAGTGAATGAGACGTTAGGAGGACTTGCAACAGAGATAACACTAACGGACGTTGGAAATGATGTATCAGTGCTTAAACTTGCTTTTGGAGATAAGAAGGAAAAGTTTAATGTTGCATGGAAACAAACTGATAATGGTTGGCATTCAATCTCAAATATAGATTAGTATAGATAAGTTTTGTAGTTAATATTAATTTAGTTATTAAATTGTTTAGTCAAACCATAACCGCTTGAGATAAGTAGTTATGGTTTTTTGTTTTTATTAACATAAATAATTTGGTTAATTGAAATAAATTACTTACCTTTGCATACGTAAACAATAAAGGAATAGTCCTACAGAACAAATAAAAACAAGTAATTATGACAAGTCCTAATTTAAATTCTATCTTGGATAAAGTTATTAAAGACAATAACTTTGAAGGATTTTTGGAAAACGTTAATTACAAAGTAAATGTAATTAAACTTGCCTACAATATGAAACGCTTTTATGTTTCAGATAAAGATAGAAATATGATTGCTATATGCTTTGATTATGATTATAAATACAATCGTGTCATTGCAAGAGAGAATTACAATGAGTATGTATTTGCTCGGTTATATGGTTGGTGCTTTAGGAATAATATTGCAATTAAAGAGATTACACACGAATTAGACGAGAAAACCAAAAATAGTATCATGTGTAGTTTATCTTTCTTTATAGGATATGATAAGTACACGGTGGACGATGTTAAACGTATTATCTTCAAGTTTACAAAAGAATTAATTAAACACACGGACGATATAAGTGTATTAAGCGGACGTTATTTCAGTTTGGTAAATAAACCTACAGAATTATATTTTGTCCGATTGGGAGAGAAAGAAGAGGATAAAATAAAGATTGAGATTAAAGATATGAAAAAGGAAGATTTGATTACATTCTTCTTTGATTTACTTTATTTCAGTTAATATATAGGGTTATGAAAAAGAATAATACATATTCAGTCAAATATAATTTGGTAATAGACAATAATAAAGTTATCGAAGATGATAGTTATGAATTTGACACAAAAAAGGAAGCGAAACAATTTAGTAATACACAAGTAGATAAATTAACTTGTTTGGGATTATATAAGGTTTACAAACAGTCTAAAAACTATGTAATACTTAATAGTCACGATAAGCAATATTCTACTAAAATAGAAATAGTAAAAAATATAAATTCATAATTCAAATGTTTTAGGATAGGGCAATGTAATTAATTTTATTTGTTCTATCCTTTTTTATTTTATCAATCGATTAACATATTTTAATATTAATAATTTGGTAATATCAATTATTATCCTTAACATTTGCAAATGTAAATCAGAAAACAAATAAGACTTATGAAACAAATTAAGAAAGTGTACGTTTTAACGTTGGATGAAAAAGTTAAGTTTACTAATGATGTATTAGTACTTGGCACATTTAGTAGTGAAAGAAGTGCTAAACAAGCAATGAAGGAAACATTTGAAACTATTTACGAGAGTGAATATTCCAAAATGAATAAAAATGATTATATTATTACAAAGAGTGATGATATAATGCACATTTCAGAAGTTCAGAATAGTGTTCACACAACATTGAGAATTACCGAAACAATACTTGATAAGTGGGAAAAGTAACAGATAAATTTATTAACAAATAAAAACAAAGAATAATTATGGAAGGAAAGAATATTTTTATCGTTACACAGGAAACACAAATGTGTGGAGAAACATACTATGCTACTATTGCAGCGTATAGCAACGAGGAAGACGCTAAAAAGAAGATGAAGGAAGTAAGTGAGAATGATTTATCTTATTTCAAGGAACATGTTTCTACGGATAATATTGATGTGGAGGAACACGAACATGCAATCTATATAAATGTGGGAATTAGTGACGAGTATAGTTACACTGAAATAAAGCAGACAAATCTATATTGTGGTGATGATATGAGATAATAAAATTATTAATCAACAAATAAACCAAATAGAACTATGGAAGGGAAAGATATATTTGTTATAGCAAAAGAAACACTGACATGTATTGATACCGATTACTCTACTCTTGTAGCGTTCAATAACTTGGAAGACGCTAAAAAGAAAATGAAGGAACTTATCAAAGAAGATATGTCTTACTTTGAAAACGAGTTTCCTATAGACGACATTTTTGTAGATGAGAATGAACACGCAATTTATATTAATGTAATAGATAGCGATGAGTATAGTAAAATTGAAATAAAGAAGATAACTCTCTATTAATAGGGAGTTATTTTTATTCTAAATAAACATATTTATTCAATAGAATAGATAAAATATACAATTAATAATATATGGAACGTTTATATAGAATTTGGAAGACATTATCACCTATAGATAAATTCTTTTACGCACAAGAGTATTGGAAGAGTGTTAACTCACCAAAAATGTGGTATGGAATGAATGAAATAGATACAAAGTTAAAAGGTTACAAACCTATTGATGTTTTAAGCATAATACAACCAAAAGAGTTTGATATAAGAGATAGTTTCTTTAGATACAATGAACATCATCTTTTAGTTAGCGGAAACGCAGAAGATGTCATGAAGGATATTAATTTCGATATTGATAACATTATAGAATATAATGCAAACGAATTATAAATTATTATTACATCTATACTTAATTAAGTACAAATAGATTGTGTATGATAATTATATAAGATTAAATCAACTTTTAAAGCAAATAAATACATAATAAAAAGTAAAAACATAGATATGGAAAATTTATATGAAAAGTGGGAAACTTTGTCACCAGTAGAGAAATTCAAATATGCGGAAGAGTATTGGGACGCTGTAGAGTCACCAAACAAATGGTATGCAATGAGCGACTTTGATAATCATTTTGCAGACTACTCACCATTTGAAGTTGTACGCAGAATTGCAAAGGGAAAGTTTAACCCATACGACAGTTTCTTTAAATATGACAGAAACGGAAATGTTATCAGTGGTACATCAGCCGATGTGATGATAACAATTAATGATAATATTGATGAGATTATTGATTACTTTGAGGAGCAAGAATATTAATAATCAAACACATAGATAAATTGAATAATAGGGATAGTAATTTATATTGCTGTCCCTTTGTTGTTATATATACGCACATATAAGACATATAAACAACATCAAACATATCCAAACACTGACTTATATAAGTACAAGTAGAATACGTGCGTTAACATTAATTAACTATAATAATTTTGTGGAATGAAAATAATTTCCTACATTTGCAACATCATTCAACAATAAAGGGTTTACAACCGACCGCCCTATATAAAGTATCGGTAAAAAATAAAGTCATTGAATTATGAAGAGAATTATTAAGAAGTATGGTTTAGTTTGTCTTTTAGCTGTATTGTTAATTGTGGCAAATATTATTTATTTGCATACAAGTCAGAATGTTTCTACATGGTATGTCACTTTATTTGTCTGTTTATTGCTTTTGGAAGATTAAAATATTGAATTATGAATAAAATTTTTATACAATATGGCTTGGTATGTTTGTCAACAATATTAATGTATATTGTAAACGCTTACTTACTTCTTAGTGGCTGTCAAAATATTTCAGCGTGGTTTATCCTTTTAGGTGTTTATTTCGTGTGTTTAATACTTATCCACATAGAAGACATCTATAATAAAATTGGTGAACATTATGTAGAAAAAAATTATGGACACAATAGGTATTAAAATAACACATTATCCGACATGATATTTTTTTCGTGTCGGTTTTTATATTATATATACACACGAAAGGGGAAACAATTAATTTGTTAATAAAAGTTAATACACTAAAATTTTTAATATAATTATTTGGTAGATTAAAAAATTATATCTATCTTTGCAACGTGAATCAAAACAAAAAGGTTAAACAACGAACTACCTAAATAAAATGTCCGTTAAATTAATTATCATTGAATTATGAATAATACAACAAACATCGAAAGCGTTTACAAATTGATTAAGACTATTAGCACAAAGTTTGGTTCTGCAATGGTCGTGAAGTCAGAGCCTAAATTTAGGGGAGGTAAAAGTTGTCCTTTTGTTGGACGTGTCACAAAGATGACACTAATTACAAATTGCCGTTTTGGCAGTTATGTGAATAGTGTAAACGCAACATTAGAAAAGAAGGGAATAGAAACAGAATACAAAGCAGCACCACGCAAAGGAATGCACTTTGTAGAAGGTATGTACCCTTATATCCTTCAGTCTGACAAAGATAGTGAACAATACTATATTACAATGAATTACCGACCTTCTGACAAAACCACATTTGAACACGTCTTTATTTTGGACGAAAAAGTGGTAACAGACGAAACAATACGTGCGGAGATTGAAGGTTGGATATATGTTGCACCAAAAAAGGAAAATACCAAGCAGGCGGAGGTAGGACTTGAAAGCGAGGAACAAACGAAAGTAGTTACGTATAAACTACAAAACATTATCAACATAGGCAAAGCACACGACTTAAAAATGTTATGGGAAATGTTGGTGAAGTAATATAAATTGAAGGTAGTATCTATTAGGGTACTACTTTTTTGTTTAAATATGCTTTATTTCCTTTTTAAGCGGTTCTAATAGAATAAACCTACAATTATACTAAATCATTATTTCAAACGAATACAAAGCAAATAAATTACTTAATAGCGTATGTTATTATATTATTATATATACGCACACACGAAGGAATAATATGATATTTGTTAATAAAAGTTAATGATATGAAGATTTTTAGTAAAATGTTTGGTAGTTTCAAATTAATTGCTTACCTTTGCATCGTCAATCAATAACAAAGGGGTTAAATGACCGACCTCCCTAATCTAAGTGTCGGTTAAACTTAAAGACATTGAATTATGATTACTTTAAAGCAATTTGAGAACGAGTTTAACAACCTTTCAAACAACGAGCAAGTTGAGATTTTTAACAAGTTTTGCGACAAGTATAACCTTCAAGAACAAATATACGATATGAGTTCTTTGGATGACTTCTTAAATGGTAGCACACCTTTGGAGGTACTTAACTCACTTGAGGAAGGCTTTGATAAAGATAAGGATTATATCCAACAAAATGGATATGGAAACTACGAAAGTTACAATGGTATTGAAGTAAGACTGTATATCAGCGAAAGCGGTTATATTTCAGAAATCTTCGAGGATGAAGGATTATGGTACGATACAATAGATACAACACCATATGAAGACGAGGAGGAGGAAGATTAAAAAAAAATAATAGGATGTAACATGATAGAGAAAAGGGGTACTTATTAGATTTGTATGTACCCCTTTTATTTTGTCTGTAAGGACTTTAAATAATTTATATAATAACTTATATCATTTTATTTTATTAAGCGATTAGAAGGGAAATAAAATGGTAGTATTTTTATTTTTTTGTTGAAATATAAGGCAGGGGGAGGACCTATGGGGGGGGGCACCTATTTAACCCACCTACCCACCGCCATAAAAGGGGGTGTTTGAGAACGCCCACGGTTCTCCGTCCAAAATTTTCCAAAAAAAATCACCGATTTCCATGATGGGGCCTTTTTTCTTACCCATACCCTTTCAAAAAAAATTTTCCAAAAAATTTTTTCATATATTTTCCAGAAGGGTCATCATTTTTTATGTATCTATATTAATATTTCATTTTTTTACTATAGATTTATTAAAACTAAAATAAGCACTACGATAAAATTTCGCAATGCTTATATTCGTATACTATATAAATTACTTTATAGTTTTATTATTTATCTATTTGCTTTCATATTTTATTACTTCTGCATTAGGAGATAGTTTGAAATATTCTTCTTCATCACAGAACAGTGGTGCATATTCTCCAAAATAATCATTAAACATATCTTCCAACATCATACTATCTGTCATAAATTCATTATCACTTTGTATTCTATCTTTAGGTGAATATGATACAAGATATTGTTGTTTATTTTCGTTATATTCAAATTTTATAGTAAGCCAAGTATATCGTTTTACCATAATATTTAAAAATTCTCTAAGTAAGTTTTCTAATTTTAAATTTTTCTTCATCTATTTTACATAACTTGTTAATAATCATTTTCCAAAAAACTCTTTAAATTTATCACTACCATATTCATTATCGGTCAATTCAATAATTTCTCCTATTGTATATGTTTTCTTGCGTGGTTCTGGTAGTCGGTGTTCTATAAAATCTCTTGTACCAGCTGAACATGCACCAGTAATGGTACGATATGCTATAATAGCTTCTTCAAACGTCAAGTCATCATCAAGTGACATGTTTTTGTAAGCGGATGTATCTCTGTCTGAAATTTTATAAATTAGGTCAAGTTTTGCTTCTTTAAGGGTTTCACCATGTGCCCAATTATTTTCTCCATCGGTAACAATATATAATTCTTTATCATAACCGACCTGATGAGTGCGATAAACATTCCCATGATGAGAATCAATGATACTAAGAATATCATCCACTTTAATATACCTCACCCCATTAGATTCCCAGAAGATAGGTTCATTTCGGAATTTTTGACGTTTGTCATAATCCTCTAAAGGGAGTGATGGGTGAACCATACGATTATCATTATAGTATATACAGCCATATATTAATGAATCATTTGGTACTTCTTCAATTTTTGTGCCTTCCAAACAAAGATAGCCATATACAGTTAAATTATTAGGAATTTTAATAATATTTGAATATTCCAAATCAAGATAACCTCCTACAGTTAAATTATCTGGAAGTGATGTGATATTTGTATCACCTAAATCTAAAAAAGTATGTACTGTTAAGTTTTGAGGTATCGTTTTAATTGAACTATTAGATAAATCAATTCCGCCTCCTACAGTTAAGTTATTTGGTAATGAAGTGATTTTACTATTACGTAGGTAAAGAGTTCCTCCAATGGTTAGGTTATCAGGTAACTCTGTAATTGCTGTACCACTTAAATTAAGCCATCCTCCAATAACAGTATTGTTAGGGATATTTTCTATTGTGGAGTCTATAAAATCTAATCCATATCTTACTATCAGATTATTAGGTAAGGATTTAATATTAGCACACCATATTGATAATTTATCTAATACTGTTAAATTATCTGGCATCAATTTAGCGTTATCGCCTTTTAGAAATAAATTTCCATCTACAGTTAGGTCATTTGGAATAGATGAGATAGTGATATCACGTAAATCCAAATCGCCAATATAATATAGTTTTCCATTCCTTATTTCTAATTTGTAACCAGTTTCTTTCTCAAATAGTTCTATTATATCATTCATCTCTTTTATTCAAATCATTAATAATAATTTCTTTTATTTTTTCGTCTTTAAATGTACTATAAAATAGTGCTAATTGACTCCATTCTTCTATTTGATATACTTTTTGCGTATCTGTTTTTTCATCTATATCGAATTGTATTGCCTTTTGTTTTGTGAATAATCTTCCTATCTTATTATCTGTTTTTTCATAATTCCAATTTGCATTATGAATTTCTATGAGATGTTTCATAAGTTCATATGCTGTTTTCCCTTTCATTTCTTGTGTTGTCAAGAAGAATCGTGCAAATCGTTTTATGCTATTATCCATGCATTCATTTTGTCTATACACTAACCAATTATATGCATCTTCTACGGTAGGTGTATTCCAAGTTTGGCAATTAAATTCAAACAGCATTAGTTTATCATCATCATTTTCTGATTGATATTGTTTATGATATTCTCTTGTAAAGAATGTGCTTGCCATTGATGCTACTATGCTTTGTATTTTTGATACATCTCTTTTCCATAGTGCATTTGTATTGAAGTATGTTGGAATATTAATAATGATATTCATTTCATATCTCCATGTATATCCAATTTTTGTATATGGTAATTTTTCGAGAAGATATATAAGCGTTTTATTCATAAGTTTATTAAACTTAGAATCGAATGGTTTTTGTAATTTTTGATTCAATTTTTTATAGAAGCCTACACCATTAAGTGTAATGATGATTGGTTTGCCTGCGCTTAATGTTCTAACATTTTGTTGACGCATTTGTTCTACTTGTTGCATTGATTCCATAACTTTAAAATATTTTGTAATTGTTTCTTCTCCGAAACTATTTTCAATAAGTTTATATAAATCATTTAATGTTATACCAGTTCTCTCAAATGGTTTTAAAACATACTCTATATTATTATTATTAGAAGTGTCATGAAATGTATTTTCAAGTGTTTTATATATTTCCAATGCATCTTCTACTGTTAATTTGGAGTTCATTGTCTATTTGTTTTTTGATATGTTTTATTCCTATGCCATTTGAATTATATAAAATAACTTTTCCCTTGTAATGGATTTGGTATTTTGGTTATATTTGTATTTTTTAAGAATAAGAAATTATCCACATACAAATCTTCTGGGAGTTCTATAAGGTTTAAACAAAAATCTAAACTAAAAGTACCATAAACAATTGTATTTTTTGAAATTGTATTCAAATTTATACAACTATTCAGTACAAGATTACCATGTACATATAGACTTGTTGGTAAGATGGTTAAATTATGGCAATGACTCATAATTAAATCTCCATTGACGGTTAATTTATCAGGAAGTTTCTTAATAGATGCTCCTCGCAAAATAATTGACCTACCTACATGAATATTGTCTGGTAATGTTGTTATAGGTGTATTTGTGATAGTAAGATTTCTTCCAACCTTTAATTTGTCTGGCAATATTTTAAGACTTTCACAATTTATAATAAAAATATTATGTTTTACTGTTAGGTTACTTGGTAATGATGTTATATTACATTCATTAATAAATAACGAACCATTAACTGTCAAATTATTTGTTATATTTTTTAGATGATAACAATTTAAGATTGTGAGGTCGCCATCTATTGTTAAATTATCTGGCAAAGATGTTATTTCTTTTTCAAAAAGATATAAATCTCTATTGTGATAATGTGTATTACCAGTCACTTGATAAAGTATACCATCTATATTTTTAATTTCGTTATTCATTGTTTTTTTTATTTATTTATATTGTTCAACATTTACATCTTGTTCATTATTATTGAACATATTATTTATTTTGAACAATTTGTTTTACATCTTCTTTATTAACAAAATATTTTAGAAGTATAGAGTAAAGTTTTAAACTTTCGAATAATGCAAATATTAAAGTATTTCTTAAGTTATTAAAATCAGAGAGTTTACTAATATAAGAGGAAAAAAATGTATCAGTAAATAATTTTTCAAATTCTTTATTATCTTTTTTCGTGACATCTATTGTATACAACCAACGCTTAAATAAATCTATATATTCTTTTATCTTGTCCAGTTTTTGTGAGTTTAAAGTTTCAGGACGATTATTAATACAATAAATGATACGTGCATTTTCTTCCAAAAAGCTAAGTATTTGTCTTGAAAGATATGTTATATTTTCTTTCGTTGAATCAATGGAAGTTATATCATTCCACTTATCATAATCTATTTTCTTATTGACTGCATTATGTATTCTTAAAAGTTGGTCTATACTTTGTCCAGCGCACTCTATAAAAGTTTCTTTCTCAAAATTAGGAAGATATAAAACTATAGTAAGATTATTGAACTGGTTAGTATCACTAACCATATGAAACGTATCACTAAATAGATAATATGGTATATTAACATTGTTATCTGGTGAAATAGATATACTCATTGATAAACTATTACAAATTTCAATATCTACAATAGGTGTATATTTATTTACCGACGTTAGTGCCAATGCTGAGTTGACCTCATATACATTTTTCTTGGCTTCTTCGTACAACTCGTTACATAATTCTACAATTTTAGAATCCTGAGAGAATTTTGTATAAATTTGTGAGTTCATATTCATTTCCATTTTAGTTTGACAAATTATTTATTGTTGTAAAATATCTTAGATATAAATGTGTAATATCTCAAGTAAAGCAAATACATGTATATTAGTCTTTGTCTAATATTTTCAAATTCAGAAATATCTACATTGAATGCCTTTGTGAATTTACTTTTAAATTCATTATTATCATTATTAACATCATCAATAGTGTAAAACCATCTTTGCATAAAAAGAACATCACTTTGAACCATCATTACCTTTTGAAATAACATTTCACGGTCATGGAAATGAAGTAATGTAATACCAATATGACTCCAATTAGGAAATAATCTATAATGCTCGACAAGTAATTTCATATCAAATGATAATGGGTCGAAAGGTTTAATATCAACCCATTGAACTTTGTCATATTTTCTATTTATTGTATTCCATAGGATGTTTAGAAAGTCTATAGTTAAACCCATTTTCTCGACAAAGATATTTTTATCAGCACTATCCATAAAATAAGTGATAGTTGGGTTAATCAACTGGTTAGTATCACTAACCAACTCTTTATTTTTAAAATCTATAATAGGTAATCTTTTATACGAATAATCTTTTAAAACAACAACTCTAATCGTTATTGCGTCAATAAAATCAACAGTACTTTGTTTATAGTTAATAATATATTTATTATCAACATTGTTATTTGTACTGATTAAATCCCAGTCAAATCTATCATACAAGTCATTACATAATTCAATAATCTTATAATCATGAGAGAAGCGTGTAAAAATTGCAGGAATAAAATCCTTATTATCAATTTGAAATACCATATATTTTATTTTAAGTGATACGTTTCTTTTTAAAAATGTGACACAAAGATAGAAATAATATTTTATACGGACAAATATAAATCAGTTATTTATATATTTTTAACTACTTTTCTGTTATTATTCAAATTAAAAGTAGTATCTTTGCAAAGTAATTTTTAAATAATAAGTTATATGATATTATTAATTGGAGATATACACGGTAGGGATTTTTGGAAGAAGCCGATACAAGATGTAATTGACGGTAAATTGGATGTGGAGAGAATTATCTTTATAGGTGATTATTTTGACCCTTATCCATCTGAGGGAATAACTGAAACGGATGCTATTCAAAACTTCTTAGATTTATATGATACTGTTACAAAGAATTTAAGTGGTGAAATGTATAGATTCCTTGTAGGTAATCATGATTTTCATTACATTAGTGATTATTTTTATGAAATTGCAGGAAGTACACGTTACAGTGATAAATTTGAAAATACAATTAAAGGTATTTTCAATGATGTGATGAAACCTCTTGATATGCGTTTTGCTTGTAGGGAAGAAATCGGTGGAGAAACTGTGTACTTTTCGCATGCAGGAATTAGTTATTCTTGGTATAAAGAACTTAAGAGTAAATATGACAAAGACGAATGGGATGTTTTATTCACTACCAAGGTATCTGATAAAGCAGACAAAAGAGATAAATTTGTAAGATTGCTTGGTCATATTGGTGAAATGCGTGGTGGATATGATAAGACGGGTTCTTGTTTATGGTGCGATATAAGAGAGTTCTATGATGACAAGAGAATTGGTGTCTGTAAGATGCAGATATTCGGTCATACCAATGTCGGAGAAGCCCCTGTAGTATATAAAGATTTTGCATGTATAGATTGTTCTACCGCTTGTATTCTAATGGATGATTTAAGTTTATTTACTTACGATGAATACTGTGATATGAAGAAAGAAGAATAGTAAAAAGTAAACCACACAGCCTATTTTATATCGTAGGAAGTGTGGTTTTTTTATATGAATAAATTGCAATTAAAGTGTATTTAGTTGTTCTCTTTCTTTGGCACATGGCAACTCTCCATTATTTGACCAACAATTCATTTGGTCATTAATATCCACGCCATTTCTTTGCAGATATTTGCCAGTTACTATTTTGTAATCTTTAGGATTTAAGTCGTTATCTTTTAAATCTTGAAAGAAATAATCATTTTTGAAACTTTTCAATTCAGAGGGTTCGTAATCTCTATAATCCCAACCATAAACAATTAGACCAGTGCGTTTATTGACTGCGAAATAGTTGTTACCACCTTTATCCACGCCACTTTCATACATTTCTTTTATAATTCTGTATGTGGCATTCTCTACCATTCGATGTATATCTGATTCGGTTAATCTAATAATCTGTTTTGTCATTTTATTAATATATTTTTATATATAATAAATATGAAGTGAATACGAAATTGTTATTTTAATGAATAGTTATTTTCTGATAATTTTTGTCTAAACAATTTTTCTATTTCAGCATTGGTGCATATACTAAATTGGTTCATATTTTTAATTCTCTCGTTAGTTGCTTTATCATATGCAACTAATCTTTCTATTAATTCTTCTTTTGTTGTCATGTGAATATATTTTAATATTGCAAAGATATAGTTTATTTATTTAATTACCAAAGAAAATTTATAAAAATATTTAATTTATTTGGTATTATGAGTTTTTATGTGTAATTTTGCTGAAAATATAAGATATGGATGTAGAAAAAATGTATAATGACTGGTATGAACAGGCTAAGAAAGAATTAGAAAAAAAGAATATTCTTTTATCAGATTGCATTCTGTCAAAAGATTTGAGAATGTCAGAACCGTTAGATAAACAGCAAGAAGAAAATTGTGAATTTTCTATAAAATTAGTTCTCGATTATTGGATAAATAATGATATTAAAAATTCTTCGGATTACCTGAGTAATTCAGAAACTGGATGTAAAAGAAGGAAGAATTAGAGGAAAATTGGAAACAATTAGAGAAGTATTCTAAAGTAGGACCTAATGCATTAGAATTTGTTAAAGAATTAGAACATCTTGAAAATGAAACTATTTATAAAGAAAAATAATTTATGAATATCAAAAGAATCGTTAATGAAGAGATACATAGATTTTTAAAAGAAGAAACTGAAGAAAATGGTAGTGTTTCTTCACTGGTTCCAGATGAAATAAAAACGTGGAATCCAGTTAAAGATTTCAAAGATGGATACTCCAATGGCTCGGATGCTGTTGATGGTAAAATGAATAATAACAGCAACAATTCAAACCAATCACCTACAAACATGGCTGGAAACGCTTTAGGTGGAGGTTCAGAAGGTGCTGCTGGTGGAATGGAAGGAATGGCAGGAGGTGCTGAAGGACTCGCTGGAGGTATAGAGGGAGCTGAGATGGCTGCTGTAGCTGTTTAATTTTATGTTTATTCATTAATAAAATAATAATCGGTATTATTGCTAAAATTTGCAGTAATACCGATTTATAATTTATATAGTTATTAATTATTGTTCGATTGGTTTAATTTTTGAAGCATAATCTAACCAACCTGAATGTGTTTTAAATGCCTGTACTGCATCTTGTGGGACGTAGATGTTTTGAACAGAGGGAATTTGTTGTAATATCTCTTTATATTGTGGTCTTGGAGTATTTGACGTGAATGTTATATTTTTCAGCTTAGGACAATTATTAAAAGCATTAGGACCTACGATAAGAAATTTATCTGAGAATGTAAATTTTTCTAAATTAACACAATTTGCGAAAGCATTTGCTTGAATAGTTGTAATGTTTCCAGTATTTATAACTTCTCTCAAGTTAATACAATTATTAAACGCAGATTCTGGTATTTCATTTGTTAATTTATTTAGATAAATCTTTTTTAAGTTAGTGAAACCTTCAAAACTTAAATATCGTGTATCTGCCCTATCATCGAATAAATCAACTTATTTAATATGGTCTTTTCCATTAATGATTCCAAGTAATGCACTATATGATTCGGTCACATTAATTGTATGAACTCCAGAGTAAAGAATACGCCCATCTTTATATGTGACAGTCATTCCACTTTCTATTGTAATATCAGCAAAATATACGTTAGGATAGTTTACACTATTAGTTTCTTCTTCCAAACTTACGTATGGTAAGTTATAATCATCAGAGTCTTCATACATATATCTTAGGTCTTTTGTTGCGAATAATTTAATGTATTTCATATATTATAATAAGTTTTTTTCATTATATCTCTTAGGTTTTGTATAGATTTACGTATGCGTTTAGCATCTTTTGCAAGTCTATAGAACTTACGTTTTGTGTAACCATTTTCTTGTCGAACAATATTCAGTCCGTCTTCAATTGAATCAAAAACCATATCAACATGGTCAAGACTTTTGATGATACCATTGTATACCTGTCCACCATCATTTGCTTGAACAATGTTATTTATTTCTTCATTTATTATTTTCTTTATATTAGTCATTGTAAATGTCGATATTCATTATAGAATAAATATTTGTTTAAATTGGTTTTTGGTAAATATTAGGTATGATTTATAATATTTATTTATAAACTACCCATGAGTTGAATACTTGTGGAATTTACGGAACTTATATAACTATAATACTATATGCGAAAAACACAAAGAATCATGAAAACTACTGAATATTTTAAAAGTTTACTGGATACACATTCATCAAATAGTACAAAGAGTTTTGTCTTAATGCTGTCAGCAATAATAAGTGCTCTTGTAAACTTAACTATTTGTTTTGTGCTTGTATATGATGTAACTGCAAATGATTATATCAAGACAAGTCTATGGGACGCAGGATTTTTTATCTTGTGTACTGGAGGTTACATGGCTGGTTCTGGTTTAACTAAATTGTTAGCTGATAGACGACGAAATAAACGTAGTTTAGACGTTAACGAAGAGATAGAAACAGAGGAAGAAAAGTAAAGCGGTCGAAAAAATCGACCGCTATTTTGTTATAACATATTTTACTTTTTATAATAAACATTAACTTGATATGAAATTATATTATCCACATCTTTCCATGATAATGGTGTAAAATCATTATTGTCCACACCGACATCATATTGTGTTGGAAAAAGATATTTGAGACGTTCATCATCTTTTCCTATGGTTTGTATTTGCTTTCTCGAATGGACATGTCCGAATAATTGATAATATTGGTTCTCAACATCCGAATATGTACCAGCGTAGCATAAGAATGGATAATGATTTAAATAGACATATCGTTTATCAATTTTAATCAATAGTTGATTATAAACGTTTTCAAATAATATCTTTTCTTGAGTAGGTGATGATGCATTATTTTTCCAATCGTGATTACCTTTGATAAGAATTATTTTACCATTCAGTTTATCTCTTATTTCTTTTGTTTCAACGAATTTACCATACGCAAAATCTCCAAGATGGAATACTAAGGCATCCTTTGGAACTTTATTATTCCACTTCTCAATCATATCATTATTCATTTCTGCAACCGATTTATATGGTCGATTACAGAATTTGATTATATTTTCGTGATTGAAATGTGTATCAGATGTGAAATAAATTTTTTCACCATCATTAAATTTCATATCATAGGTCTTCATATTTACAACAGATTTTTAAAATCTTCTATATTAAGAGGATTAGATATTACATCTGGTTTACGACCGTCATTCCATAGAATTGCAACTTTATATTTTCCGTCTTCAATAACAGGTTCTATTGTTGCTTCATTCTTAATATCAGGGTCATATCCAAAAGGTCTGTAATTAAAGAACTCTGGAGAAATCATCAATTTATCACATAAGTTAAATGCGTCTGATGTTTTTTCTTTCTTTAATAACTCCATTGTTTCATCTCTTAATTCTTTATTATGTTGATAATCATCAATGAAATTAGACCACTTATTCAATAATTCATCAAGTGTACCATCATTGAACAGTACGTTATTTCCGAACAGTTGCCAGTTAAGAGATATTTCTGATATATGATTTGATACATTAGAAATATCAGGTCTTACTATATACCAAGTATCACCACCCATTTCTTCAATCATTCTTTTTTCGTTTGGAAAACGTACATCTTCTATGACATAATCAGCAGGATGTAATTGGATATATTCCCTGATTTTCTCCATATGCCAATCTGGATTAATATATCGTATGATATTTGTACCTAAGAACTGAAGCAAATGACGTACATTTTTAATCATTACACCATTTATATTTTCTTTCTGAACAATATTCCAGATAACATCAGTCGGTACTTCAATACGTTTAGCAAAGTATTCACACGCATCTTTATCAAAAAGAATATTCAATTCTTCATTAGTGTTTTTCATTTCGTTAAAAACGTCTATATTTGCAACGTTTAACCATTCCATACACATTTTCTTAAGAGGCTGTGCAAAATAAATGCTTTTATAACCTTTATCAATGAGAAGTTTGGTAAGTTCAGACTTACCAGACCTCATCCTTCCACTTAATCCTATAATCATATTAATTGTGTTTATTAATTAAATCTTGTAGAATATTACTATTAACACTACCACTTAACTTGTAAATGAGTTCATCATTTTCATCAAAGAATAACGAGGTAGGGATATTTCTAACGTGATACTTCTCAGCTAACTCATTACCTTCATCATCGTCTTCTACATCATAAGATACAAATGTAATATCTTTATTTTCATCTTTCTTAGATACCTCTTCAAAAACACTTGCATAAGCCTTACATGGTGCGCACCATACTGCTGATAATTTAACAATCTTCTTAACTTTACTCATTTTTTAATTCTCCTAATAATTCTTGTTTTTTTACTTTTCATTAAATTTCCAAATGCTTCAATAGCATTTTTAGGTTTATTTTTAGACTCTATAACAAATTCATTTTTAGTATCTGCTGTTTCACTAATTGTTGTTGCAGTTTCTATAATATGTCTTGCTTGGTCTATTGTTGTCACTTCGTTTCTCTTCTTATTATATAATTTATCAATAACAATCTGTTTTGATTTAAGAGAACGAATAGTTTCTGGATTATATGCATCAAACAGTTTGAACTCACTTTCATCAAGAAAACCCAATATGTTCTTCGTACGTGTATATGCAACGTAGATAAGATTATTTTCTTGTTCTATCTCCCATGGTTGTTTTGCTGTCTTAGACGGCATGAGAGATTTGCAAGCTATATATACATTTGGAGACTCTAATCCTTTTGATTTGTGAATTGTTGACAGTATAATACCGCTATCTTTATTATTAGTAAAAATATCTTTGATACGGTCTTGTAATTCCTTAGCGGTCGTTAAACCATCTGATAGAATCTCCAATACTTTAATTTCGTCAAGTTTTGATACGATAGATGCACTTGTTAACGCTTCCTCCTTTGATATATTCTGCTTACGCATTGTTGTTTCAAGGAAATCATAGAATACATCATATAATTTTGAGAAAACGCCTTGTTTATCAAGATTTACATTCAATATTTGTTCTTTTGTATTTCTTATCGTTTTTGATAAGTTGTTAGAATAATCTTTACCAAGTATTTTAGCCTTAATACCATTTCTTAAAAGTTCGATATATACTTGTGCAAGAGGGGCATTATTACGACATAAAATCATATCACCGTCTTTAACATCTGATAAATTAGCATTTTGTATGATTTCACCTTTTACCTTATTCTTTTTATCATACTCCATAGTTGGTACGAGGTAGTGTACATATTCAACAATATTCTTAGGGCAGCGATAACTGATTGAAAGAGGTAATTGGATAGTATCTTCCAACTCTTTAAGTTTGTCGAACGCTTCCGAATCAGCACCTGAGAAAGAATATATAGCTTGTGCCTTGTCACCAAAGAACATCATTCGTGTACCCATTCTTCGACAAGTAAACAGCATATCCTTTTCGACCATATTAAGGTCTTGACATTCATCTACGATTATCCAATCGTACTTATAGAATTTGCTGTCGAGATGAAGAATATTAGGCAACCAAACCATATCACTATAATCTATTTCATCAAGATACGTTTTACCCCATTCTAATACTTTAACAGCTACTTCTTTTTCATCGCCAACGCATACAATACCATATCTACTACAAACTTTCTCTAAATCTTCTACTGTTTCAGAAAGATAACATCTACCAAAGTTTACAAGACTTTGAATATTAGTTAGATATTGAGAGAATTGTTTACCAAGACGGAAAGTATTGATTGTTGCAAGTTTGGATATATTGGTATTGATATATGATGAATACTTATACTCATTTGGTTCAGTATTCATAAAACGTCTATTAAAATTGGCATTTAATATCTTATACCCTAAACTGTGAAATGTTTCTACTTGTACATTCTTATGTCCTGCAAGTGCAACTTTCTTCTTAATTTCTTGACGTATATCTCTATTAAAAGCAACAATAAGGACTTTTTTATCTTCTGGTATATAATCTAAAGATTTAATAATAGTATATGTTTTACCAGAACCAGCAGAAGCCGATATGACTGCATTGCCAAGACCATGTTCTACAAAATCATATATAGCTAACTGATATTTACTTGGTTTATATACTTTAATTTCTTCTTTCTTTTTTCTTGACATATCTAATAAAGATAAGAAGATGAGCAAAATGCCCAACTTCTCTTAAAATAATTTACTCTGTTACATCATTAGTCGTTGGCTTGTCAATAACATAGTATTCGTCCTCTGGGAATCCAGCTTCACTAAATGTCTTGACATCCAAAACATAGCCTGCATTTGACATAACAGTTGCAAATGTAGAGATTGAACAATTGCCACTAACAAGTGCTTTAAACTCGTCATCAGACAAACCAATATGCTTAGCATACTCCTTATCCGTCATGTTTAGCTCTGCAGCACTATGTTCAAACTTCGTCATTGCATCATCATTCATTTCTTTAACAATGGCATTAATTACTTCTCTAAATCTTTCGTATTTCATACTTTATTTTATATTAAAATTACAATGCAAAGATACTGATTAAATTACTAATCCTGAAGAAATAATGGTTAATATTTCTAAAATATGAAATTTATAACTATACAATCATTTGTTTCTTTCTGATATTTTGCAGAATATCTTCGACCATTTGTACATCTATAGTTTCTGGAAGAGTAGAATTTTTCATTGCTTTGTCCATTTCTGCTTTCTTTTTATCAATCATATCCATAAGTTCATCATACTCATATTTATGATTTCTAATATTCATGAGTAATTCTCTATCTCCCATCTTATTTCTGTCAAGATTTACTCCTTCTCCACTTGCAATTTCAAGACCCATTTGGATTAAACGGAAACTATGCATCATATTTTTAGAATCATAGTTCTTTGTAAGATTGGATTGATATCTCTTCTCGTTACGCTTTTCTTCCCAATCTTTATAATGTTTATAGTCTGCACAATGAGCTGAATATCCGTTAGAATTGAAAGACATGTAGCATATTGGTTTCTCTCCCTTAGCTACTGGTGATAGGACCATTTCATTTGAATTTTCTCGCACAATGCCTTTATATCCTTTAGGTGTTTGATTTACACGAAACCACCACAGGAAATCATCCCAATCGTCAATATTGGTATAGTTCATGATAAACTGAGCCATATTTTGCATATAAGAGCGTTTAAGAAGACGGGTTTCTATTTCTATACCTGCTTGATTATTATTAGCTTGTGCTTCCTTTAAACGTGTAATAATATCTTTTGTGTTAAATAGACGTATATAACAACCCTCGAAATTTTTGTCTTCAACTCCTTCCCTTTGAAAGTGTTGTCCCCAGTCGTAATATACACCATATATACCCTCCATGTTAGGTATTTTAACAAGACCGCAATATTCTTGCTTCATACCTCGATATTCCAACCAATGTTCCATTTTGGTACTACCTTGGTCCTTAAACGTATAACAGAAATCCATTGGTTTTAAACGCTTGGTAACTGGATTAACAATCTTTTTATTAAGCCCACGTGCTTTTCTAATTTGTTCTATTGAATAAGCCACGAAAGGTTTAAAACACTGCTTGGTAATGAATTTATCTTTATTTGCAAATAGTTCATCGAGGACAGGTGATGGTTTTAAAATCATTTTATCCTCTGGTATAAACAGAGTTTCAAGAACTGTTGCATTTGATTTAAGAAGCATTTGAAAATACTTGCCTAATTCATACCATGTTGTATCATTTCTACTATCTGCAACCTGTGGAGAATAATTTAAACCCAATCCTGTTAAGTCTGAAGGATTGCAGATAAACAATCCACCAGTATCTAAATCTGAGTCTTCATTATTCAATCCGTAAAGATGACTACCTCTAACGTATTCAAATAATAACCTATTCTCTTTTCTAATATTTTCAAATATTTCCATTTTATACTTTGTTTTTCTGTTATAGTTTTTTGAATAATTTCTTACGTTCTATTTCAGTTTCAAATTTATTTCTTAAGTATTGACATTCTTGCTGTACAACAAGTTTTTGAATCTGTTCATTTATCACATTCTTTGATTTCTCCATTTTCAATGATGTACCACGTATCTGGTTTAACATTAGCTCCATCAACATAGATTGTTTTTACTGTCGCAGGTTCTTTCTCATTTTCACTATTACGTTCGGAATATATGATAGTTGTTCCTACTGTAGCTTTAAAATTATTATCATTTCCATAAAGATACACAATATTATTTTCTCCGTTACATATTATCCTATTTGATTCACTGATACATGAGATGATATTATTTTTACCATTTGAAATAATATTATTAAAACCGCCAGTTACAGATAAAGTATTATCTTCTTCACGCATAATGAATGTATTATCTGTATCAGATGCTATAATTTTATTTGATTTACCATTAGAAACAACTATATTGTTATTACGGATAAGATTACAAGTACATCTTGAACCTTCAAGGTTAACCACACAAAATAAACCGCTATTATTTACCGAACCTAATTCATTATGCATAGTCATTATACATCTATCTACAGAATTTGTTATCTGACCGTGAGCTACTTTATCAGATGTTATTACCAACTTCTCAACATATTCTTTTTGGTAATCAGAAGTGTCTTCTGCGATATCTTCAATAGCAATTTCTTTTATAACTTTAATGTGCTTACAAGTTATATGTAATGGGTCGCTATGTACTTTATCTATTTCACTGCATTCTACCATGCAATATGTATGAATGGAAATATCTGTTACAGCTATCAAATCGAACAAATTACGATAAACTGCATAACCGTATCTATAAAAATTATTGTCTAAACAATTATATTCTTTACCTTCTTTATATTCAGTCTTATACTCCTTAAAATTAGGTGCTACGAGATAACCAATTTGTTTTTCTTCTTCCATAACCTTTATATTATTATTTTTGCAAAGATACAAATAAATTATGATAATTACAAATTATTATATTATAAAAATGTGTTAAATATTTATAATTAAAAAGTAGTATATGAAACATTTAAAATTATTTGGTAATGCAAATGAATTGCAGACCTATGTAGATGGAACTGAATATTTGGAACCATTTGTAGGTACTGATGCTCAAGGGGGGGGGGGTGAAGTATAACCGTGTCGTTGAGAATATAATTAGATTGTTTGTTGAGGGGAGTGATGATGTACCTATTTTAAAAGGAAATTTAGATATTATTGATTTTTCATCACCTAATTTATTATTTTTACATCCTGGATGGAATACTTTAGACATGAATGGTGAATTGAAAGATGGGTTCTTCATAGGTAATTGGGGAGATGTGGAAAAAAATCAGAAGATTACACAAGTAGATTTTTCTAAATTCAATGGAAGAAAATTATATATGGGTATGTTCTCCTATGCAGGTTTTAAAGAAATTATATTACCTGATACGATAGAAGACATTGGAGTTTCATGTTTTACATCTGATACCCTACTAACAAATATTATACTACCTAAAAACATCAAAACAATTTCAGATTCATTACTTGATAACTGTAAATCTTTGAAAGAAATTACTATACCTGAAGGTGTTTTAGAAATAGGTAATTATTCTTTTGGTCGTACAAATATTGAAAAAATAGTAATTCCTCATTCAGTAAAAAAAATAGGTTATAATTTTTATTCACTTGACAACGGTAAAAATGGTTCTGTACGTTTCCAAAGTCTGATTCCACCAGAATTTGAGTTGGATACTTTTGAAATAATTGATAGAATAGAAGTTCCAATGGCAGCTGTTGAAACATATAAAAATATTGATATTCCAGGTTGGAAAGAGAATGTTGGTGATAAGATTGTTGGTTATTAAAATAAAAAAACACGGTAGTTAATATACCGTGTTTTTAGTTATTTACATTTTTGACATTTGTTTCATAACTTTATGGTAATATGCATTAGGTAAACTTTTGATATTCTTTACATAAAAACCATGATTCCAGCATTTTGTAGCTTTTTCAAAGCTATGTTCTGGGTTAAAATGTTCTTGAAGGTGAATAAAGATTTCCTTAGACTTCTGAGGGTCTCTTCTATCTTCAAGAGTGTAACGTTTCTTAATTTTCTTCTTTTTCAGAATGTTGTTACATTCAGCTACGGCTGATGGCGTAATTTGAAGTACCCCTAATGATTTTCCATTTCTTGCATTGTTTTGACCTTTGCTTTCAATGTGAATCATTGCAGCAATCAGACGTGACCAATCAAATCCATGTGAACAACTTTGTGCGTTTACTGTAGTTGTGGACAGAATCGCAAAAAGAACCATTAGAAATAATTTTTTGTAATTTCTCATCATTTTTATTTTTAAGTGAGGTGTAAATCAAAACCTAAGTTATGTTTTACAATTTAGCACTGTGTGAGACTCCGTTCTGTGCTGTTTTGACCTCTTATTAATTAAAAGTTGTATTTAGTTAGAGTACCATGTTTGGTAATCTTCTGACTGTACCAATCTTTTAATACTTGTATAATAAATTTATCTCTACCATGTTCTTTTGGTAGTATCGTTTTAAATTTATTTTGTAGGAGATAGAATAATTGTTGGTCAGTTAATGACTTTTTGGATGGTTGTCCATTTTCGTCCATTTGTATGACTATTGGTATATTAACAAGGATGCCATTATCATCTTCTCCTGTATATTTTGCACGAATAAAATTTTTATCTAAGAAACTTTGAATTACTGACACTTTATCAGAGTAACTCTCTCTTAATACTTCTTTTCTAAATTCTTCGTTAAGTTGTTTATTATATTGTTTTAACTTCATTTTTGTGTCATGCATATAAAGATAAATAGTTTATAAAACTGTTTTCTATTAATTTTTAACACGGTTGCAAAGATATGAAAAATATTTTTAACGCCCAAATCAATTAAATATTTTAACATAAATTTAATCAATAATATTGGTGAGTAATTTAGTATATTTGTCTGAAATACAATATTTATATTAAAATTTAAATATCATGAAGAAATTATTTTTAAAAGTAGCATCTTTTTTCAAAAAGTATTGTAAAACTTATTTCTTTATCCAGACATGCCTGATTATATTCTTCTTTATAGTTGTGGCACTTGTAGGATGTGAGTATTAAGATTTTTATGAACGGGGCAATAAAACCCCGTTCATTTTGTTTTACGAAATTGTTACTTCGTTCTCGAAATCAAAATTAAATGTATGTCCATTTTCATAATCCCCAAGTAAGATTACATCCGTCAACTTATCTTCAAGCTCGTTTTGTACAAATCGTATGATTGGGCGAGCACCATACTCTTTCTGTTTTACTGCTTTTTGATAAATGAAATCAACAACCTTTGGTGTATATGTTATATTATAACCAGCCTGTTTAACTCTATTGGAGAACTTCTTAATTTCTAACTCTGTAATACCTTTTAGGTTATCATCGGTTAAACTATTAAAGTAAACAATTTGGTCAATTCTATTAAGAAATTCTGGTGTAAATTTACTTTTCATTTCTTTTTCAATGATGGCTTTTTTATTATTACTAACATTCGTAGAAAAACCAATACTTTTTCCGAACTCAGACGCTTGCTTAGCACCGATATTTGATGTCATTAAAACAATAACGTTCTTAAAATTAACAAGTTGCCCAGATGAGTCTGTTAATCTACCATCATCGAATAATTGTAAAAACAGATTATAAACTTCTTGGTCAGCTTTTTCAATTTCATCTAAAAGTAAGACACAGTGTTGCTTATTTTTAATTGCCTCGGTTAATTGTCCACCATTTTCATATCCTACATAACCAGGAGATGCACCTGTAAGTTTTGAAATTGAATTTTTCTCAGAATATTCAGACATATCAATGCGTATTAATGATTTTTCATCACCGAATATTTCTTCTGCTAACTTCTTAGCAATCAACGTTTTACCACAACCTGAAGGGCCCATCATAAGAATATTTGACATTGTCTTTGTTTTATCACCAAGCCCTACTTTATTTCTTTTAATAACCTTACAGATTGCTTCTACGGCTTCATCTTGACCTATAATACTTTCCTTTAATATATTATCAATATGAGCGATTTTAGTTTTCTCATTACTTGACAATTTGGTTACTGGTACTCCAGTTATATCTGATATTACTTTGGCAATATCATTTTCAGTGATAGGAACTATATTTTTATTATCTTTCTTTTGTTCTCTTCTATAATCTGTTAATTTACGATTAAGCGATTTTTCTTCTTTATTTAAATCTTCAACAAGTTCCCATTCGCCATTATTCATATACTTCTTTTTTTCATTTGCAATCTCATGCAGACGGCTTCTTGTAGAAGTAATCATTTCTGGTTCCGTTTTGGTTAGACATAATCCAGCACCAGCAAGGTCAATCACATCTATTGCAGAATCAGGCAAACATCTGTCATTTATGTACTTTTCTGAAAGTTCAACCGCTTTTTTGATTATTTCATCACTATAAATTGTGTTATGATAATCCTCGTAAAACTTTTTATTTTCTTTTATAATTTGTATTGTTTCAGATGTATTGTTTGGTTCGATAACAATTTTTTGTAATTTACGAGATAGTTGTGTATTATTTTCTATACAGTTACGATATTCCTTGAAAGGTAATGTTCCTATAACTCTAACATTACCATCCTCTAAAATTTTACCAATTTTATCAGAAATATCTGTATCTCTATCTTTATTACCACTCTTAAGTACCATCTGCATATCATCAATAACGAGGATATATTTGTCATTGTTTTCCAATTCATCAAATAGTCCTTTAACTCGTTCTTCAAACATACCTCTTAAACTTGTTCCTGATACCATACTCATAATATTGAGTAAAAGTAATTCTTTTCCGTCTAATACACTTGGAACTTTATGTTCATTTATTAATTTTGCAAGACCGTAAACAATTGAAGTCTTTCCGACACCTCCTTTACCTACAAGTACTACATTATTCTTTCTTCGTCTTGAAAGTACCTGCATGATAATTTTAAGTTCTTTTTCTCGTCCGATTGTTTTATCAACTTTACCATCTTTTACTATTTGATTTAAATTGATAGTATATTGCTTTATAAAATTATCTTTTGGTGAAACTGATTTAATATTAATTTCACTTTTTGAAGGAATATTCATGTTATTATTTTTAGTCTTCGGTTTTTTAGTATGTCTATTTTTTGTTTCGCTTTGACATTTACTCAAAATATTGTTATAATCAATACCAGCACTTTTGAAAATCTTTCCGCTATTTAAATTTAGTTCTGGATTTAGTAATGCTAAAAGGAAATGTTCAGTACCTAAAATTTTACTTTTCGTAATTTCTTTTTCATTCTCAGCATCTTCCATTAATTTATTCATTTCTTTACTGAAAGGAATTTCAATTATATCATTTGTTAGTCCACTTATCTCGTTATTACATGCTGTTAATGCGTTAGCAAACAACTCTCTTAAACTTACTATGTTATTGTTCATTAAATAACTTTCAAGAATCATGTGTGCATGACAGTTTTTTGTATCTAACATTGCAAGAACGAAGTGTTCTGGTGTTAACTCTTTGGAGGGTATTTCATTAAGAATAGATGTTTCCATATATAATGCAACTTCATCCAATTCTTTGCTATACATTAATCTTATTTCGTCCATTAATAAAATTGTCTTTTTTAAAAGATAATGTATTTTATACGCTTGTCAAGTGTGGCGTTTAAATAGAAAAAGATAACATTTGAATTATTTGGATATTTATATTAAAGTTTAATAAAAAATAATATTATATAAAAAATGAAAAAATTGTAAGACTTACAGAAAGTGACCTTCATAGACTTGTAGAAAATTCCGTACGCAGAGCATTGACTGAGATTGGTGATACACAAAAGGGTCAATACATGCTTGGTCGTGTAGCTGGTCGTGCTAAAGCAAATAAGGATAAGGATACTTTTATGGCAGCTAAAAATCACCGTCCAGAGGACCCAGCAGCTGATGATAAGAAAGTAGCCGATAAGTTATTTAGACGACACGCTTTCAAGCAGGGTATGGAAGACCAAGAGGATTACCAGTATTACCGTGATAGAGAGAATGATGGTGAATACTATCGTGACGCTGCTGATACTTTGGGTCGTGGTATGAAACGTCAGTACAAGAAATTTAAGTAAGGTAAAGTCAATCAGATTTAAAGCTAACAATTTTTTTGTTAGCTTTTTTTATTTCGTTTTGTTATTTTCTAAAAATATTGTATCTTTGCAGTAAGTTTAATTTTTAAAACATAGATAATATGAGTAAATTACTTAATGTTTATAGTGATAATATAGATAGAACATGGTATAAGAGTTCTAATATATTATATTCTGAGTGTATTGATAATGACAATAAACCTAAGACTTTAAAGGTCGTTTTCTCAAATGGTAGACAGTATCAATATAATGATGTTGATGTAAGAGATTACTTGTTCTTTAGAGATGGTGATTCGCAAGGTAAGGCACTTAATTCGTATATTAAAAAATATACATGTAACCGTTTAGAGGATGTTAACGTAGATGTTATTAACGAAGAATATATCTACCGTTCAAATAATGGTATGTATATTAGTAATAATGATAAGTTCACAATTAAAGACCATGCAGGTATTGTTTTATATGAATTGGATAAAACTTTAGACACTGATACATATGATATGATTAATGATATATTATTATCTGTTGGTGTTCAAATTAAAAAGTTGTAATATATGGGGGTTATTGTTAGTGGTTTTCCTGGTTGTGGAAGACAATATTTGAAAACGAATTGTCGTGATGGAATAACAGTTGAGAATGTTAAAGTTTCTGATTATGATTCAGATGGTTTTCCAGACAATTATATAGATTATGTTTTATCAATTGTAGATAAAAATGATATTGTTTTAATTTCTTCTCATCCTGCAATATGTGAGGAATTAAACTCACGTGGCGTTGATTTTAATCTATTCTATCCAGAGCGTTCTCGTAGAAATGAGTTTGTCGAAAATTTTGTAATGGCACACAAACCAGCAAAACAGATTCAAGAAATAGATAATAACTGGACGGAGTGGATTGATTTGATTGAAGAGCGTACTTTGGAACATTGCTTTAAACATAGTTTAAGTAAAGGACAATTCATCGGTAATTTTCCAATGATGAATGCGTATGTCTATAATTTATTGAATGGTAATAAAGATGTTCTAAAAGCAGAACTAAAATCAGATTATATTGATGCTGCAGAATCAAGAATACAGATTAGAAAAGATAAAATAGATATAACAAAACCATTATTTGAACCTAACGATTTACAAAATTTGTCTTATATCGTTAATAAATGTAATGAAAAATTTGAAAAGTTTAAACCAGATTCTGTTGGCGTTTTAATTGACAAAGCCACATGTGAAACATTGAATAAATTCAAATCATGGTTGGAGAAAATTCTTAAAGATGAAACATAAAGATATTCAAATTAGCGAAGATGTATTATTATACGTCGATTTAGGAAACGGGGTTAGTAGGCGGATACCTGCTGATAAAATTACTTACGTTACAGGATTTGATGATATTAAGAAAGAGTTTAAATATTATCAAAAAATCATTCATCCTCAAATATACCCTTCTAAGTTTGCAGATGTAATATTAAATAAAAATAGAGATAATGAATAATGTTGATAAACAATATCTTGATTTACTTCGAGATGTTTTAGAAAATGGTAGTGAACGTAAGACACGTAGTGGACTTGTAAAGTCTGTTTTTGGACGTATGATGCGTTTTAATTTAAAAGACGGTCTACCTTTACTTACTACAAAAAAAATAAGCACAAAAGGAATAATTCATGAGTTACTTTGGTTTATTTCAGGTTCTACGAATATTAAATATCTTGTAGATAATAGTGTTAATATTTGGAATGATGATGCGTTTCGTTATTTTAACGATATAGCCATTAAGAATGACCAATGTATGAACGAGCGCATGGTAAAAATGGGCTATCATATTTTATCTGGTATTTCTAAAGAAGAGTTTTTAGAGAAAGTTAAAGCTGGAGAGAAAGTTAGAGTTGTACGTTGTGTTGATGATGAAAAGATAGAAAAAGAGTATAAGTATGGAGACCTTGGTGCTATGTATGGTAAGAACTGGAGGCATTTTGGTTCTTCTGGTAAAGACCAAATTAGGGAAGTTGTCAATCTACTAAGGAATGACCCTACATCAAGACGTATTATTTTAACTTGTTACGACCCAGATACAGTAGATGATGCTGCATTGTATCCTTGTCATATAATGTATCAATTTTATACAAAAGAACTTACTTTAGGTGAACGTATAGATTTGTATAAGGAAACTTTAAATGAGGGCGAGCAATGTGATGTTACAGAAACTTTCTTGAATTATATCGGTATTCCAAAATATAAGTTAAGTTGTATGCTGAATATTAGAAGTAACGATTTGCCTTTAGGTTGTCCTTATAATATTTGTTCAGCAGCTTTGTTAACACATATGTTTGCACACGTCTGCAATATGACTGTAGATGAGTTGGTTTATATCGGTGGTGATTGTCATATCTACGAGAATCAATTAGAAGGCGTACGTGAGCAGTTAAAGCGCAATGGTAGTAATACACTACCACAGCTTAGAATACAAGGCGAAATAAGAAGTATGGATGATTTTAAAAATGATAATTTCTTAATTTATAATTATCACCCAGATGCTTCAATTAAGTTTCCTTTAAGTGTCGGATGAGTACAAGTTATATCGTAAAAAAAGAAACTAAACGCTGTTTCGATGAGGGTATGAAAGCTGACTTATTTACACGTGATAAGATTGAAACATTATTAGGCGGTAAATGCTATCAATCAACAATAGCAGAAGATACAAAGAAGCATGTTGATTTTTGGTGGGATGCACCTAATGGAAAAAGATATGGAGTAGATGTTAAAGATTCACGTAAGAATAAAAGAACTGACTCAAACAAAGATTATAGTATAACTTGGTTAGAGATACAGAATGTTAACGGAAAGCCAGGATGGATTTACGGAGAAGAAGACTATATTGTTTTTAAAACAGATAGTAAACTTCTTTTTGTAAAACGAGAACAATTAGTATATTTCACTGAAACTAAATATAACGAGTATATTAGTAGCGGAAAAGGATTGGTTTACGATACACCTGCAGAATGTTATGTACCTTACCAACGAGCCAAATGGGGACGAAAGGATATTGCTTTTAAAGCTTATATGAAAGATTTAGAAGATATATCTCATTTTTATATTAACTTCATCACTAATGAAATAGTGAAATTTAATAAAAGTACAGCTGTTTAGCAGTACTTTTTTTTCTTTTATAATCTATTTATTAAAAAATGATATCAAATATGTTAGAACGAGAATACGATGGTTATGGTTTTAACGAACCAGAAAGATTTGAGACTATGGCGATGCAGACTCGTATAGAGTATGACTCTGATAAGAATATTAAAGTTGGTCCTGATAAGGATGGTTTAATGTTAGGTCAGGAAGATGCTGTACCAAGTGATTTGCTTGTACCTAAAGTAGAGAAACATAAAGTTGAATTTAATGGAGCAGGGAAAAATTTTCCACCATCTAATCATTTATAATGATGAGTAAAAGAGTTTTCATTCCAAATAGTAAATTATCATTATTAAAAGAAAATAATAATGATTTAGCTACTCAAGATAAGTATAAGTTAAATACTGGTACTGGTCTTGAGTATGGTCATGTTGTGCA